>Ga0265313_10001508_pt1 | contig 21675 bp, 14 predicted proteins | sample 4123metaG_FD_203122 | JGI IMG/M metagenome (GOLD analysis project Ga0265313, IMG submission 203122) | Rhizosphere microbial communities from Carex aquatilis grown in University of Washington, Seatle, WA, United States - 4-1-23 metaG | ecosystem: Host-associated > Plants > Roots > Rhizosphere >...
CCGGCGGACGACCTCACCCCCGGCCCCTCTCCGCAAGCGGAGAGGGGTGTCTGCGGGTCTCGCGATACCGAGCGGCTCGCCCTGTCCGCAAGCGGAGCGCGAGCGGAGAGGTGGAGTTGGGCATGCGCCCGTTTCGGTGGTGGCGACGGCGGCGCTATGGCCACGTCAACCGGTCGGTAGCATAGCCGCAATGCGAGCCAGCGCGCTGTCGATGTCGAGCACGACCTGTTCGTTTTCCAATCGCAGCACGCGCTCGACGTGGTCCAGCAGGAATTGATCGCGTTGTGCATCCAGGTCCATTCGACCGCGGTGTGACGACCCGTCCAGCGACCACCGACACCCCTCTCCGCTTGCGGAGAGGGGCCGGGGGTGAGGTCTTCCCCAGGCGCCGCAAAGCGCAGAGCGCGAGCCGGTCTTGGTACCGCGAGACCTCCGGCCGGGGAACCCCCGGGGCGAGGTCTAATAGCTGGACCAGCCGGTTCACAAACACGATGTGACGAATGCTTAGCCGCCCCGCAGGGGGACCTGAGGGTGGGCTGCGTCGGCCCATGCGCGGGTTGCGCGAGCGGCTCGTCGGTCGAAACCGAGACGAAGGCCTGGAACACCGAAAACGCCCGGCCCCCGGGGCGCGGCACACACGGTGCAAAAGCTGAGCTCCGTCATGAGCATCGCCTGGAGTCTCGACGACCCCGCGCTCGACGAGAAGAGCGAGCCGCACGGGCCCGAGCGCAGAACGGGTCTCGACGCGTTTGCCGCCGCCATCGACGGCATCCGGCGCGAGGTGGAGTCGAGCGTGGGCCCATCCGACCTGCGTCACATCCGCCGGGTGCGCCGCGTGTCGATCGCCGCCGAGATCGTGGGACGCGCGCTCATCCATGTCAGCGTCGACCCCCTCACGTTCGGAGCGGGGGTCGCCGCCCTGTGGCTTCACCAGCAGCTCGAGGCGACCGAAATCGGCCACTCGGCCCTCCACGGCAGCTACGACCGACTACCCGGCGCCGAAGCCTTCCGATCGCGCACCTTCCGCTGGGACACACCGATCGACGAAGAATCGTGGCGGTTCGGCCACAACGTTCGCCATCACCAGTATACGAACATCGCCGGGCGCGATCCCGATATTCATTTCGGGCCGACGCGCCTGACCCACCGGACGCCGTACGGCCGTGCGCACCGGGTGCAGCTCGCGTATCTCGTCCTCGTCGTCATCCCCAATTTTGCCTTCTTCATGAGCTGGCACTTTTCTGGGCTGAGCGACGTCTACTTCGGCAATGGCAGACCCGAGAAGTTCGATTTCATCCGCGATCGGTCGCCGCGCTCCGTACTCGCAGCGCACCGGACGCTGCTTCGAAAGCATCTGCCCTATTACGCGAAGGAGTATCTGGTCTTTCCGCTGCTTGCGGGGCCGTTCTTCTGGAAGGTGGCTCTGGGGAACTGGCTCGCCAGGTCGGTCACGGACGTGTACTCGGCCCTCACCATCTTGTGCGGTCACGTCGGCGACGACGTGAAGACCTTCCCGGAAGGAACGCGCGCTCACAGCCGCGGCGAGTTTTACAAGATGCAGGTCGAGGCCACGAACAACTTCGATGTGCCGCTCCCCGTTTCGATTCTCTGCGGTGCGCTCGACCGGCAAATCGAGCACCATCTCTTTCCGCGCCTTCCGCCGAACCGACTGCGCGAAATCGCGCCCGCAGTCCGCGCAGCGTGCGCCGCGCACGGGGTCGAGTACCGAACGGCCTCCTGGCGACGAACCCTCGGAAAGGTGTTCCGCCACATTCATGCGCTGAGCCGAGACGCGATCGCTGGGTGACGGAGATCCCGCGTGCCTGGTGACGCTACGCGCGTCATCTTGGTCACGGTCCGACGTCGGTAAGCGGAGCCCCCGAGACGAAGTCGCTCGTCCACTTGGCAAGCGTGACGCCGCCCGCGAGAGGCGCGTAAAAGCGATCGCGGAACGTGTGCATGTGCAAGGTGTCGATCGAGCCGTTCGACGTCGACGCGTCCGGATCCGATCCGCCGATGTAATACGAACCGAAGCTCCCGGTGCACGAATACGTCGTACGCAGCGAGTCGAGGGCTTGTGCGAAGAGCGGGCCCGGGTAGTCGGGCGGGTCGCCGCCCTGCAGGCCGAGCCCGGACAAGATGTTCGGATCGCTGCTCGCGCAGTCGTTCGTCCCTGCCGAGTAAAAGAGCCTGAAAATCTGATCGTGAATGCTCGAAATGAGCCCTATCCGCGCCCGGGGATACTTTCGGAGCCAGTATTGGACGACGTTCATCAGACCGCCCCCGTCGCGCTGGCGGCACTCCTGGCAGTCGGAGGGTAGCGAGCCGTCCCACCCCCACAGCTCTCGGAGCTCCTTCTGGAGACACGTGGCGAGATACATGGGGTCGAGGAACGCGGGGCCCGAGTCATCGACGACCGTCACCGGCACCGAGCCGAACGAGTCTTGCACGAGTCCGTAGTTGAGCGCGGCCCCGAGGCCTCCGGCGCTCGTGCCCGTCAGAACGACCTGGTCGACGTCGGGGAACGTGGGCACGACCCGCGCGATGAAGCGCTGCATGTTGCTGTAGCCGACGAACTGCTGCTGCTTCGTGTTGCCGAGACCGTCGTCCATCATCACGTTCGGCGCCGCGCCGAAGTGAACGTCTCCCGTGCAGTAGGGAACGTAGACGCGGTTCCAGCCCTGGAACGGGTTGGCGCCGTTCGTATCGTCGAAGATCCCCGTCGTGTACGGCTGCTGGAGGACGAAGTCGGTCATGTTCGAGAGGAGGACCGCGCTGAACGACTCTCCCTGCGTCGGCCCCCCGTGGAAGAACTGGTGAATGTTGGCGGGGTTGTGATCGCAAAAGTGCGGGCTCATGCACGCGCCGCCTCCCTCGAGATAAATCATCAGTTTCTTCGACGCCACCGCGGAGTACTGCACGTAAATGCCGTTGCTCGATCCGTCGCGGCAAACCGCGCCGTCGATTTGGTAAAAGTGCCAGCCCGGGGGGCTCGTTCCGCTCCCCGCGTCGCCGAGCGGCAGCGGGTCGCTCGCGTTCGGATCGAGGGGTTTGCCGAGCGGGACGGCGAGACTGACGAACGACCCGCCGTCGGCGTTCTCGACGTCGCAGCTCGGAGCCGACCCGGCTTCTCCCGACGCGCGGACGGCGGCTTGCACCGGCATGTTGCTGGACGCTTCTCCCGGCCCTTCGCCGGAAGCGCCGCTCGTGGACGCGTCGAAATCGGCGGACCAGGGGTCCACGCCGGCACGATTGGACGGTACGTCGCAAGCCACTCCGACTTCGAGCGCGAACAGCGTGAGAACGAGCGGTCGCCGGATCCCCATGTCCGCGACTGGAGCAAGCTTCTTACCAACGGGCAGCGACGGCAATTCCAGGCACCCACGCAGAAGCTTCTTGCGCGAGCCGCGCGAGAGGTTGCGCAACGGACGCGCCGCGGTCTGCGAAATCGCGGCGCTGAACGCCGCCGGTCGTTCGAATGGGCGCGGCACGCGGCCTGCCTTATGGGGCAGTCCAATGATCCAAACCATCATTCCCGGGTGCAGAACGCTCACGTACGGATGGGTGGGAGCCGCGCTCGTCCTCTCGCCGTGCGCGTGCGGCTCGTCGGCCGGCACGACCTCCTCGGCGCTCGAGGTCGCGAGCGTGGCGCCCGAGGCGGGCATTCCGGCGGAGTCCTCGAATCAGGCCGACTCCTCTACATCGTCCACGCAAGGCAATACCGCGCCCGGCACGGAGGCCCCCGATGCCGGTGCCGTGGGCAACCAGTCTCCGGACGCGGGGGCAGGCTCGAGCGCCCCGCTGTGCGGGACGACTCCGTGCGATCTTCGAACGAACACCTGCTGCGTGCCTACGGACGGCGGAGTGTCCGGCGCGCAGTGCAAGCCCGGCACGTCGGCCGCGTGCTCGGCGGGGACGGCGACGTTTCATTGCCAGCAAATGTCCGATTGCGCGAATGGGGACGTTTGCTGCGGCGTGTACGATCTTTTGGCCGGAACCGCGCAGACGCAGTGCCAGTCGGGCTCCTGCCAAATTGCGCAAGTTTGCAAGACCAACGGGGAGTGCCGCAACGGCCAGCCGTGCACCGAGCAGCTCTGTCAGGGCCAAGCGACGCTGCAGCTATGTGGCGTGCAGGCGGCGCTCGGCTGCAGCGCCCACTGACGTCGACGGATCCAACCACCGTGTTTTTTCCTACCGAGTCCATGTCGCACAACAACAACACCCGGCTTCCATTCGAAATGTTCGACGTCGCGTACACCGATGCCGAGGCACGCCGCGCTCGAAGGATGGAAAATATTTACCATATGGGCCAGGCGAAGGTGTGGGACGGCCGCGAAGTCCTCTCCCAGCTCATCGCCAAGCACGGAAAACCCACGCTGCCGCCGGCCAAGCTCCGCGCGCTCCGGCGGGTCTTCGCCATCATTCTCTGGGGCGAGCTCGGAGCGTGGAAGATCAGCGCGCAGCTCGCCGATCGGCTCGTCCAGCGCGAGGCGAAGCTCGCCGCTTCGAGCCAGGTGCACGACGAGGCGAGGCACTTCTACGTGATGCACGACTACCTGGAGGCGCTCGGGGACAAACCCTGCAAAATGGAATTTTGGGCGGAGCGCGTGCTGCGCAAGACCCTGGAAACGAACGATCTTCTGAAGAAGCTCGTCGGGATGCAGATGACCGTCGAGACCATCGCGATGGTCATCTTCCAACGAATCCGAGAGCTGGACGTCGAGCCCGTGCTGACGGAGCTCATGGGATACTACGAGCGGGACGAGGCGAGACACGTCGGCCTGGGCGTTCAGCTCATTCCGGACCTCGTCAGCAAATTGTCCGTCGCGGGCGCGGTCGACCTCGGGCTCTTTCGGCTCGACCTTCTGACCACGACTTTGATCAGTCTGAAGAGAATCGAGCCCGACTTGCTCGAGCTCGGCGTCGATCCGCGAACACTCCTCACGATCGCGTTCCGCAAGCAAGCGGACATCGACGAACGGATTCGAGCCGAGTTTCCTCGATGGCCGTCGGACCCGGCCATGCGTCGCATTCTCGAGGGCGTTTGCGAAGCCGTCTTCCCGCGCGAGGGCGTGGACGCAAAGGTACCGCTCGGCGTCCGCTTGCGCCACGCGCTCGAAGTGACCGCCCGCGTCCGACCGAGCCTCTACCCGCCGGCGGGGTAGGGTGCCGACGGCTGCCAGGACAGAGAACCTCACCCCCGGCCCCTCTCCGCAAGCGGAGAGGGGTGTCTGCGGGTCTGGCGATACCGGCGCTGCTCCCCCTCTCCGCGAGCGGCCGCGAGCGGAGAGGGGGCCGGAGGGTGAGGTCTCCCCCTGGCGTCCCTTCTCGTTTCGCCCCTGCCCCGCGTCCGGAGCGCTCAGCCCGCCGCACGAAGCGCGGGCTGCGACGGGTAGCCGGCCAGCATGTCCGCGTCTGCTTTCGGTTGCTGCAGCGGATCGCCGTGCACCAGGAAATCGTCGATGTGGAGCGCGGCTCGCCGGCGGCCATCCATCCTCGCGATCCGCAGCGCGAGGAGTTTGCATCGCTCGGCGTAGTGCGAATCGTTCAGCAAGGTGTGGACGGCGCCCTCGAGCGCCGGACCGGTGTACTTCGAACGCGACATGGGAATCCCGAGGCCGAGCGCTCCGACTCTGCCCATGTTGATCTCCTGGTCGAAGATGCTCGGAAATCCGATGATCGGAACACCTCGAGAGAGCGCCTGGTACACGGTGCCGTTGCCCCCATGGGTCACGACGACGTCGCTGGCGGCCATGAGGGCCTCGCCCGGCGCATACTTCGCCACGAAGACGTTGGGCGGCGGGTTCGCAATCTCCGCGATCCCGCCGGTCGTGATGAGGACCTGAAACTCGGTGTTTCCGAAGACCCGCACCGCTTCCTCGAAGAACTTCGCGTCCCCGGTGGAGCCCATCGTGAAGTAGATGGTCGGCCGATTCGCATCGAGTTTGTTGAACCACGACGGGAGCTCGACGCGCGCGTCCCAAAGAAGCGGGCCGGTGAACCGGAAGCTGCTCGGAGCGTCGCCGGTGACTGGCATGAATTCCGGGAGGTCGGCGAGGAGCGTGATGTCGCCCTCGATCGCGTCGTGAATCGTTCGAATGGGCGGAAGCTTGCGGCGCTCACGAATCTCGCGGTACCCGAGCGCGTAGAATTTCTGCATCTGACGGACGAGCATGGGAAACGCCGCGGAAGCCAGCCGCCGGCCGAGGAGCTTCTGGACGATATGCCCTTCGGGCAGCTCGAATGGCTCGGCGAACTTGCTCGTCCAGCACGCGTTGGTGACCGAGATGAATGGGATTCGGTTCACGCGCGCGCTGGTGGACAGCGACCATCGCATGTCTCCCACGACCGCGTCGGGCCGGACGATTGCCATCGCTTCCAGGTCCGACGTGACGGAGCGGTCGCAGACGTCTTTCCACCATCCGAGGCTGCAAGGTCCGAAGCGCTCGGCGAGTTTCATCGTCGTGTCACGATTCACGGTGAAGACGGGTACGACATGGAACCCGGCCTCGCTCGCGATGTGGGCGTAGGGACCGTCGCAGCAGAAGACCACGCGGTGGCCGAAGCAATCTCGCAACGCGCGACCCACTTCGAGGGATCGCGTGACGTGAGCCAGGAAGCCCGCATCGCAAAAAACGGCGATTGTCTTCGTGTGCCGGACAGGTCGAATCATGGTCTCCTCGTCGCCGCGCGAATCGGCGTTGGGAGCTCGCGCTGCAGGCTCCGTTCCAAGCGACGGCCCTCCTCGAAGCGGGGCGCATCGGCTCGATCAGGCCGAGAGAGTTCCCGTCCCGAGCGCGGCGTCCCGCGCACCCTGCGCGACAGCTCGCGCCGGGCGTGCACGCGCGGCGCCGTAACAACATGAGCTCCGAGGGGAACCCCGACACGCGAACGGCTGGCGGCGTCCGCAGCAGGCTTCAGTTCCCCCGCTCGCCGGCCGTCTGATTACGAGACAAACTCACGAGAGGACATGCGTCGCGAAGGGGGGCTCGAGCGGGCTCCCTGTTCCGCCAGGCGGCACGCTGGCTGCAGAGATATGAACGTTCGGCGGGCGTCGAACGGCTCGAAAAACGGAGTGAGGAGACCATGCAGGACCACCGGACGGAGAGCGCGCACACGCGAGGGGCTGGGATGGGAGAACGTGTGTTGCTCACCGGTGGGACCGGACTTCTCGGTTCGCAGATCGTCAAACGTATCCTTCGGGATTGTCCGAGCACGCGCCTTTCGCTCTTGGTCCGCTCCACGGCTCGCGAGGCCGCTCGGAGTCGCGTCGACAAGCTGCTCGCCGGCGTGCTGGACGTACCGGATGCGAGCATCGCGCGCGATCGGGTCGAGGTCGTCGAGGGCGACATCGCCGACCCCGCGTTCGGGCTGAGCGCGGCGTGCGCGGGCGAGCTCGCGGCGCGAGTCGATCACGTCATTCACTGCGCGGCGACGGTTCGCTTCGATCTTCCCCTCGAGGTTGCGCGCCGGCACAACACGGAAGGGACGCGCAACGTGCTCGGGTTCGCGGGCAGGCTCTCCGGTCTCCGGCGCTTCGATTACGTGGGAACCGCCTACGTCGCCGGGCGCCGGGCGGGGCTCGTCCGCGAGGACGAGCTCGACGTGGGGCAAGGCTTCTGGAATTCGTACGAGCAGACCAAGATGGAGGCCGAGAAGCTGGTCCGAGCCTTCGGCGCGAACCACCCGACCGCCATCCACCGCCCGAGCATCATCGTCGGCGACTCTCGGACGGGAGAGACAACGGGGTTCCAGGGCCTCTACCAAGTGCTCCCGCTCTATTCGCGGAGTCTCATCCTAGCCATTCCGGCGGACCCCAGGACGCGCGTGGACCTGGTGCCCATCGACTACGTCTTGGACGCGCTCTTCGCGCTGATGAACGACGAAAAGAGCATCGGGGGCTCGTTTCACTTGGCGTCGGGCCCCGGCAACACCTGCACCATCGACGAACTCGTCCACATGCTGGCCGATTTCGCCAACGCCGCCCCGCCGCCCTACTTGTCGTTCGATACGTACCAGCGGTTCGTCAGGCCGGTGTTTCGCGCCGTGCTCTGGGGCAAGCGCCGCGCGGCGATGCTGAAGGGCGAACACTATCTGCCGTACCTCTCGTCGAGACACGCGTTCGACAAGACCAACGCGGACGCCCACCTGGCGTCCCTCGGAATCCGTGTGCCGCACCCTACGTCGTATTTCGGGAGACTTCTCGCGTTTCAGGCCCGTAGGCCCGGACGCGGCCTCGCTCGCGGGGAGGGCGCCTCACGGGCCGCGGCACCGGCGCGCGAGGATCTGTCCCCCTTGAAGACGGTCCCCACTCGAAGTGTGGTGCCATGAGCGGCGCGGTGGATCCATCGCCGGCGACCAGCGAGACGGCCGACACCGTCGAAGCTCTTTCGCTTGGCGAGCGCTGGCTGCCCGACGCGTTCCGCGTGATTGCCGCACCCGGCGGTTTCGCGCTCCGCATGGTCGACATGACCCAAGCGACCGCCGCGCTGAAGCTGCTGCGGGAGGCCGGCTTGCGAGCCACGTTTACGCACCTTATCGTTCGGGCGGCGGCCGTCGCGCTCGCGCGCAATCCAGAGCTGCGTCAGATGGTCTGCGGCTATCGAAGGCTGACTCCAGCCGACGTCGATATCGGGCTGTCGATGGCGGGGGAGACGACGTACGCCCCCGTCGTCGTACTCGCCGGGGCCGACCGCACGCCGCTCGGGCCGCTCGTCCCGTCGCTGAACGAAGCGGTTCGGGTTGCACACGAAAAAGAGAAGCGCGACCTGAAGAACATCGGCCGAATCGGGTGGATAATCCCGTTGGGCTTTCTCCGGCGGCTCATCTTGCGTTGGTTGCAAAACACGTTTTGGTTTCGGCGCCGCCTCGCGGGCACGTTTCAGGTGAGCTGCCTCTCCAGCGTCGACGTCGCGGCGCCGTTTCTCTTCTATACGGGAAGCCTTCTCTCCGCGGGGCGCGTCTGCGACCGGGTGGTGGCGGTGGACGGCCAGCCCGCCGTACGCCCCACCGTTTGGCTCACCGTGTGCGTGGACCACGTCGCCATGGACGGCCGGCGCGCGGGCCAGCTGCTCAAAGCCATCAAGATCGTGCTCGAGGGCCAAGAGCTCGTGCGCGAGGCGCAAGAGGCCCTGTCGGCGCGTCGAGCCCCGGTGACGCCGCCGGCGGACCGCGCAGCCGGGAGCGACTCCGCCCCGAGCCCGACGCCCGCGCCCGGCGAACCCGTCTCCCGCGGTGAGACGATCGCCGCGTTGGGGACGGCCGGCGGGGCTTCATGAACGCGAGCCGACCGAAGCGCCACCGTCCGCGCGGACTCGGCGGGTCGAGCGTGCGCATCGTCACGGCGCTCCGAATGGTCTTCGTGGGGGCAGTGAGCGTCGGAGTGCTGTCGGGGGAGGGGCAAGCCGCGGCGAACGGGCGGTTTCCGGCTGCCAACCAAATCGTGTTCTCCCCGAGCGACCCGGAGGTCGTCGTCGGCCGCACGACGTACGCCGTACTGCCTTCGCGCGACGACGGCGCGACCTGGAGTTACATTTGCGAAGACGCGCTCGGCCTCCCGACGAATGCCTATCAGGACCCGGAGCTCGGCCTCACGGCCAATGGGTCGCTCGTGGCGGGTCTCTATTTTCCCACTGCGGGAGTGGACGTATCCAGCGACTTCGGCTGTAACTGGAGCTGCACGAGCGGGCCGCTGGCCGGGCAGAGCATCGCGGACGTGGTCGTCAGGCCCGACGCGCCCGCAACTGTCCTCGCGCTGACGTCGACCTCCGTCTCGGCCGACGCCGGGGGCGGGAACTTCTCGCAAGTCTTCCAGAGTACCGACAACGGAACCGACTGGGCGGCGCTCGGCGTGGCTTTCGACCCGGACGTGCTTGTCCAAACCATCGACGTGGCCGCGAGCGATCCCAATCGCGTTTACGTCTCCGGTACGCGGGGCTTCGGAGCCGGTCGCACGGCTTCTCTCTTCGTGTCGGCCGACGGCGCCGCGCACTGGGCAGAGCACCCCCTTCCCGACTTCGACCCGACCAGCGAGGACTCGATCTACATCGGGGCGGTCGATCCCACGGACGCGGATCGCGTGTACATCCGCTCGAACTCCCTCGCCACGGGGGGTCGGTCGAGGCTCTTCGTGACGGGCGACGGGGGAAGTTCATTTCAGGTGGTCAAGCAATTCGACATTCCGGATCCGGGAGTTCTGGCGAGCGAAGGCGAGCTCCTCGGCTTCGCTCTCTCACCCGACGGCTCCAAGGTCTACGCCGGAACGAAGGGGGCGGGACTCTTCGTCGCGAACAAGGCGGATCTCGCCTTTCGAATGAAGTCATCGATCCACGTGCAGTGTCTGGCGACCCGCGGTTCCGAGCTATGGGCTTGTTCCGACGAGGTCAGCGGATTCGTGATCGGGGTGTCGACCGACGACGGGGCCACGTTTTGCCCGAAGCTCTCGACGATCACCGGTCTCGCGGGGCCCATCGCCTGCGCGCCGAACGCGGGCGGCCCGCTCGCATGCGGCGCGACCGCGAACGCCTCGCAATGCCGCGATTCGTTCGAAGCGTTCTGTTCGTCGGCGGCGCCGAGCGGCAGCTGCAGCACGAGCGCGAGCGAATGCGGCGCCCCCGCAGACGGAGGCGAGATGCTCGTCGCCGACAGCTCGACCCCGCAACACGCGCGAGGGAGCGCATCGGGAGGATGCTCGGTTGCCCGCGATCGGGGCGCGTCCGGGGTCGGTGCGGCGTGCCTTGCGGCGTTTGTCGCACTCTTGCGAAGAAGAAAGCGGGGGCCGAAGCTTGGCGCCCTGCGCCGGCCGTTGCGCAAGCTGGTCGTCGGGACGCGCAGCGTCTCTCGACGCCGCCCAGTACACTGGGCTCGGATCCGAAGAAACGGCGTCAATCCGCCGGAAAAGACGTAGGGCACGAGCGATGCAGTGGACTCCGGACCAGTGGCCGAGGGGAAACCGCACCGAAAGGGTCGAGGTCGATGATGAGAATTCGGAATTTGGTAGTTCCTTACGCGCTCCTTGGGGGCATGTGCGCAATGGGGTGCGGCGGGGGCGGTGCGGGGAACACCAACGCGGCAGGGACCGGCGGGGCTGACAACGGCAATTTGGGTGGTGGCGGGTCGAGTGTGTCGGGGACGGACCCCAACGGGCCCGGCGCCGACGCGGGCGGCGGCAGCGCCGCGACAGGTTCGACCCAAGGTTCGAGCCAGCCCGGTGTCGACGCGAGCGCCGCGAGCCCCGGCACGGGTACAAATCCCGGAGCCGGCGCGGGCGCATCGGCCGGCGACGCAGCTTCCAGCGGTGGAGATGCGGCGGCCGTAGATCCCGAGATCGCGTATTCCGTGACGCTGACCATGGACTCCTTCACGGTCCCTGCCGGGCAAGAAGTCTATATGTGTCAGGACTTTGCCAATCCGTTCAACGGGATGCAGGCCGACATCAAGACGTACGAGCTGCATATGGCGCAGGGGTCGCACCACATGTTCGCTTTCTACAAGACCAACGCGACCAACAGCTCGGTCGCCCCGTGTCCGCAAGGTGGCCTTCAGTTCGCCCCTTTCACGTTCACTGCGCAGACCCAGGACGTCGTGCAAACCTACCCGGAGGGAGTCGGCGCAACGATCCCGTCGACGACCGGGTTCACGCTGAACGCGCACTACGTCAACACGGGTTCGACGCCCGTTACGGGCCACGTCGCCCTGACGATGCACGTGGCCAAGACCGGCGTCATCACCCAGCATGCCGGTGTGATCTTTCTCAATCAGGCCCTCCTCACGGTGCCCCCGACCGCGACGATGGCCAACCCTTCCACGTCCTCGTCGACCTACACGCTGCCGCAGGACGCGTACGTCATGTTCTCGAGCAGCCACATGCACAAGAGAGCCACGAATTTCGTCTCGAAGGCCTCGAGCGGGCAGACGCTGTTCCAGACCACCCAGTGGGCCGAGCCTCCTCCCTCGACGTATACGCCGCCGGTTCACCTGACGGCCGGTACCAACATCCAGTGGTCGTGCTCGTACTACAACGATACGGGGCAAACCCTGACCTTCGGCGAGTCGGCCTCGAGCAACGTCATGTGCATTTCGGTTTCGATTTTCTATCCGGTACAAGACGTCAATAATCCGGTCCTCAGTACTCAATTTTGAAGTCGACCGCCCATCAAGGAACCACCATGCGCTTCGGAATCGTGCCTGCGATGGGTCTTCTCGCTCTTCTACCGGCGCTACCCGCTTGCTCCAGCTCCCCAGCGAGCGGGAGCGCGGGCGGCGGCGGGGCGACCATCGAGGGAGGAGCGTCCATTTCGTTTCAAAACGATATTCTGCCGAAACTCGAACATGGGTGCGGTCTGAGTTCGAGCTGCCACCAGGACCCGGTCGTCGATCCGACGATGCAGCGCGTGTTTCTCGGCTGCGACATGGCCGCGAACTCGAACTGCAGCGTAGCTTCGCCGGGTCCCGTGGTTTATCGGGGGCTCATGGGCAAGAGCCAAGAGAATCCGACGATGCCCTTCGTGACTCCCGGAAATCCGAGTCAGAGCTTTCTCCAGTACAAGCTCGACGGCAATTTGAGTGCGCTTCACTGCGCGCAGCTGACCAGCGATCCAATCCTACAAAACGCCCCGAGTGAGCCGCAGCCTGCTTCGCCGTGCGGAGTGGTAATGCCGCTGGGCGGTGGGGTGTCGACGGAGCTTAGCGGGGCGATCCGCGAGTGGATCATGGCGGGAGCTCCGAATAACTAAAAGGGGAAGTAAGGGGGCAGCGAGCGAGAGTCGCCGAAGGCGATTGCTCGTATCTGGGCGGCGGTGCCGCCGGCTCGCGGCAGCACCCAACGTTGCCAAAGTACGTCCTGGTAGCTATCGTCCCGGGATCGTGAAACGAATGCAATCTCCTGTCACGGCTTCGCTTTGCTGTGTGTTCTCCCTCGCTGCCTCCTCGTGCAGCTCCGGTGGCAACGCTGGAACGACCCAGGCCGATGCTTCCTCGCTCGCCGACGCGTCTGCGAGCAGCGGTGGAGATGCGGGGCCTGCATCCGCCGATGGGTCGGCGGTCGACGGTGCCGATGTCGACGCTGGGGGCTCCTCTGCCACGATCGACGGAGGCACCGACGCCGGTGACGCCGGACCGGACGTAGTGCCCAACGCCGATTCCGCCTGCTCCGGTGACGGTGACGGCGGCTCAGGGACCTTCACGTGCACCGGGCGCCTTGCCGTGGCGCGCAGCGCACCGGGCGGGGCGGTCCTGGCAAACGGGCAAGTTCTCATCGCGGGCGGCTGGAACAACCAGACGCTCACGAGCAGCGCAGAGCTGTACGATCTCGTGTCGGGGACATTCACGCTCACCGGAAGTATGGATAGCGGGCACTATCTGGCTGGTTGGGGCTCACCGTGGCCGGTGTTCGCGAACGGCAAGGTTCTCGTGGCGGGGGGGCTCGACGCATCGGGTGCGCTCCTCGCGTCGGCGGAGCTCTTCGATCCGGCGACCGGGACTTTTTCGCCTACGGGCGCGCTCGGCACGGCCGTCGTCGCCTACGATCCGGTGACGCTACCGAGCGGCGGAGCTCTCTTCGTCGGCGGCTACTCTTCTGTCACGGTCGGGACGCTGAGCGCCGGTAGCGGCTTCGCGTTCACCGGGGGGACGAATCAGGTGCAGCGCTACGACCCGACCTCGGGAGCCTTTGCTTCCGCAGGTACGCTCGCCGAAAACCGTCTCTTCGGGTGCAACATCGTCCTTGCTTCGGGCAAAGTGCTCGCGATTGGCGGTTTTCAAGGCGTATCGACGACATACGAAACGAACATCGAGCAATACGACCCGAGTACCACCACGTGGAGCACGGTCGGCACCCTCCCGGCCAGCGGGGTCTACTGCGCCGTGAGCGCCTTCGTTCTGCCGAGCGGCAAAGTTTTCCTCGACGGTTCTTACCTCTTCGATCCGGTGGCGCTGACCGCGACGCCGACGACGAACGCGCCGCCGTATACCCAAGAAACGTTCATGCAGCTCGCCAACGGCGACGTCCTCGCACTCCCCCCAAAGAGCGCAGCCGCTGCTCCGAATGCCTATGTGTATCATGACGCGACGGGGCTCTGGACCGAGGTGGGCAGTCCCGGCTTTCTCGGTTGCAGAGGCTTTCTCCTGTCATCGGGCGAAGTACTGGTCGTCGGGGGCAGCGACTCGAGCGGGAAGTCGCAGGCCACGGGCATGATCTATCACCCTTGAGGTCGAGATTGCCGATTCCGGCGCTCTCTACGCGACCCGTCGGATCGAGTCGATGACCGATCGCCTGGACGCAGTCCACGCGGGAATCGCCGATGCGATCGCGCCGAGCGCCGCGGGCAAGAGAATGCCGATCGCCATCTGGCTCGCGTCGAGGCCGAAGCTCGGGAAGAAAGGCCCCATGGTATCCGCGACCAGCCGAGCAACGAGGACATCGATGAATGGCCACGCGAGCGCTGTGCCGAGCAAGCCGCCGAGGGCACCGAGCACGAGCGATTCGGCGACCACCGAGAAGGCAACGTGGCTGGGCAAGAACCCAATCGCCCTCAGTACGCCGTACTCCGCGGCGCGCTCTCGAACGCCCATGGCCACGGTATTGCCGAGAATGAGCATCATGACCACCAGAATCACGGCGGACACGGCGTCCAGCGCGTCGAGGATGGCAGAGAGCATCGCGAGAAAGTGCGCGCCGACGCTTCGCTCGTCTTGCGAGAGCGTTTGAATGTCGCGGTCGTCGAACAAGCCGTCGATCCCGACGCTCACTTGAGCGGCGCGGGTGGGGTCGTCGACGCGGCTCACGATCCAGCCAATCATGTCGCGCCGGTCGACCGGAACGCTGTCGTTGATGTAGTCCCAGCGAAGAATGAAATTCGAACGGTCGACCGCCTTGGACGTCGCCGTATAGATGCCGTCGATGGTGAAGCGCCACTCGCCGGGGACGATTCCGCTCTGGAGCACGACCTTCTCCCCCACCCGCCAACCGAACTTGCGAGCGAGGACGTCGCCGACGATGGCGCCTTGCTTGTCGTGCTCGAAGGCGTCGCGCTCGGCCCGCGGAACCTTCATGTCGTCGTAAACCGAAAAGTAACTCGACGGATCGACGGCGAGGGTGGCGAAAAAGTCGGTGTCGTGTCTGGGGTCTCTGCCGCCGAACCAGCTGGCCCAGGTCGCGGCCTTCACGTGCGACGAGCTTCTCACGACCTCGACGTAGTGCTTCGGCAGCGCCATGGCGAAGGTGACCTTGTGACGCGTCACCACCCGGTCCCTCGGTGCGGACCGAGGGCCGGATACCCACGCCGCCGTGACCGCCTGCAGGAGGAGAAAGGCCAGGACGGCGACGGCGACGCCGACCACGGTGAGCGCGGCGCGAAGCCCGTTGTGAGCAAGGTTCCGAACGGCGATTCCCGCGAGCGTCACGGCGAGTCCTTTCCGGGACGAAGCATCACGACAGCCGCCTGAAAATGGCGCCGCAGTCGATGGCGTTCCGCGTGAGCGTCTCCCACTCCGCCGCGGCATGCCAGGCGATGCGCTTGCGCCCGAGCAAGGGCAGAAAGACGTTCCGTAGCGCCCACGCGACGATCCGCGGCGCGTGCCTGAAGAACCATACGTAGATGCTCGCTGCGGGTTCGAGCACGGACTGCTCGTGCACTTCGAAGCGCTCCAGCACGAAGCCCGCACCCTCGACCTTGCGCCGGAGCTCCTCCGGCTCGTACCGCCGGACGTGACCCATGTAGCGGTCGAACGAGCCGAAGTTCCTCATGCCCATCGGGACGGTCAGGATGAAGTGCCCCCCGGGGCGGGTGATGCGCGCGATCTCGCGGAGAAACTCCGTATCGTCGGGGACGTGTTCGAGGACTTCGAAAGCCCCCACGAGGTCGAAGGCTCCAGCGGCGAAGCGCTGGTCGTTCAGGTAGCCGCGGTGCACGATGGCTTTGCGCAGCGCCAAGACATCGAGGGCTCTCGACGACAAGTCGACGACGTGGGTGCCCGCGACGGGCATTCTCGGAAAGACTCCCGGGCCGATCTCGAGGCGGTGTGGCGCGGACGCCGCGAGTGCGGTGATGGCGGGCCACCAGGGCAGGCGGTCAGGCGGGTGAAATCGCAAACGACTCCAGAGGTCCTCGTAGAGTTCTTCGTTGTAGCGAGTGGCGCTGTCGATCGTGGATTCAGTCATTACGGAGTACCGGGGACAGGGGGTCACGGGGTTCGCCCGCAGATCGTCGATCCGCGAGGTGGGTGCGATTCGGAGGCCAGCCACTCGAGTCCACTGCCCGCCCCGCCCATCACGAGAGTGCGGTCTGGGTCGCGCAGCCGAACCGAGAAGGCCCGCAGTGCGTCGTTCGATGCGTCGAGCACGGTCACCGTGTACCCGGGCCGATCGATCGTCTCGCCTTGCCGAAACGCGGATCGCTGACCTGCGAGCGCGCGCTCGAAGTACGAGGCGAGAAACCCGCTCTGCCGGCGGAGGTCCAGTCGGTCGGGCGCGCCAAACGCTATCGTGGAGCGGTCCGGGCCGCCGAAGAGGCTTGGACCTATGCTGAGGATGGCTACGTCGATTCGGCGCTCCGGGCGCTCCAGTCGCAGCGCATGTGGAAAAGCGAGCGAAGCCGCCCACGGAAGGTCCGCGACGAGAAGGTGCCGGGCATGCGGGGCGCGATCGAGGAGCTCCTCCGCGTCGTCGATCGCGCGGGAGGAAGCGAAGGCCACGCCGTCGAAGAGAACCGTGCGCCCGAGAGAGACGGCGAGGACCGCGGCGACGGTCGCGATTCGCAGCAGCCGCGCGCGGTTGGTCAGTGACGCGGCCACCGCTGGGAGCTTGGCGCCAAGCAGGATGCAATAGCCCATCGAGGGTAAGTACAGAAAATGCTCGCCAACGGTGAGGGTCCACACCGGAAGGAGCGCCACCGCCGTCCAGACCAGCCCCCAAAGCCAGACGCGGCGATCGGAGATGCGCCGGACCGTGTCCCGCGCTGCCCAAAGACTGATGGCGGCGAGCACCGCGAACGCGACCGGATGCCCATGCCAGAACGGGACGGAGACCATCGGGTCCGGCGGAACGAAAATGGCGAGGTCGGCGAGATAGAGGAGCGGCGCGGTCACCATGTGTTCGATGAAGCCGGCGCTACCGACGTGATACGCGAACGGGAAGGGCGGCGCGTGGAGCGCCCCCAGGACGGCAAAGCGCAGACCCAGGTAGACGGCGGCGAGGCCTGCGGCGAGCGCAGAGGGAACGAATCTGCGGACACCGCCCTTCCCGTCGGGCCGGAGCAGCGTGTCCGCTAGAATCACCACGGGTAGGGTGATGGCCATTTCTTTGGCGAGTAGCGCGAGGGCGAAGAGCAGCATCGAAAGAGACAGTCGACCGCCCGACCCACGCCGGGGCGAGCGGCTCTGGAGATAGAGGAGAAAGGCGCCTGCGTAGAGCGTCGAGGCCAGGACGTCGGTGCGACCGGAGATCCAGGCGACGGACTGGACGTGGCATGGGTGGACGGCGAAGAGGGCGGCGGAGGCCCAGGCGCGGACTCCCGCTCCGAGCACGATGCGTGCGATGGCCCACACGAGGAGCGTGGACGCCGCGTGCATCATGAGGTTCGTGAAGTGATAGCCGCCGGGGTGCAATCCGTAGAGGAACCGATCGATTGCAAACGAAAGGACGATTAGCGGGCGAAAGTATTCGACGGACAGTCCGGGAGGCGTCCACCAGGCCCCCGCGCTGTCGATGGGCAGGACCCAGCCGCGCAGGAGCGACTCCGGCAGGTGCGACGCGGCCTCGACGTGGAGGTAGTCATCCGCGAAGAAAGGTGCGAAGAGCGCCGGCGCGAACGGCAGCGCGGCGAGTCCGAGCAGTCCGGCGGTCGCGAGCAACCGCGCCCGGTCGAAGCTCGACCGCGCATCCGTGGACGTCAAATCGAGTCCCCCGATGGGACTACAAGCGGTCCCACGCCCGATTTGGTTTAGGACGTTCATGGGAGCGTCCCGCCTACATGGGTCGGCCGTGCCAACCGGTGTCCGTGTCTATCTTTCTTCTTCAAGAGTTCTCTGCTGCAACGCAGACAACGTGCCGGACCGAGTCTGGGGCCTGAAACGGCATTCCGCGACGGCGATGGCCCTCGTCCTCAGGGAGCGCACGTAACCCGCGCGCGATGTCTGCGCGGCCTGCGCACCGGTTCGCCCGGAATGCGCAGGGGCAGGGCGCGGGCGTGTGCTCGCCGCCGCCCAATTTTTCGCGGACCCGGTGCTCTACTGGTCGATGGAGACGTCGTCGATGAAAAGGTCGGGGAGCTCCGTCCCGCCGTTCTGATTGAGATAGAGAAGGGCGCCCGTGCATCCGCTCGGCACGGTCAGACCGCCCACGAGCTGCACCCACGTATTGGGCGCGACCGTCGCCGGTCCAGCCGAGGTCACGTAGTTCGTCGCCGTCCCGCAGACGAGCTTCGTGGTGAGCAGGAGCGATTCGCTGCTCGATCCGTCCTGATAGACCCACGCGGACACCGCGTACGACGCGGGCGCGGTGGGAAGCGAATAGGCGGGCCCGTTCCACGATGCCGTCCGCCCCGTGCCCTCGCCGCTTTGGGTTCCGCCGTGAGCGACCGTGGAGCTCACGACGAAGCTGCCACCGAAGGCCGACCACCCCGCGCCCCCCGATTCGAAATCTGGATTGGCGACTACGTTCGTCGGTGGTTGGTAGTTCGCGGTCACGTCGTCGACGTAGATATCCGGATAGACGCTGCCGCTGCCCTGCTGGAAATAGAGGAGCGCCGTCGTGCAGCCTTGGGGTACGAGCAGCGTTCCCGTGAGGGGTACCCAGATGTCGGGGGGGGCGGTCGCCGATCCGATCGTGAGGTATTGCGTCGAACCAGCGCACACGAGCTTCACCGAGAGGAGCAATGGCAGAGTCGTCGTACCGTCCTGAAGGGCCCAACCGGCGACTTCGTAGGTTGCCGGCCAGTTCGGAAGACCGTACGACGGGCCGTTCCAGCTCGCCGTTCGTCCGGTGTCGACCCCGCTCTGCGTTCCGCTGTGCGCGAACGCAGAGCTCGCGCTGAACGCTCCCCCGAAGGCTCCCCACCCTGCGCCGCCGGATTCGAAGTCCGAGTTGGTGATGACGTTCGTCGTCACGACGTGCCAGAGCAGCTGCTGCACCGACGCGTCGTCCGCAAGGAGGTTCACGCCCACGGCCGGCCCCTCCGCGTAGAGGTCGAGTTCGATGAGCGAGCAGAGCGGGACGACAACCGTTCCGGAGAGCTCGACCCAGCCCGCGTCGGTTGCCGTGCCCGACGCGATCTGCTGGTAGACGTCAGGCGCCCCGTTGCACGTCGTCTTCACGGTCAGGTCGACCGGCGCACTCGCGGCACCGTCGACGCGCAGCCACATGCTCGCCGCGTACGTTGCCCCGGGCGTAACGGCCGAAGTCAACGTGGTGACCGGCCCCTCCCAAGTCGCGTTTCGGCCCGTGACAATCCCGCTATACGCCCCCATATGCGCTTGGGCCGTCGTCGCTGCGATGCTTGCCCCGCCCCAGGCCACCCAACCGTCCACGGTTCCCGTTTCGAATCCCGGATTCGACAGAAGACTCGGGCCGCGAGGCTCCGGCTGCGGACGAACCGCCACGTCATCCACATCGAGGTCGACGCCCGGTCTGGGTCCGGAGAGACCGAGCGACAGCGATTGGAGCGTGCAGTTCGGAACTTGGAGCGACCCCGCCAGATGCGTCCAACGGGCAGGACCCGCGCTCGCCGAGTCCAGTACGACTTGGGTGACCGGCTGCCCCGCGCAAGCAATCGTCGCCCCCAGCGTGACACCATCCTCGGGTGCGCACCCGATTGTCGCCCAGGCCGAGACATCGTAGCCGTGCCCCGGAATGACGAGCGCGGTGACATCGTAAGTCGGGCCTTGGAACGCGGCCTCCCGACCGCGAAGGAGGGCGCTCTTGAGGCCCGAGTGCGGTCGCCGTGTGCTCGTCTCCAGCTTGCCGCCCGAAGTCGACCACCCATCGAGGCCAGCTTCGAAGGTCGCGTTCGCAATGAGGTTCGGGGCAAGTCCGATCGCGTCGGGGGCGACGCCGGCGAAGCCGTCGACCAGCCCGTAGAAGGCTGGCTTCTTCTTGTATTGCGTGTCGAACTCCAAGGGCTCGTCGGCCCCAAACGCGCCCGTAATCCACGTATATTTGTCGGTGAAACCCCACGTCGTGACCGCGTTGCAGCGCGGGACAGAGAGGCACGCCGCGACGGCACGGTGAAACACCTGCTTTTCGGTCGCGAGCTTTTCCGGTTCGCTCGACGTGAGCGAGGCGACGCGCACGTCCAACTCACTGATGTTTACGCTGAGCCCAAGATCCGCGAACCGCGCGAGGTTCGCGATCATGTCGTCCGTGCTGGGCGCGGTCGCGGCGACAAGGTGCATCTGGAAGCCGACCCCATGGATCGGCACCCGCTCGGCGAGCAGCCCCTTGACCATGGCATACACGGCGTCGGATTTCGGATTCGCGGTCTCCGTGCCGTAGTCGTTGTAGAGGAGCTCGGCGTCGGGGTCGATTTCGTGGGCTTCTCGGAAGGCCCAGGCGATGTACTCGCTGCCGAGAGTCTGGGAGAAAATCGTGCTGCGCAGACCGGATCCGTCGTCTGCGATAGCCTCGTTCACGACATCCCACCGATGAATCCGGCCGCGGTATCTGCCGAGGACGCGGCGGAAGTTGTTGCGCATGTATTCGCGGAGCAGCGCCGCGTCGATGCCGCTCGTCACGAACGGGGGTAGCTGCTGATACCAGACGAGGTTGTGCCCCTTGATCGCTTGGTGGTGAGCTTCGGCGAAGGCGACGATGGCGTCCGCCCCGGTGAAGTCCCAGTGATAGGGATCGACTGGCTGAACGGAACCCCACTTCAGTTCGTTGCCCGGAGTCACGTAGTCGAACTGACTCGAAAGCGTTTCCTCATAGGCTGCTTCGGTCGCAAGCGGCGCGCTGTCGACGGCCGTCCCGACTCTCCTCGCGGTGCGGTCCGCGGCGAGAGCCAGCGTGATGTCGCCCTCACTCGATGAGCGCGGTTCGGAGCGGTCGCAGGAGGGTGTTCGTCCTTCTTCAGCGTTTCGGCTTCCGCGATTCTCGATCGCCTCGCTGGTCGTACTTACCGTGTCGGCCGTGGACGCCGCCGCGCAGCCCGCGACGAGCACGGCGAGAATGAGGCCGACCACTTGTTTGATGACCATCGCTGAACCTCTCTACTTCACTTCGTGCGTTCATCCGGGCGACGGCGAGAGCAGCCGCTCGACTCGGACCGGCAGTTTGGCCAGGCGGAGTCGCTGCGGAAACTTGCCCACGGGCACGCTTCGCACCTCGCGGCCCGTCCGATAGCTGATGACCGAAACCGCGTTGGCGGCGCTGATCGCGACCAAGCAGTGCTGGCCGTCGCGGCTCGTCGTAGCCCAGTAGGGCACGTTGCCGACGTCGGTGGTCGAGATCACTTCCAATCGGGCCGTGGAAACGATCGAAACGGTGTTGTCGATGGTTCCGACGTCGCAGAGCCGCGTCCCGTCTCCGGACATGGCGAGACCGTGATGCGCCGAATTGTGGGGGTAGTCGTCGGGCGTCGGGTACGTAGAGACTGCGAAGGCGCTGAGCGGCTCGGTGAGAGTTTTTTCTATTTTCCCCGTCACGAGATCGAATTTGATTAGCCCATTGAGGTAGGACAGCTG
>Ga0265313_10001509_pt1 | contig 21674 bp, 19 predicted proteins | sample 4123metaG_FD_203122 | JGI IMG/M metagenome (GOLD analysis project Ga0265313, IMG submission 203122) | Rhizosphere microbial communities from Carex aquatilis grown in University of Washington, Seatle, WA, United States - 4-1-23 metaG | ecosystem: Host-associated > Plants > Roots > Rhizosphere >...
ATGCAGATGCGGCCCGGTCGAGCGCCCGGTCGAGCCAATCAGGCCAACGACTTCGCCGATGCTGACGCGCTGCCCGACCTTCACCAGGATTTTCGAGAGGTGGCCGTAGCGGGTCGATAGCCCATTGTGATGATCGATCTCGACCATGTTGCCATAGCCGCCCGACCAGCTGGCGATGGTGACGGTGCCGTTAGCGGTGGCATGGGCCGGCTCGCCGGTCTCGCCGCGCAGGTCGACGCCGGTGTGGATGGCTGGACCCCCGAGGAAGGGGTCCATGCGCGTGCCGAAAGGCGAACTCATGTCGATGTCGCCTTCTACCGGCTTGCGCAGCGGAATGGCGCCCAATTCACGGCTGACCTGGTCGACTTGCGCCCGGATGTGATTGACGCGACTTAGCTCGCGCTCGAACGCGCTTGCGGTGCGAGCCGGCTGCTTGAGTGGAACATAAGGACCGCCGATCGAGCCCGTCACATCCTCGCCGTGCTTGCCAAGACTGACGCCGAGTTCGCCGATCACACCCTGCATGTAACGCAGGCGGCCATCAAGCTTCTCCTGCATGGAGTTGACCGCGTTGTTTTGACGCTGCTCGATCTTATCCAAGGAACCGGCCACGCGATCCATCGTTGCGCCGAGCTTGCCGGAAAACAACCGGCTCGGTGCTTGGCTGGGATCGCCATCGAGTTGAGTGCGGCGGTCCGGTGGCACGACCAATGATCCGTTGTCGTTGATCGGCGACGGTTTTTGTGGCGTCGCTTTCCCGCGCGCCGCCTTCACCGCCGACGGATCGCCGCCAAGGGCGGCGCTGCGCGATTCCAAAGTCGCCTGGCGACGCAGCAGGGCCTCAAGCTTCTGCTCGAATTGCTCTTGATCGAGCAACTGCCGGCTGGTGACGCGATCGACCTGGGCGCGAAGTTCGGCGATCCGGTCTTCGTAGGCGAACTGCAGTTCGGCCTGACGCCCAATCAGACGCGTCAGCACATTCTCCTTGAAGGCAAAATAGCTTCCGGTCCCGACCGACCAGACCGCCATCACCATCAAAGTTCCGACCACGATCCAAAATGCAACCGGTCCGATGCGGACCTGGCGGCCGGCATGGGCGAGCGTGTAGCCATCGTGTTTGCGCGAGGTTTGCCGTGGCGCGTTGGATTCCGGCTGCGGCCGGCTCGACACATAGACCGCCGATGACGCGCTGGACTGTGAATACGACGGCATCAACGCTCCGGTGCCGGGCCGAAGAAACCGGCGACCAGCGGCGTGATTTCAACCACTTATAGTTAAAAAACAGGAAACCAGCGCCAATGTGCTTCTTTGTTGGGCGATGCGCGTGTCTAGAGCGCCTTCGCCGCCGCGAGCACCTCTTCGGCGTGGCCGACAACAGCGACCTTCGGCCAGATCCGAGCGATCCGTCCGGTTGCGTCAATCAGCATCGTCTTGCGAAACACCCCCATGAATTTGCGCCCGTAAAGCGACTTTTCGCCCCACGCGCCATAGGCGACGAGCATGCGGTGAGTTGGGTCGGAAGCAAGGGCCAGCGCGATCCTATGCTTGGCCTTGAAGCGATCCTGCGCCTCGACCGGATCGGCGGAAACTCCGAGGATTTCGGTGTCCGCCCTGGCAAATCGCGCCCGTAAGGCCGTGAAATCGATTGCTTCGCGGGTGCAGCCGGGAGTGTCGGCTTTCGGATAGAAATAGAGAGCGAGCTTGCGGCCCTTAAAGTCCTTCAAGGAAACGGTGCCGCCGCCGTCGCGCTTGAGCGTAAATGCCGGCGCGCGCATGCCGGCATGAAGTTCGCGCGTCATGCGCCTTCCTTTCGTCGCTTTCGCCTATTCAATGGGGAACAGCCTTTGGAAGCCATAGGGCAAGGCCGAGGAAGCCGGACTTCGGTCTGTCGGCCAAGATAGGCGAATCGTGGCGCGCTGGCGATAGTTGCCCACAGGGTCGGATGCTGGAGCGCCCGGGACGGAATGACGGCGAGACAACACCAGCCGGGTCATGACGCGGCTACCCATGTGCGGCATTGGCTCCGCAAGCACACTCATGCGCAATGGAGCCGGCTGCGCCGGCTTGTCCGCGCCGTGTCGCGGCGCAAATGGCTGCGCCGCGCGTTGTGGGCGTTGGGAATTGCAGTCACCATCGCGATGCTCGCCGTGTCCGCGCTGTGGTGGCGGCTCGCGCGCGGACCGATTGGCATCGATGTGGCGACACCATGGCTGGCCGCAGCGATTGCCGAGAATTTCGGCGGTCACCAGTCGGTCACCATCGGTGGTACGCAAATCGAACGCGACGAGCACGGCCGTACCGCAGTGCGAATACTCGACGTCGTCGTGCGCGATGCCGACGGCGTAACGGTCGCGAGCGCGCCGAAAGCCGATATCGGGATTTCGGGATCGAGCCTGTTGCGCGGACGCGTGCGCGCTGAAAGCCTCAATCTGGTCGGCGCCGAATTGTCGGTGCGCATCGAAACGGATGGCAAGGTGACGGTCTTCGCCGGCGCCAATACCCGGCCGATCGCGATCGCTCCATCGCCGGTCTTGTCGCAACAGGCCGGCCCTGTCTCGCAGCAGATGAATGCGCCTCGAAGTGCCGTTGAAGATATCGCCGCGATACTGGCTTGGATCGACGGCCTCAGCGCCAGCGGTCTCGATGGCCACGGCCTTGGTGAGCTCGGCCTCAAGAACGGCAATCTGACCGTCGATGATCAGCGCAGCGGCAAGCGCTGGACGTTCAGCAATATCAATGTGAGCCTGTCGCGTCCGCGGCAGGGTGGCGTGATATTCCGGATCGCGTCGGACAATGAGGCGCGACCCTGGACAATCAGCGCGGCGCTGCGCCCTCTCGAGGGCGGAATTCGTGCCGTTGGCGTTGAAGCGCGCCAGGTCCTGCTCAACGACTTGATGCTGGCCATGCGCTTTGGCGATGGCAAGATCGAATCTGATCTGCCGATTTCGGCGACATTGCGCGCTGAATTTTCGACCGATGGCATGTTGCAACGCGCCGGCGGGCGGGTGGTGATGACCGCCGGACACATTGAAGATCCGCGCGACCATGACGCGCGAGTCGATATCGAGAATGCGGATATCCGCTTCACCTGGGACGGCGACCAGCAACTCCTTCTCGTTCCTTTCCAGGTCAAATCGCAAGGCAACCAGTTCACGCTGCTGGCGAATGCGCGACCAGTCTCGGGGCAACCCGGGACCTGGACGCTGGCGATTGATCGGGGCGATCCGGTCATCGATCCGGTGATTTTCTCCGCTCGTGCCAAGCCGGCCGAGGAAGCCTTCGCGCTCAATCGCGCGGTCCTGCGCGGCACTCTCGATCTGTCACGCCATCGCGTCGAAATCACTCAAGGCGACATCGGCCGCACCGACACCCGGCCGGGGTACAATGTCGGTGTCGCACTCACCGGCAGTTTCGATTGGGACGGTATGGAGCCTCGAGCTGCATTCGGGGTTGCCGCGACGCGAATGACCATGACGCTGATGAAACGGCTATGGCCGAGCTTCGTGTCGCCCGGTGTCCGCAACTGGGTCAATGACCGGATTTCGGGCGGCACAGTCGAGCGAATCCTGATTGCCGGCAATGCCACGCTCAAGGTGCTGACCGAGCCGAGCATTCCGTTTCCCGAAGATAGCCTGTCGATCGAAATTGACTCCACCGGCACGAGCCTGCAGCCGGTGGCAACGCTCCCGCCCGTGCGCGACGCCGATCTGAACGTCCGGGTCAACGGTCGTACCGCTCGCATTACGTTGGGCCGCGGCACGATTGAGATCGCGCCCAGCCGCAGGCTCAACATCGCGAACGGAACATTCGATGTCCCTGATACCCACCCCAAGCCGGCGCCCGCCTCGGCCAATTTCAGAATAGACGGATCGGTCGGGGCGGCGGCCGCATTGCTCGCGCTCGATCCGCTGCGTGGCGCGGGTGGCGCAATCTTGGACCCGACCTCTAGCCGCGGCACGGTCGCCGCGCAGGTCGGCGTCACGCTCGGCCTCGGCCGCGATTCGGTTCGCGACGTGAACTACAGCGTTAGCGCCGACCTTGCCAATTTCGTCGCCGATGGCTTGCTCATGGGCCAGAAGATCGAAGCGCAAAGCTTGCATGTCGTAGCCAGCCCTGCCGAAATTCAAGTCAAGGGAGATGGCAAGATCAACGGCACCGCGGCGGCGCTCGAATTTCGCCAAGCGGCAGGCGATGCGCTGGCAGACTTGCGCCTGCGTTCGCTGCTCGACGAGGCGGCGCGGCGCCGGCTCGGCATTAATTTCGGGCCGGCGGTGACCGGGTCAATTCCGGTCACTCTCATTGGCCGCGTCGGCACTGACGACAGCAAGAACCAGATTAACGTCGACGCCGATTTCACCCCGGTCAAGATTGACCAGCTGCTGCCCGGCTGGATCAAACCACCCGGCAAGCCGGCCCACGTGACATTCAACCTCGCCAAGAATGCCGGCTTTACCCGGTTCGACGACCTCACGCTCGACAGCCAAGGCGCGCAGGCGAAAGGTTCGGTCGAATTCGACCGCAACGGCGAGATGACGACGGCGAATTTTCCGGTTTTCGCTCTGTCGAGCGGCGACCAGGTGTCATTCCGCGCCGACCGCGCAACGGACGGCACCATCCAGGTGCAGATGCGCGGCGACGTTTACGACGGACGGCAATTTCTCAAGGCCGCGCTCGCCAATGATACGCCAGGTGCCAGGCCAAAGCAGTTCGACCTCGATCTCGACGTCAAGCTTGGCGCGGTCGCGGGCAATAATGGCGAAGCGCTGCGCGGGCTCGATCTCAAGTTGTCGCGACGGGCTGGCCGCATCAAAACCTTCAACATGAGAGCCAGGATTGGCCGCGATGCGCCGCTCGTCGGCGAATTGCGGTTGCGCGCTCGCGATAATCATCAGGTCGTCTATCTGGAAACCGACGACGCCGGCGCGCTGTTCCGCTTTACCGACATCTATTCGCGCATGTTTGGCGGGCAGATGTGGCTGGCAATGGATCCGCCGACCAGAGACAATACGCCGCAGGTAGGCGTGCTCAACGTGCAGAATTTCGTCGTTCAGGGCGAGCCAGGCCTCGACCGCGTGATGTCGAGCGCGCCGGCCAGTGCGCGCTCATCGGTCAACTTCACCGAGATGCGCTGCGACTTCACCCGCGTCCCCGGTCGAATGATCATCCGGGACGGCGTGGTGAGCGGACCGGCGGTAGGCGCGACCATTGACGGGCAGGTCGATTACGCGCGCGACGAATTGCGCGTGCATGGCACATTCGTGCCGCTTTACGGCCTCAACAACATGTTCGGCAAAATTCCGATCTTCGGAATGTTTCTCGGCGGCGGCACCAATGAGGGCCTGCTCGGCATCACGTACGAAGCGGTAGGGCCGCCCGGCTCCCCGCGCATCACCATCAATCCGATGTCGGCGGTCGCACCCGGCATGTTGCGGAAATTCATCCCCCCGCCGGGAACGTTCGAACACCAGCCGGATCTGGAACCGGTTCCGCCGCAGCCAATGCGTTGAGATTATTGCGGCTTGAGCAGGACGTGCTGCTTCTTGCCGAGCGAGAGCTTGATCACGCCATCGCCACTGATGTCGCTCTCGCCAATCACATGTTTGTCGCTGGTAATGCGCGCGTCATTGACGGCGACTGCGTTATTGGCGATGGCGCGGCGCACCTCACCGTTCGACGACGCAAGCCCAGCCGTGACGAAGGCACTGAGCACGCCGAGCCCGGCGGTGATTTCCTTGCGGGCGACATTGACGGTCGGCAAATCAAGGGACGTTTCGCGCTGTTCGAACGTGCTGCGCGCGGTCTGGGCGGCCTCATCGGCGGCGACCCGGCCATGCACCAGCGCGGTTGCCTCGGTCGCCAGCACTTTTTTGGCCTCGTTGATCTCCTGGCCTTTGAGTGCCGCTAATCTTGCGATCTCTTCGAGCGGCAGGATCGTGAACAGCTTGAGGAAACGGCTGACATCGCCGTCTTCGGTGTTGCGCCAGTATTGCCAGTAGTCGTAAGGGCTCAGCAATCCGGCATCGAGCCAGATTGCGCCCGCTGCAGTCTTGCCCATCTTGGCGCCGGAGGATGTGGTGATCAGCGGCGAGGTCAATGCAAACAGCTGCGCGTTCATCATTCGCCGGCCGAGCTCGATGCCGTTGACGATGTTGCCCCACTGGTCGGAGCCGCCCATTTGCAGAACACAGCCGGTGCGTTTGTGTAACTCGACGAAATCGTAGGCTTGCAGGATCATGTAATTGAATTCGAGGAACGAAAGCTCGTGTTGACGCTCCAGCCGCAGCTTGACCGAGTCGAACGACAGCATGCGGTTGACCGAGAAGTGCCGGCCCACGTCGCGCAGGAAGTCGATGTAGTTGAGCGCGTTGAGCCAGTCGGCATTGTTGGCCATCATCGCGTCGGTCGGGCCGCCGCCGAAGGTCAGGAATTTTCCGAATACGCTGCGGATGCCGGCAAGGTTGGCGTTGATCATGTCGTCGGACAGGATTCGGCGGCTTTCGTCCTTGCCGGAGGGGTCGCCGACGCGGGTGGTGCCGCCGCCCATTAACGCGATGGGCCGGTGGCCGGTCTGCTGCATCCAGTACAGCATCATGATCGGCAACAACGAGCCGACATGGAGCGACGCCGCCGTGCAATCGAATCCGATATAGGCCGTGACCGGTCCGCGCGCGGCCAGTGCATCAAGCACGTCGGGCTCCGAGACCTGGTGGATAAACCCCCGGTCGGCCAGAGTTTGCAGGAAATCCGACTTGTAAGCGCTCATGTCTGTTCCGTTTTGTCGTCCGGCGTGTCTTAACCTTGCAGCGATAAGCCGTGGAGACCCGGCGCAAGACCGGTCAGGACGATATAAAACGCTGCGGCGAGGGTGTAACAGTTTCGACGCTGGATTCAACTCGGGGTCATTTGTGGGGACAATCAAGGCGATCGGGCTGATGAGCGGGACTTCGCTCGACGGCGTCGATGTGGCGCTGGTCGAGACCGACGGGGAACGCGTCAGCGCGCTCGGCCCGACCGGCTACCGGCCTTATGCAGATGAGGAACGGGCGCTGCTGCGCCAAGCCCTGGTCGAAGGTGTCGCACTCAGCGACCGCTGGTCGCGACCCGGTATCCTGGCAAAAGCCGACCAATTCGTGACGACAATTCATGCCGAGGCAGTCGAGCACTTTCTCGCTGAAGAGCGGATTGATCGCGGTGAAGTGGCGATTGTCGGCTTCCATGGTCAGACCGTTATCCACAAGCCGGAGCAGAAGCTGACGGTGCAGATCGGCGACGGCGCCGAGCTCGCACGCCGGTTGAAGCTGCCGGTCGCCTGCGATTTCCGCGCCGCAGATGTCGCGGCGGGCGGGCAGGGGGCGCCGATCGTGCCGGTGTTCCATCAGGCGATGGCGCGCGATCTCGCCCACGCGCACCCGATTGCGGTGCTCAATATTGGCGGCGTTGCCAACGTGACTTACGTCGACGGCGGCGATCCGGTGGCATGCGACACCGGCCCCGGTAATGCGCTGATTGACGATTTCATGCGCGCGCGCACCGGAGCGCCTTACGACAATCACGGCGACGTCGCCGCGACCGGCACGCCCGACCAGGACTTCATCAACCGCGTGCTTGAACATGGCTTTTTCAAACTCAAGCCGCCGAAGTCGCTGGACCGCAACGCCTTCGCCTTCACCAATATCGGCTTGCCGCATTTCTCGGTGCCGGACGGGGCAGCCACCCTGTCCTCGCTCACCGTGCAGGCGCTGGTTCGTATCTTGCCGCATCTGCCCGCGGTCCCGCGTGCCTGGATCGTCGCTGGGGGCGGTGCCCGCAATCGCACGCTGATGCGCATGCTCGGCGAATGCCTCGCGCCGGCGAGTGTGGAGACCGCGGACGCAGCGGGCTGGTCGGCCGACGCGCTCGAAGCGCAGGCTTTCGCGTTCCTGGCGGTACGCACGCTGGCCGGCAAGCCGTTGACCTTCCCGAGCACGACCGGCGTGCCCCGTGCCATGACCGGCGGCGTGGTGGAAAGACCGTAATCTGCCGAATTATTCCGTGATGGCGCGCTTCTGGCGCAACAGCCAAACGATGCTATAAGAACGCCGAAATCAAAGCATTATCCAAACATAACACACGTTCCGACAAACGCATGCTGGTTCGAGATGTCGCTGCCGCACTGTCGGCGCAGGTTCTGGGGGACGGTTCGCTCGCGATCGAGCGTCTTGTCCATCCGTCAGCGGCTGACAAACCGTCCGACCTTGCGGTGGCGATGAGCGGCGAAGCGTTTTCCGCGCTGGCCACGTCGAAGGCACAAGTCGCGATCATCACCGAGAAATCGCCGCGGCCGCATGACCGCGTCAAGGCCGTTATTGTCGCCGCGCAGGAGCGTTCCGCGCTCGCCACGCTTACCGCGCTGTTCGACGCCGGACCGGCCCACGCGGCGGGCATTCATGAGACGGCGGTGATTGCGCTGGGCGTCGTCATCGGGCAGGGCGCCAGCATCGGGCCGCTCGTGACAGTCGGCCCGCGCAGCAAGATCGGCGCGGCGAGCACTATCCTCGGCAATGTCACGATCGGCGCGGACGTCACGATTGGCGATGGGGGCCTGATCTATTCCGGCGTGCGGATCGGCGACCGCGTCACCGTCGGGGAACGGGTCATTATCCAACCCAACGCCGTCATCGGCTGCGACGGCTTCAGCTTCCTGCGGCCGGACAAGGAAAAGTCGCTGCCCGGCCGGGTTCACTCGCTCGGCAATGTTGTCATCGGCGATGACGTTGAGATCGGTGCCGGCACGACGATAGCGCGCGCTACCTTGCAGACGACGCGGATCGGCGATGGAACCAAAATCGATAATCAGGTCCAGATTGCTCATAATGTCATCATTGGCAAAGGGTGCCTGATCTGCGGCCAGGTCGGCATCTCAGGCAGCGTGGAGATTGGGGATCGCGTCCTCTTGGCGGGTGCCGTCGGCGTCGCCGATCACATCAAAATAGGCTCGGACACTATCGTGGCGGCCGGCTCGGCCGTGGGTTCCAATGTCGGGGCAGGCGCCATGGTCTCCGGCTATCCGGCAATGCCGCACGCGCGAACCATTGAGATGATTACCTTTCTGATGCGGCATAAAAGGGTCACTCGCGATCTTGAAGACTTGAAGTCTCGGCTTGAGGCGATCGAAAAAGCAGCGCAAAAGAACGATTAAGCGATTCCGGGGACGAACCGATGAGCGACGTTGCCACCGACGTGATGGCCATCATTCAGAAAAAGATCCGGGTCGAGCGCTCGCAGCTCGCGCTCGACGACAAGCTGCGTGATCTCGGGCTTGAATCGCTCGACGCGCTTGAACTGGTGTTCGATATTGAGGAGAAGTTCGACATCGAAATCCCGGTCAATGCCAACGACTCGAATATCGGCGGCTTCGAGACCGTCGGCGATGTCGTGCGGGCCGTGGAGAAGCTCATCGCGCAGAAAGCGCAGCCGGCGTGAATCGTGTCGTCGTTACCGGTCTCGGCGCGGTCACCCCGCTTGGCCACGACGTCGGCTCGTATTGGAGCGAACTCAAGAACGGCACCGACGGCATTCGCCCGGTCGAAGTCATCACCGATCCGCGGCTCAATCAAAAAGTGCTCGGCGAGATCAAGGGCTTCGATCCGCTCAAGCATTTCGACGCGCGCGAACTCAATCTGCTCGATCGGGTGTCACAGATTGCCGTTGTCGCGGCGCGCGAGGCGATCGCGCAAGCCGGTATCAGATTCGACGGCGAGCTGTCGGAGCGCACGGCGACGATCATCGGAACTGGCGCCGGCGGGCAAAATACCAATGACGACAGCTACCGCCGGCTGTACGAGGAAAAGGCGGCGCGGGTTTTTCCGCTCACCATTCCAAAGTTGATGGTGAATGCGCCGGCGAGCCAGGTCTCGATGAATTGCGGCCTGCGCGGCCCGGCCTTCGCGGTGGCAAGCGCCTGCGCGTCGGCGACGCACGCCATCGGCCTGTCCTACCAGATGCTGCGCAGCGGCGTGGCGCAATGCGCGGTGACCGGCGGTTCTGAGGCCTGCCTGACCTTCGGCTCGATCAAAGGCTGGGAAGCGATGCGGATCATGGCGCCCGACAAGGTCCGGCCGTTCTCGCGTGATCGCAAGGGCATGATCATCGGCGAAGGGGCCGCCATCCTAGTGCTTGAAACCGAGCCGGATGCGCGCAAGCGCCGTGCCGACATCCTTGCCGAGATCATCGGTTTCGGCATGAGCGCCGATGCCAAGGACATCACCGCGCCGGACCTCAACGGCATGGTGCGGGCGCTCGACAATACGCTCAAGGATGCGCGGCTCAATCCACAGGATGTGCAATACGTCAATGCGCACGGCACCGGCACAACGGTGAACGACCGGACCGAGACGCAAGCGCTGAAAGTCGCTTTCGGCGACCACGCCGGGAAACTTGCGATCTCCGCCACCAAGTCGATGATCGGGCATGCTCTGGGCGCGGCCGGCGCGCTTGAGCTTGTCGCGACCCTGATGACGCTTCGCGATAACGTCATTGCACCGACGATCAATTATCTTGGGCCCGATCCCGAATGCGATCTCGACTACGTGCCCAATACCGCGCGCGAGATGAAGGTCGATGTCGCGCTGTCCAATTCCTTCGCCTTTGGCGGGCTTAACGCGGTTCTGGCGGTCAAACGGTACCGGCCTTAGGCGGCCCGCTGAATTTCGCAAGATTCCATTTGCCCGCGGTGTCGGCGCGGTGGCACCATCGCGCGCATCGCATCAGGAGTGGTCATGGCCGATCCGCGAACTATTCGCCTGTCACCCGACGATAACGTCGTCATCGCCGTCGATCAGATCGCGCCGGGCGCCAATGCCCGCGCGCTGACTGCGCGCGAGCGCATTCCGCGCGGCCACAAGATGGCGATCGCCGCGATTCCGGAAGGCGAGCCGGTGCGAAAATACGGCCAGATCATCGGCTTCGCCGGCCAGCCCATCGCGCCCGGCGAATGGGTGCACGAGCAGAATGTCGTGCTGCACGATTTTGCACGCGATTACCGGTTTTGCGAGGACGCCAAGAACGACGAGATCCTATCCCCCGAACTGCGCGCCACCTTTGAGGGCTATGTGCGGCCGAACGGCAAGACCGGCACGCGCAACTATATCGGCATTCTCACCTCGGTAAATTGCTCGGCCTCGGCCGCGAAATTCATCGCCGAGGGGGTCAACCGCTCCGGCATCCTCGACGATTATCCGGAGATCGATGGCGTCGTCGCCTTCGTGCACGGTTCGGGCTGCGGCATGGCGGCTTATGGTGAGGGCTGGGAGTTGCTCCGCCGCACCCAATGGGGTTACGCCACGCATCCCAATCTGGGCGGCGCGCTGATGGTCGGGCTTGGCTGCGAAGTGTTCCAGATCGACCGTATGAAAGACGAATACGGCTTGGTCGAAGGCGACCATTTTCAGACCATGACGATCCAGGCGACCGGCGGCACGAAGAAGACGGTCGCGGAAGGCATTGAGCGCGTGAGAGCCATGTTGCCGATCGCCGCCAAGGCCAAGCGCGAGACGCGTCCCGCATCCGAGGTCATACTGGCTTTGCAGTGCGGCGGTTCCGACGGCTACTCGGGGATCACCGCGAATCCGGCGCTCGGCGCTGCCGTTGATCTGCTCGTCAAGCATGGCGGCACCGGGGTTTTGGCGGAGACGCCCGAAATCTATGGAGCCGAACATCTGCTGACGCGGCGGGCGGTCAATCCCGCGGTGGGAGAAAAGCTGGTCGAGCGCATCCGTTGGTGGGAGGACTACACCGCGAAGAATGGCGGTGCGATGAACAACAATCCGTCGCCCGGCAACAAGGCCGGCGGCTTGACCACGATCCTCGAGAAATCGCTCGGCGCCGCGGCGAAGGGCGGCTCGACCACCTTGCGCGCGGTGTACGAATACGCCCAGCCCGTGACCGAAAAAGGCTTCGTGTTCATGGATACGCCAGGATACGATCCGGTCGGGGCGACCGGACAAGTCGCCGGCGGTTGCAATGTGATGTGCTTCACTACTGGGCGCGGCTCGGCCTTCGGCTGCAAGCCGACGCCTTCGGTCAAGCTCGCGACCAATACGCCGATGTTCGACCGCATGATCGACGACATGGACATCAATTGCGGCGACATCATCGAGGGCATGAGCGTCGCGGAAAAGGGTGAGGAAATTTTCAACAAGGTGCTGGCGGTCGCTTCTGGCGAGCACACCAAATCGGAAGACCTCGGTTATGGCGATCTCGAATTTGTGCCGTGGCAAATCGGCGCGGTAATGTAGGGCGGGGACGAATGACTTTATTTGATCTGAAGGGCCGGGTCGCGCTGGTGACCGGCGGCAATGGCGGCATCGGGCTCGGCATGGCCAAGGGCATGGCCGCAGCAGGGGCTTCCCTGGCAGTCGCCGGGCGCAACCGGACGAAGGGCGATGCGGCAGTGGCGGCGCTGCGGGCGCTCGGCGCGCAGGCAGGGTTCGTCGAACTGGACGTGCTGAAAGAGGCATCCTGTCATCAGGCGATCGAAACAGCGGCCAAGAAATTCGGCCGCCTCGACATTCTGGTCAACAATGCCGGCACCTCGGTGCGCAAGCAGCCGCAGGATCTCTCGACGGAGGACTGGAATCTGGTGATGACGACGAACCTCACCAGCGCGTTTCAGTGCTCGCAGGCCGCCTATCCGCATCTGCTGAAGGCCGGCGGCGGCAAGATCATCAATATCGGCTCGATGATGTCGCTGTTCGGCGCGCCTTACGCGGTGCCCTATGCGGCGAGCAAAGGCGGCATCGTGCAGATGACGCGGGCGATGGCGACCGCCTGGGCCAAGGACAACATCCAGATCAATTCCATCCTGCCGGGCTGGATCGACACCGATCTCACCAAGGCGGCGCGGGCGCAGGTGGCCGGACTGCACGAGCGCGTGCTGACGCGCACCCCGGCCGGCCGCTGGGGTATGCCCGACGATTTCGCCGGCATCGCGGTGTTTCTCGCCTCGCACGCTTCGGATTTCATCACCGGCGCGGCGTTTTCGGTCGACGGCGGCTATTCGATCCAGGCTTGAGCAATGGCGGTCCGCCGTATCGACCATATCCTGATCGCGATGCCGGCGGGGCGTGAGGCCGAAGCGCGGGCATTCTACGGCGGCATTCTCGGGCTCAGCGAAAAGCGCAAGCCGGCGCAGCTCGGTGATCGTGGCGGCTGCTGGTTCGAGAACGGCTCTCTGATCGTCCATCTTGGCGTCGAGAAAGACTTCGTCCCCGCGAAGAAGGCACATCCGGCTTTCATCGTTGACGATCTCGCCGGGATGATCGCCAGGGCCAAGGTCGCCGGTTATCGCGTCACCGAAGACGTGCCGATCGAAGGCTACGATCGCCGCCACATTTACGATCCGTTCGGCAACCGCATCGAGCTGATCGAGCCGCACGCCAAGTAGGGCCGAGGCTATGGCGGGCAGATATAGCCGGTGCCGGCCGGGCTTCTGAAGCAGCCAACCGATTCTGGCAGCAGCAGCTTCGGCAGATAAAGCACGACGTCCGGGAACAGCACCGTGAAGCCGATCGCGAAGAAAAACACCACATAGATCGGCAGCGACGCGTACATCGCGCGCGAGAAGCCGACGCCGACGAATTTCGATGCCACCAGCAGCGACAGCCCGTAGGGCGGCGTAATCAACCCAAACACCAGCGTCGTGATCAGAACGACACCCATATGCAGCGGCTTGATGTCGCCGAGTTCGTTCAACTTGATGACGATCGGCATGAATATGATGATTGCCGGCACCGCATCCATGAAATCGCCGATCACGATGAACAGCAACACCAGCAGCAGCATAATGATGCGGCCGTCATGGCCCGCGACAATCTCGATCCAGCCCGAAACGATATCGGGGCCGCGCAGATAGGCCAGCATCCAACCGAAGGCTGAGGCCGCCGCAACCAAGGCGAGCGGGATCGAATAAAGCAGGCCGGTATAGACGAAGTCGCGCGGCAAATGCGGAATGTGGCTGGGACTGAGCAGCGGCACCAGCACCACCAGAATATAGACCGCGGCCACCATGCCGGCCTCGGTCGGCGTGAACCAACCGGTCAGGATGCCGCCCATGATGATCAACGGGATCATCAGCGGCAACACCGACGCGCGGGCGGCATCGGCAAATTCGCACAGCGAGGCGCGCGGTTTCTTGATGCCGATCGGACCGAAGAAATGCGAGTAGATCATCAGCCCGATGCCGACCAGAATGCCCGGCACGATACCGGCGAGGAACAGCCCGCCGATCGAGACGTTGCCGGTGGCGCCATAGACCACCGCCATGATGCTTGGCGGAATAAGATTCGCCATGGTCGAGGCGCAGGCGATCAGCGCCGCCGTGAAGGCGCGGTCATAGCCTTCTCTGGTCATTTCGGGCGCCACGGTGCGGCTGAGCACGGCGACGTCGGCGGTCGAGGAGCCGGATATGCCGGCAAAGAACATGCTGAACAAGGTGACGACCTGGGCAAGCCCGCCGTGCAGGTGGCCGACCATGGTCTGCGCCAGCCTGATCATGCGATTTGTGACATTCGCCGACGTCATCAGCTCGCCGACCAGCAGGAAAAACGGAACCGCCAGCAGAATCTCGGAATCGATGCCGTGGAACATCTGGCCGATCATCGATTGCATGCTGATCGGGGTAAGCATGCAGGCGGCGAGCACGCCTGCCATCAGCGCGAACGCGACCGGCACTCCCATATAGCCAAAGCCAAGGAAGCAGGCGGTCATCAAAAGGAGGATCATGCCGTTGTGGGTCATTTCACGATCCCGGCAAAATCGTCGGCGTCTTCCGGCCCTTCGAAGCCGTGCCGCCAACCGTTGATCAACTGCTCGACGCAGAACAGCACGATCAGCGCGCCGGCGAGCGGCACGCTCGCGGTATAGGTAGCAAGCGGGATCAGCGAGGGCGCCCGAAAGCTGCCGAGGTCGTTCATGAAATTCTGGATGCCGAACACCACCATGGCCAACGCCACCGCCAGAATGACGAGGCGGTTGAACACTTCTATGAAGGTGCGCTGGGGTCCGCTCATGCGCTTGGTGATCTCGACTAGATTGAGATGATCAATGCGGCGCGTCGCGGTCGCCATCCCGATGAATATGCCCCAGGCAAAAAAGCCGGTGGTGGCGAGTTGCAGCCACAGCACCGCATAGCCCAGTTCACGGGTCAGAACGTCGATGAAGACCGAGCCGGTAAATCCTGCGATCGAGACGCCGCATAGCACCATCAATACATGCTCGAGCGGGTCGAGTGCAGTCCATTTCAGGTGACGATGACGCGCGATCACCAACGGCGGCTTGGCCGGGGCAGCTTCGAGTAAAACGCTCATCGAGAATCCTTGTTGACGCTGCGCGTAGCAAGCTGTGGGCGGCGGCGTTTTCACGCTACCGCCCGCATTGCAATACGATCAGATCACTTCACGTCGCGGACAAGCTCGAGCAGCTTCACGGCGTGCGGGCCAAGTTCCTTGGCAATTTTGTCCTGGACGGGCTTGGCATCGGCCATGAAGCCGGACTTGTCGACCTTGTCGTTGATCGTGACGCCCATGGCTTTGAGCTTGCTGGCCGAGTCCTCTTCGAGCTTGAGTGCCAAAGCGGGCTCCTTTTGCGAGACTTCCGCGGCGGCGGTTTCCACCCACTTCTGCTGTTCGGGAGTGAAGCTGTTCCAGGTCTTATCGGAAACCCAGATGCAATTGTTATTGGCTTCGTGCTCGGTTATCGAAAGCACCGGCGCCACTTCATAGTGCTTGTTGGCCATGTAGACGTTGACGCCATTTTCCGCGATGTCCATGACGCCGGTTTGCAGCGAGGTATAGACCTCGCCGAACGGCATGTGGACAGTCTGTGCGCCGTAAGCCGGGAAATGTGTGTCCTCGGTCATGGTCGCCTGCACACGTACCTTCTTCCCCTTGATGTCGGCGACGGAGTGAATCTCCTTCTTCGAATACATATTGCGCATGCCCATGGTCATCAGCCCGAGCACATGCGCGCCCTGCACCGAGTCGGCGATCATGGCCTTGAATTCCTTGGTCACCGCAGGATCGGCAAGCACACGGGTGAGATGGCCCTTATCGCGGAAGATAAAATGTTCCGAGAACACGCCGGCCTGCGGCGCGACGGATGCGGCATTGGCGGTCGAGGTGATGATGAAATCGATGTCGCCGGTGCGAATCTTCTGCAGCATCACCGGCTCCTGGCCGAGCTGCGCACCGGGGAACTGGTCAATGCCCATCGTGCCTTTGCTCAACTCCATGAGTTTGGCATTGAACATGTCGGCGGCGATGCCATAGGCCGTCGAGTGCGGCTGGTCGTAGCCGAATGTGTATTTCTTCTGGGCGTTGGCGTTGCTCGACATTGCCAGCGCCGCGGCGCCCACGGCGAGAACAGCACAGGCGAATTGCCTGAATTTAGTCATTGATATCCTCCCTCTAGCTTTATTGTTATGAGTTATTTGTAGCCAGATATGGCCCTGCCTAGCAATGCCGGTAACCGCTCGCGCAAGCGAAAATGGCGACTCCGAAGCAGGACGTCCTGACCGGTTAGCTTTGCGTGGGTGCTCGTTTTAGCGGCGTTTTTTCTTCAGGAACGACGCACATAGCGCCTTGTCGAACAGTCGGTAATTATTGGTGATCTCGGCGCCCTTGGGGATGTCACGGCTGGCGACAATGTGGCCGTTCGACCAATGGGTGTTGGCGCGCTCGGAATGGTTCATGTGATGGTCGTGGTCGACCGTGAGCAGAATTTCACCATCGACCCGATAGCCATGGACCTGAATGTAGCTTTTCGCCGCCTTCGGCAGGCGCGAGAATTCTTTCGGCGAATAGGCGCGGTCGAAACCATCCACGAACCGCCAGACTTTAGTGCCCTTGCGGATAAACTCGTCGGCAAAGACGCCAAGGCCGTGGATTGGAGACGTGTCGAGATAGGTTCTGACAAGCAGCATGCGATTTCAGGCGGGACGTGACATTTTCATTTGGGTGAGCTTGCCGGCGCTCCTCGCTTCAGGGATTGGCGACACCGACGCAAACGGCAACAAGCGGGCTTCTGGCTGGATCCGGCACCACGCCGCAGGACACCGAGCGTTCGGTCAGGGTTTGCGCCGGCTGCCGCGCCGGGCCGCAATAGGCTGACACCAATACTTCGGTCTCGCCGCAGGTCGCCGTGCAGGCCAAATTCGAGCAATCTTCCCGTAGCACGCGAATGCGCGAGGCTGGGCCCATCGGGCCTTGCGGTCCCGCCGGACCTTGCACACCCGGCGCTCCGGGCTCGCCAGGATCGCCTTTCGGGCCGGCCGGTCCCGTTGGCCCCTGATCACCTTTCGGCCCTTGCTCGGGCTTGCCGCAACTCGCAACGGATAGGCTCAAAGCAATCGCGGCCGTGATGATGAGACAGCGCATGGGACTCTCTTCTGAAGGCCGCTTCGCCGGAGCCGCAGGTGTACAGAATCGGCCAATGATAGTCTCGTGCCAGCGAGCAACAAGCGTCCGTCCGGGTATAATCACAACATGAACGCGTCGGTGCGGACTTTCCGGATCGGAACCGGGGCCGGCTTTTCGGCCGACCGGCTCGATCCGGCCGTCGATCTGGTCGAGCACGGCAATCTCGACGCCATCGTGTTCGAATGCCTGGGTGAGCGTACCATCGCCTTCGCCCATCGTGATCGTATGGCCAATCCGCGGCTCGGCTATAACGCGCATCTGAGCCGGCGCATGCAGGCTTTGTTGCCGATCTGTCGTGCCGCCGGGACCGTGCTGATCACCAATATGGGCGCGGCCAATCCGCGGGCCGCTGCCGAGCGCACCATCGAGATCGCGTGCGATCTCGGGCTCAAGGGCCTCAAGGTCGCCTGCGTCGAGGGCGACGATGTCTCCGGCCTGGTGCCGCCGGATGCACCGTTCATGGATGAGCAGGGGACGTTGTCCGCGGTCGGCATGCCGGTGGTCGGGATGAACGCCTATCTCGGCGCCGACGCGATCATCCCTGCACTCGAGCAGAAAGCTGACGTCGTGATCGGCGGCCGGTTCTCCGACCCGTCCATGTTTGTTGCGCCGCTGGCGCATCACTTCGCCTGGGATCTGATGGATCCCGCGCGCGTCGGCGCCGGGACGCTGGTCGGCCATTTGCTGGAATGCGGCATGCAGGTCACCGGGGGCTATTTCGCCGATCCGGACATGAAAGACGTGCCGGATCTCGCGCGCTGCGGCTATCCGATCGCCGAAGTTGATGCCGACGGCAGCGCCGTCATCACCAAGCTTCCCGGCACCGGCGGCTGCGTGACGCCGGCAACCGTGCGCGAGCAATTGCTTTACGAGGTCCACGATCCCTCGCGTTATCTGACGCCGGACGTCACGGCCGATTTCAGCCGGGTGACGATCGCATCTGAAGGCCGCGACCGGGTCAAGGTTGCCGGTGCCGGCGGCACGGCGCGGCCGGACATGCTCAAGGTGACGGTCGGGCTTGATGGCGGCTTCCAGGGTGAGGCGGGAGTGAGCTATGCGGGGCCCGCCGCACAGGAGCGCGGGCAGCTTGCTGCCGAGGTTGTGCGCGAACGGCTTGCCGAGGTTCACGGTCTTGCGTCGGATTTGCGCATCGATCTGATTGGCGTGAGTTCGCTGTTCGCGACCGCAGGGCTGTGGGCTGGCGGCGCGCAGGACGTGCGTTTGCACGTGACGATGCGCGCCCGCTCGCGCGAAGCGGTCGAGACCATGCTGTGGGAAGTCGAATCGCTGTTGTGCTGCGGGCCTGCCGGCGGCGGCGGCTTTCGCGGCACTATCGTGCCGAGCGTCGTGACCAAATCGCTGCTGATCGCGCGCCAGCGCGTCAAGCCGAAACTGGAGATCATGGTGGCATGAGCTCGGTGCTGCGCAATACGCCCCGCCTCGTGCGCGACATCGCGCATGCGCGGGCCGGCGACAAGGGCAACACCTCGAACGTCAGTGTCTGGGCATATGATGCGGCCGATTACGATCTGCTCAAACGGGTGCTGACGCCTGAACGGATCAAGCGCGCCTTTCCCGCACTCATCCGCGGCCCGGTCGAGTGCTATGACATCGAGCATCTGCACGGACTCAATTTTGTTCTGCATGACGCGCTCGAAGGCGGCGTCAACAGCTCGCTCAATCTCGACTCCCACGGCAAGTCGTGGAGCTACCTCATTCTCGGGCTGGAGCTTGACGAGTAGGGCGCGTCAGCGGCCTTTCCACTGCGGCTTGCGCTTGGCAACGAAAGCCTCGACGCCTTCGCGGAAATCCTCGCTGCCATAGGCGCGGCGGATCAGATCATCGTCCTCGATCGCAACTGCCGCTAGGATGCGGCGAATCGCCTCCTTGCTGACCTGCATGGTGATAGGGGCGTGGCTGGCGAGATGATTGAGTATGTCGTCGACCTTGGCGGCGATGTCGTTCGGCTCGACGATCAGGCTGACATAGCCGGCTTCGCGCGCCTCTTCGGCGGTCAGCATCTCGGCCAGCAGCAGCATGCGCTTGGTGCGGCCGACGCCGAATTCGGCCATCAGGCGGGCGTAGATTCCGCCGGCAAGGCAGTTGCCGAGCGTGCGGGCGATCGGCACCCCGAACCGCGCCGCCGGCGTCGCCACCCGCAGGTCGCAAGCAGTGGCGATCGCAAGCCCGCCGCCGACACACCAGCCCTCGATGACCGCCAAAGTCGGCATCGGCAAACCGTCGACCGCTGCGATGAATTGCGCGACGTGCTTTTCGTAGGCGACGCCGTCCTCGGCCGAGGAGAAGGCGCGGAACTGGGCGATGTCGGTGCCGGCGATGAAGGCTTTGCCGCCGACGCCGGAGAACGCCACGGCGCGGATGCTGTCGTCCTTGCGGATGTCGGCGCAGATGCGCTCGAGCTCTTCATACATCGACCAGGTCATAGCGTTATGCGCCTGCGGCCGGTCAAAGGCGATCCGCGCAATGGCGCCTTGGCGCGCGAAGCGAACGGCGCCATCGGCCGGTGGCGCGGTTTGTTCATTCATAATGGTGTCTCTCGGGTCGCTGTTTCAAAGCCGGTAAAGCCGCACAGCATTATCACAGGCAGCGACGCTGCTCGTCGCGTCCGGCGAGAGCGAGCTCGCCGCCGCGCTGGTGGCGGGCGAGAGCCGCTAGAGGCCGGTTTTGTCCGGGAAACGGCGTCTTTTTGGCATCCTTGCTGAATCCGGCGGAATGCACTATATAGCCGTTATCGAGTTTCGGCCGAATGACTTGGCCTCGACGCGTTTATCGCGCGCCTTGCTAACGACCTTGTCCAAAAATTCGAACTTAACCGGCCACGTTTTGTGCGTGGCCATTGATCATCTAAGGAAAAGGTTTGTTATGTCGCAAGGAACTGTGAAGTGGTTTAACGGCCAAAAGGGCTTTGGTTTTATTCAGCCTGACGACGGCAGCAAGGATGTGTTCGTGCACATCAGCGCAGTTGAGCGCGCCGGAATGTCCAGCCTGAACGAAGGCCAGAAGATTGCCTTCGAGGTTGTCGACAACCGCAAGACCGGCAAGTCGTCGGCGGAAAATCTGCGCGCCGTCTAAGGCGCGCTTAACCGGCCAGATCGCCTCGACCACGGATGTACTGGCGAGGTTTTGGTTGTACCCTGCGTCTGGTTTGCCAGGCGCGGGGTTTTGCTTGTGATGCGCGTTAGCGAACGCGCGAAGGAGAAAGACGATGAACGCGGGTCCGGAAGATAAAAGCGTCCGCCGCGCCCGCCAGGCGATCGAGGGCGAGGCCGCGATGAAGGATTATCGCGCGCGCGCCGAGAAGCTTGCGCGCAACACCGAGCGTCTGCGCGCCGAACGCCTGGCGCGCGAGGCCCAGGCGCTGTTGAATCCCGTGGTCGAGCCGGCCAAACCTGCCAAGCCGACGAGGTCAGGCGCCGCCAAACCAATTAAATCGGCCGCGGCCAAGCCGACAAAGCCCGTCGCAATGAAACCAAAGAAGAAGGCGGCCAAGAAGGCATGAATCGCCACTCGGTCAGCTTCGCTTCGCGAGCTGGATGACGAGGGCCATTTGGTGGCCAAAGCGGGTCGTCTGGAAAGTGCTTCCGTCCTTGACCTCCAGATTGGAACGATATTTCTTTTCGACGGCTAAATATTGTCGTGAGGGAAATAACATTCTACATGGCTTGCACAGTTTCACTCGGAGTGCGCCATGACCGATCTTTCCGTTGATGCCAGACTGTTCGCCCCGCAAGCCGCGCAGCGCGAACCCACCAATCAGAGAGTCGTCTTGTTCGCCACCGCGCTGCTCGCGGCCGGCGCGCTGGCGCTGGGCGCCGCCTATAGCTGGCGGCAGGGCGCATTGTTCCTGCTCGGCGGCGGGCTCGGCCTCATCCTTTATCACGCGCTGTTCGGCTTTACCTCGGCGTGGCGGGTCTTTGTCGCCGACGGCCGCGGCGCCGGCTTGCGCGCGCAGATGGTGATGCTCGCGGCAGCCGCGGTTCTGTTCTTCCCGGCACTCGCGCACGGCACCTTGTTCGGTCAGCCGGTGCACGGCGAATACGGCGCGGTCGGCGTTTCGGTTCTGGTCGGCGCCTTCATGTTCGGTTTCGGCATGCAGCTCGGCGGCGGATGCGCTTCCGGCACGCTCTACACGGTGGGCGGCGGCAATTCGCGGATGCTGGTGACGCTCGCCGCGTTCATTGCCGGCTCGACGCTCGGCGC
>Ga0265313_10001516_pt1 | contig 21628 bp, 23 predicted proteins | sample 4123metaG_FD_203122 | JGI IMG/M metagenome (GOLD analysis project Ga0265313, IMG submission 203122) | Rhizosphere microbial communities from Carex aquatilis grown in University of Washington, Seatle, WA, United States - 4-1-23 metaG | ecosystem: Host-associated > Plants > Roots > Rhizosphere >...
TTCGCTATGCGCCCTCCTCGCGCCTTGCCGGCGGGGCGCCTCACCACCGGCTGGACACTCATTTGCGGGGCCCTGTACTTAGCCACTCCTGGAAGCATTCCTGGCCCAGCAATTCTTAAGCCGTCCTCAAAAGCGGAGTTACGGCGGCCCACGCTCGGGCCCTCGATTCTGCGCGACGAGCCAGGGTAAACATGCGGGCACGCACCGTGCTGACTCGAGGACGTCTGCTCGGGCCATCACAAATGTCGACTCCTGTTGCGGCCAGTCCGCCGCTCACCCTCGCGCCTCAGCGCGACACGCCGAGCGTCGCCAGCCCGACCGATCCCCATCGCGCCTCGAAGCGAGTCGGGCACGCCGTCGCCCTGGTCGTGGCGCTTGGCCTGGTCGGTGCCGGCGTCGTGTCAGGCGTCTGGTTCTTTCGCCGGCCCCCGCAGCTGGCCGTTGTCGCCGCCCGGACGGAGGACGTGTCGCGGATGCTCGCCGTCACCGGAAGAGTCGAGGCCGGGCGCACTGTGCTGGTCAGTCCGCAGGTCGCCGGGCGCATCACCGAGATTGTCCGCCACGAGGGCGATCGTGTGCAAAAGGACGAAGTCTTGGCCCGCCTCGCGGACGTCTCCGCCCGCTCGGACGTGACCGAGCAGCAAGCGGAGCTGTCCTCAAAAGCCGGCGACCTGGCGCAGGCCCAGCGGGATCTTGCCCGCACATCCTCTCTCGTCGGGAGTGGTTCCGTCTCGCCTGCGGAGCTCGAGGCCGCCCGTCTCGTGGTCTCCCGCGCGACGCAGGAGGTCAGCCGACTGCAGGCCATCCTGCGCGAAGGGCGCTCGCAGCTCGTCTTGCTCGCCCCCTTTGACGGAACCCTCGTGCGTCGCGAGGGAGAGCTCGGGCAAGTGGTGGGCCCGGATACCGCGGTCTTCGAGCTCGCCACCGTGCTTTCATCCCGCGTCACCGCGGAGGTGGACGAGCGCTATGTCCGCGCTCTGCGCCCGGGCATGCGCGCGGAGATCCTCCCCGCAGGCACCCTCGACGAGCGACGCGCTGCCGCGGTGAGCTACATCGCGCAGGCCGTGGATCCGCAGACCGGCGCGGCGACGATACGCCTTGCCTACGAGGTCGTGCCCGAGAAGGTCCTCGTTGGAATGTCGGTCGACGTGAACATCAGCGTCGAGACGATCCCGGGAGCAACGACCATCCCTCGCGAGTCCGTCGGCGGCGCCGCTGCACATCCTTTTGTCCTCGTCGTTGCTGGAGGGGTTGTCAGCCGGCGCGATGTTGACATCGACGACTGGCCCGCGCCCCTCGTCGTCGTCCGGGCCGGGCTGCGGCCCGGCGAGCTTGTGGCGGTCGACCCGAAGGGGGGCCGTCGTGGGCGTAACCGTCCGGGCCAAGGTGATGCTCGATGGGTTTTGAGCTCAAGATGGCCCTCCGCTACCTGCTTTCGTCGTGGCGACAGAGCGCTCTCCTGGTTTCCGGGGTCGCGGTCGGAGTCGTCGTCTTCACGTTTATGGCCGCGCTAATGAACGGGCTCGGTGTCCGCCTGACCGACGACATCACCGGCAATGTTGCGCACGTCACCCTCGAGCCCGAGCTGCGCGTGCCGCGCACCTTCATGGCGTCCCCCGCGGGGCGCGCTCTCTTCGCCGTCCAACCGGGACACGACGTGCGTCCGGTCATCCGCACCTACCGGAACGCTGTCGAGATCGCTGCGCGGATGCGCGGCGTGCGCGTCGCCGTACCAGAGGTGGTTGGCAACGCCACACTCTCTCGCGGCGCAAAGGAGGTGGCCGTTGCCGTCACGGGCGTGGAGCCGAGGAGCGCGGACGAGATCGCTCCGCTTGGCCGCAATATTGTTCTCGGTCGACTCGATCTTGGATCGGGGAACGTGGTCATCGGCTCCCGCCTCGCCGCAGACCTCGGCGTTGACGTTGGCGATCGGGTCATCCTGCAGGCATCGCGCAGCCGGGGGCAGGCAGGCACGCGCACGGTGGATGCGGTCGTCGTCGTGCGCGGCATCTTCACGCTGGGCGTGCTGGCTATCGACGAGCGGGTTGCTTACCTGGAGCTCGCCGCTGCGAAGCGGCTGCTCGCTCGTGTTGGGCTGTCGCACCGCGCCGCCTTCCCCGCATCGAAGCTGTCCGGTGGTCAGAAGCAGCGGGTGGCCGTCGCCCGGGCGCTCATGATGAGGCCAGAGCTCGCGGCCGGCTTCGAGCTCATGCTAGCGAACCTAAAAAAGCGGCTCTTCCGCGGCGCGCTCCTGCGACGTGGAATACGGACCGATGCGGGAAGCCGCCGAGTACTTCGCGCGCCTGGGTGGTGACAACCTGTTCGAACGATCTCGGCGCTGCGGTCTCCATCCACCGAAAGAGGGCCCGGTGCTCGTCGGGGCGGGCGATGAAGTAAGCGTCCGCCGAGTCCAGTCCCTGCACCCTGGAGTATCGGCTTTGGCCTCGTGCCCTACTCTCATTGGTGGTATGCGAACCTCTCGCTCTCGACTCCAGCGGAGCGAGATACTTCGGCCAAGTTTCGTAGGGCATGGACCGTGCACTGTCCTCGTCCCCATGAAGCGCCCGAATCCGAAGCGCAGCGGGCTCCTGGATGCTGCGGCTCGCAAGGCGATGCCGAGTGCACAGTTCGCATTTCCCTCGCAGCGAAAGGAACCGCTGGAAGACGCACCCCACGTACGTAACGCGATCGCCCGCTTCCTTCAGGTCGAGGGTGTCAGCGACGCTGAGCGCGACGAGGCCTGGCGACGTATCCGGCTCGGCGCCGCTCGGTTCGGGGTCGAGATCGGAGGGTCGGACTGGCGGATGCTGGGTGCGCGGTCGAGGTGACGACGAGCGGGTCGCCTCTGGACCATCGGATCCGCGCCCAGCGCAGTGCCCATGTGTAGATCGACGCGCGAAGGCCCGATGCAGTCGTGAGCAAGCGAGGAACAAATCAGATGTCCAGAGCAGCAAGAGTGTGGTTCATCACGGGCACCTCCAAGGGGTTCGGTCACATCTGGGCGGAGGCTGCGCTGGCGCGCGGAGATAAAGTCGTCGCGACGGCGCGTAAGGTCGCGTCGCTAGATGCGTTCGTCGCGCGCTACGGGTCGAACGTGCTTGCGCTTGCGCTCGACGTAACCGACGAGGGCGGGGTCACCTCGGCTGTGAAACAAGGTCAGGCGCACTTTGGTCGCCTGGACGTGATCGTCAATAACGCTGGCTACGGCCTGTTCGGGACCATCGAAGAGGTCACTCCCGCGGAAGCGCGAGCGCAGATGGAGACCAACTTGTTTGGAGCCCTCTGGGTCACGAAAGCGGTGCTCCCGATCCTCCGCGAGCAGCGGTCGGGGCACATCATCCAGGTGTCGTCGATCGCCGGGGTGGACGCATTCCCGACGCTGGGCCTCTACCACGCGTCCAAGTGGGCCCTCGAGGGTTTCAGCCAGGCCCTCGCCGCTGAAGTGAAGGAGTTCGGCATCAAGGTGACGCTCGTCGAGCCCACGGGGTACTCGACCGACTGGGGCGGCCGCTCGTCCGTCCAGGCCCCGAGGCTGGCGGTCTACGACGGAGTTCGCGCCAGGCTCGCTGAGGCGTCCCGAGCTGCCGGGCGCAATCAGGGGAATCCTCTGGCGACGGGCCCAGCGATTCTCGAAATTGTCGACGCGGTAGAACCGCCCCTGCGCGTCTTCTTCGGCGCCGGAATGCTGGCCATGATCAAAGCCGAGTATGCGAACCGTATCGCGACCTGGGAGAAGTGGAACGACCTGTCAGTCACCGCGCAAGAGTAAAGCGACGCCGATTCAGGCACCGGGTAACGGGCGTCGAAGTCTCGGGCTTTTCGACGTCGCGAGCGCGATCGACCGCGTCGCAGGTTGGTCTCGAGAGTCTTGCAGTCGATCACGACCTTGTTGTCGTGCACGGAGGCGACCGCGGTCAGCGGCGCGACAAAATCTTCCTCGCAACGAGGACCTTCTAGCATCATGGCGACCGAGGGGATCGGCGCGCATCGCTCGACGAGCGTGCCCTATCGCCGCATCATAGGACCCTTGGCCACGCGCGATCGACACGGCCCCGACAAGACCGTGAGCCTGCTCCGGCTCGTGGTGTTTCGGTCGCTCCTCCTCGCGACGTTCGCCTCGAACGTCGGCGGCTGGATGGAAGACGTCGGCGAGACGTGGCTGATGACGTCGCTTCACGGGACGCCGCTGATGGTCGCCCTCGTTCAGACCTCCGCGAGCCTGCCCGTGTTTCTCTTCGCGCTGCCCGCGGGCACGCTCGCGGACATCATCGATCGACGCGGCCTGCTCTTGGTAACGCACGTATGGATGCTCCTCGTGGCGGCCTTGCTCGGGGTCCTCACGATCACGGAACACATCGGAGCGTCGGGCCTCTTGACGTGCACGTTCGCGATGGGGATCGGCTCGGCGTTGGCAGGGCCGGCGTGGCAGGCGGTCGTCGCCGATGTCGTCCCCCAAGGCGACCTGCCGCGCGCGACGACACTCGACGGCGTCGCCTTCAACGTCGGACGCGTCGCGGGCCCCGCGCTCGGCGGTCTCATCGTCGCGCGGGCGGGTCCTGGTCCAACGTTCCTGCTCAACGCACTCAGCTTCGTCTCTGTGCTTGCCGCGCTGCTCCGATGGAAGCGCCGCCACCATCCGTCGGTGCTGCCGGCGGAGCGCGTGTGGACCGGAATGCGGACCGGCCTCCGCTACGTGCGCGACGCGCCTACGTTGCGCGCGCTCCTCATCCGGACCTTCACGACGCTGTTCTTCGCCAGCGCGCTCTGGGCGCTCTTGCCCTCGTTCGTCAATCGCGCCCTGCGCGGGACGCCGTCGCAATACGGCACCCTCCTCGCGGCGCTTGGCGCGGGTGCGGTCGCGAGTGCTGCGCTCGTCTCACGATGGCGCGATCGGTTCGGTTCCGACGCCGTGATCATGCCCGCCGTGCTGCTGCTCGGTGCAGCGATAGGGGGCCTCGCGCTCGCGCCGTCGCTCGCTTGGTCGGCGCTAGCGACCTTCGTCGCCGGCTCCGCCTGGCTCACCATCGTCTCGACGTCGACCGCCGCCGCGCAGAAATCTTCTGCCGAGTGGGTGAGGGCGCGCGCGCTCGCCGTGTATATCCTCGTAAGTGAGGGGGCGATGGCGGGTGGCAGCGTCCTGTGGGGCTGGCTCGCGACGCGCACCTCCGTCCGCCTCGCGATTGGAGCAGCAGGCATGGGCGTCGCGGCGAGCGTGGGCGTCGCGTTCGCCCGGCGGCTGCGCGATCTCGACCGGATCGATCGAAGCCCAACTGAGCCCTACCCGATCCCCGACGCGCCCTCAGGCACCGATCGAGACAAGACGCCCGTCGTCGTCGAGGTCGAGTACCACGTCGCCGCGGGGAACCGCGCCGCATTTCGCGAGGCCCTCGGCGCACTCGGCCGAGGTCGAAGGCGGACCGGCGCGGCGATGTGGATCATGACGGAGGACAGCCAGGATCCGTCACGTTTCGTGGAGCTGTTCTTCCTCGAGTCGTGGAACGAGCACCATCGCCAGCACGGTCGATGGACGAAGCATGATGAGAAGGTGTGGCACCAAGTACGGTCGCTGGTGATGCCGGGCACGGAGCCGAAGGTCGCGCATCTCCTCGGTCTGAGCTCGGCTACAGTGACATGATGAATCAACGCGCCTGCGAAGAGGGCCCTGACCGGCACCAAGACGTCGACGACGAAGCGAATGCCTGCCACGTTCCTCGGACAAGGCGACCCGGCGGGACGGTAGGCGGCGCGCGCGATTGAGCTGCTCTGCATGCTGGGGTGCATCCCGGGCGTTTTGAAAGATTGGATGCACGCCTTCTGTGGTGGCCCGCTATAAGCGGCCCGGAAGCCGCTTTTGCGGTCACTTCTTGCGATAGTTCCGTCGGGCCCGCGCGGGAGGACTGGTCGGTGGCCCCGCGCATCGACGGTCTGGCGCATCACGTCACTGCTCATGGCTGCCCTTGCAGTGGCAAGTCCAAGGGGGCACTGCCTAACACGCAGGCGGCCGCCGCCGCTGACCTGATGGCCACGCTCGGCCTTGCCTCGCCAGTGACCTGAGCACGGCGCCCGAGCGCGCCACCGCCGTGCTCGCTGAGAACCCAGAGATCGCGATGGTCGGAGGTCCTACCGTCGTCAATGTCCTCACCGGTCGTCGCGGACCACGGGGATGCGGCCTTACGCTTACGCCAGGCAACATCCGGTCCGGGGTCGTCGACGAGATCGCGCACGCCTTGGGCGCGTCGCGGTTTCGCTTGACGAAGCAGTTGACGTAGTTGTCGCGATCGCCGGGCTGCCCGCTCTCGTTGTCGCAGTACCCGACGTCGCACGGGCTTGGAGCTGTCCGGGGGCGGCCCGAGCCGAAAGGCAACGGGCTGTCCCTAGCGCGGCAAGACCGTTCTTCCGGGCTTTCGCAGTTTGCGACAGTCTGCGCCTGTAGATCGCCAATGCGGTCGTCGTTCCGTCACTCCGTGGAGCTCGCTGCCGGCGTTGGCTCACCAGCGTGCCCACATCGCCCAGCACGCCCAGAAGATACCAACGGTGAGAACGATCCAGACGAAGTCGCCGCCAAAGCCCCACGCGTAGTGATCGTATCCCGAAGATCGACCGGCCGCCGTCGCCATCTGCTCTCGCCGTCTCTGAAAGTAGCTCGGATAAGGCGGGCCCCATCCACGGTACCCCCAGCCGTACCCCACTGGCGTCGCCATGAACATGATCATAAACGCCACCCAGATAAGCCACCAAGAGCTCCACCACATAGTAAACATCCTTTCTATTATTTGCGCCTCTCCCCGCGGTTTGCGAGAGGCACCGTTGAATCGAGCACGATCCATTCCAAAGGGGGGGCTCGCTCGGCGCGGCCCCAGCGACGCAACGAACCGCCCGTTTTTGCCGCGCGAATCCCGGTCGATTGTTTTCCAAGAATGCTCCTGATCGACATGTCGCATCGAGGGCCGAATCCGACGCGCCTGCGACGTGACGGGTCACGGAACGCGGCCCGCCACTTGCTGGTGGCCACCACCACCGGAACACGCGCGCCCGTCGTGAGATGGCGAGAGCACGATCGCTTGAACCATCAATCACGTTCGTGCGCCCGGACAACCCGGCACTGCTCCTGAAACTGCTGCTCAACGACGAACGAGAGGAGTTCTCATGCTGCGAAGTCTGGATAAGCTTGAACATTACAAGGTCAGGGCCACGGATGGCGATCTCGGAAGCGTCGCCAACTTCCTCATCGACGACAAGCATTGGACGGTTCGCTATCTCGTGGTGCAGACCGGCGGATTCTTCGGTGGTCGACGTGTACTCGTTTCTCCGATCTCATTTCGGACCGTCGATTACTCGACCGGATACTTTCACGTAGCTCTCACCATGGACAAGATCCGGAACAGTCCGAGCGTCGATCTGGACCAGCCTGTGTCACGCCAGCATGAGCGCGATTACAACGCCTATTATGACTACCCCTACTACTGGGGCGCCAGCGGTCTCTGGGGCACGGGATACTATCCGGGCCCCATGTCCGGCGCTGGGTATGACCGAACCACCAAGAGTCTCGTCGAGCCCGCCGCCGACGTCACCCTTCGCAGCGCGAAGGAGATCACGGGCTATCACATCGAGGGCACGGACGGCTCGATCGGCCACGTCGAGGACTTCATGCTCGACGACGAGAACTGGGCCATCCGGTACATGGTCATCGATACGAGCAACTGGTGGGTCGGCAAGAGCGTCCTCGTCGCGCCAGAGTGGACAAGGCGCATAAGCTGGTCGGAGAGAAAAGTCTACGTCGACATGACGCGTGCGGCCATTAAGAAGAGCCCAGAGTGGGCAGTCGACGATCCCATCAGCCGAGCCTACGAGGAGGCACTCTACCGCCACTACGAGAGGATGCCTCTTCGGCGTAAGAGTGACGCGCTCACCGCGCGAGGAATTGCTCCCTGAACCGCGCGCCCGCCGGCCCTCCGCTCCATCGGGAGCCGGACAGGTCTCGTCATGTGCAGACTTCGGGTTCTACAAGGGCCAGAAGAGGTCGGCGCTCCGGAGCCCGGGCGTGGGAACGGACCCGCCGGTAGTGTCACACCGGTCCTCCTCGCGACGTGGTCCGGCTAGCGCAGTCGCGCGCAGAAGGCGGGAGCCGGGGGGAAGGTGCTGTTGACACGGTGATCGAAGCGCCAGGATCCTGGGGCGTGCTGGAACCCGCCGCACGTGCCGACGAACGGGATGGGAGGCTGCGTTCGCGCGTGTAGCGGATCGCGACAATGGCGCCCTGCGTACTGGCTGCCTGGGACGAACCAGATCCCGTTGCGGCAACCCCGCCTTCGGAGACTCGACGGGCTCTTGTACGCGCCAAGCCTCGTCGATCAAATTTCCGCGTTTTTTTTCGATGGCCAGCGACACGAGCTGGTCGACGCCACCGTGCGCGTTCAAGAGGATGGCTTTTATGATGACTCGCCTCCTCACACGAGAGGATAGGCAGCCGGCACGTACTCGTACGGGTACAGGGAGCTGTAGCTGCCGTTCATGACGCCATCGACCTCCCGGTCGCGACGCAAGTCGCTGCAGGACCTACGGTGGACGACTCCGCCGAACTCGCGCATCCGCGCGTCGATCGGCCAGGTCGAGTCTTCGCTCACATCGGCGATGACCGCGGACTGGCCCGGGGTCATCACGAGCGAAGTCTCGAAGTCGGCCTGGTCACGGGCGTCCGCGCGCAGCATGTCCGTACCGAGGCCCACGGCTCCTCCGATCGAGGCACCGATGGCCGCGCCTCCCGCGGCGCCGACGACCGCGCCTGCGGGCCCGGCAAGGAAGCCGAGGATTGCACCCACGCCGACGCCGACGGCGGTCGCCAAGGCAGGGAGAGTCTCCTTTGTGTCGACCTCCACCTGACCCCAGGAATTCTTGTGGGCCACAGCCGTGCCGTGGACGGTGACCATCCCATCGGAGTCCAGCGCCCACAGCGCGTGCAGCGCGGCGTACGCGTGCTTCTCGTCGTTCACGACGACGGCGATGTAGTTGTGCATGGCGCTCGCTACTTTCCCTTGTCCTGCGACGGCCTGGCCGCGCGCTGCTCGGCCAGCGCCTCGCTGACCTTCTGGACGGACGCGCGCGCGTCGGCGACCGCTTGCCGCACTGAGGTCTCGAACGCCTGCCCGGAGCTCTTCAGGCACTCCGCCGCGTGCCTCTCCAGGGACTCGAGGTGGGTGACGGCAAGGACGAGGTGCCTCTTCGCGGCATCCCCCTCGGTCTCCAGCGACTTCGCGAGAGAGGCCGCGAGCGCCCTGGCCTCCTGCGGAATGCCCTCGAGATCGGCCTTCACCGCGCCGGTTCGCCGTACCGCGGCGTCGCTGAGCGCCCGGTGCAGCTCCTGGGCGGCCGCTCGCGCTTGCTCGAGCGCGTCCTTCACGCGCATCCCGCCCGTCGTTTTGGCTTGGCTGGCGGGAGCCTTGCCTGGGGCGATCACGGGAGTCGGAGCCGAGACGGTCTTCACGTTCTGTTTCTGGATCTGGGACATGGTGTCTCCTCGGTCGTGGAAAGCTGGCTACGAGTCATCCCGTTGTCCGATGTCGGTCGCGGCGTCCCTGGAGCGCTCGGCGATCAGACATTCCGTCGTCAGCATCAGACCTGCGACGCTGGCCGCGTTCTCGAGCGCGGTGCGTACGACCTTGACCGGATCGATCACCCCCATCGCGAGCAGGTTGCCGTACGTCTGGGTCGCAGCGTTGAAGCCAAAGTCGTCCTGGCCCTGTCGGACCTTCTCGACGACGACGGCGCCTTCCAGGCCAGCGTTCTGCACGATCTGACGTAGCGGCTCCTCGAGGGCCCTTCTGAGGATCTGGACCCCGAATCGCTGCTCACCGGCCACGTCGAGCCTGTCCAGTCCCGGCTGGGCGCGAATCAACGCAACGCCTCCGCCCGGGACGATGCCCTCCTCCACGGCCGCGCGCGTCGCGTGCAGTGCGTCCTCGACGCGTGCCTTCTTCTCCTTCATCGCGATCTCGGTATCCGCGCCGACCTTGAAGATCGCGACGCCCCCGGACAGCCTCGCGAGTCGCTCCTGCAGCTTCTCCTTGTCGTAGTCGCTCGTCGTGCGCTCGATCTGGCCGCGGATCTCGCCAAGGCGCGCCTGGATCTTCTCCTTGCCGCCGGCCCCGTCGACGATCGTCGTAGTATCCTTGTCGAGCGTGACGCGCCGGGCACGCCCCAGATCCGCAAGGCGCACCTTCTCGAGCTTCAGCCCGAGCTCCTCGCTGATGACCCTCCCGCCGGTCAGGGCAGCGATGTCGCCAAGCATCTCCCTGCGGCGGTCGCCGTAACCCGGAGCCTTGGCGGCGGCGCACACGAGAGTGCCTCGAAGTTTGTTCACGACGAGGGTCGCGAGCGCTTCGCCATCGACGTCCTCCGCGAGGATGAGCAAGGGCTTTTGCTCCTTCGCGATGGCCTCGAGAACCGGAACGAGGTCGGCCATGCTCGAGAGCTTCCTCTCGGAGAGCAGTACGTAGGCGTCCTCGAGCACCGCCTCCATGCGCTCCGGATCCGTGACGAAGTACGGGGACAGGTATCCCTGATCGAACTGCATGCCCTCGACCAGCTCGAGGGTCGTCTCCGCGGTCTTGCCTTCCTCCACGGTGATGACGCCTTCCTTGCCCACCTTCTCCATGGCCTCGGCGAGGCGATCGCCGATCTCCTTGTCCCCGTTGGCGCTGATGGCTCCGACCTGGGCGATCTCCCGCGCATCCTTAGTCGGCTTAGCTATGCTGCGCAGCGACCTGACGACGCTGTCGACGGCCCGGTCGATGCCGCGCTTCAGGTCCATCGGATTGACGCCAGCGGTGACGAGCTTCAACCCTTCGGAGACGATCGCCTGCGCGAGCACGGTGGCCGTGGTCGTGCCGTCGCCAGCAACGTCGCTCGTCTTGCTCGCGACCTCGCGGACCATCTGGGCGCCCAGATTCTCGAAGTGATTCTCGAGCTCGATCTCCTTGGCGACCGTTACGCCGTCCTTAGTGACCATCGGGGGCCCGAAGCTCCTGTCGAGCACCACGTTGCGGCCTCGCGGGCCGAGCGTGACCTTCACCGCATCGGCGAGGATGTTGACGCCGCGGAGCACGAGACTCCGCGCGGTATCCGTGTAGACGATCTCTTTGGCTGTCATGGTGTTGCCTTGTTCCATCCCGCAAGAGGAGGGGGTCTGCTGGGCGTGCAAGAGTTCGGCCGCGACTGCCTCCCCCGCGGGGAGGCGCTGCGCTCAGCGGGGGGAGGCTTCGGCGGCGTTCCGATGCGCCGCGAGGAGGATAACGATGTCGTGCCACGTCTTGTCGAGGACGGCCTTCCTCGCCAGGACGTGGCCCATGGGAGCCACAGGTGGCTCAGGCGCGCGCTGAACGCCCCGATCGGGCGCGTCGAGGTCGACGTATTCGTCTCCATCGTCCAGACGGGCGGCCGTCTCGGCCGTGCTGACGCGTGCAATCTCGTCGTCGGAGAGCAGCCTGAGGATCGTATCGCGGGTGACGTATTCCTTGCGAATGTCGTTGTTCATGGGAGTCTCCGGTCCTTTGCCTACTTGTTGTCGATCCACGCGAGCCGCGCGCTCTTGAACGCCTGGGTATCCGAGACCTTACCGCCCTTGTGCGCCTGCGCGCCGGCGGCCGCCCGAATGATCGCGCGGTCTGTTCGCCAGGTGACGTCGTGGAGCGCTTGCGAGCACGCAGCGGTGTTGTCTTTGCCGAGAGTCGTCAGATCGAGCGCATGGGTACGGGATTGGTCGGCGGCGGGTCGGATGGCGCGGGCATCGTCGCTCTGCAGGCGGTGGAACCCAGAACCACGGCGAGGAATATTGAGACTCGCATTCTGCGAATTGCCATCATCCGGCTCTTGCGTGATGGGAAAGTGGTCGATGGGGGCAGCGCTCACGGATGATTTTGCGTTTCCTCGAACTCCGCATCCACGACGTCCTTCCGGCCCTTGGTGCCTCCCGCCGCAGGTCCCTGGGGTGCCTCGGCACCGGAGCCCGCGCTCCCTTGCATCGCGGCCGCGACCCGGCTCGATTCCCGTTCCAGCCGCTCGCTCGCGCGCGTCACCAGCTCGTCGTCCTGCTTGTCGACGGCCTCACGTCCTTCCTTGACGGCGGCCTCGAGCGCTGCGACGTCGTTGCCCTGAAGCCTGTCCTTGCTGTCCTTGAGGACCTTCTCGACCGAGTAGCAGAGGTTGTCGAGCTTGTTCCGGCGCTCGACCTGTTCGCGCTTGATCTTGTCCGCCGCCTCGTTCTCTGCGGCCTCGCGCACCATCTTCTGGATCTCGGCTTCGCTGAGGCCGGAGCTCGCCGTGATCGTGATCTTCTGATCCTTGCCCGTGGCCGTGTCTTTCGCGTTGACCGACAGAATGCCGTTGGCGTCGACGTCGAACGTCACCTCGACCTTGGGTACGCCGCGTGCCGCGGGCAGGATGCCTTGGAGTGTGAACCGGCCGAGCGTGCGGTTGTACCTCGACTCGCTTCGCTCACCCTGCAGCACGTGCACCTCGACACTGGTCTGGCCGTCCGCGGCGGTGGAGAACGTCTCTTTCTTCTGGGTCGGCAGCGTGGTGTTGCGCGGAATCATGACCGTCATGAGTTCACCGAGCGTCTCGATGCCGAGCGACAGCGGCGTCACGTCGAGCAGCACCATGTCCTTCACGTCGCCCGACAGAACGCCGGCCTGCACCGCGGCGCCCACCGCGACTACCTCGTCCGGGTTCACGCCCTGATGAGGCTCCTTGCCGAAGAACTTCTGGACGGCCTCCTTGACCCGCGGGATACGCGTCGACCCGCCGACGAGCAACACCTCGGCGATGTCCTTCACGGACTTGCCGCTGTCGGCGAGCGCCTTCTTGACCGGGCCCATCGTGCGCTCGATGAGCGGTTCCATCATCTGCTCGAGCTTCGCGCGGGACAGTCGTAGGTCGAGGTGCACGGGCCCCGCCGCGCCCACCGTCAGAAACGGGAGGTTCAGCGAGGTCTCCTGGGTGCTCGAAAGCTCAATCTTGGCCTTCTCTGCGGCGTCGCGCAGCCGCTGAATGGCCATCTTGTCCTTGCTGACGTCCACCCCACTCGTCTTGCGGAACTCAGCCACGATCCAGTCGATGATGATGTTGTCGACGTCGTCTCCTCCGAGGTGTGTGTCGCCGTTTGTTGAGAGGACCTGGACCACGTTGTCCCCAACTTCGAGGATCGAGATGTCGAATGTGCCACCGCCGAAGTCGTAGACCGCGATGAGCTCGTCCTTCTTTTTGTCCAATCCGTAGGCCAGCGCTGCTGCCGTGGGCTCGTTGACGATGCGCTTCACGTCCAGCCCAGCGATGCGGCCAGCGTCCTTCGTGGCCTGCCGCTGGGCGTCGTTGAAGTACGCGGGAACCGTGATGACGGCCTCGGTGACCTTCTCTCCGAGGTAATTCTCCGCCGCCTTCTTCAGCTTGAGGAGGATCTGGGCACTGACCTCTTGCGGGCTCAGGTCCTTGCCGCGGACGGAGAAGGCGCTGTCCCCGTTGCCTGCGCGCACGACCGAGTAGGGGACGCGCTTCATCTCCTCTGCGACCTCCGTGAACTTGCGCCCGATGAACCGCTTGGCGCTGAAGATCGTGTTCTCGGCGTTGGTGACGGCTTGGCGCTTGGCGATCTGGCCGACGAGGATCCCGCCCTTGTCGTCCCACGCGACGACGCTGGGGGTCGTGAGGGCACCCTCCTCGTTGACGATGACCTTGGGCTCGCGCCCCGCCATGACGGCGACCACGCTGTTGGTGGTGCCGAGGTCGATGCCGATGATCGTGCCCATGGTCTTCGTCTCCCGCGCTGGTGCCGCACTACGCGGTGAACCCGCTGACTGCAAGACTCCGGCCCGGCATCCGAGTTTGAAGAGGCTCCGAACGCTATCCGCGAGGACGTACGCCGGCGAAGTCGAGGTCGCGCTGAGGCCAACATGCGAAAACGCGGCGCCAACGTGCGGACCGATCTCGCTCGACGCGTTCGGTGCGCCATCCGAGCCGGGCGACGGTGGCGACCTGGCGCAGAGGGCTCCGCCAGCGCCCATTGGCAATCTGCGCGGCGGAGAGGGGCTCGCTCTTGCAGAACGCAAAAACCGGCGGTTGCGACCACGGGCGACCGCGAACCTCAGATGGACGTCAACTTGCAAAAACGGGCGCGTTCCCCAACGACCAGACGAGGACAGACATGACCTATCAGAGCGTCAACCCCAGCGACGGCAAGGTCCTGAAGACCTTCCCCGAGCTCACCGACTCGCAGCTCGAGACCGTTATAGGAACGTCCGCCACGTGTTTCGAGACCTGGCGCCGTAACACCTACGCCGAGCGCGCCGCCGTGGTCGCGAAGGCTGCGGCCATCCTGCACACGCGCGCAGACGAGTTCGCGCGCCACGCCACGGTGGAGATGGGGAAGCGCATCGGCGAAGCCCGAGGCGAGGTGGAGTTCAGCTCGAACATCCTCGGCTACTACGCCAAGAACGCCGAGAAGTTCCTGGCGCCGCTGAAGCTCCATCCGACGGTCGGAGAGGCGCACATGGAGAGCAGTCCCATCGGGGTCGTCTTCTGCGTGGAGCCCTGGAACTTCCCCTACTACCAGCTCGCGCGTGTCGCGGGCCCGCACCTGATGGCGGGCAACGTCGTGTTGGTCAAGCACGCGGCCTGCGTACCCCAGTGCGCCATCGCCTTCGAGAAGCTCTGGATCGAGGCCGGCGCGCCTCCCGGGCTCTACACGAACCTCTTCATCTCGCATGCTCAGGCCGACCACGTCGTAGATGATCCCCGCATCAAGGGCGTCGCGCTGACTGGCAGCGTCGCGGCGGGGCGGAGCATCGCGGCTCGCGCCGGCAAGAACTTGAAGATCAGCTCGATGGAGCTGGGCGGCAGCGACGCATTCATCGTCCTGGAGGACGCCGACCTCGAGCACACCGTCAAATGGGCCGTCTGGGGCCGCATGTACAACGCGGGTCAGACCTGCTGCGCTGCCAAGCGCTTCATCGTCGTCGAGAAGCTCGCGGACCGGTTCCTCGAGAAGTTCCAGGCGGCGCTGGCAGCGCTCAAGGCAGGAGACCCGATGGACGAGAAGACCACGCTGGGCCCTCTTTCCACGGAGTCCGCCCTGGTCGACCTGCTCAAGCAGGTCGACGGCGCCGTGGCCAAGGGCGCACGCGTGATCATGGGCGGCAAGCGGTTTGACCGCCCCGGGTCGTTCATGCAGCCGACGATTCTGACGGACATCAAACCGAGCAACCCTGCTTTCCGCGAGGAGTTCTTTGGACCGGTCGCGCTCTTCTTCCGGGTCAAGGACGAGGAGGAGGCCATCGCCCTCGCGAACGACTCCGACTTCGGCCTCGGGGGCTCCGTTTTCACGAAAGACGTGGCCCGCGGCAAAAGAGTGGCCAGCCGCGTCGACACCGGCATGATGTTCATCAACAACATCTCCTGGTCCGATGCCGAGCTGCCGTTCGGCGGCATCAAGAACTCCGGCTACGGGCGCGAGCTCGGAGACATGGGGATCCAGGAGTTCGTGAACAAGAAGCTCGTTCGCGTCGCTTCCATGGAAGCGCCGGTCTAGGGGGCGCCGGTAGCCAAGCGGAAAGTGCTGGGCAGGGAACCGGTTCCAGAAAGAGGGTTCCCTGCTGCCGCGCAGTCTTTCATGAAAGCGGGCGTCGATAAGTGCCACGCCCCCCACGCGAGTTCGGAGTGCCACTGTACGTCAACGTTGCCGTTCTCAAAGAGACACGTCCCCACGAACGGCGTGTACCGCTCGTGCCCGCCGTAGCGGCCAAGCTGATCAAGTTGGGCGCCAAGATTCAGATGCAGACGGGGGCGGGTGAAGCGAGCGGGCTTTCGGATACGGCAGGCCGTGCTCGTCAAGATGATCGAGGTCGTCCGGGGCCTCGGTTCCTCGGCCGCGGCCTGACGGCCGGCGGCGCTGCCAAAACAAGGAGAGATCATGATACGCAAGATGCACGCTGCGGTGGTCGAGCAGTTCGGAAAGCCCCTGGTCCTGCGGGAGTGCGACGTGCCCACCCCGGGGCCAGGCCAGATCGTCGTCAAGACGCTGGCCTGCGGCGTGTGCCACACCGATCTCCATGGGGCGCGTGGGGACTGGCCGCTCAAGCCGAAGCTCCCGTTTATCCCCGGCCACGAGGGCATTGGAATCGTATCCGCGGTGGGTCCGGGCGTCACCATCGTGAAGGAAGGGGACCGGGTCGGCGTTCCATGGCTGTACTCGGCGTGCGGTCATTGCGAGTACTGCCTTTCTGCCTGGGAGACCGTATGTCCGGACGCGCAGTTCGGCGGCTACACGAGGAACGGCGGCTTCGCCGAGTACATCCTCGCGGACCCGAACTACGTCGCGCACATCCCGGCCGGCCTTTCTGCGCCCGAGGCGGCACCGCTCATCTGCGCCGGCATCACGACCTACAAGGGCGTGAAGGAGACGGGTGCACGACCCGGCGAGTGGATCGCCATCTCCGGCGTCGGCGGCCTAGGGCATCTCGCCGTGCAATACGCCAAGGTCATGGGGCTGCGGGTGTGTGCAGTCGATGTCGACGACGGGAAGCTCGCCCACGCCAAGCGCCTCGGCGCCGAGCTCCTGATCAATGCAAAGACCGACGACCCGGGCGCGGCCGTGAAGAAGGGAACGGACGGTGGCGCGCACGGGGTGCTCATCACGGCACCGTCCCTCGGGGCGTTCAAGCAAGGGGTTGGCATGACGCGCAGGCGTGGCACATGCGTGCTGGTCGGACTGCCACCGGGTGACTTCCCCGTCCCGCTGTTCGACGTGGTCGCGAGCTGCATCACCATCCGTGGCTCTTTCGTCGGCACCCGTCAGGATATGGCCGAGTCACTCGCCTTCGCAGCGGAGGGCAAGGTCAAGGCGGACATCGAGCGACAGCCCCTATCCGCCATCAACCAGATCTTCGAGAGGCTCCAGCGCGGTGACGTCGCGTCGCGCGTGGTCCTCGACTTCGAGCACGTTTGATGGATGCCCAATGAACCTTCAGATGGCGGTCGCTCGACCTTCACCGCATGAGCGAGGCCGACCGTCTGACTGTTGCCGCGGGCACCACGGGCATCGAGCTGATGGATCACGCAGGCGCCGCTGTCGCCAACGCGATCGAGAAGCGCTGGGCCGCGCGGCCGGTCGTCGTCCTCTGCGGTCCCGGCAACAACGGCGGTGACGGCTTCGTCGTCGCCCGGAGGCTCGCCGGTGCGGGTTGGCCGGTACGGGTAGCCATGCTGGGCTCCCGCGACGGGTTGACGGCCGAAGCGCGTCATCACTCGGAGCTATGGGCAGGCGCAGTGGAGCCTCTATCGCCCGCCGCGCTGGCGGGGGCCGAGCTGGTCGTCGATGTTCTCTTCGGCGCTGGCCTCGCACGCAAGCTTTCGGGCCAGGCCGCCGACACGCTGGCAGCGGCGGCGCGGGCGACGCTGACGATCGTATCGGTCGACGTTCCGAGCGGCGTCATGGGGGATACGGGCGAATCGCTGGGCGCGGTGTCGGCTGCCCTTACCGTCACGTACCTTCGCAAGAGGCCCTGCCATGTGCTCTTGCCAGGCCGCTCTCTGTGCGGCGAGGTCGTCGTAGCCGACATCGGGACTCCCGCGACCGTGCTCGAACGGCTGGCTCCGGACACCTTCGAGAACGATCCGCTCCTGTGGCTGCCCGCCTTGCCCCGCCCGAGTGACGTGGACGACAAGCATACGCGCGGCCACGCGCGAGTCGCGGGCCAGCGCCCGGCGAAGGTGCCGCCAGCAATGGCTAGGCGCTGCGAGGTGGTCGCGCTCGTCCGGGATCTGCGTGCAGCCCAAAGCCGACTGCGACGCCACAATTCCATGGGCACGCATTCAAGAAAACCACGTCACTGCCCGCCAATAGCTTCGCACTCACAAATACCAGCGCTCGAGACGGCCCCGTACTGGCTCTCTGGCCCGTCCGAAGGGGGGAGCTCACGGGGGCCGGACTTGGCGGGACCGACGACGACTGCTGGAGTACACGGATGTTTAAGCCCTTGCACGCGGTCGGCCAAATACTCTCGCAGGTTCGCTCGTGGCTGTGGGCGAAGCTCGCCCCAGTTGCCGATGGGGTTGTAGTCGGTGTCGCCCTGGACGCGGCGAGGTCCCGGCGTGAGCTGGTGCAGCAGAACGCCCTGCTCCGGCATCAGATCGTGGTGCTGCGCCGTAAGGTGTCGCGACCGAGGCTGATCCCACTCGACAGGTTCATGCTCATGCTGAGCGCGGCCACGTTGCCGGGATGGCAGCGTGTGGTAGCCATCGTCCAGCCGGAAACGATCCTGCGATGGCATCGGGACAGATTCCGCTGGACCTGGCGCCGCAAGAGCAAGTCTTCCCGTACCGAGCGCAGGCTGGCTGCCGAGGCCGTCGCATTGATCCGCACGATGGCCATGGCGAACAGGATCTGGGGAGCCGAGCGGATTCGGGGCGAGCTACTCAAGCTTGGGATTCGCGTGGGCAAGCGAACCGTCCAGAAGTACATGCGAGAAGCTCCACGCGCGCCGGGTGGCAACCATGGTCCACATTCTTGCGCAATCACGCCGATGTGACCTGGTGCTGCGACTTCGTGCAGACGCACGACGTGCTTTTTCGACCGGTATTCGCGTTCTTCATCGTGCATCTCGGCTCTCGCCGAGTGATTCCCGTGGCCACGACGCGTAGCTCGACGCGACAGTGGGCCGCGCAGCAGCTCAGAAACGCCACGATGAACGGTGAGCCTCCGAAGTTCTTCATCCGCGACCGCGATGACAAGTTCGGTGCGGTCTTTGACCGAGTTGCGCGAGGGCCCGGGATGCGCGTCATCAAGACTGCCGTGCGTGCGCCGAACATGAACGCCGTGATGGAGCGCTTCTTGCGCAGCGTGCCAACCGAGGTGCTGGATCGGGTGCTCGTCTTCGACGAACGCCGTCTCGAGCGGGTCCTACGCGAGTACGGGAAGTTCTTCAACGGCGCCCGGCCTCATCAAGGGCTCGGGCAGCGCATTCCCGGCGGCTTACCAGCCCAGACGTTCGGCGGGAACGTGATCGCGCTCCCTGTGCTCGGTGGCCTTCACCACGATTATCGCCGGGCCGCCTAAGTAATTGCCCGCTTCTCGACGGACACGGACCAGCATGGGAGCCAGTACGGGGCGATCCTTGCCAACATTTAGCCGGGGCGCGATCACGGCGGTGGTACCCTGATCGGTTCGCGCAGTGATCGGCGTCCGGTGGCGTCCGCCGGACAGGAATGGAAAAACGAAGATGGCAAAAGCTACACAGACATCGAACGCGACGGTTGCAAAGACGGCCACGCGGGCGCGCTCCGAGAAGCTCATCGCTTCACTCGACCGAGTGACCGACCGTGCCGCGCTGGAGGAGTTCGTTAATGGCTCCAACAAGCGGTTGAGTCTCCGCGCCGCCACGAAGCTCGCCGAGCCGTCGACGCGCGCGGCCACGACCGCGAGCAGGAAGGCCGGCGCCGCCTAGCCGTACGGGCTTTTCGGGCACGACAGCGCCGCGCGGGTCATCAACCCGGCGGCGCCGTCTGGGCTTAGGCCCCTGCGGCGATCGCGTCTGCGAGGCGGGGGAACTTGGGCTTGAAGCCGAGGTCTTCGCGGATGCGGCTACCGTCAAAGAGCGCGTCGAAAGCGCGCGCGCTCTCAGCGTTCGAGCCGCCGGGCGGCGGCGCCCGTGACGTCCGAAAATCCGTCGCGGCGCTATGGTGTCGAACCTCCTGGAGGTGAAGCGATGCAATTGCGTTCGCGGCAATTCTCCGGCGAATCCGGCGTAAGCTTCATGCGGCGATGTCCCCGCTCGACACCGGCGAACCCGGAGGCACGCCGCGCAAGCCACTTCGCGGTTGCGCACCACACGCTGCTGGCTCGCGTCGCCGGAGGGTGAGGTCATCGGGGACCTGAGCACCGCGACCGAAGTACATCTCGTTGGGTGTCTGGCCTTCCAACGCGCCGTGGGGGATTCGCTCGTGTGCTCGGTCACGTAGAACTCCACGAGCCTCTTGACGGTCGCGATGTTGTTGAGCGGGTGCAGGAACAGCCAGCGATGCTTGAGAGAGCGCCACCAGGCTTCGATGAGCGAGTTCGAGAAACACACGTCGACTTGAGCGATGACGCGCTGCAGAGCGCCGCCATCGAAGAGCGGGTCCACCTCGTCATTGAGGTTCTCGACGCCGGAGGCCACGAGGTGACCGGCCGCCCTGGTGAGCACGTCGTGCGTGTTCATCCGATCGAGGCGGCCGCGACCGTCCACGCGAGGATTCTTAGAAATTGTCGTACGCCTTCGTGCCATCGAGCGACCTGATGATCGTCACGTCGATGTGCCAGGCCTCGTTCGGAGCACCCGTGCGCAGTCCGACCTTCGGCTTGGCCGGATACAGACGGAGCCGCGGCCGTCGCCAACCCCGGGCGACCATCGCCCAGTCCATCGTCGGCGTCACCGCAGAATCGGAACGCTCTGACGCAGGGCCCACTTCGTCGATTCGCCTCGCAATCGCGTCGAAAACGAGTTTCTCGCCAGCACACCTCAAAGAGACGCTGGCGCCAGCGACCGGCAAGACCCGGTTCGCCTTTACCGCTGAGCACGGCGCCGCTGGCGCTCAAAGGCAAGATGACTGCTGAGGAACGCAGGACCCGCTGCCAGATCGTGCGCCCCGAGACGATCCTCGCCTGGTTTCGCCAGCTGGAGGCGGATAAATACGACAGCTCGGAGACTCGCAAGGTCGGTCGGCCGCGCAAGGCGAGCGACATTCGCCAACTCGTCCTCGACATGGCGCGCGACAACCGGGGGTGGGGCTACACCAAAATCAGCGATGCGCTACGAGGGTTGAAGATCGAGATCGGTCGCACCACCGTTGCCAGCATCCCGACGGACGCCGGCGTCGAGCCGGCGCCGGAGCGCAATCGCAAACGGACCTGGGCGCACTTCCTCGCTGCGCGGGCTCTCCGGGGGGCGATAGTCGTGCTCGATCTCGTCGAACCCGGCTGCGGGGACGAGCGCGCGCCACGCTTCGAGCGTGTGGAACGCGCTGGCGTTAGGGTTGTCCCGGCAAAGCTCGCGCACTATTGATGGCCGACGGACCCCCGGTGACCCCAGCGAGCCCAGCGCAGATAGAGAGGGCCAGGCGATTGCTTGCGCACGAGGGGGCGGCCGGCGGCGCCGACGAGGCTGCGACGGCCGCCGGCCGAGTCTATGACAAGCTCGATGCGCACCTGGCTCCACTCCTGGGCGCTGCCGGCGTCCAGGCGCTGCTCGCGCGCAGCGCGAAGCTGACGCAAGGGGAGTTTTCTTTCCTGACAGTCGCCGGTCCCGACGGCTCGAAGAAGCTGCGTGAGTGTCTGCGGGCGCAAGACCCCGCCGTCGCAACGGAGTCGGCCGCGGCCCTGTTTGGAGCCTTCTTCACGCTGCTCACTACGTTCATCGGGGAGCGACTTACGGTCCAGGCGCTGCGCCGCGCGTGGCCGCAGATCGAAGAGATGTCACCCACGGAGACACAAACATGAACGACAGCGTTCCGATTCGCACGTTGCCCTCCGGGGTACCGGGTCTCGACGAAGTACTGGGCGGAGGGATTCCTGAATTCTCCTTCAACCTGATCGCCGGCGGCCCCG
>Ga0265313_10001517_pt1 | contig 21611 bp, 16 predicted proteins | sample 4123metaG_FD_203122 | JGI IMG/M metagenome (GOLD analysis project Ga0265313, IMG submission 203122) | Rhizosphere microbial communities from Carex aquatilis grown in University of Washington, Seatle, WA, United States - 4-1-23 metaG | ecosystem: Host-associated > Plants > Roots > Rhizosphere >...
CACGGCTTCCGCAATGTGCACAAAGGTTCCCGATACCGTCGAAGTGTTCGTGAGATCTGAAACGGTGCCTTTCACTTTCGTCGGGCTGCAGGTAAAGGTCACCTGGGCGGCCGGGGCGGTAGCCGGAGTCAACATAGTCAGCATCAGGAGGCCGCCGCACAGCGGGGCGCGGACAAAACGAGTTGTCATGATATTCCCCCTCTCTGGAGTAGCATCTCAAGCGGTGCAGAAACCCTTGCTTTATTGGCGACCCCGGGAGGACTCGAACCTCCGACCCTCAGCTTAGAAGGCTGATGCTCTATCCAACTGAGCTACGGGGTCGTCGCTGACCGGTTTACCCGGACCGTGCCGCCGTGGAAAGGTGCGCACTGGAAAACCAGCCCGAACGGGACATCCAGGCGGCAGCGCAATGGCCGGCATAGCCGAACTGACCAGCGGCGACCTTGTCAGCCTTTATCGGCGGCGCGCTTTGTCGCCGGTCGAGGTCGCCGCCGATGTGCTGGCGCGGATCGAGGCGAACCGCGCCGTCAACGCCTTCATGCCGCTCGAGCCGGAGCGCGTATTGGCGCAGGCGCGCGGCGCCGAGGCGCGGTGGCGGCGCAACGCCCCGTGCGGCCCGCTCGACGGCGTGCCGGTCACCATCAAGGACAATATCTGGGTCGCCGGGATGCCGACCTTGCGTGGCTCGAAGACCTGCGACCGCGCGCCGGCGAAGGAGGACGCGCCGGCGGTGGCGCGGCTGCGCGAGCAGGGCGCTGTCATCATCGGCAAGACCTGTCTGCCGGAATATGGCTGGATCGGCGCCTGCCACAGCCCGCTCACCGGCATCACCCGCAATCCGTGGAACCTCGACTGCACCACCGGCGGCTCGACCGGCGGCGGCGCCGTCGCGGCGCTGCTCAATCTCGGCGTCATGCATCTCGGCACCGACGGCGCCGGCTCGCTGCGTATCCCGGCCGCGTTCACCGGCGTGTTCGGCATCAAGCCGACCTACGGCCTGGTGTCGGCGTTCCCGCCATCGCCGTTCAACGTGCTGGCGCATCAGGGGCCGATCACGCGCTCGGTCGGCGAGGCGGCGGCGATGCTGTCGATCATCAGCGGGCCGGACGCGCGCGACATGACGGCGTGGAATTCGCCGGCGGTCGACTTCACCGCCGGGCTCGATGACGGGGTGAGGGGGCTGCGGATCGCGTGGTCGCCGCGCTTGGGCCAGGAGATCACGCTCGATCCGGAGGTCGAGGCGGCGACCAAACGCACAATGGCCTTGTTGGCCGATGGCGGCGCGATCATCGAGGCCGCCGATCCCGATCTAGCCGATGCTGGCGGCATTATACGGACGCTGTGGTTTGCCGGCGCCAGCAGCATCGTCGATTCCGTGCCGGAAAACCGGCGCTCGGAGATGGATCCCGGCCTGCTGCAGGTCGCGGAATGGGGCAAATCCGTCACGACCAACCAGTACATCGCGGCTTATTCGGCGCGCAGTGCGCTTGACCGGACGATGCTCGACTTTCATCGCCGCTACGATCTGCTGATGACGCCGACCATGCCGATCACGGCGTTCGCGGTCGGCCACACGTCGCCGCCGAACAGCGCGTTCGGCAAGGACTGGCTGGACTGGTCGCCTTACACCTATCCGTTCAACCTGACGCAACAGCCGGCGGCCTCGGTGCCGTGCGGGCTGTCGTCGCGGGGCCTGCCGATCGGCCTGCAGATCGTCGGGCCGCGCGGGGCCGACCGGCTCGTTTTGCGTGCGGCGCGGGCGATCGAGATGATGCAGCCGTTTCTCAAGCTGCCGGTCAATTCCTGAAGGAAATCAAGCTATTGCATGTAATACTTTAAGTCCTTCAACTGTTTTCTCAGCATCAGACTCCACTCGACTCGTGTAGCGTGACTTTCTGATTTCGAAGCGGCCGTCCCCAAAGGCTGTTTCGCCCGGTCACGACCTCGACACGATTCGTATGGAACCTGATGATGGTTGTTCGCCACCGCGTTGAGCATCCCCTTGGAGTCCCGCCCATGTCCGCGAGCCTTCGCGCCGGTCTCATCGCCGCGCTCGTCGCCTTCACTTGTGCTTTCGCCTTCACCGCTTTTGCCGCCGACAAAACCTTCCAGAACGCCGAACTGGATGACGCGGCGATCAAGCTCGAAGCCCAGATCAAGACTGACGCCGGCACCGTCACCAAATCGGCCGCCGCGCTCAAGCGCGATGCTGATGCGGCGTTTCAGAAAAACGATCTGCGCGGCGGCATGCTCGTTCTCGGGCAATTAGTCAGCACGGCGCCGAACGATGCCGCCGCCTGGCTGCGGCTCGCCCGCACCGTGGCGCAGATCCGACCCCGCGACGACAAGGAGCGCGCGCTGTTCCTCGATCGCGCCTCGACCTCGGCCTACATCGCCTATCAGCGCGCGACGGCAAGCGCCGACGAAGCCGACAGCCTGGCTTTGCTCGGCACCACTTTGGCCGACCGCAAGCTGTGGCGGCCGTCGCTCGATGCGCTTCGGACCTCGCTCGAATTGCGCGAGACGTCGACGTTGCGCGCGCAATACGAAACGCTACGCGCCGCCCATGGCTTCCGCATGCTCGACTACACCGTGGATTCCGACGCGATCTCGCCTCGCGCCTGCTTCCAGTTCTCCGAGGAATTGCCGAAGCGCACGGACTTTGCGCCGTTCGTTGCCGTTGCCGGCATCGAGCGTCCGGCAGTCTCGGCGACCGAGAAGCAGCTCTGCGTCGAAGGCCTCAAGCATGGCGAGCGCTACGCCGTGACCTTGCGCACCGGTCTGCCCTCGACGGTGAAAGAGAGCCTGCCGAAGACCGTCGACTTCACGATCTACGTGCGCGATCGCAAGCCGTTCGCGCGCTTCGCCGGCAAGGCCTATGTGCTGCCGCGCACCGGCCAGCGCGGCATTCCGGTGCTCAGCGTCAACACCGACGGCGTGGCGATCGCGGTCTATCGCATCGGCGACCGCAATCTGCTCGACACCATCCTCGGCAGCGATTTCCAGACCAGCATCACCGGCTCGCAGGCCGAGACGCTCGGCAACGAGCGCGGCGTCAAGGTCTGGAGCGGCGAGCTCGCGGTCGAGCCCAAGCTCAACACCGAGGTCACCACCGCATTTCCGGTGAGCGAGGCGGTCGGCAATCTCGCCGCCGGCATCTATGTAATGACGGCGTCGCCGAAGGGCGCCAAGCCGGACGACTACGAGCAGGTCGCGACGCAATGGTTCATCGTGTCCGATCTCGGGCTCACCGCCTATTCGACGCCGAACGGCATCGACGTGACGGTGCGCTCGCTTGCGAGCACGCAGCCATTGGCCTCGACCGAACTGCGTCTGGTCGCCCGCAACAATGAGGTGCTGGCGACGGCGCGCACCGACGCCAAGGGCTTCGCGCATTTCGACGCCGGTCTGGCGCGCGGCGAGGGCGGCGTTTCGCCGGCGGCGATCGTCGCCTCCGGCGGCGGCGACTATGCCTTCCTCAATCTGAAAGCGCCGGCCTTCGATCTGACCGATCGCGGCGTCGCCGGTCGCGCGCCGCCGTCAGGGCTCGACGCCTTCGTCTATACCGAGCGCGGCGTCTATCGCTCCGGCGAAACCGTGCACGTCACGGCCTTGCTGCGCGACGTGCGTGCCGCGGTCGCCGCAGGCATCCCGCTGACGCTGGTCACCGAACGCCCTGACGGCGTCGAATATCGCCGCGCCGTGGTGGCCGACCAAGGCCTTGGCGGCCGCAGCCTCGACGTTCCGCTGGTGGCGTCCGCGGCAAGCGGCACCTGGCGGGTGCGTGCCTATACCGATCCGAAGCGTCCGGCGATTGGCGAGACCACCTTCATGGTCGAGGACTATGTGCCGGACCGGCTGGAGTTCGCTCTTGAGTCGAAAGCCGCCGCAATGCCGCGCGACGACGCCACGCCGGTGACGCTGGACGGACATTATCTCTACGGCGCGCCGGCCGGCGATTTGACGCTGGAAGGCGAGGTGGTGATTTCCGCGGCCAAGGAGCGGCCGGGCTTTGCCGGTTATGCGTTTGGGCTGAACGATGAGGATGTCGAGGCGGTGCGGCAGCCGCTGGAGGATCTGCCGCAGACCGATCCGCAAGGCAAAGCCAGCTTCGACGTCACGCTCGCCGATCTGCCCGAGACCACGCGCCCCTTGAGCGCCGAGATCACGGTGCGCATGGCGGAAGCCGGCGGCCGCGCGGTCGAGCGCAAATTGACGCTGCCGGTCGCGCCGGCCGGCCCGATGGTCGGCATCAAGCCGATGTTCTCCGGCCGCTCGCTCGGCGACGGCGAGAATGCCGGCTTCGACATTGCGTTCGTGGCGCCGGACGGCAAGCCGATCGCGCGCAAGGCGTTGCGCTACGAACTGCTCAAGATCGAGACCCGCTACCAATGGTACCGGCAGAACGGCTCGTGGGATTTCGAGCCGATCAAGTCGACCTCGCGCATCGCCAACGGCACGCTTGATTATGACGGCGCCAAGCCGGCGCGATTGTCGCTGCCGGTGCGCTGGGGCCGCTACCGCATCGAAGTCTCGACCGGCGAGAAGGACGGCCCGCTGACCTCGCTGCAATTCGATGCCGGCTTTTATGCGGAATCGAGCGCCGACACGCCGGATCTTTTGGAAATCGCGCTCGACAGGCCGGGCTACCGCGCCGGCGACGCCATGAATGTGTCGGCGACGGCGCGGAGCGATGGTGACCTCACGCTCGACGTGTTCACCGACCACCTGGTTGCGACCGAAACCCAGACCGTGAAGGCCGGCACCATCACCATGCCGCTCAATGTCGGTGCCGATTGGGGCAGCGGCGCCTATGTGGTCGCAACCCTGCGCCGTCCGCTGGACGCGCCGGCGCAGCGCATGCCCGGCCGCGCCATCGGCGTGCAATGGTTCTCGATCGACCGCGCCGCGCGCAGCCTGACGCTCGATCTGCAACTGCCGCAGACCATGCGGCCAAACGGCAAACTGAGCATTCCGGTCAAGGTGACGGGCCTTGCCGCCGGCGAAGAGGCGCACGTCGTCGTCGCCGCGGTCGATGTTGGCATTCTCAATCTCACCAATTACAAGCCGCCGGCGCCGGACGATTACTATCTCGGCCAGCGCAAGCTGTCGGCCGAGATCCGCGATCTCTACGGGCAATTGATCGACGGCATGCAGGGCGCCGCCGGCCGCATCCGCTCCGGCGGCGACATTGGCGGCGCGGAATTGTCCGGCTCGCCGCCGACGCAGGCGCCGCTTGCGCTCTATTCCGGCATCGTCACGGTCGATACCAACGGAATCGCGCAGGTCAATTTCGACATTCCGGCCTTTGCCGGCACTGCGCGCGTCATGGCGGTGGCCTGGAGCAAGGACAAGGTCGGCAAGGCCTCGGGCGACGTCATCATTCGCGATCCGGTGGTGCTGACGACGACGTTGCCGCGCTTCCTGCGCACCGGCGACGCCGCGACGCTGCAGATCGACATCGACAATGTCGAAGGCCCGGCCGGCGACTATGCGCTCGACGTCATCAGCGACGGTCCCGCCAAGCTTGGCGAGGGCGGCTCGCGCAAGCTGACGCTGGCGGCGAAGCAGCGCCAGCATCTCGCTTTGCCGCTGTCCTCTGCGGTGCCCGGGGTGGCGGCCATCAAGGTCGCGCTCAGCGGACCGAACAATCTCGCGGTCAGCCGCGATTATCCGCTCGAGGTGAAGCCGGCGACGCAGATCCTGGCGCGCCGCACGGTGAAGCCGATCGCCAAAGGCGAGAGCATGACGCTGTCCGGCGACATGTTCGCCGATCTGGTGCCCGGCACCGGACGGGTCTCGCTCTCGGTCTCGATCTCGACCGCGCTCGATGCCGCGGCGCTGCTCAATGCGCTCGACCGCTATCCGTTCGGCTGCTCCGAGCAGATCACCAGCCGCGCGGTGGCCTTGCTCTACGTCAACGAATTGTCGCAGGAGGCCAATCTCAATCTCGACGATGCCATCGACCAGCGCATCCGCGACGGCATCACCAGCCTGATGGCGCGGCAGGGCGCCAACGGCTCGTTCGGCCTGTGGTCGGCCGGCGGCGACGATCTCTGGCTCGACGCCTATGTGACCGACTTCCTGACGCGCGCCCGCGAGCGCAAGTTCGAGGTGCCCGATACGGCGTTCAAGCTCGCGCTCGACCGCCTGCGCAATTACATCGGCACCGCGCCGGAGCCGAAGCAGGATGGCGGGCGCAATCTGGCCTATGCGCTTTACGTTCTCGCCCGCAACGGCGCGGCGCCGGTCGGCGACTTGCGCTATCTCGCCGACGTCAAGCTCGGCGACGTGGCGACGCCGATCGCCAAGGCGCAAATCGCCGCAGCGCTCGCCATGCTTGGCGACAAGGGCAGGGCGGAAGTCGTCTATGCCGCGGCGCTGAATTCGATCGCGGCGCGGCCGTCGCTCGAACTTGGCCGGGTCGATTTCGGCTCGGCGTTGCGCGACAGCGCGGCGCTGGTGACCTTGGCGTCCGAAAGCGGCGCGCCGCGCGCGACCATCGATGGCGCGGTGCAACGGATCGACGCCGCGCGCGGGCTCTCGGCCTATACGTCGACGCAGGAGCAGGCCTGGCTGGTTCTGGCGGCGCGCGCGCTCAACAAGGAGACCAGCGCGATCTCGCTCAAGGTCGGTGCCGACGCGCACAAAGGCGGCCTGTTCCGCAGCCTGCGCGCGGCGGAACTCGCCGCGCCGCTGAAGCTGACCAATGACGGCGACGGCACCGTGCAGGCAGTGGTCACGGTCTCCGGCGCGCCGCTGACGCCGGAGCCGGCCACGGCGCAGGGCATCAAGATCGAACGCAATTATTTCACGCTCGATGGCTCACCGGCCGATGCCACCAAGGCCAAACAGAACGACCGCTTCGCGGTAGTGCTCAAGATCACCGACGAGAAGCCGCAGTTCTCCCGCCTGATGGTGGCCGATTATCTGCCGGCCGGCTTCGAGATCGACAATCCGCATCTGGTCTCGTCGGGCGACACAGGGAAGCTGGCCTGGATCGCCGACGGCGCCGAGGCCGCGCATTCCGAATTCCGCGACGACCGTTTCGCCGCGGCCGTCGAGCGAAAGACGGGCGATCCCGCGGTGTTCACGGTCGCCTATGTGGTGCGCGCGGTGACGCCGGGCAAATACGTGCTGCCGCAGGCCGGGGTCGAGGACATGTACCGGCCGGACCGGTTCGGGCGGACGGCGACCGGACAGATTGAGGTGCGGACGAAGTAAAGCGATGACACGGACGCGGCTCATTGTGGCTGGATTTGGCGCGGCATTCGGCATCGCAATGCTGTGCGCCGGAAGCTACGTCGCCTGGCTCGGCCCGCCGCCGCGCGGCGATACGCTGGCGCTGTCGCACACCGTGCTGGACCGCGACGGCCGGCTGCTGCGCGCCTACGCCACCGAGGACGGTCGCTGGCGGTTGCCGGCCAAAGTCGGCGATGTCGATCCGCGCTTCCTCAAGATGCTGTTCGCCTACGAGGATCGGCGATTTTACACGCACCCGGGCGTTGACGTCGTCGCGCTCGGCCGCGCCGCGCTGCAATTGGCCGAGACTGGCGGCATCGCCTCCGGCGGCTCGACCCTGACGATGCAGGTGGCGCGGCTGCTCGAGCCGCGCGGCAAGCGCAGCTTCGCCGCCAAGCTGCGGCAGGTGGTGCGTGCGCTCGAACTCGAACGGGCGATGAGCAAGGACGATATCCTCGCGCTCTATCTCACCATTGCGCCTTATGGCGGCAATCTCGAAGGCATTCGCGCCGCCTCGCTCGCCTATTTCGGCAAGGAGCCAAAGCGCCTGACGCTCGGGGAAGCGGCGCTTCTGGTCGCGCTGCCGCAGTCACCGGAACTGCGCCGGCCCGACCGCCATGCCGATCTGGCGCGCGCGGCGCGCGACCGCGTGCTCGACCGCGTCGCCGAGGCCGGCGCCGTACCAGGCGATGAGATCGCGCGCGCCAAGGCTGAGCCGGTGCCGAATGCGCGCAAGGCGATGCCGGTATTCGCGCCGCATTCGTCCGACCGCATCGTCGCCGGCGAGCCATCGTCGAGTGTGCATCGGCTGACGCTCGACCTGCCGCTGCAAAAACAACTCGAGGAATTGGCGCGCGAGCGCGCGCAAGCGCTTGGCCCGGATATTTCGGTGGCGATCCTCGCCGTGGATAATGCCAGTGGCGAGGTCAGGGCGCGCGTCGCCTCGGCGGATTATTTCAGCCTGCGCCGCGCCGGCCAGGTCGACATGACGCGCGCGCTGCGCTCGCCCGGCTCGACGCTGAAGCCGTTCATCTATGGCCTCGCCTTCGAGGATGGATTCCTGCATCCGGAGACTCTGATCGACGACCGCCCGGCGCGCTACGGCAATTACGCGCCGGAGAATTTCGATCTGACCTTCCAGGGCACCGTGACGGTGCGCCGCGCGCTGCAATTGTCGCTCAACGTGCCGGCGATCGCGGTGCTTGACCGGCTCGGCACCTCGCGGTTCGCGGCGCGGCTGACCCAGGCCGGCGCGCATCTGATTTTGCCGCAGAACGAGGCGCCGGGGCTGGCGATGGGATTGGGCGGCGTCGGCGTCACGCTCGAAGACCTGGTGATGCTCTATCACGGGCTCGCCGCGCAGGGCGGCGCGTCGCCGCTGGTCGAACGCGCCGGCGAGGCGCAATCGCAGCCGCGGCGGCTGATCGATCCGGTCGCGGCCTGGTATGTCGGCGACGTGCTGTTCGGCGCGCCGCCCCCGGACAACGCGCCGCACGGCCGCATCGCCTTCAAGACCGGCACCTCCTACGGCTATCGCGACGCCTGGGCGATAGGGTTCGACGGCCGCATGACGATCGGCGTCTGGGTCGGCCGTCCCGACGGCGCGCCGGTCGCGGGGCTGGTCGGGCGTTCGGCGGCGGCGCCGATCCTGTTCGACGCCTTCGCCCGCAGCGGCTTCGCGCCGATGCCGCTCGCCGCCGCGCCGAACGGCGTGATCGGCGCCGCCAGCCAGAAGCTGCCGCCGCCGCTGCAGCGCTACCGGCCGGAGGGCGTCAACGCCCTCAAGGATCCGCCGCGCATCACCTTTCCGCCGAACGGCGCGCGACTCGAACTGGCCGGCGGCGAGCAGTCCGAGCCGGTGGCGCTCAAGATCGCCGGCGGCATTGGCCGGCTGACCGTCATGGTCAATGGTGTGCCGATGCCGGCGCCCGCGCACCGCCGCACGCTGTTCTTTGCGCCGGATGGCAGGGGATTCCTGCGCCTGACCGTGATGGACGCCCGCGGCGCCACCGACAGTGTCCTGGTCCGCGTTCAATAGCCGCTGCGCGAAAAGTTGCGCTGGCCCGCTTTCGCACTATTGTCCGCCGCGATTGAACCGGCACCGGCGCTTATGACCTCGATGACCACAGACGGGCAGGCGGCCCATCGCGGCTTGCTGCGCCTGGCCGATTGGGCCTGCGGCTCGCATGCGCGCGCCGCGGCGCTTCTCATCGTGCTGGCCTTGCTGGCGTTTCTGCCGGGCTTTACGGCGATCCCGCCGGTCGATCGCGACGAAGCGCGGTTCGCGCAGGCGACCAAGCAGATGCTGGAAAGCGGCGACTATGTCGACATCCATTTCCAGAACGAGGTCCGCTACAAGAAGCCGGTCGGCATTTATTGGTTGCAGGCCGCCGTCGTCAAAGTCTCCGAGACCTTCGGCGGCCGCAATGCGCGGGGGCGGATCTGGTTCTACCGGCTGCCGTCGCTGTTTGGCGCCGTCGGCGCCGTGCTGCTGACCTATTGGACGGCGCTCGCCTTCGTGACGCGCCGCCCGGCGGTGCTGGCGGCGGCGATGATGGCGTGTTCGCTGCTGCTGAGCGTCGAGGCGCGGCTGGCGAAAACCGATGCGGTGCTGTTGGTCACGGTGCTGGCGGCTATGGGCGCGCTGGCGCGGATTTATCTGCGGGAGCGCCGGACGCCGGGCGCCGATCCGGGCTGGATCAATCCGGCAATCTTCTGGACCGCGCTCGCGGCCGGCGTGCTCGTCAAAGGGCCGCTCATCCTGATGTTCGTCGGTCTCACCGCGCTCACGGTCTCGATCCTCGATCGCTCGGCGCGCTGGCTCGTCCGCCTGCGGCTGCTGCCCGGACTGCTGTGGCTCGGCCTGCTGGTGCTGCCCTGGTTCATCGCCATTCTCGGCCGCGCCGGCGAGACCTTCATCGCCAGCTCGGTCGGCAATGACATGTTGTCCAAGATATTCCACGGCCAGGAGAGCCACGGCGCGCCGCCCGGCACCTATCTGTTGCTGTACTGGGTGACGTTCTGGCCCGGCGCGATCCTCACGGGCCTTACCGTGCCGGCGATCTGGCGGGCGCGGCGCGAGCCGGGCGCGCAATTTTTGCTCGCCTGGCTGCTGCCGTCCTGGATCATCTTTGAGCTCGTCGTCACCAAGCTGCCGCACTACGTGCTGCCGCTTTATCCGGCGATCGCGATTCTGATCGCCGGCATCGTCGAGAGCGGCAATCTGCTCAAGGGTCGCCTCGAAATCGGGCTGATCGGCTGGCTGATCTATCCGGTCGTCGCGGCGCTGCTGGCGCTGGTCGGCTTCATCACGTTCGGCGGCTCGCTCGGCCTTGCGGCGTGGCCGTTTGCCGCTGCCGCGATCGTCATGGGGCTGGTGGCCTGGCGGCTTTACGAGCTGGATGGCCCGCAGCATTCGCTGCTGCGCGCCTGCGCCGCCGCCTTGCTCGTCAACGCGGCCTTGTTCGGGCTTTTGGTACCGTCGCTGCCGACATTGTTTCCGAGCAATCTGATCGCGGCCGAATTGCACAGCACAGATTGCAAGACCATGCAGGTCGCATCGGTCGGCTATCAGGAGCCGAGCCTGGTGTTCCTGCTTGGCACCGACACGCTGCTGACCGACGCGTCCGGCGCGGTGGAATTGTTGCGCCGCGGGCCCTGCCGCTTCGCCTTGCTCGAGGGCCGCAACGAACGCACCTTCGCGCAGTTCGCCCAGGCCGCCGGATTGCTCTATTCCCCGATGCCGCGTGTCGAAGCCATCAATTTCAGCACCGGGCGCGCTGTGAGCATCGCGGTGTTCCGCTCGGGAGTTGCGCAGTGAGCCTCGATAACCGCGCATCCGGCCGCAGCAGCGCCAATATCTGGTTCCGTCGCGCCGGCGCGCGCATCGAGACCGCCGTCAGGCGTCTCGTCAGCCCGTCGCGCATCGCGGTGCCCTGGCCGTCGCGGCCGTCCGTCGCGATCGCCGCGATAAGCTTCGTCGCGCTCTTTGTGCTGCTGATGGTGACGCTCGACGCGCCCGCCATTATCGCGGCGCGTGGACTGCCGCCGCTGATCAACGCCGTCTTCCAGGCGATCACCGGATTCGGCAAGGCCGGCCGGTTTCTCTATCCCCTCGGCATTCTGATGCTCGCCATCGCGCTGGCGCCGCCGCAATTGCCGCGCATGGCGCAGCTGATCCTCGCCACCATCATGGCGCGGGCCGGATTCCTGTTTATTGCCGTCGCGGTGCCGGGACTGTTCACCGACATCGTCAAGCACATCTTCGGCCGCGCCCGGCCATTCGTATCCGGCGAGGCAAATCCTTATCTGTTCCATCCTTTCAGCTGGCCGGCCGCCTATGCCAGCCTGCCGTCCGGCCATGCCACCACCGCGGTCGCAGCGGCGATTGCAATCGGCGCCATGTGGCCTCGGGCGCGGACGGTGATTTGGATCTACGCCGCGCTGATCATCATCAGCCGCGTGGTGATCTACGCCCACCACCCGAGCGACGTTTTGGCGGGGGCGGCGGTCGGCGCAGTCGGGGCGCTGCTGGCACGGCAATACTTTGCCGCCCGCGGCCTTGTCTTCGGCGTGACGCCGCAGGGCGCAATTGCGGCATTTCCTGGCCCATCGAAGCGGCGGATCAAATCAGTTGCCCGCGCGCTGCTGGCTGAATAAGAAGCACGCGCACGGCGCGCGCAAATCCGCCGTTTTCGAGTGCAGCAGGACAGGCGATGGCAGGGGTGGCAGATCCCGCGGTTTCGGTCGTTGTGCCGGTGCGCAACGAGGCGGGCAATATCGCGCCGCTGATCGAGGAAATCGCGCGCGCGCTCGACGGCAAATGGCCGTTCGAGATCGTCTACGTCAATGACGGGTCGACCGACGGTACCGCCGCGGAGTTGAAGTCGTTGATGGCGCTGCGTGCCAATCTGCGCTGCATGCGCCATGCGCAGTCGTGCGGACAATCCTGCGCGGTGCGCACCGGCGCCAGCGCCGCTCGCGCGCCGATCGTTGTAACGCTCGACGGCGACGGCCAGAACGATCCGGCCTTCATTCCGGCGCTGGTCGGCGCACTCGAAGCAGGTGCGCCGCGCGTCGGCTTGGTCGCCGGCCAGCGGGTCGGCCGCAAGGATACCGGCTTCAAGAAATTCCAGTCGCGCATCGCCAATGCGGTGCGCAGCGCCGTGCTGCGCGACGGCACCCGCGACACCGGCTGCGGCCTCAAGGCGTTCCGCCGCGACGTGTTCCTGGCGCTGCCCTATTTCGACGGGCTGCACCGTTTCCTGCCGGCGCTGGTGCGCCGCGAAGGCTTCGACATCGGCTATGTCGATGTCGTCGACCGGCCGCGCCGCATGGGCCATTCGAATTACGGGCTATGGGACCGGCTCTGGGTCGGCATTCTCGATCTTGCCGGCGTCTGGTGGCTCATTCGCCGCAAGCGCCGCCGCCCGGACGTCTCGGAAGAAAGCGCCTGAATCCGCCAGGCCGGATCATGCGCCGCCAACAAGGACCATCACCATGCTGATCGATATCGCGCAAAGCGTCGGCGGTTATCTGCACGACGTGTTTTACGTCAAGCTCGACTGGTGGGTCGTGCTCGGCTTTGTCGCGCAGGTCTCATTCACCATGCGCTTCGTGGTGCAGTGGATCGCCTCCGAGCGCGCCGGGCGCAGCGTGGTGCCGATGGCGTTCTGGTGGTTCTCGATCGGCGGCGGTCTGCTGCTGCTTGCCTATGCGCTGACGCGCCGCGATCCGGTCTTCATCATCGGACAGGCGTTCGGCGTTTTTGTCTACACGCGCAATCTCTATTGGGTGCTGCGCGACCGCGGCGAGGGCGCAACCGCGATGTGATCAGGCCGCGGCCATCGCCTTGAAGCCGCGATCGAGATCGGCGATCAGGTCGCCGCTGTCCTCCAGCCCGATGTGAAAGCGCAGCGTCGGCCCGCCCGGCGCCCATTTCGTCGCGGTGCGGAATTCGCTGCAGTCGAACAGGATCACAAGGCTTTCAAAGCCGCCCCAGGAAAAGCCCATGCCGAACAGCGTCAGCGTATCCATGAAGGCGTAGACCTGCTGTTCGGTCCTCGGCTTGAGCACGATGCTGAACAGGCCGCTCGATCCGGAGAAGTCGCGCTTCCAAATGGCGTGGCCGGGATCGCTCTCGAGCGCCGGATGCACGACGCGCGCGACTTCCGGGCGCGCCGCGAGCCAGCGCGCGACCTTCAGCGCACTCTCCTGGTGGCGATCGAGCCGTACCGACATGGTGCGCAATCCGCGCAGCGCCAGAAACACATCGTCGGGGCCGACGCAGAGTCCGAGTTGCCCGTGCGTGGCCTTGAGATTCGGGAAGGCTTTGGCGTTGGCCGCTATGGCGCCGAACATAATGTCGGAATGGCCGCCGATATATTTTGTGCCGGCTTGCAGCGAGACATCCACGCCTTTATTCAGTGCATCAAAATAGAGCGGGGTTGCCCAAGTATTATCCATCAGCACCAGCGCGCCCTTGGCGTGCGCCACCGCGGCGATCGCCGGGATGTCCTGCATCTCGAAGCTGAGCGAGCCCGGCGCCTCGACGAATACCGCGCGGGTGTTCGATCTCATCAGCGACGAAATGCCGCCGCCGATCAGCGGCTCGTAATAGGTGGTTTCGACGCCAAGGCGCTTGAGGACGCTGTCGCAAAAGGTGCGGGTCGGCCGATAGACGCTGTCGGTGACCAGCAGGTGATCGCCGGCGTTCAGCACCGAGAGCAGCGCGGTCGAAACTGCGGCCAAGCCTGACGGAACCAGCACGACGCCGGCACAGGCCGGGCCTTCCAGTTCCATCAACGCGCCTTCGAGCGCCTCGCTGGTCGGCGTGCCGCGGCGGCCATATTGGTAGCGCGCGCGATGCGCCACCTGGTCGGCGGCGGTCGGATAGAGCACGGTCGAGGCGTGATAGACCGGCGGATTGACGAAGCCGTAATAGGCTTGCGGATCGCGCCCCCCGGTGACGAGCCGGGTGGCGGGCTTCAGTGGGAGATCGCTTTTTTTTGCCATGACCGGCCCCGATTCAAACGATGCGTGCCTGAAAAAGCGCCGCTAAATCATATACCGCGCCTCCGCGGCCTACCGTCAACCCCTTGACCTTCTTCGGGGATCGTTCTGTGATGCGGACGAGGGCGAGTGGGAGCTGTGATGATCCGGCCGTGCGTGGGGACAGTTCGGAGACATCCTGGCCAGATCGGCTTCGCGCGCTCATCGGCTTTCGCAATCGTCGCTTTGCTCAACGGGCGGAAGCGGCGCAAATGAAAATATGAACCGAGAAAAGGCTGTATCATGAAACGCGTCATCAGCACTCTTGCATTTGCGGCGGCACTCGCCGTCACTGCGTCGGCGGCTTCCGCCCAGACGCTCAACACCGTGAAGTCGCGCGGCATCCTCAATTGCGGCGCCAACGGATCCTTGGCCGGCTTCGGCTTGCCGGATGCGCAAGGTAACTGGAAGGGCCTCGACGTCGACTTCTGCAAGGCGCTCGCGGCGGCGGTCCTCGGCGATGCCAAGAAAGTGAAATTCGTCCCGCTGTCGGCCAAGGACCGCTTCACGGCCTTGCAGTCGGGCGACGTCGACGTGCTCGCGCGTAACACCACCTGGACTTCGTCGCGCGACACCTCGCTCGGCCTCAACTTCACCGGCGTCAATTATTATGACGGCCAGGGCTTCATGGTGCGCAAATCGCTCAAGGTGAACTCGGCGCTCGAACTGACCGGCGCGTCGGTCTGCGTCCAGCAGGGCACCACGACCGAGCTCAATCTCGCGGATTATTTCCGCGCCAACAACATGCAGCTCAAGAGCGTGACCTTCGCCACGGCGGACGAAGCCATCAAGGCTTACGACACCGGCCGCTGCGACGCCTTCACCACCGATGCCTCCGGCCTCTATTCGGAGCGGTTGCGCCTCGCCAATCCGGACGACCATGTCGTGCTGCCGGAGATCATCTCGAAGGAGCCGCTCGGACCGTCGGTGCGCCACGGCGACGACCAGTGGTTCGACATCGTCAAGTGGGTCCACTTTGCGATGCTCAATGCCGAAGAGCTCGGCATCTCGTCGAAGACTCTCGATGAATCGATGAAGTCGACCAATCCCGACATCAAGCGGCTGCTCGGCACCGAAGGCAATTACGGCGAGCAGCTCGGCCTGAGCAAGGACTGGGCGGTCAACATCATCAAGCAGGTCGGCAATTACGGCGAATCGTTCGACCGCAATGTCGGCGAAGGCTCGCCGCTCAAGATCGCGCGCGGCCTGAACCGGCTGTGGACCAAAGGCGGCATCCAGTACGCGCCGCCGGTACGCTGAACGAGACGATGTAAGAGGGCCGCGGACCATCATGGCCCGCGGCCGATAGAGGGGAGACGTCCTGTCGAAAAGGGGCGCTCCCGGCGAGGGGATGATGGCGGTTGAAAGTGCGGCGGCGCAGCCGGCGCGCGTCGCTTTCTATAACGACCCGAAGATCCGGAGCCTCGGCTACCAAGTCGCCCTGTGCTTGGTCGTCGCGCTGCTGGTCTATGGCGCGGTCAGCAACGCGATCGAAAATCTCCGCCGCGCGCATATCGCGTCCGGCTTCGGCTTCTGGCACCAGACCGCCGGCTTCGATATTTCGCAGACGCTGATCAAGTTCAGCTCGTCGACCTCGACCTATGGCGAGGCATTCTATGTCGGGCTGCTCAACACGCTGCTGGTCGCCATCCTCGGCATCATCTTCGCGACCATTCTCGGCTTCACCGTCGGCATCTGCCGGCTATCGACCAACTGGCTGCTGTCGCGGGTCGCCACCGCCTATGTCGAGCTGATCCGCAACATCCCGCTGCTGCTGCAATTGCTGTTCTGGTACAACGCCGTGCTCAAGGCGCTGCCGGATCTGCGCGACAGCATGTCGATCTGGGGCGGCGCCTTCCTCAACAATCGCGGCCTGTTCATGCCCGAGCCGGTGCCGAAGCCGGGCTTTGCCGCGGTTGAAATCGCCTTCGCGGTCGGCATTATCGGCGCGATCGGCTATCGGACCTGGGCGCGCAAGCGGCAAATGGCGACCGGCCAGCAGGCGCCGGTGCTCACCGTCGCGCTGCTCCTCATCATCGGCCTGCCGCTTGTGGTTTTCTTCCTCGCCGGATCGCCGCTGTCGTTCGACTATCCGGACAAGGGTCGCTTCAATATTCGCGGCGGCGTCGAGGTGGTGCCGGAATTCGCGGCGCTGCTGGTCGGGCTGGTCATGTATACCGCGGCATTCATTGCCGAAGTCGTGCGCGCCGGCATCACCGCGGTGTCGCGCGGCCAGACCGAGGCGGCTTACTCGCTCGGCTTGCGGCCGCGGCCGACCCTGCGGCTGATCGTCGTGCCGCAGGCGATGCGCGTGATCATCCCGCCGCTCACCAGCCAATACCTCAATCTGACCAAGAACTCCTCGCTCGCGGTCGCCATCGGCTATCCCGACCTGGTCCAGGTGTTCACCGGCACGGTGCTCAACCAGACCGGGCAGGCGGTCGAAGTGGTCGCCATCACCATGGCGGTCTATCTGTCGATCAGCCTGGTCACTTCGCTCGCCATGAATATCTACAATGCCCGCATCGCGCTGGTGGAACGGTGAGGGCGGCGCCATGACCATGTCCGAAGGCGACTTGGCTGTTGCGGAAATCAGATTCCTGCAGATGAATCCGATCGAGCCGCAGCCGCCGCCGATGTCGACCACCGGCGCGATCGGCTGGCTGCGCGCCAATTTGCTGTCGACGCCGTTCAACATCGGGCTGACCATCGTCGTCGGTCTCTTGGTGCTATGGCTGGTGCCGGAGGCGCTGAAATACCTGATTTTCGACGCGATCTGGACCGGGCATGACCGCGAGGCCTGCGTCTATACCGCGGAGCATCCTCATGTCGGCGCCTGCTGGCCCTTCGTGTGGGACCGCATCTCGTATTTCATCTACGGCTCCTATCCGATCCCGGAACGCTGGCGGGTCGATATCTTCTTCGCCATGCTGGCAGTCGGCATCGCCTGGCTGCTGTGGCTCAACGCGCCGCGTCACGATCTCGGCCTGTTTTATTTCTTCATCGTGGTGCCGATCTCCTCGTTCATCCTGTTGCACGGCTCGGCGCTGCTCGGGCTTCCGATCGTCGACACCTCGCTGTGGGGCGGCGTGCTGGTGACGATCGTGGTGTCCTCGGTCGGCATCGTGGTGTCGCTGCCGCTCGGCATCCTGCTGGCGCTCGGCCGCCGCTCGCGCATGCCGATCGTGAAGACCCTGTCGGTGATCTTCATCGAGTTCGTGCGCGGCGTGCCGCTGATCACCGTGCTGTTCATGGCCAGCGTGATGCTGCCTTTGTTCGTGCCCGACGCCTATTCGCCGGACAAACTGGTGCGCGCCCTGGTCGGTATCGCGCTGTTCGCGTCGGCCTATATGGCCGAGGTGGTGCGCGCCGGCTTGGCCGCGATCCCGAAAGGCCAGTTCGAGGGCGCCCAGGCGGTCGGGCTCGGCTACCGGGCGATGATGCAGCTCATCGTGCTGCCGCAGGCGCTCAAGATCACGATCCCCAACATCGTCAACACCTATATCGGCCTGTTCAAGGATACGACGCTGGTTTTCATCGTCGGCCTGTTCGATCTGGTCAAGACCATCGAGGTGGCGCGCATCGATCCGCAATGGGCGGCGCCGACGACCAGCTCCACAGGTTACGCCGTGGCGGCGATGTTCTATTTTGTCTTCTGCTACGGCATGTCGCGTTATGCGCGCGCGACCGAAGCGCGGCTGTCGAAAGCCGAGAAACGGTAAAGGTGATGTAATGGAATCGAGCACCAGCAGAGCGATGCGGCCGGCCGCGCTCAGGCCGACCCAGCTCAACAACCCCATTGCCGTTCAGCTCACCGACATGAACAAGTGGTACGGCGAGTTTCACGTCCTGCGCAATATCAACATGACGGTGAAGCGCGGCGAGCGCATCGTCATTTGCGGCCCGTCCGGCTCCGGCAAATCGACCATGATCCGCTGCATCAACCGGCTGGAAGAGCATCAGCAGGGCCAGATCATCGTCGACGGCATCGAACTCACCAACGACCTCAAGAAGATCGACGAGATCCGGCGCGACGTCGGCATGGTGTTCCAGCACTTCAACCTGTTTCCGCATCTCACCGTGCTGGAAAATTGCACTTTGGCGCCGATCTGGGTGCGCAAACTGCCGAAGAAGGACGCCGACGAGGTCGCGATGCATTACTTGACCCGCGTCAAGATCCCAGAGCAGGCCGCCAAATATCCCGGCCAACTGTCCGGCGGCCAGCAGCAGCGCGTCGCCATCGCCCGTGCGCTGTGCATGAGCCCGAAGATCATGCTGTTCGACGAGCCGACCTCGGCGCTCGACCCCGAAATGGTCAAGGAAGTGCTCGACACCATGGTCGGTCTCGCCGAGGACGGCATGACCATGCTGTGCGTCACCCATGAAATGGGCTTCGCCCGCCAGGTGGCGAACCGCGTCGTGTTCATGGATGTTGGACAGATCATCGAGGCCAACACGCCGGACGAGTTCTTTGCCCATCCGCAGCACGAGCGCACCAAACTGTTCCTGAGCCAGATCCTGCACTAGGAAATTCCTCGATCCTGCATCCGCCGCAGACCGGCTCACATACCTCCAGTCGAATATCCCGAAAGGAGGGGATCATGAGCGACGACAATGTCAGGCTGGTGCAGAGTCTTTACGCCGCCTTCGGCCGCGGCGAAATCGGTCCGATTATCAAAACCATGTCGCCCGACGTGGTCTGGCACGTCGAGGGCCGCCGCAAGGATCACCCGGTGGCCGGCACGCATCGCGGCGCAAATGCCGTTGCCCAGTTTTTCAAGACCGTCGAGGAAACGCAAAGCGCCGATGAATTCTCGCCGCGGGAATTCTTCGCGGCGCAGGATCGGGTGTTCGTGCTCGGCCGCTATCGCTGGACCATGAAGAGATCCGGCAAGAGCGTCGACACCGCGTTCATCCACATCTTCACGGTCAAGGGCGGCAAGGTGACCGGCTTCACTGAATTCACCGACACCGCGCAATTTGCCGAAGCCTATCGCGGCTAGAGCGCGTTCACCGGGATTTTCAGATAGTTGCGGCCGTCGGATTCCGGCGGCGGCAGCCTCCCACCACGTAGGTTGATCTGCAATGCGTGCAGAATCTGTTTCGGCATCGGCAGCGTCTTGTCGCGGGCGCGGCGCAGCTTCGCATAATCCTCGCAACTCGGCGCATTTTTGAACTGGATGTTGCTGCGTTTCTGCTCGGCGACGGTCGATTCCCATTGGGCCTCGCGTCCGCCTTGCTTGTAGTCATGGCCGGTGAACAGACGGGTTTTGTCGGGCAAAGCGAGGATCGCCATGATCGAATGATAAAGCGTCTCGGCGCGGCCGCCGGGAAAATCGGCGCGGGCGCTGCCGCTGTCGGGCTGGAACAAAGTGTCGTGCACGAACGCGGCATCGCCGATCAAATAGGTGACCGAGGCGCGCGTGTGGCCCGGCGACAGCATCACCCGCGCGGGCAGGGTCCCGACGCTGAAGGTCTCGCCGTCGGCGAACAGATGGTCCCATTGCGCGCCATCGACCGGAAAGTCGGGGAGGTGATAGATGTCGCGCCACAGCTTCTGCACCTCGACGATCCTGGCACCGATACCGGTCGGCGCGCCGAGCCGGTCCTTGAGGTAAGCCGCCGCCGACAAATGGTCGGCGTGCGGATGCGTATCCAGGATCCAGTCAATGGTGAATTGCCGCCGCCCGATCTCGGCCAGCATGGCGTCGGCGCTGTCGTGCGACACGCGCGCCGCTTTCTCGTCGTAGTCGAGGACCGGATCGATGATCACGGCGCGTCCGGTGCTCGGGTCGGCGGCAAGGTAGGCGATGCTGCCGGTCGGTTCGTGATAAAAACCGGTGATATCCGGTCGCGCGCTTGCAGACATGGGTCAGCCAAAGCCTGGTGCGTTGCGGCGACTTTACAAGACGCAGCCGATCCGCGTGCGTCAATCCTTCTCGACTTGCAGGTCGGGACGGGCGCCCCATTCCGACCACGAGCCGTCATAAATGCGCGGCAGCGGCTTGCCCAGCGCATCGAGGCCGAGCGCCAGGATCACCGCGCTGACGCCGGAGCCGCAGCTTGAAATGATCGGCTTGTCGGTATCGACGCCGGCCTTGGCAAAGGCCGCCGCGATCTTTTCGGGCGAGGCAAGACGGCCATTCTCGACGATCTCGCTCGACGGCACGTTCAGGGAGCCCGGCATGTGCCCGCCGCGCAGCCCCGGCCGCGGCTCGGGCTCGCGGCCGGCGAACCGGCCGGCCGAGCGCGCATCGACAACCTGCGATTGCGCATTGAGCGCCATCTGCACGTCCGACAGCATGGCGACCGCGCCGGTGTCCATCTCGGCATTGAAGGTCTTGGGCTTGCGCTTCGACTCGCCGGATTCGAGCGGGCGATTGTCCGCTTTCCAGGCCGGCAGGCCGCCATCGAGGATGAAGACATTCTTGGCGCCGAAAATCCGGAAGCTCCACCACACGCGCGGCGCCGAAAACAATCCGAGCCCGTCATAGACGACAATGGTGTCGTTCTCGCTGATGCCAAGCTTGCCGGCGGCTTCGCCGAATGCATCGGGTCCCGGCAGCATGTGCGGCAGGTCGCTGGAATGATCGGCGATGGCGTTGATGTCGAAAAACGCCGCGCCGGGAATGTGGCCGGCGAGATATTCAGCGCGGGCGTCGCGCTTCTGGGTCGGCAGGTAATATGAGCCGTCGACCGGTGTGACACTGGCCTCGCCAAGCTTGGCGGCGAGCCATTCGGTCGACTTGAGCCAGCGGCTCGCAGGGGTCTGGTTTGCCATCATTACTCCAAAGTGCAGCGTCATTGAGAGTGTGCGAATTGCCCGCTCTGTGCAACTGCCGGCGAGCGCTGGAGTTGCATCGGCCTGAACCGGGTTCCTTGCACCAGGGAGGTGAACATGATCAGCCGGATCTGGCGCGGTTGGACCACGCCGCAAAATGCCGATGCTTATGAAAATCTGCTGCGGACCGAGATATTTCCCGGCATTGTCGGGCGCAAGATCGACGGCTTCCGCCGCATCGAGCTTTATCGGGCGCCGGCCGGCGACGAGGTCGAATTCGTCACGTTGATGTGGTTCGATTCGATGGACGCCATAAAGGCCTTTGCCGGCGCCGATTACGAGACCGCGGTGGTGCCGCCGAAGGCGCGCGCCGTGCTCAAGCGCTTCGAGCCACGCTCGCAACACTATGAGGTGCGCGAAACGCGCGACGCCGCCCGCTGAACGGCGCACCACCCGGTTGACCGACATGTCAGGTCATCATACAACTGCCGCAGCCGATGAGCCCCGAGGTGCCCGATGAAAACCACGCCGATTACTC
>Ga0265313_10001520_pt1 | contig 21599 bp, 15 predicted proteins | sample 4123metaG_FD_203122 | JGI IMG/M metagenome (GOLD analysis project Ga0265313, IMG submission 203122) | Rhizosphere microbial communities from Carex aquatilis grown in University of Washington, Seatle, WA, United States - 4-1-23 metaG | ecosystem: Host-associated > Plants > Roots > Rhizosphere >...
GAACCGCGCGCCGGCCCATTCCTTCGGGATGCGGATCGCCACCAGGAGGTCCTCGGGCTGCAGCTGCGTCAACCGCCGAATGTCGATCTTCGGTCCAACGAAGAACTCCTCGGCGGGCACGACGCGTTCGCCCTTGGCGCTGCGGATCACCATCTTGGCATCGAGCGCAATCATGGTCGGCGCCATGTCGGATTGCGACACCGCCACGCAGCGGTTGGCGTCGAAGATGGCGTGCTCACGGTTCTGCCCCTCGGGCGTGTCGGAGAAGCAGGTGTTGCCGCCGGCCCGGTAGCAGGGCAGGCCGGAGCGGTAGTACCAGCAGCGCGCGTCCTGGGAGACGTTGCCGCCGATCGTGCCGGTGTTGCGGATCTGCGGGCTGGCCACTTTGGACGCCGCTTCCGCCAACAGCTTGTAGCTCTTGTTGATGAGCGGGTTCCGCTCGATCTCGCTGATCTTGGTGAGGGCGCCGATCTCGATACCGTCCGGCGTTTCCTTGACGCCGTGCATCTCGGTAATTCCGGTGAGATCGATCACGACTTTGGGCCGCTTGATGCGGTCCTTGAACCAGGACAACGAGTCGTTGCCCCCGGCGAGTTTCCAGACGTCGGCCTTGTGCTCATCGAGCAGCGCGACCGCGTCGGCGATAGTGGCGGGCCTGTAGAGTTCGAAGCCCGGAATGACATCTTTGATCATCATGGCAGGGCTCCCTCGTTACATCGTGTTCGCTTGCAGCGGCTTGTAGGATTGCGGCCGGTCGGCAAGCGCATTGACAATCATGTCGCGAACCACCGGCGTGCGATGGAAGTAGGTTCCACCGAGTGCGTCGGCGATGGCGTTGATCAGCGACGAGGCCGCCGCCCCCATGATCGGTTCGCCGATGCCCTTCACGCCGACGGGGTTGTCGCGATCGGGCCGATCGACGGCCGACCAGCTGAACTTCTTCGGCATGTCGAGATAGGTTTTGGGCTTGGCCTGATCGAACTGCACGTTGGCGGGCAGCCCAAGCTGGTGATCATAGACGATGCGCTCCGTGGTCGCGAGACCGAAGCCCATCATGCTGCCGCCGAGCATCTGGGTCTGCAGACCCTCGGGATGGAGTACGGTGCCGCAATCGGCGACGCCGAGATATTCCAGGATCTCGAACTGGCCGGTTTCGCGGTCGAGTTCGATCATGCAGAAGCCGGCGACCAGCCCCGGAGTGAGCCCGCGTTTCGGCAGCTTGTCCTTGGCGACGCCGATCAGACCGGAACCGGCCAGCGCCATGGCCGAAGCCTTGGTGAGCGGGTTGATGTCCGGCGGCAGGTCCTTGCCGGAATATTTGCCGCCCAGTTCGATCGCCTTCTTGGCGGCGTCGGCGAAGGTCATCGACTTCGTCGCGTCGGTCTTGTGGACGATCTTTTCATCCTTGAGGTCGTAGTCCGTAGCGGCACCGCCCAAGACGGTGGCGCCGATTTCAAGCAGCTTGTTCTTGGCATCGACTGCCGCCACGTAGTTGCCGCGTGAAGCGGTGTACGTGGTGTTCGAGCCGAACTGACCGATCATCCATGGCAGATGATTGTCGGACCGGCCGCGGACGATGACCACATTCTCCCATTTGTAGCCGAGCACTTCGGCCGGCACCCGCGATGTCGACGCGTACGAATAGGTGCCGAGATTACCGACGCCGGAGTGAACGTAGAGCTTGCCGTCCGGCAGGATGCGGACGAGGCCGTCGAAACCGTTCGAACCGGCGGCATGGAAGGCGCTGCCGATGCCGACACCGATCACCTTGTTGCCGTTGCGCTTCCCGGAAAGCTTCTTCTTCTCTTCCCAGTTGAACAGCTGACCACCCTTGACGAGCGCATCTTTCAGATACGCGCTGGTCAACTTGCCCTTGGCGTCCTCGCCCTCGAAGCCGTCGTTGTCCGGCGCATTGATGCGGCGGATCTCCAGCCGATCCATGCCGAGCTTGCGTGCGGCTTCGTCGAGCAGCGGCTCGATCGTCATCGCCGTCTGGTTTTCTCCGGGACCGCGTTGCGGACCGCGCGGTGGCGTGTTGGTGAGCACGGCCGTGCCACGCCAGCGCATCGACTCCGGTTGGTAGACGACCTGCGCCGTTTCGCCGGCATTGCGGAAGTCCCAGAAACCGATGTTCGGGCCGTTGTCCTGGACGACGAAAATGTCCAGGGCGGTGATACGGCCGTTTTCGGCAAACCCGATCTTGGCCCAGCCCTGGAAGCCGGCGCGGCCCGACCCGTTGGCGTATTCCTCCTCGCGCGACACGCGGAGCATCACCGGGCGGCCGTTGGCCTTCTTCGACAGATGGCCGGAGAGCGCGACCAGCGGATAAGCATTGCCCTTGGAGCCGAAGCCGCCGCCGCAATACTCGGCGATGAAGACGACGTCCGCCGGCTTGACGCCGAGTAGGCGCGCGATCTGCGGCAGCACGAACGACTGGCTCTGCATCGAGCCGTGAACGTAGCATTTGCCGTTCTGCCAGTAGGCCATGTTGGAGCGCGTCTCCATCGTGTGATGCGACGTGCCCGCGGTCTGGAAGCTGCGCTCGATGATGACCTTGGCCTTGGCGAAGCCGGCGTCGAGATCGCCGTAGTGCCACTCCTCCGACGGCTTGCCCAAAGGCATCTTGCCCTGGTCGAAGCCGGCGAAGTCCTTGGCGGTCCATTTCACCGTTTGCAGCGGCAGTTTGACGTTGGCGACGTTGCCGCCGGAGAACGCGTTGACGCCGCCCGGATAGAGCGAATCGAGCGGATCGACAACGTGGTCGAGTTGCTCGAGATCGACCTTGATGGCCTCGACCGCCGCGGCAGCGATTTCCTCGGATTCGGCCGCGACTGCCACGATCGGAGCGCCGGCATAAACCGGCTCGCGATAGAGGATCGGGTCGACTGGCGGCGGAAACTGGGGCACGTCGTCGGGGGTGATGATGGCGACGACGCCCTTTATCTTCAGGGCCGCCGAGGTGTCGATGTTGCGCACCCGCGCATGCGGCATGGGTGACAGCACCATCTTCGCATGCAGCATGCCCTCTGCCTGGAAGTCCTCGGAATACTTCGCGGTGCCGGTGACTTTGGCGAGCATATCCGGCGGAGTAAAGTTTTTGCCTACGAGTTTGTAATCAGCCATTGGAGCCTCCCGTCGACGCGAAGTCGCCCTTCGCCGCGCGCATGACGCCAGCCAGATACTGGTTGTACGATCCACACCGGCACAGATTGCCGGACATGGCCCGTCGCGCTTCTTCGATGGTGGGGTGTGGATTGACCTGTAAGAGCGCCACCGCGGACATCACCTGGCCCGGCGTGCAGAAACCGCACTGCGGACCGATCTCGGCGATGAAAGCCTTCTGCACCGGATGCAGTTCGCCGTTCTTGGTGACACCTTCGATCGTGGTGATCTTCTTGCCGGCAACGGCGTGCGTGAGCGTCGTGCAGGAATAGATCGTGGTGCCATCGGCGATGACCGTGCAGGCGCCGCACTCGCCACGATCGCACGACAGCTTGGTGCCCGTGAGCCCGAGCTTGTAGCGCAGCGTGTTGGCGAGCGTTTCGTATGGCAGCACGTCGACCCGCCGTGTCTGCCCGTTCACGTTCAGACTGACCAGCCGTTCGACAGCGCCGACGCTCTTGGCCTGCGCCGAACTGGCGCGGAACAGATAACCGGTCGCACCGAGCGTCGCGCCCGAGGCGATAACACCTTTGATGAAGCTTCTGCGCGACGCCTTGATCCGCGCGATTTCCGACAGCGGGCCCTCGCTCGCTTGGGGATGATCGTGGAGCGCAGGCGCGTCGCAGCCATGCGCAATCCGGCAATCTTCTGCCATTGCCTTCCTCCCTTGACGTTTCCTCTGCTTCTGTCGCGTGACGCACCGGCCTCGCTGGGTCGGCTGCCCGTATCGCGGGCGCGCGTGACAGAAATTCAGATGGAAAACTGCAAACAAGACTGCGCTAAATCGAACGCTGTTTCAAGACAGTTTGCCAGAATTCCAAACTGCGGTGCGCAAACGCGGAAATGCGCGTGTCAGCGTGCGGGTGCGCTGCGATTTTGGAGGATCGCCGGGGCCCTATTGGCGAATTCGGCGAGAATCCGACAGTGGGAAAGCCCATTTTCCGAAACTACCGCCGAATCGACGCCTAATTGCGAAATTCATGCGTACGGAAAAAATCGGCGGTCAGTTGCGCGGCCCGGCGGCGGTCTTGCGACGACATTTGCAGCGCTACTGTGTCGCGGCAGGACAGACTCTCCGAATAGCCGTTGCTCAACGCGATATCGCACCACGAATAAGCCTGCGCGAGATCGCGCGGCACGCCGCGGCCATAGAAATATTCCATGCCGAGATAAAATTGCGCCGTCGGCTGGCCGGCATCGGCGGCGCGGCGAAACCAGAACAGTGCGCGCTGGTCGTCGCGCTGCACACCTTTGCCCGAATAGTACATGAAACCGAGCGAGGCTTGCGATTTGGGATCGCCACCGCGCGCCAACGGCCACCAGATCGAGAAAGCCGTCGCATAGTCGGCGGCATTGAAGGCGTTCAAGGCTGTTTCGAACGGGTCAGCCCGCGCTACGCAGCACAGCGCCAAGAGGGCAGCGAGTGCGGTCGGCGCAAGCTTGCGCACGCCCGTCTCGCCGCGCCGGGCGCGTCAGGCCGCCTCAGCTTTGCCTTTGGGCTTCACCTCAGCCGTGTAGTCGCTCATCAACGTTTGGGTGATGCGGCTCGGGGTGAATTTCCAGTCGGCGATTTCGGACACGGCCGTGATCTCGGCGGCCGTGCCGGTGATAAAGCATTCGGAAAAGCCACCAAGCTCGTCCGGCATGATGCGGCGCTCGATGACTTCGATATCGTGCCGGCGGGCGATCGCAATTGCGGTCGCCCGCGTGATGCCGGCGAGGAAGCAATCGGCGATCGGGGTGTGGATCTTGCCGTCCTTGATGAAAAAGATGTTGGCGCCGGTACATTCGGCGACGCGCCCTTGCCAATCGAGCATCATGGCGTCGGCATAGCCGCGCTGTTCGGCCCGGTGCTTGGAGATGGTGCAGATCATGTAGAGGCCTGCCGCCTTGGCGAGGCACGGGGCGGTCTTCGGGTCCGGCCGGCGATATTCGGCGAGGTCGAGGCGGATGCCTTTGAGCCGCTGTGCCGGATCGAAATAGCTCGGCCATTCCCAGGTGGCGATGGCGAGATGGATCTTGTTGGCTTGTGCCGAGACGCCCAAAGCCTCGGAGCCGCGCCAGGCGATCGGCCGCACATAGGCGTCTTTCTGGTTATTCTTCTCCAGGACGAGCCGCTTGGCGGCATCGATCTCGGCGACGCTGTAAGGAATTTCGAAATCGAGCACCTTGGCCGAGCGCTTGAGCCGTTCGGTATGGGCTGTGCCCTCGAAGATTTCGCCGCCATAGGCGCGTTCGCCCTCGAACACGCAGCTCGCGTAATGCAAACCGTGCGTCAGCACGCTGATCTTGCAGTCCACGGTGGGAATGAGCCTGCCATCGAACCAGATGACGTCTGAACGTTGGTCAAAGGCAACGGTCATGGCATTTCTCCCTCATGGAGCCGCCCGATCTTTGCGCCATCCCCGGAAGCCCCAATACGCGGGATGCCAAGGGCGGGCTTTTGCGTCGAGACAGGACTCCCGGTATGGTCTCGGCCGCGTCCGCAGGGGGTGCCGGCAGGATTGAGCGGGCGAGTTGCCATCGTGATAACGCGTCTTTGTATTAACAACCAACGCGAAATATGTCAATAGTGCTGACATAATGGCGGACATCGGCATAACCACCCAACCCAAACATCGCGCCGCGTCGGCTGCCGAGCGTACCGCGCTGGAACGTGAGCCCTGTTGGGACCTCATCGAACTCTTGTTTTTCGCCTATCGCGATTTCGTCGGCGATCCGGACGAAGTGCTGGCCAAGCTCGGTTTTGGGCGGGCGCATCACCGCGTCCTGCATTTCGTCAATCGCAATCCCGGCATGAAAGTCGCCGAGCTGCTTGATGTGCTGCGCATCACCAAGCAGTCGCTCGGCCGCGTGCTTAAGCAGCTGATCGATGAAGGCTACGTTGTTCAGCGCGAAGGCGCCCACGACCGCCGCCAGCGGCTCCTGTATGTGACACCGGCCGGAGAGGATCTGGCCATGCAGCTTGCCGGCCTGCAGACCGCTCGTATTTCCGGCGTCCTCGCCGAGCTTGGCGCGGGCGGGCGTGAGGCAGCGCGGCGTTTTCTTGCCGGCATGGTCGATGCCGAGCATCGCGAGCGCGTGCTGCGCATGATTGCGCAGTCCGATCGCGCCGGGCAGCACCGTAAAGAAGGCGGGCTATGACTGCGGCGGCGCCGGCCAAGCCCGCCGACGACGCACCGCATCTCCTTGTCGTCGATGACGATCGCCGCATCCGCGCCCTGTTGTCGCGCTACCTGCTCTCCGAGGGCTACCGCGTGTCGACGGCGGAGACCGCCTGCGAAGCGCGCGCCAAACTGCAGGGGCTGCGCTTCGACCTGCTCATTCTGGACGTCATGATGCCGGGCGAGAGCGGCTTTGATTTCGCCCGTTCGCTGCGCACCAGTTCGACCGTGCCGATCCTGATGCTGACCGCGCGCGACGAAAAGGAAAGCCGGATCATGGGGCTCGAAATCGGCGCCGACGATTATTTGGCAAAGCCGTTTGAGCCGCGCGAGCTGTCGTTGCGGGTTGGCAACATTCTCAGGCGGGCGCAGCCGCCGCGCACCGCGCCCGTGCAATCGGTGCGGTTCGGCCCGTTCGTTTTTCACCTGGCGACCGGAGAGCTGCGCCGCGGCGACGAGCCGATCCGTCTTACCGAGCGTGAATGCGAGATGCTGCGCGTACTGGTAGCCAGCGTTGGCGAAACCGTGCCGCGCCAGGCGCTCGCCGGGAACGGCGACGCGGTCAGCGAGCGCACCGTGGATGTCCAGGTCAACAGGCTGCGCCGCAAGATCGAAAACGATCCGGCCAATCCTCTGATCGTGCAGACGGTGCGCGGCGTGGGCTACCGGCTCGTGCCGGTGGCGTGAGCGTTATGACGAGCTTCGACCAGGGCATCGGACGCCTGCGCAGCGCAGCTGGCTATCTGGCGGGCGCGGCCAGCGCCGTTCAGCGCGGCATCGCAGTCGCTGCCGGTCCAATCGCAGAACCCTGGACCCGCTTCACTCGCAGGCTCAAGGCGCTGACCCCGACCGGGCTTTATGCCCGCTCGTTGCTGATCATCATTCTGCCGATGGTGATCGTGCAGTCGGTGGTCGCGTTCATGTTCCTGGAGCGGCACTGGGACCTGGTGACGAAATATCTGGCGACGGCGGTCACGCAGGAGATCGCGACGCTGATCGATGTCTACCGGACCTATCCGCAGGGCGCTGACCGCGCGCAGCTGCGCCGCATCGCGCAAGACCGTCTCGGCCTGGTGGTCGATTTTTTGCCCGGCACACAGCTGCCGCCGCCCGGTCCGAAGCCGTTCTTCTCTCAACTCGACGAGGCCCTGTCGGATCAGATCCGCAGGCAGATCGGTTTGCCGTTCTGGATCGACACGGTCGGCCGCTCCTCGATAGTCGAAATCCGTATCAAACTCGACGACACGGTGATGCGCGTCTTCGCCAGGCGCGCCGACGTCTACGATCCGAATTCCTGGATCTTTCTTGCCTGGATGGTCGCGACGTCGCTCGTGGTGCTGACCGTCGCCATCCTGTTCCTGCGCAACCAGATCCGGCCGATCGTACGGCTGGCGGACGCCGCCGAGGCGTTTGGCAAAGGCCGCGAGGCGCCGAATTTCCGCCCGCGTGGCGCGCGCGAGGTGCGCCGGGCCGCCGCGGCGTTCCTGGAAATGAAGTCGCGCGTTGAGCGGGCGATCGAGCAGCGCACGACGATGCTGGCCGGCGTGTCACACGACCTGCGAACGGTGCTCACGCGCTTCAAGCTGGAATTGGCGCTGCTCGGCGACAGCTCGGAGATCGAGGCGATCAAGAAGGACGTGGACGAGATGGCGGGTATGCTCGAGGCCTACCTGTCGTTCGCGCGCGGCGACACCGGAGAGCAATCGGCGCCGGCCGACATGGCGGCGCTGCTCGATGACCTGAAAGTCGACATGGAGCGCAACGGTCATCGCGTCAATGTTGCGTTTACCGGGCGGCCCGAGGTCACCGTGCGGCCGGCGGCGTTCAAGCGCTGCATCGGCAATCTGGTTTCCAACGCGGTGCGCTTTGCCTCGAATGTCGCGATCACGGCGCACCGCGATCACCGCTGGCTCACCGTGGCGGTCGACGACGACGGGCCGGGTATTCCCGTCAAGCTTCGGGAAGAGGTATTCAAGCCGTTCCTACGGCTCGACGATGCGCGCAATCAGGACCAGGGCGGTACCGGGCTCGGACTTGCCATCGCCCGCGACATCGCCCGTTCCCATGGCGGCGACATTACCCTCGGCGATTCACCGCTTGGCGGCCTGCGGGCGACGGTGCGGGTGCCGGTCTAGGGCGCTAGCCTGACGGGTTCGCCGCGCCGTCAAATCTTGAATCGGCGGCGTTCTGCCTCCATCTGGACACCGACAAACCCGTGCCGGGGGGAGCCGCCATGACGATGACTGAAGAAAGCCGAGCCGAAAGCCGCCCGTTCGAGGCCGACGTCGCCAAGCTGCTGCAGCTGATGGTGCACTCGGTCTATTCCGACAAATCGGTATTCCTGCGCGAGCTGATCGCCAATGCGGCCGATGCCTGCGAGCGGCTGCGCTACGAGGCCATCGCCGAGCCGGCCCTGCTTGGCGACGATCCCAAGGCACGTATCACGCTTCTCGTCGATGCCGACAAGAGGCTGCTGACGGTCGAGGACAACGGCATCGGCATGTCGCGTGACGACATGGTCGAAGCGCTCGGCACCATCGCACGCTCGGGCACAAAGGCGTTTCTCGACCGGGTGGCGGCGGCCGGCGGCGGCGAAACTGCCGGTGAAGACAACGCGCTGATCGGCCGCTTCGGCGTCGGCTTCTATTCGGCCTTCATGGTGGCGGACCGGGTCGATGTGCTGTCGCACCGGGCCGGAACGAATGCGTGCTGGCTGTGGTCCTCGGATGGGCAGGGAACGTTTTCGGTCACGCCGGTGCCCGCCGATGCGATGCCGCGCGGCACCCGCGTCATTCTGCACCTGACCGAGGACGCCAAGACCTATACCGAGCGACATACGCTCGAACGTCTGGTCAAAGCGCAATCCGGTCACGTGCCGGTGCCGATCTCGATCGTCGACAAACCCGATGCCGCGCCTGCCGAGATCACTGACGGCGCCGCCCTGTGGACGAAACCGAAGGCCGAGATCACGACGGGCGATTACACGGACTTCTATCGCAGCAGCGCCGGGCAATTCGACGATCCGGCGCTGACGGTGCATTTCCGCGCTGAAGGCCGCCACGACTACACCACGCTGCTTTTTGTGCCTGGCTCACGGCCATTCGACCTGTTCGATCCCGATCGCAAGGGCCGCGTCAAGCTTTACGTCAAGCGCGTCTTCATCACCGACGATGCCGACATTCTGCCGCGCTATCTGCGCTTCGTGCGTGGGCTGGTCGACAGCGCCGACCTGCCGCTCAACGTGTCGCGCGAGAAGATCCAGGAAAGCCCGCTGCTCGCCGCCATCAGGAAGGGCGCGACCAGCCGGGTTCTGTCGGAGCTCGAACGCACCGCCGAAAAGGAGCCGGTTGCCTATGCCAGAATCTGGGAAACATTCGGCGCAGTGCTTAAGGAGGGTATCTACGAGGATATCGAGCGCCGCGACGCCTTGCTGGCGCTGGCGCGCTTTAAGACCACGGCGTCGGGCGATGGGTGGCGCAGCCTGAAAGACTACGTCGGCGCGCTCAAACCCAATCAGACCGCGATCTACTATCTCGCCGGCGACGATCTCGATCGGCTCAAGTCGTCGCCGCAGCTTGAGGGCTTTCGCGCCCGCGGCGTTGAAGTGTTGCTGTTGCCGGACCCGGTCGACTCGTTCTGGGTGATACCCGGGGTATCGTTTGACGGCAAGCCGTTCAAGTCGGTGACGCAGGGCGCGGCGGATCTGGCCTCGATCGCGCGCACCGACGCCAAGGACGAGACGCAGGCTGAGGCCGCGCCTGCGGTCAAAATCTTTGTCGCGTTTGTGAAATCGACGCTGGGCGATGCGGTATCCGATGTGCGCGTGTCGGATCGGTTGACCGACAGCGCCGTGTGTCTGGTAGCGCCGGACAGCGGCCCCGACCGCGCGCTGGAAAAAATTCTTGCCAGCGCCGGAAGGTTGCCCACGGCGGGGAAGCCGATCCTCGAAGTCAATCCGCGTCACGCGCTGGTCACGGCGCTCGCGGCGCTTGGCGAAAACGAACGTGCGTTCAAGGAAGATGCGGCGCATCTTCTGTTCGACGAGGCAAGGGTGCTGGACGGCGAGCGCCCGGCCGATGCGCGCTCGTTCTCCGACCGGCTGGCGCGCGTGCTGGAGCGCGGCTTGGGCGGTAAAAACGCGCCAAGCGCGGCTTGAGGGCCGCGCTTGGGTTTTTCAGATTATTTGGCCGGAAATTATTCGGCCGGCGTGACCGGGATCTGCTGCGGCGACATTTGCGGCGATATCGGCGGTGAACCTTCGCCCCCGGCCGCGACCGGTTTGATTTTTGGAGGACGCAAGCGGAAGTAAAGCTGCGTCGCGAGGAGAAGGACGCACATCGCGACGAACACGGCGCTGATGGGACGCGTGACGAACACCGTGATGTCGCCGCGCGCGATCAGCATGGCGCGGCGGAAGTTCTCTTCGAAGCGAGGCCCGAGAACAAAGCCGAGCACGACCGGCGCCGGATGGAAACCGAGCCGCAAGAGGACATAGCCCAACAAGCCAAGCACCACGACCTCGCCGACCTGGAAGAAGTCGTTGTTGGCCGCATAGACGCCGATGCAGACGAAAAACATCGCGCTGGGGTAAAGAAAGCGATACGGGATCGCCAGCATCTTGCACCAGATGCCGATCAGCGGCACGTTCAAGATGACGAGGATGATGTTGCCGATCCAGAAGCTCGCCACCAAGCCCCAGAAGATGTCCGGATGCTGCGAGATCAGCTGCGGACCCGGCACGATGCCCTGAATCATCAGCGCGCCGAGCAGCAGCGCCATGACGGCGTCGCCCGGTATGCCGAGACTCATAGTGGGGATGAAGTCGCCCTGAATCGACGAATGTGTCGCGGTCTCGGGGCAAACCACGCCCTCGATCATGCCGGTGCCGAATTTCTCCGGCGTCTTCGATACCTTCTTCTCCGCGGCGTAAGCGACGAACGACGCAATGGTTGGGCCCGTGCCGGGAATGAGAGAACACAAGCTGCCGACGATCGTGCCTCGACACATCGGAAAGAACGACCGTTTCAGATCGGCCAGCGTCGGCCGCATGTCCCTCAAGCGGACGTTGGTGTAGGCCATATTGATGGGCGACATCTGATTGACGCTGCTCATAAACTCGGCGACGCCGAAGAGGCCGAGCGCGAGCGCAATCAGTTCGACACCGTCGTCGAGTTCCGTCAGTCCGAACGTGAAGCGTTCCGAACCGGTCTCGAGGTCGGTGCCGATGGAGCCGAGGAACAGCCCGAGCACGGTCATACACACGCCCTTGAGCGGTGAGCCGCGCGCGAGCGTCGAACCGGCCAAGAGACCCAGCAGCATCAGCGAGCAGACCTCGGCGGGTCCGAATTGCAGCGCCGCCCTCACCAGGAGCGGCGACAGGAAGATCATCTCGGTGATGCCCCACGACGCCCCAATGAATGAGGCTATCACGGTGACGCCGAGGGCGACCCCCCCGCGCCCCTGCTTGGTCATCGGATAGCCGTCGAGACAGGTTACGGCGTGCGGCGGGTGGCAAGGCAAATTCAGCAATATCGAGCAGATCGCGCCGCCGTATTGGCCGCCGTAGAGGATGCCGGCCAGCATCAGGATGGCGGGCACCGCCTTCATGCCGAAGGTCAGCGGCAACAGGATCGAGATAGTCGCCAGCGGGCCCATGCCCGGCAGCACACCGACCATGTTGCCGACCAGCACGCCGACGAAGCACCACATCAAATTGTGCGGTTCGAGCGCGACGCCGAAGCCGAACCACAGATCGGAAAGTGCGGTTGAGATCACAGGCCACCCCCCCAGGTGAAGATCGGCATTGGAACCTGCAGGAAATACGAGAAGAGCGCGACGCCGAACACAGTCACCACGGTCGATAAGATAATCGTACTTTTCCAGGTCGCAGTGCGGTCGCCGAGTGCGGCGATGAACACACATGCGAAGGTCCCTGGAGCCATTCCGAAGTATCGCCCGAAAAAGACGAACAGCACCGGGCTCATCAGGATACAGAACCAAGCCCACCATTGCGGGTTTTCGGGCAGGATGCTCTGGGTTTCTTCGCTGCCTGCCTCGGCCGGCACCAGCGCGCCCGCCGCTATGGCCATGCCCAGAAGAACGAGCAGCACGCCAAGGGCCGTCGGCATGAAGCCGGGCCCCATATGCATCAGACTGCCAAGCCGATAGGTCGACCCTTTAAGGGCGATGCCGAGGCCGATGAGAATCATCAGGCCGCCGGAGTAAAAGTCCTTCTTGCGCACGAGGTCGCGGAGAAGGCTCGTGGAAGGTTGCACAATTTCCTCCCGGCCGTCTTCGGGGCCGTTAGTGTTGAAGGTCTTTGCCCGCATTTACGATTCGCAACTATCGCATTTGCCAATCGCTTCCGCGGCGACGCGGTGTCACGGGCTTAACCGGTTTCCCCGATCGCGACACGCGCGCATTGCGGGGAACCCTGCATTCCGCAGGTACCGAACGATATAGGTCGGCGGTCGGCCATGCAACACTCATGTGACGTTTTAACCGATGTGGCTTCGGCAATCAGAAGGTTTTCCCGTTAATCACGCCCGTTGGGGTAATTCACAAATTCGAGAGAATAAATCCGGACTGTCGTTCTTGACGTTGCCTACTTTTCGGTCGACTGGCCAGAATGCCATCGCACTATCCGGGTAAGGTCTGAGCAGCGCCTTCAGCTGGGGCTCGGTCGCCTCGGTTTCGCCGAGCCACGCGGCCCAGTTGTCGGGCGCAATCACGGCCGGCATCCGGTCGTGTAATTGTTGGAGCAGCGTATTGGCCGGCGTCGTGACGATCGCGAAGGATTTCAGTGGTTTGGCCGTCGCGGTAAGGGGGTCGCGCCAGAGGTCCCACAAGCCGGCAAAGGTCATTGGCCCGCGATTGCCAAGCGCTACCGCGAAAGGTTGTTTATCCGCGACACGCCACTCGTAATAGCCATCGGCGACGACCAGGCAGCGGCGGTGTGCCTTCCAGGCGCCGCGAAAGGCGGGGCGCGTTTCGATGCCCTCTGCGCGGGCATTGAAGGTCGCATGGCCGGTTTTGATGTCCTTTGCCCAGGACGGCACGAGACCCCAGCGCATCAGCGTCAGAATGCGCTTGCCGTTTCTGGAGACGACGACGGGGAGCTGCGAGGTCGGTGCGACGTTCCATCGCGGCTGGTAATTTTCGATCTCGTCGAAATCGATTTTGAGGTCGAGTTTGATTTCGGAAACATCGTCGGGAAGTTTGGCGCGGCCGCACATGGGTGTCTCCTTAATTCGTCATTCCGGATTGCGGCGAAGCGGCAAGTCCGGAATCCGTAACCCCGGCGCTGGGCTTATGGGTTCCGGGCTGCTCGCTTCGCTCGCCCCCGGAATGACGGTGTGGTTAGTCCTCATCGTCGCTTCAATGAAAGTCGCGGCTGCGCAGCGGCAAGGGTTGCTCCGCCGGCAGCGGTCCGCCGGACAATTTCGGCGAAAACAGATCGCCGCCCTCGCGCAGCCACGGCAGTTGCGCGGAAAGATCGACGAAGCTTTCGGCGACGACGTGAATCACCAGGCCGGCGCGCTGCAGCTTGCCGCGCACGGCGAGAAAACGCGCCGTCATCACCGTGCGGCGGTTTTGGGCAAAAACTTTCGGCCAGACGATGATGTTGGCGATGTCGGTTTCATCTTCGAGCGTCATGAAGACGACGCCCTTCGAAGTGCCCGGGCGCTGCCGCACCAGCACCAGGCCGGCGACGGTGAGTTTGGAATCCTGCCGCAGCGCCTCGTACTTGAGGTCAGCATTGCGAACGGCGCCGAGCGCCTCGAGGCAATCGCGGAAAAACCGCACCGGATGCGCCTTCAGCGACAGCCCGGTCGCCACGTAATCCTCGACGACATGTTCGGACAGCGCCATGGCCGGCAAGGCGACGGCTTCTTCCTGGAAAAGCTCGTCGCTCAGATGCGGCGCGAGCAACGGCAGAGCGCCATTCTCCCTCTCTAACCCTCCCCCGCTTGCGGGGGAGGGAAGGGTGGGGGCGGCCGTGCGCCGCGTCACGCGCGCACCGATCACGTCGAGCCGTCGCGCCGCCCACAACGCGGCGCGACGGTCGAGGCCCAGCGAACGGAACGCATCCGCTTCGGCCAGCCGTTCGATGGTAAAGCGCGAGATGCCGGCCGTTGCGGCGAGTCGCTCGATCGACGCAAAACCGTTGCCGCGCGCGGCGATGAGGTTTTTCAGCTCGTCTTCGCTTAAGCCCTGGATGAGGCGGAAGCCGAGGCGGACGGCGTGCTGCTGATTCCGTTCATTCGTCATTCCGGATCGCCGCGAAGCGGCGAATCCGGAATCCATAGTCCCGATGCTGGGATTATGGATTCCGGGTTCCTCGCTTCGTTCGGCCCCGGAATGACGGTCGGGGGATGCAGGCTCGAGCGTGCAATCCCACGCGCTGAAATTGACGTCGGCTTCGCGGATTTCGACGCCGTGAGCGCGTGCGTCGCGCACGAGCTGCGCCGGCTGATAAAAGCCCATCGGCTGGCTGTTGAGAATGGCGGCGCAGAACACGTCCGGATAGTGGCATTTGACGAAAGCCGAGGCGTAAACCAAGAGCGCGAAACTCGCAGCGTGGCTTTCCGGAAAGCCGTATTCGCCGAACCCCTCGATCTGGCCGAAACAATGCTCGGCAAATTCGCGGTCATAGCCGCGCGCGGTCATGCCGCCGATGAACTTGTCGCGAAACAGATGGACCTTGCCGGTATGACGGAAGGTCGCCATGGCGCGGCGCAGCCCGTCGGCTTCGTCGGGAGTGAATTTCGCCGCCGTGATCGCGATCTGCATCGCCTGCTCCTGAAACAGCGGCACGCCGAGCGTTCGTTTGAGGACGTTTTCCAATTCGTTCTTCGGTCCGTGCTGCGGAGCAGGAGAGGGGTAGTGCTCCGGATCGATGCCGTCGCGCCGGCGCAGATACGGATGCACCATGTCGCCCTGGATCGGTCCCGGCCGCACAATCGCGACCTCGATGACCAGATCGTAGAAGCGGTTTGGCTTTAACCGCGGCAGCATCGACATCTGCGCCCGGCTCTCGACCTGGAACACGCCGATGGAATCCGCGCGGGACAGCATCGCGTAGACTGCCGGATCGTCCTGCGGCAGCGTGGCGAGCGAAAAATCCTTGCCGTCATGGGCGCGCAGCAGATCGAGGCAGCGGCGCAGGCAGCTCAGCATGCCGAGCGCCAGCACATCGACCTTCATCAGGCCGAGCGTGTCGATGTCGTCTTTGTCCCACTCGATGAAGGTGCGCTCGGCCATGGCGGCATTGCCGATCGGCACCGTCTCGTCGAGCGGCCCGCGCGTCAGCACGAAGCCACCCACGTGTTGCGACAGATGGCGCGGAAAGCCGATCAATTCGTCGGTGAGCGCGATGGCCTGGCGGATCGCCGGATTGGCCGGATCGAGGCCGGCCTGGCGGACATGGTCGTCGGGCAAGCCGTCGCCATAACCCCACACGGTCTTGGCGAGGGCCGCGGTTATGTCCTCCGTCAGTCCCAGAACCTTGCCGACCTCGCGGATGGCGCGGCGCGAGCGGTAATGCACCACGGTCGAGCAGATTGCAGCGCGATGGCGGCCGTAGCGCCTGTAGATGTATTGGATTACCTCCTCGCGCCGCTCGTGTTCGAAATCGACGTCGATGTCGGGCGGCTCGCCGCGATTTTCAGAAATGAAGCGGGCGAACAGGAGCTGGGTCTTGTCGGGATCGACCTCGGTGACGCCGAGGCAAAAGCACACCGCGCTGTTGGCCGCGGAGCCGCGGCCCTGGCAAAGAATCTGCTTTTCTTCGCGCGCGTAGGCGACGATGTCGTGGACCGTGAGGAAATACTGCGCGTAGCCAAGCTTGGCGATGAGCGCGAGCTCGTCGCGAAGCCGCTGTTTGATGTGGTCTGGGACGCCTTGCGGATATCTGTGTTTCGGGTAGCGTTTCTGCGCTCCAGTCCAGGTCAGATCTTCGAGATGCTGTTGCGCCGTCTTGCCCGGCGGAACGGGCTCGTCGGGATATTCATAGTGCAGTTCGTCAAGCGAGAAATTGCAGGCTTCGGCGATCTCGAGAGTGCGGACGATGGCGCCGGGAAAGTCCTTGAACAGCCGCGCCATCTCCATCGGCGATTTGAGATGCCGTTCGGCGTTGACGGCAAGGCGAAAGCCCGCTTCGGCGATCGTGCATTTCTCGCGGATGCAGGTGACGACATCGGCCAGCGGCCGGCGTTCCGGCACGTGATAAAACACGTCGTTGACGGCGGCCAGCGGCGCCTTGAGGCGCTCGCCGAGTTCGGCGAGCAGCCCGAGCCGGCGCGGTTCGTCGCCGCAATGATAATGGGTGCCGGCCAGAAACGTGCGGCCGGGCGCGGCGCGGGCGAGGGCAGAGAGGCGGTCTATAAACCTTCCGTCATCCTGAGGTGCCCGCGCGGAGCGCGGGCCTCGAAGGATGCCAGCCGAGGCGCTCGGGCCGTCGTCCTTCGAGGCTTGCTTCGCTCGCGCCTCAGGATGACGGTGAATATTCGGTGGCGGCACAGCAATCAGTATCTGCCCGGCGCTGGCGGCGAGAATCTCTTCGAAGGTAAGATGGCATTCGCCTTTTTTGGCTTTCAGATTGCCGGCCGAGAGCAGGCGACAGAGCCGGCCGTAGGCGGCCCGCTCGGTCGGATAGGCCAGTACCTCGAAACCGTCGACGGTTACGAGCCGCACGCCGACCACGAGCTTGATCTTTCGTTTGCGGGCCTCGTCGTAGGCGCGCACCACGCCGGCAAAGGAATTGCGGTCAGCGATGCCGATGGCGGCGAGGCCGAGTTCGTCGGCCGTGGCGACCAATTCTTCCGCATGCGCGGCGCCGCGCAGGAAGGAAAAATTCGTGGTCACGGCGAGTTCGGCGTAGGCTTGCATCTTATCCTCTCATTTCCGTCATTCCGGATTGCCGCGAAGCGGCAAGTCCGGAATCCATAATCACAGGTCAGCGAATATGGATTCCGGGCTCCTCGTTTTGCTCGGCCTCGGAATGACACTCACGCAAACAGCCCATGCACGAACCAGCGCGCCGCCGCGGTTTCGCGGCCGTATAGTCCTTCGCGGAACAGCCAGAAGCGGTGACCGCCGGCATCCTCGACGAGAAAATAATCGCGCGTCAGCGCGCTTTGCCGTTCGCTTGCACAGACATGAAGGGGCTCGCGCCACCATTCGGCGCCGATGCGTTCCGGGCCTTGCACGCCGGCGACATCGTAGGTCGCGCCACGCCAGCAAAAACGCCGCGGCGGCCCTTCGGGGACCAACGCGGTGACCTCGGCCGGCTCGGCCTTGGGCAGCATGAGCAAAGGTCGCATTTTTCCCTCCGCTGCCGGCCATACCGTCGTTTCGCCGGTGGCAGGTGTCAGGACTTCAGCCCGTTCCGGAATATGACTGGCGACAGGCTCAAAGCGTCGCACGCTCGCCGGTCCGAGACGCTGGCGCAGCGCGTCGATCAACGCCGCACAGCGTTCGGTGCGGTCGTCATCCTCGGCGGATGCCGTGAATTCGGTCTGGTGCGCCGTCATGTGCTCGGCGCGCGTTACGGCAAGGCCGATCGCTTCGAAGCCAAATCCCGTGTCCTGCATTGCCGCAAGCGCTTCGAGCTTGAGCGCGATGAGTCGTGCCACATGGTCGACATCGCGCGTTGGCAGCGTCAGCGCGATGTCGATCGCCTCAACCGCGCCATCGACGTTGTAGAGCGAAAGCCGCAACGCGCGGGCGCCGGCGTCATCGCGCGTCAGCACATGGGTAAGCGTCTGCATCAGGCGGCGGGCCAGCGCGACGACGGCGTCCTGCGTGCCGATCGGTTCGAGCAGATAACGCAAGGAGTGATAGACCGGCGGTGCGACCACGGGCACGAGCGGCTCGTCGACGCGGCCCAACGCCTGATCGATGCGGCGCAGCAGTTCCGTGCGAAATCGTGCGGCAAACGGCGCGCGCGGTTTGTCGAGCAGGGCGCCCACGGTTCTGAAACCGAGCCGATGCAAGGCCGCGCGTGTATCCGGAGCAAGCCGCAGCGCCTTGATCGGCAACGGCGACAACGCTTCGGCTTCCTGCCGCGGCGGCAGAACAAACAAGGCCGCAGCATGGAAGCGCGACAGCGCCCAGGCGGCGCCCGGCGTTGAAGCAACGGCGAGGCGCGCGGGCAAGCCGAGTTTTTGCAGGCGGCCGGCAAGATCGGCGATAAGCTGTGCTTCGCCGCCGAACAGATGCGCCGCGCCTTCGATATCGAGGAAAAACCCGTCGGCGCCGTTATCCTCGTCATAGGGCGAGGCGGTCGGTGTGTAGCGCGTCGCCCATAACGCCAGCCGGCGCAAAGCCGCATCGTCGGCGGCGGTGTCGACGGCGCGTACCTGCAAGAATTCCGCTTTCGCCCGCGCATCGGCCAAAGGTTCGCCGGGAGCGAGGCCCGCGGCTTCGGCGGTCTCGTTGAGAGCGGCGATGCGCGGGCCTCCCGATCCCGCAACGGTCAGGACGAACGGCTCGTCAGGCGCAATGGGCTTGTCTGCCGGCTTTTTGGCTTGCGCCGCGAGCATGCGCAGAATCGGCCATCGCGGCAGCCAGACTGAAACGATGCGCGACATGATCGTACTCCACTACCCATTCGCCTGGCCGTCCGTTGCGAACCCGTTCGAGGTGCAGATGCCACCTCGGATGCGTGATGAGGTCGAAGCGGTCGCGTGCGGCTTCCGCGGTGCCGATGCGCCAGCGCGTCGCCGCCGCGCTCGATTCCAGATCGCGCGCCGGCCGGATGAGCAGGAGCGGCAGACCGCAATCTGTGGCGGCGAGATGCAGCCGCTGACTTAGTTTCAGGTCGAGCTTGTCGATAATGCCGGCAACGGCGGCCGGTGCGCCTGACCGCAACGCTTCTTCCATGGCCCAGAGGGTGTGCGTGCGATGTCCGGTTTCGACCAGGATCACGCGGCCGGGATCGAGACCGAGCGCGTTCAAGCCATGTCCGGAAAGCCGGCCATAGTGGCGCTGCCCATAGGCCGGCATGACGAAAACAAGCCGCTGCACCTGGGGCAGACGCGCGAGCAGGGCCGCGATGAAGCCGAAAGCCGCGGCTATGGCGCGTTCGCCATCCGGCACGATTTCGTGCAAAGCCCCGCGGGTGAGACCGCCCTGCGGCAGGTGTGAATCAATGGCGGTAAGGCCGAGGGACAGGGCTGTGCGTAAGCCCTCCGCCCCGGGCATCAGGCGGCGTAGTTCCTCCATGATGGCGGCGCGGTTGCGCGCCGCGGAAAGGGCGGCGGATTCGCTCATCGGCTGTGAAAAGTCCAAGGATGTTCGCTGTAAGTTCCAAGTCTAGGATACTAGAACAAAACAAGAACCTTGCCAAGGGGCTCCGACGACCAAATCCAAGGCGGGCTAAATGCTTGCCGCCCCAGAACTATCTTTGCTTCAGGCTCGTCTTGCCTGGCGTCCGGATGGCGCATAGGTCTGACGCTGCGCGGCTCATTCTGCGCGCGGATTTTTTTGGGAAGGTAGCATCATGCCCGAAGCCGACCGAGAGGGCGAACGTTACGCCCTCGATCAGCCGCAGCGGACGCCGGGCTTTTTTCTCAAAGGCAGCCATCAGCTCGATTGGGGCATGAAAAACCGCATGGCGCGGGTGTTCGATCCGACATCGGGTCGCACCGTGATGCTGGCGATCGACCACGGCTACTTTCAGGGCCCGACCACGGGGCTCGAGCGCATCGACCTGTCGATCGTGCCGCTGTTGCCGTCCTGCGACGCCTTGTTCTGCACGCGCGGCATTCTGCGCTCGCTCATTCCGGCCGAGAGCGGCAAGCCGATGGTGTTGCGCGCGAGCGGTGGGCCTTCGATCCTGCGCGAAGAATTATCGGACGAGCAGATCGCCATGGACATGGACGACGCGGTGCGATTGAACGCTGCCGGCGTCGGCATCCAGGTGTTCATCGGCGGCGAGCACGAGACGCGCTCGGTGCACAACATGACGAGGCTGGTCGATGCGGGGCTGCGCACCGGCGTACCCGTCATGGGCATCACCGCGGTCGGCAAAGCCATGGTGCGCGACGCCAAATATTTCCGGCTGGCCTGCCGCATCATCGCCGAGCTCGGCGCTCAATACGTCAAGACCTATTACGTCGAGGACGGCTTCGAGACGATCACGGCGTCATGCCCGGTGCCGATCGTAATGGCGGGCGGCAAGAAACTGCCGGAACTCGACGCGCTCACCATGGCGTACAACGCCGTGCAGCAGGGCGCCTCCGGCGTCGACATGGGCCGCAACATTTTCCAGTCGGATGCGCCCAAGGCGATGATCGAGGCGGTTGCGGCGGTCGTGCACAAGAACATGAAGCCGAAGGAAGCCTTCGACCTGTTCAGGTCACTCAAGGCCGACGGACAGGGCGTTGCCGCGTTCCGCGGCGCTGCAGAGTAATCGCGGCTCTTTTTAAGCCCACGGGCGCATGACTCCGCCGAGGGTCATGCGCCAGCATGGCGCATGCCGGTTGGTTGCGCCTGCCCGACGCCTCATTACGATGGGCGCAAAATCCAACGGGCGTTGGGGGGAGGCCGGCATGGCGCGACTTACTTGGTTGACTGCTCTCCTTGGAATTTGCCTCGCGTCTATGACGCTTGTCGCGCCGGTGCATGCGCAGTCGTTTCCAGACCGGCCGCTGCGCCTCCTCGTGGCGTTTCCGCCAGGCGGTGCCGCCGATTTCGTTGGCCGCCTGCTCGCGCAATTCATGTCGCCCCGATTGGGCCAGCCCATCGTGGTCGAGAACCGCCCGGGCTCCAATGGCAACCTCGCGGGAGACGTCGCCCTGCACGCCGCCGCCGACGGCTATACGCTGTTGCTGTCGTCGGGCTCGCTCTACACCGTCAATCCGCATCTCTATGCGAAGATGACGTTCGATCCGTTCAAGGATCTGACGCCGGTCGCGAGCGTCGTGTCGGACGAACTGCTGCTGGCGGAAAATCCCTCCCTGCCGCCGAAGACGTTCAAGGAATTCATCGCCTATGCGCGCGCGGCGAAGCCGCCGCTGTTGTACGGATCGATCGGCAACGGCAGCGAGCATCATCTGGCGATGGAGCTGTTGAAAGAGCGGGCGGGGCTCGAAATGACGCACGTGCCGTATCGCGGTGGCGGTCCGGCGGCGATCGGGGTGATGCGCGGCGAGGTCGCGGCGATGTTCGGCGGCGGTTCGGCCACGCCTTTGGTGCAGTCCGGAAAGCTGCGCGCGCTCGCGGTCAGCGGCCGTAAGCACGTGCCGCTGTTTCCCGATCTGCCGTCAA
>Ga0265313_10001521_pt1 | contig 21599 bp, 30 predicted proteins | sample 4123metaG_FD_203122 | JGI IMG/M metagenome (GOLD analysis project Ga0265313, IMG submission 203122) | Rhizosphere microbial communities from Carex aquatilis grown in University of Washington, Seatle, WA, United States - 4-1-23 metaG | ecosystem: Host-associated > Plants > Roots > Rhizosphere >...
CGGACTCGTAGCCCGGCTCCCCGGCAGTCATCGACTCGACACCGCAATAAGCATAGCGTCCGCCCCTAACCGAAAGGGGGCATCGCTATGCCCAACCGTTTCGACCAGTTCGTCCACGACGAAAACATCAAGAGATTCACTCAACAGATCGAGACCGAGACAGACCCGGTTCGCCTCGCTCAACTCAAGCGCGTGCTGAAAGAGGAACTGGCGCGAGTCCACGGCGGCGCTCCTAAACCGCCGAGTGCCGACTCGTAGCCCGACCCTCCATCGCTATCCTAGACGGTGCCAACCAGATCTAGGAGCGAACGTGACCGAGAAATCTGACTTCGTGAAATACCGTCCGGCAGTGACCGAGGTGACCGTCACGAAGGCTGCGCAGATGTGGGGAGCGGGTCACCAAGTGCTTAGCCTGAACGGCAAGCCTACGGCGATTGACGCCTTCATTGTGGTGCTGGCGACGGGCGATGGGCCGTCCGAGCCGATACTGCTGAACGCGGTTTGTGCCCGCGAGCTTTGCGGCTTGCTTCTTTCCGCTGGATACGGGCCGCCGCCCATGCCGCATCAATCATCGGCTTGAACTTCTCTAGACGGGCATCCTCTTCGGCGGTCACCCGATTCAGCCACTCGACAAATTCAGGGGTTCGGTAGTTCCTCATGATTTGGGCGGCCTCTTAGCTCGCGCGACCGTCTCGGCTACGCGGTCGAAATCGGGGCTCAGCCGATTCTCAACGCCCGCCGCGCGTGCGCTCTCTACAAAATGTTGATGTTGAGCCTTCTCCAGAGCCGCTTTTTCCGGCTTAGGCGAAACGCTCTTAGCTTTGGGCTTTCTATCGGCCATGCCGGGTCACCCTCTAGCAGTCGTTCGATAGGTGAGGCGCTTGCCGACGATGCCCTGCAACGCAATGTCGGCGCGGAGCGCGTCACCGACCCCGAGCTTGACGCGGTTGTTATAGCGGAAGTCGAACTCCGCCAGATAGCGGTGCAGGTTCTTTTCCGCACAGTGCTGATAGACGCCAGTCATGCCGCGCTTGAAGATGGAGAAGAAGCCCTCGACCGAATTGGTGGTCACGTCGCCACGGGCATACTCGCGAGCGCCGTGGTTCACGGTCTCATGGTCCGCAAAGCTCATTTCCAAGCCGGTGTAAAGGCGGGACTCATCGGTATGGATGCGGGTCTCAGCGGCGATGTTCTCGCGCACAATCCCGGTCACGGTTGCCTTGTCCGCGTTCTCGACGTGGAACGACCGCACCTTGCCGCCGCGCTCGACCAGAGAGACCACGGCAATCTTGCGCTTGGCGCGCGATGGTTGCTTGTAAGGACGGCCACGGCGCTGTGGCGACGGCTCCGGGTTCTTCTGGCGTCCGATGTAGGTTTCATCCGCCTCCACGATGCCGCCATTGCCACCGAGCGGCGACATGACGCCATCACGCATGGCCTCGCGAATCCGATGCGACATGAACCACGCGGTTTTGAGGGTAACCCCGAGCATCCGCGAAAGCTGGTTAGAGCTGAAGCCCTTCTTGGAGCTGGTCAGCAGCGCCACCGCCTGAAGCCAGACGTTGAGCGGCACATGGCTGGACTCGAACACGGTCCCAACCTTGACGCTGAACTGCTTGCGGCACTGGTAGCACTTATAGACGCCGATCCGGGTGGAGTTGCCGCCCATCTTGCCGATCCGCTCCACGCCCCCGCAATGCGGGCACACAGGGCCATTCGGCCAGACCCGCGCCTTTAGGTAGGCATAGGCCGCTTCTTCGCTCTGAAGGTGACGGGCTGAAAGAGTGTTGGCCATTTGTCGGACCTCATCAAAGGGCGGGCTCTATAACGCCGTTCGCCGCCGCTGTTGATAGGAATATGGTCCGCAAACGTGGGTCCGTCAAGTGCAATATTGGGAATATGTTCCTATATCGGGGGGCGACATGCGGCGTTGCCAAGAACGCACAGCGCGCGGAAGTTTCGAGACCGGCAGGCCGGCAAGGCCCGCGGCGGGCCTGCACCTGCAGCGCCTGGCGCGCGATCCGCTTGCCGCGGCGGCGGTCGCCGAGGTGGTCCGGGCGCATCGGGTGACGACGCGCGAGCTGTTGTCCCGCACCCGCGGAGCCGCGAGCGTCGCCGCGGCGCGGCAGATCGCCATGTATCTGCTGCATGTGAGCCTGGGGCGGCCGCAGGAGGACGTCGGCAGGATTTTTCGGCGCGACCCTAGCACCGTGTCCTACGCGTGCCACATCGTCGAAGACCGGCGCGATGATCCTGACTTCGAGGCAGAGATTGCCCGGCTCGAGGCACTGCTGTCGTCGCCTGAGGCGGAGGAGTTGCGGCATGCCGGCTGATCTTTCGCTGCGCAGCTTCGTGCGCGCGCTGCTGGGCGGCCTCGTCGCGTCGCGTGCGGGCGAGCATTTCACGCTGGCCGACGGGCGCCGGATCGAGGCGAGGCTGGTCGGGCCCGCTGTCGAGGCGGGAGCCCTCAATGCCGACGCGCACACCTGCCGGGCAGGGGCTGAGGCGAGGGCGTGGCTCAGGCGCGGGCAACTCGAGCAGAACGCACAGGCGGCAAGTCACCGGGTGCTGGTCGATCTTGCGGGCCGCGAGGTCGATGCTGCCGAAAGCCCGCTCGCGCGACTCGCCATCGGCAAGGCGCCGTTCCTCGAGCCGCATCATGTCGAGGCCGGCGAGCGGGTGCGCCGCCTGGTCGAGCGGGCAGGGCTCCAGCCGCGCATGACGATGACCTACAGCGCCTCGCGCGTTGCCGGCTTGGCGCACCACAAGAACGACATTTCGGATATGGCGGTGGACGCGCGCCGGGCGCTCGCCGAGATGCACCGGGTCCTGCCCGCCGATTGCGCCGGGGTCGTGCTCGATGTCTGCGGCTTCCTCAAGGGGCTGCAGCAGGTCGAGTTCGAGCGCGGCTGGCCCCGGCGCAGCGCCAAGCTCGTGCTCCGCATCGGGCTCGAGCAGCTGGCGCTTCACTACGGGCTGTCCGCCGTCGCGGTGGGCAGAGCTCATGGCCGCAACCGCGCCTGGGTGCCCGAGGACGCGCGGCCGACCTCATGGGACTAGCCTCAGGCGGCGGCGAGGGCCCGCGCTTCGCTGCGGATGCGCACGACCATCGCGGCGAGGCCGTTGGAGCGCTGCGACGACAGGTGCTCGCGGAGGCCCATCGCGTCGAAGATGGCGATGGCGTCGGTGTCCGCGATTTCCTTCGCCGGCCGTCCCGAGTAGAGCGCGATGAGGATCGCGGCGAGGCCGCGCACGATCGCCGCGTCCGATTCGCCCCGGTAGCTCAGCGTCGCGCCAGAGCGTTCGGTCACCAGCCAGACCTGCGACACGCAGCCATTGACCTTGGTCGCCGAGGTCTTCTCGCTTTCGGCGAGTGGCGGCAAGGCCTGGCCGAGCTCGATGATGTAGCGATAGCGGTCTTCCCAGTCGCTCAGGAAGGCGAGGTTGTCGGCGATTTCGCGAAAGGCGGCTGGCTCTGGCATCGGCCCTATTTAGGGCGCCGTCGCCGCGTCGACCAGTGAGTGGCAGAAGAAAGCCGCAAGTCCGGGGCAGCGGACTTGCGGCTCAGTCGGAAACGCCTGTTGCGGAGGTCGCGGGGAGAGAGGCGTTCCCGGGTTAACCCATCGCCGCCGGGCGTGGTCGGGGGAACACGAACGGCGGTGTCGGCGAATCCTGCATGGGGAGACCGACTGATGGGGTGGAAGAGGTGTCCGGCGCTGCCTTGGTGGTGGTGGTCGTCGTGAGCGAGCCGGTGAGCTGCGAGACGATCAGTTGCTGGCCGATCTGCACGCCCGCGGCAACGGCCTGCTGCCCGATGCTGCCGGCCGCGGCGCTGAGGTTCGTGCCATGCGGCGCGACGAGCGCAAACCCGATGGCGAGCCAGAATGCCGAGCGCAGGATGAACATCTTCGACCTCAACGACCAAAAACGGCGTCGAGTTCGGAGGCTACGCGCCGGCCTTTAAACTACGCTCCGGAAATTCGATAAAATTGCACCGATCGGCCGCAATGGGGCGCGGCGCCGGCACCCGTTATGCAAACCGATTGTTTACGCTGTCGGTAAAAGCCGAGCCTTCTGGCCGCCATTCGCCGCGCCGGTTCGCTTGGGCGTCCCGTCCCTTAAGCGGGTCTTTAGGTCTGGATGGAAGGGTGGGGCGATCACGGGCATCCCGATAGCGGAATGTAATGCGTAGCCCACTGACCTTGCTCTTTGGCAGAGACACCGGCCTTCGCCGCGGCGACCTCGCCAAGGGACGCCCCGAAGCGCTGCGTCGTGCCGTCCTCGCGACCAACGCGCGTATCATCCTCGCCGCCTCAATGGTCGGGTTGCCGGCTGCGCTCTATATGCTGGTCGGTGGCGGCCTGATGCCGTTCGTTCTCGACGTGATCGGCCTTTGCACGGGCTTCATGACCCTCGCGCTGCATCGGCGCGGGCAATACGAACGCGCCGCCTTCGGGCAGGTGTACGGCACGCTGCTGGTCGGCCTCGCGCTGACCCTCGTTGATCCCAATATCGTCGATTTCGGCCTCGCGGTCGCATTGCTTGCCCCGGTGCAGGCGTCTCTGCTGAGCCGGACCCCGGCAAAGAAGCGTGCCTGGGTGCTGCTGCTGATCGTCGTGGCGATCGGCTGCCTCGGCTCACTCGGTCTCGTCTCGTGGCCCGAGCTCAACCGCCCCGAATATGGCCTCGTGGCGGCGCTCGCGTTCGTCATCACCGCGCTGATGGTGGCGTTTGCGGCTAGCCGGCTCAACACCGCCTTCGCCGTCTATGAGCGGGGCCAGGTCAACGCCTATCGGCATCTGGTCGAGCACGTTCAGGACGCGGTGATGCGCTTCGCCAGCGACGGCTCCGTGCTGTTCACTTCGAAATCGGCCGAGAAGCTCTTCGGCTGCCATCGCTATGAGCTGTCGGGAAGCGGCCTGATCGATCGCATCCACGTGCTCGACCGCCCCGCCTATATGAAGGCGTTCTCCGACGCGAACCATGACGGCAAGGCGCGGACGGTCGAGGTGCGGATGCGCCGCGACGATCCGGCGGCGCCGGCCAGCGTTCCCGAGTTCTTCTGGACCGAAATTGCGCTGAGCCCGATTTTCGAGGGCCCCGCCGGCGATAGCCGTAACGAGGTCGTGGCGCTGCTGCGCGACGTAACCGAGCGCCACACGCTCGAATCAGAGATGCGCGAGGCGCGGCGGCTGGCGGAGGATTCCTCGAACGCCAAGTCGCGGTTCCTCGCGACCATCGGCCACGAGCTGCGCACGCCGCTCAACGCGATCGTCGGCTTCTCCGAGATGATGACCAGCGGCGTCGTGGGCGAGCTCAGCCCGGCGCATCGCGAGTATGCGGACATCATCCATCGCAGCGGGCATCACCTGCTCGATGTGGTCAAGATGCTGCTCGATATGAGCCGGCTCGACGCCGGCAAGTTCGAGATCCAGACCGAGGCGTTCGAACCGCAGCGGCTGATCGAGCCTTGCTTCAAGATGGTCGAGCCGCTGGCCAAGCTCCGCCGCGTCTCGCTGGTCGCCGACTTGCCGCGGATGCTGCCGCAGCTCGTGGCAGATGAGCGCGCCTGCCGGCAGGTCCTCATCAACCTGCTGTCGAACGCCATCAAGTTCAGCCACGAGGGTGGCACGGTGACCGTGACGCTGAAGCGGCAGGGCGCGATGTTGAACATCGGCGTCACCGACAAGGGCATCGGCATGGATCACGATGCGGTCAGCCGCATCGGCGAGCCTTTCTTCCAGGTCCAGGACGGCCTCGCCCGTCGCTACGAAGGCACCGGCCTCGGGCTTTCAATCGTCAAGGGGCTCGTGGACCTGCACGGGGGATCGCTCCGTGCCGTCTCCACGCCGGGCGAGGGGACGACCGTCTCGGTCCTCCTGCCTCTAAACGGTCCGGCAACCATCACGGCGCAAACTGGCGAAATCGCACAGCTGACGCCGGAACCGAGCGCGGCTGCCGAACAATGGCAAGACGACAAGAAGCGGGCCTGATGACTGTCGAAACCTATTCGTCGCTGCCGTTTACGGCCGGCGGCGCCCTCGCGGGAGCGGTGTATCGCTCGGCCCTGTCGGGGGCCGGTGTGTTTATGCGCCAGCCGCTCCGTAACAGCGCCATTGTCGGGCTGATCGGCCTGTGCGTTCTGGCAGGCGGTAACGCCCTCTACCGTCAGCATCATCTTCCTGCTCCGCTCTTCGGCAGCTTCGAGTCGACTGATGCGAACAGCGCGGCACCGGCGCATTCGGTCCGCGAAACGAGGCCCGTGATGCCGATCGAGCGGCCGGCCAGACTGGCGATCGACGGAACCGAGACCACCGGGACCATCGGTCCAGCCCCGACGGCGACCCCCTCGACGTCGACAGCGCCGTCGGTCATCGGCCACGACGACGTGGTGGCCGTGCAGAAGAAGCTCGCCGCGTTGAACCTCTTCGGCGGCAACGCCGATGGCCTTTTCGGCGCCAAGACCTCAGCTGCGATCAAGGCGTTCGAGCAAAGCGTCGGGCGGCCGGCCAAGGGCCTGCTGACGCCGCAGATAATCGCGCTGATCGCTGCCGCGCCGCTGCCGCAGGCCATCGCCCCCCCGGCGTCGATCCCGCCGGCCAAATCTGCCGCCGCTCCGGCTTCGCCCCAAACGTTGACCAAAACAGTCGCGACGGCGCCCGCGCTGCCAGCGCCGTCGCCCCTCGCACCGGCGGACAAGTCGGCAGCATCGGCCGCGTCGCTGGCGCCGGCCGTAAGCTCGCAGCCGGTCGTTGCGCCATCACAGCCCGCCGATGCATCGAGCGCGGTAGACGACGCGGCCGCCGCGCCAGCAATGCAGACCGGATCGCTCGCGCCGGTAGCGAAACGAACGGTGCAGACGATCGCGGTTCACGCCGAGCCGTCCCAGCCGCTCCCGTCCCAGCTCGCCCCACCCCAGAACAGCAACGAGGCGACCAACGACCCCGACGTGGTGGCTTCGGTTCAACGCGGCCTCAACAGCCTCGGATTCTTGCGCGGCAATATCAGCGGTATAGCCGACGAGGCGACCGCCAAGGCCGTCCGCAATTTCGAGGTCTTCTACAATTACGACGTGACCGGCCGGGTCACCAAGGCACTCGTCGACCTGCTGAAGCTGAACGGTGCAACGGTGTAGTCGGCAATGCTGCGCAGCGACCTCTGGGTCGCCGCGTTCGTGCGGCGTCACAACAACATCGGACACATCTGCGTCGTGGCGCGCAAGGGCGACGCTTCGGCCGGCCAGATCCTCATCGAGATCGATCATCTCGACGGCACGGTTTCCTTGCTGGCGCCGGCGGCGACCTCGGCCGACGGCACGGGCGATAGAACCTTCGTGCGCCGCTTCGCCCACGTCAGTCCCCAGACGGTCACGCAGCGGATTGCCCGGGAGGCTGAGTTCGACCCCGACTTCTGGCTGATCGGGCTCGAGATGCGTGGCGACGACGCGGGCGTGCCGATCTCGGCGAATTAGCTCGCCCGGCGAACGCCGAGCTGAGCGAGGGCGTCGATCGTTCGCTCGAGCGCCGGATTGGGCGTCTGCGCAACGGCGGCTGCAGCCGACCGTCGGGTCTCGGTGAACGGCCGGTATTCGGGCTTGCCGAGATCAAGCAGGTTCACTTCGCCGCGCCACGCGCTCATCAGGTAGGCCGTCGCATCGACGCTCACCGACTCGAACATCTTGGAAAAGATCGACAGCGACTTCGAACGGTCTTCATCGTGCGACGTGGCGTGGATCAGCACCTTGAGCCCGTCATAGGCCGAGCACCCGAAGGCGCGGAGCACGACGAAGAGCGCCGCACCGCTGGTGTCGTGCGCGATCTGGCCGCAGCGGACTTCGTCGAGCGCCGTGATCTGGTGCAGCAGCCGCGTCACCTCCGGCCGGCGGTTCTCGGCGAACAGCTTCATCAGCGCCTGCGTCAGCTCACCGGTCGCGACGGACAGCTGCTCGAGCGTCCGCTTGATCGGCGCCTCGGGCGTCGACCGCAAGGCAAAGGACTGGATCACCTTGATCCGGTCGCTCTCGTTGAGATCGAAGAAGGCAGGGGCGAGGAGGGCGGCGTCGAAGTCGTCTCGCGCGGCGAGCGACCAGGCGACCTGGTGATCCATCTGCGCCGAGCGCGCGAGCGCCGCCAGATAGGGTCCGCGTGGCGCGATCGCGGTGTTGGTCGCGAGCGCCCGGTAAACCTTTCGGCTGTTGAGCTGGAAGAGCTTGGCGAGGACGACGTTGGTGAGGTCACGGCGGCGTGCGATCGCGGCTGCGGCGATCACGTCACCACCGTTGATCACCTTCAGCATGCTGGCTTCGGAGAGGCGCGGAGCGCCGACGAGATAGTCGATGAGCTCGTCCCCGATATTGCTGGTGATCAGTTCCTCGAGTTCGGGGGTGAGGCTTTCGGATTTGCCCAAAGTAGCTGCTGCCTTGGCGCGCGCCGTCGGCGCGGCCGCTGGAAACAGCCGCGTCACGAGCGCGGTAAACTGATCGATCTCCTGCTGCGTCGCGCGGCCGCGCCGAGCGAAGGCATCGCACGCCGCGATCAGCAGCGTGTTGGTGCGGTCAATACCGCCGGTCTCGATGAGGAGCTGAAACGTCTCGTAGGGCTGAAAACCAAGCATTGTGCGTCCCGCGATCGCAGGCCGGTTCGGCCCGAATGCGACACCCGACTATTTCCAGCAAATCGTTAGCGGACTGTTAACCTTGACGATCTCTTAATCAAACTTAGCAGGACCTTGATGTCGCTCGCGACGGGGCAAGCGAAATCGGCGGAGTGCCAATTGGGAAAACTCGTGCAGTTTGAGAAAGGAAGGCGCGACAGCCGCCACGATCGCCAGAGACGGTCGGAGGGCGCCGAAATCCTGATTTTCACCGGCGTGCGCTACGAACGGCAGGACCCGGCAGCGCCGACCAAGCCGACAACCACGTCCAGGGCGAAGCGCAAGCGTGGCTAGCAGTATCGCGGGGATCGGAGGCGTCGCGGTCGTGCTTGCGGCTCTGGCGCTCAGCGGCTGCGCCCGCCCCGTCGGAGATTTCGGCCGGGCCGAGGACGATCCACTCCACGACGCGATCACCCAGACCGGCATTGCCCTGCAAGACCTGCATCAGCCGCTCTCGAGGTTCAACCTCAGCGATGAAGAGGTCGAGATGCGCGACCGCATCTGGCGCTACCTCGTCGCACCGGAAGCCTATGACTGGTTTGGCGATTCAGTTGTCGAACTCAGTAGAGAAGGATTCCAGGTCAAGCAGTTACGGCCACCGGCGAAAGATCGGTACTATCTGTGGATCCACGGCCAGGCATTCGCATCCTCATCGGTTCGCTTCAGCCGCCTCGCCGATGACGTGAAGGCCGATATCGGCACGATGCCTGCGACATTTGCCGCGATCTGCGCGGTAGAGAAGGTGGACAGTCAGCGGGACGTCGCTGCGAAGGGGCTGACGGACATCGAGCCGGCGATGAAAGCGGGCGTGGTCACGCGGCGCGGGGAAAACCAGACGATGATCGGCTGGTTCGCGACAGCCGTGACGGCACGGTACGACGCCTACAGTTACGCGCTCGATCACCTGCTCGTGGAGACGCCGCACGTCAATGCGGTCGGCGCCGACGCCACATTGAACCAGCTTGCCGCGCTGGCGGGGAAAGCCAGCCAGGGCGACTTCTGCGACGACGGCGCGGGAACGGGAGGCGCGCGCGCCGCACCCGCCATTCGATCGCGCTACGCCGACGCGCCCGCTCACGTCGTGGGTGGCAGCTAGATCTTGATGGTCCGGCACTGGAGCTTGCGAAGGGCGTCCTCGTAGCGCGCACGCACGGCTTCCTCGGGCGGATGCAACCGAACCAGCACGAACACATCGTCGGTGTTGGCTTCGACGATCAGGAGGCCGGCGCCGACGTCGATCTTCTGCTCGGCGAGGAGCCGGGTCTGCGCCGGATCGAACAGGCCGAGATCGAGGGACTGGCCGATGCCATCGCGATTCGTGGTCGAGTAGATCACGGTGCCGGAGGCGTCGTAGACCGCGACGGACCAGAAGCTCGTCGGCAGCGTTCCCGCGAGCTCGCCGGGGCCCTTGCTGAGATCTACCCGACAGACGGCGTAGGCAAGCTCGGGATCGAGCCGCAAAGGATTGGGTTGGCCGGCCTTCGGATCGTCGATCTGCACCACGGTGTTGACCGCCGGCGCGAGGGCATCGATCCGCTGCACGACGCTGTCCTCCGCCAGCAGCGGCAGAAGCAGGATCACCACCAGATGGATCAGCAGCCCGAGCAGCATGCCGCCAAACGCGTAGAGCGTCGTCCTGATCATGCGCAGCCCACGCGGATGATCGAGGGCAGGGTTGGCTTGCTGGAACTGAGGCCGGAAAACAGGGTCGTGTCGTAGAGCGACAGCACAAGCGAGAAGGGCCCGTCGCCCGCCGTTTCGAGCCAGTTCAGCGGCGACAGCGTCTTGCCGATGAACAGCTGGATCGACCCATCATTGGCGCGGGCGAGGGCGGCACTGTAAAAGCCGATCGGTCCGCCCGGCTTGGCCGTCGGCACGCCATCGGGCGACATTGGAACAAGCGTCCAGAAAGCTGCCGTGGGTGTCGTGCCATCCACGCGGTAGGTGCAGTTGCCGGCAAGCGGGCGCCCATCGCTGTCCGTGGAGGCGATGAACTGCACGCCTTCGCTCTGGCCGAACTGAAGCGAGGCGCGTCGTGTGAGATACGCACGGGTGTAGGGATCGGGGCTGGGCGAGCCGGCCCTGAGCCATGTGGACCATGGTCCGCTCTGGTAGGCGCCGAGGAACCTGCCGTCGGTCAGAGCATACCAGGACAGGCCGAAGCCGATGCCCAGCGCGATGACCAGCATCAGGAGCAGATTGAGAAGGAAGCGCAAGAGCTAGAGATTTCCAGAGGGAGCGCCGGAGACCGTAAGGGCCGCGACCTGGCCGCCCGAACCCGCGGAGCGCAGCGCGGCCTGCAACTGATCGGCCAGATCGAGCAGTTTGTCGGCCGCCGCTGGCTTGAGGGTCGGCGGCCGCTCCGGCTCCTGCGCGGCCGACTTTCCTTCCGCCGCGGCCGCGACGATGAACGGGGCGGGGGTGAAGTCGACATCGTAGACCGGCTTGATGGCGATGTTCGTGTGCGCGTAGGCCATAAACTTCTGCCAGGTGATGGCGGGCAGCGTGCCGCCGGTCATCTGGTTCATCTGGTGGTAGTCGTCATTGCCGTACCAGACGACGGCGACATAATTCCCGGTGAAGCCGCAGAACCACGCATCGCGATAGTCGCTCGTCGTTCCGGTCTTGCCGACGGCGGGCACCCCAGGGATTGCCGCCGCGACTCCGGTGCCGCCGGTGACGACGGCGCGCATCATCTGGTCCATGTAGCCGACCGTCTGCAGACTCAGGACACGCGGTCGCGGGGCGCTGAGATCCCTGGTGTAGATGTTCTTGCCGCGCAACGTGTCGATATTGAGGATGCCGAACGCTGGAGTCTTGTAGCCGCCGCTCGCGAACACCGAATAGGCCGACGTCATATCGAGCACGCTCACCTGCGCGACGCCGAGCGCCAGGGACCGCGTCACGGGGAAGTCGTTGGTGATGCCCATGGCGTGGGCGAGGTCGGCGATCGGCTGGCGACCGGTCTTGATCGACACCGCCACCGCCGCGGTGTTCACCGAGTGCGCGAACGCCTGGGTCAGGCTGATGTTGCCGAAGTCTTCACCCTCGAAATTGTTGGGGCACCAGTCGCCGATGCAGACGCGCCGGTCGTCGATGCGCGTATTGGGCGTCATCCCGAAATGCTCGAAAGCCTCGGAATAGACGAAGGCCTTGAAGGACGAGCCCGGCTGACGAAGCGAGGAGACGGCGCGGTTGAACTGGCTGCGGTCGTAGTCGACGCCGCCGATCATCGCGCGGACCTGCCCATCCGGCTCGGCGACGACCATCGACGCCTCCGACACGTTGTACTTCGCGCCCTGCTCACGCATGACCGAGTTCACGGCGTCCTCGGCGTACGACTGGAGGACCGGATCGATGGTTGTGCGGACGACGAAATTGTTCTCGGTGGTGCCCGTGTCGGCGATGATCTGCTTCACTTGGTCGAAGGCCCAGTCGAGGAAGTAGTTGGGCGAGTTGAGGTCGGTGCTGTGATCGACAGGCGTGGCCGGGTTGCGCCGCGCCGCGGCAACCTGACCCTCGGTCAGATAGCCGGCGTCGACGAGGTTGGACAGGACGACGTTGGCGCGGGCTCGCGCCGCGGCAAGATCGACCGTCGGCGCATATTTGGTCGGAGCCTTGAACAGGCCCGCGAGCATCGCGGCTTCGGCGAGGTTCACGTCGGTGATCTTCTTGCCGAAATAGTACTCCGCCGCGGCCGCCGCGCCGAAATTGCCGCCGCCCATATAGGCGCGGTCGAAGTACATCTTCAGGATTTCGTCCTTGGTATAATGCCATTCCAGCCAGACCGCGAGGAAGGCTTCCTTGACCTTGCGTTCGACGGTGCGCTCGGGGCTGAGGAACAGGTTCTTGGCGAGCTGCTGGGTGATCGAGGAGCCGCCCTGCGTGCCGTTGTCGCCCTGGGCGTTGTTGACCAGCGCGCGCAGCGTGCCGACGACGTCGACGCCGAAATGGTCGTAGAAGCGCCGGTCTTCGGTCGAGATCGCCGCCTTGACGAAATAGTCGGGCAGCTTGTCGAGCGGATAGGAATCGTCGGAGCGGATGCCGCGTTGCCCGACCTCGTTGCCGTAGCGGTCGAGGAAGGTGACCGAGATGTCCTCGGGCCGGTTGAACTGGCCGGTATTGATGGCGTCGAAGGCCGGCATCGCCAGCGCCATGACCAAGACCGCACCGATGGCCAGGAACGTCACGCCGTCGGAAAGCAGCTCGACGAACAGGCGCCTGATACCGCGGACACGGAACAGGCCGAAGAAATCCTCGACGTGCTGATAGCCGCGCCCGAGCGCGTTCCAGAACTCGTAGAGCGCCGAGTCGAGCCACGCATCGGCGTCGAGCATGCGGGCTTTTTTGCGCCGCTTCTCTTTGTGATAGAAGGGATCCTGCAACGAAGGCTCCGGGCGGACGGGCCGAGTTACTATCAGCATAGTCCGCGTGCGTTAAGACGGCAAAGCTGTGGCCTTTTGGGACGAAAAAACGCTCGAAGAGATGTCCTCCACGGAGTGGGAGGCGCTTTGCGACGGCTGCGGCCGGTGTTGCCTGATGAAGCTCGAGGACGAGGATACCGGCGAAATCTACCGCTCCGACGTGCGTTGCCGGCTGCTCGACGGCAAGAGCTGCAGGTGTTCGGACTACCCAAACCGTCACGAGAAGGTGAAAGACTGCATCAAGCTGACCCCCGAGAACGTGCGGACGATCGACTGGATCCCCAAGAGCTGCGCCTATCGCCGGCTGGCCGAGGGCCGGGGCCTCGCCTGGTGGCACCCGCTGGTGTCCGGCGACCCGCAGACAGTGATCGACGCGGGGGTATCGGTGCGCGGCATGACTGTGTCGGAGACCGAGGTGAGGCCCGGAACCTGGGAAGAGCACGTCGCCGAATGGCCGGAATACGAGCCGCCGGAGAAGCTCTAGAGCTGGCTTCGGGCAAAGACGAGAAGCGGCTGCAGGTCGCCGCGATCGGCTGATCGCAACGCGGCGATGTAGCGAGTCCGGGCGTCATCTGCACTGGAGAGGGCGCCGCCACCCCAAGTGAATGGCTCCCGCTCCAACTGCTTCAGCAAGAGGTCGGCCATCAGTCGAGTGTGGCGACCGTTACCGTTCGGAAACGGGTGGATGAGAACCATCTGATGATGGAGCCGCACCGCGATCTCATGTGGTTCGAACGAGGCATTGGCGACCCAGTGCCGGACATCGTCGAGGAGTTGCTCAACACGCGTCGCGATTGTCAGCGGGTCTACTCCGATGGTGGTCTCGAGTCGTCGCCAGGTTCCGGCCCATCGCCAGACATCGCCAAACATCTGCTTGTGCAGTCTCTGAACATAGTCGCGTCTCAAGACGGTGTCCGTTCGCGCCCGCCTGGCCCAGTTTAGGGCTGCAAGGATGTTGGCGGCCTCCGCCGCATTCAGGTCGGCCTGAGTTGCTATGTGGGCGGGCCTGAGGCCCGCGATGGTGTCGGGGTCCAGGGGCGTTGCCCCCGGGATCAGGTCAAGCTCGATTGGCATCGGCCGACCAGAGGTCACCGTCACGGACATGTTCCGCGATGTAGTCCTCGATGTCAGTGTCCCGATTCGAGGAGGTGACCGCCTGATCTTCCAACTTCATCGTCTGGTCCACACGAGCAATGTCGCGCAGAGCAACCTCTCGCGCTCGCCGATCGACTGTGTCCGCCAAGGTGCCATCCTCAGGAACGATGGCGTAGACCAGTCGACAATGGAGCGCCGCCGCCGCTTTGCGCAGGCTGTTGAGGGTAATGGTCCCGGCAGCTTCTGACCGCTCCAAGTCCGACATGCTTTGCCAGGCGATGTGCAGGCGATCTGCGTATTGCTGGCCATTCATGCCAAGGGCTTCACGAACGGCGCGCAGCCAACCGCCACGCGGGATGGGTATGCTTGCTGCCGGACGCAAGACTGCTAGACGCCCATCCAGCGAGCGCCTAGCCCGCTTCAACTTTGAACTCAGCATTTTCGGACCTCTGCCTCTCCTAGCAGAAGACTGGAAAATTGTCCAGGCCATAGCCTGGATAATGTACCAAGTATCCAGGTCATAACCTAGGCATAAATCCACAAATCCAGGTCAAAGCCTGGATTAGGAGCCTTCAGATGCTCCTAGTCGGTGTCCTGCTCGCCGCCGGCGTCGAAGGGCGAGAGCTGGTAGGTCGGGGCTTCGCCCGAGCTCTCGAGCACCCCGTCCTGATTCGGCTGCAGCCTCAGCACCTCGTGCTGGCCCTTGTCGTAGAGGACGACCGCGGCGCCGCCGTCCTCGACCCCCCAACTCGCAAAGACCGGAAAGCTTGCGGGACAGGAATCGAGCGCTTCGGCGACCCAGCCGGTCGCAGCGGGCCGATCGGTCATATTGAGCGGACAGGTCGCACTGTCCGCCCCTTCCTCCTGGAGGATCCACTGGCCGACAAAGCCTGCGGCTTCTGGGGGCAGGGTGGTTGCGGCGGATGCCGGCGGCGGGGCCTTGGTCGTGCCCTCTCCCAGGGATGGCGCCGCGGCACAGACAGCGGCAAACGCAAGACAGCCGGCGGCGACCCACATCCGATTCATCGCGACTGCTCTCCTGTTGGCTGGCCGATGCAAATTATGTGACGCAAGCGATGCGTCGCAAGCCTTGTGGCGCAGGGCGTTGCCGAATTTGTGCGGCAACTTATCCATGCGTGACGCCCGGGCCCTATAGTCTGGCTACGGTCGCAGAAATGGGCCTTGAGGGGGCGGCCTTCGCCGGCGGCGCGGTCAATCGAGACCCGACGCCGAACCCAGCAGCAGAGATGGAGACGGCCGTGCCGCCAGCGAGCCGATCCCGCGATGCCACGACCGGGCGATTCAAGACGCGCATCGCGGTCAATATCGAAGCGGTCCGGTTCGACTATGAGAGCGATGAGCTCTCAACGGTCGAGGTGGCCATACGGCACGAGATCAGCGCCTCGACGCTGCATCGGCTTGTGGTTCAGCACGGCTGGCGGCCGCGGGCGCCGCACCGGATCGATCCGGATGATTTGATCATGCGGATGTTCGCAGCCCTCGATGCGCAGATGCGCGATTTGGAGTCGACGATGACAAACGCTGGAGGCTCGCACGCGGGCATGCTGGTCAAGCTGGTGGGCACGCTCGACAAGCTGATCGAGATCAAGGATGCCGAAGCGCGCAAGCACCGCGACGGCAAGCGGCCATCGCGCCGGGTGCTGGAGCTGCGTAGCAAGCTCGCCCAGCGCGTCGCCGAACTGAATGAAGATTGATCCGGCACTCCTCGCCTCGCTGAGCGATGAGGAGGTCGAGGACCTGGCGTTCGACTGGCCGCTCTGGGCGCGGCAGGCGCAGCTGCCGCCGGAGGGTGACTGGGTGACCTGGCTGCTGCTCGGAGGCCGTGGCGCCGGCAAGACGCGGGCAGGCGCCGAATGGGTGAGGCAATTGGTGGCCGATGGCATCGGCCCGATCGCGCTGGTCGGAGAGACCATTACCGAGGCTGCTTCCGTGATGGTGGAGGGGCCGAGCGGCATCCTGTCGGTAACCCCACGGGCGCACCGGCCGACACTTTCTGGAGCGACGCTCCATTGGCCGAACGGCATCGAGGCGACGATCCTGGGGGCTGCCGATCCGGAGCGCTTTCGGGGACCGCAATTCGCGGCGGCGTGGAGCGACGAGGTCGGCAAGTGGCCCCATGCGGAAGCGGCGTGGGACATGCTGCAGTTCGGCCTGAGACTGGGACCGCGCCCGCGGCAGCTGGCGACGACGACACCGCGGCCGACGAAATTGCTGAAGCGCCTGATCGCCGACCCGCTGACCGCGGTGACGCGGATGACGACGGCGGAGAACCGCAGGCACCTGGCGGGCTCGTTCCTGACGGCGGTGGTGGCTCGATACCGCGGCACTTTGCTCGGTCGGCAGGAGCTCGAGGGCGAACTGATCGAGGATCAACCCGGGGCGCTCTGGACGCGCGACATGTTCCGGCCGCTCGATAGTAGGTCGGCGGAACGTATCGTCGTCGCGGTCGATCCGCCGGCGACGAGCACTGCCCGCTCAGACGGGTGCGGGATCATCGTCGCCGGCCGGGCCGGCGAGGGGGTGGCGGTGCTGCGCGACCTGACGCTGAAGCCGGCGGTGCCGCTCGACTGGGCGAAGCGCGCGGTCGATGCCTATTGGGAGCACGGGGCGGACTGCATCGTCGCCGAGGTCAACCAGGGGGGCGAGATGGTGACAGCGGTGATCGCTCAGGTCGATGCGAGGGTGCCGGTGCGGCGGGTGCATGCGACGCGCGGTAAGTGGGTGCGGGCTGAGCCGGTCGCGGCGCTTTATGCGCAGGGCAGGGTGACGCACGCCCTGGGGCTGACGGCGCTCGAGGATGAACTCTGTGGATTTGGGGTCAACGGCATGGCAGACGGGCATTCGCCCGACCGGCTGGATGCGCTGGTGTGGGCGGTGACGGAGCTGATGGGGGTGGGTGGGCCGCGGGTCCGAGGATGGTGAGTTCGATCACAAGGCCGTCAGAACGGAACTCACGGCTTGGTGAGGGGTTCGAGTCCCATCACCCTCGGAGATCGATCCATGACGAAAGTTACGAGCCGCGTCGCGCTGATGGCGGTTGTCAGCCTGCTGACAGTCGTGCCGCCGGCATTTGCAGCCGGTATGCCCGGCAATAACAACAATGGCGCCGGCGCGTCGATGGCGCTCGACTGCTCGCTGCCCGCCAATCTCCATAACCCGCTCTGTGCGCCGTCCGGGCCGCAGGGCCCGAATGGGAACAAGGGTCCGATGGGCAACAACGGCCCGAATGGGAACAATGGTCCCATGGGCAACAACAATGGCCCGCATGGCGGCCCACCGCCCGGCTACAAGGGTCCGCCCTCGGGCACGTTCAACTTCAACCAGCAGGATCGCGGCTATTTTGATCAGCGGTTCCGTGGCTACAATTTCGGGAACTTCGGCTTCTTTGCGACGCTGCCGTTCTCGATCGCGATCGGCACGCTGTTGCCGCATACGTATCACTCGCATCTGCGGCCGGTGCCGTACAATGTCTACCACTACTACCCGTGGTTCCGCGGCTACCTCTACTTCGTCGATCGCTCCGGCGACTTCGTGATCGTGAGCCCGCGCACCTACAAGATCGTCGCCGTCCTCTAAGTCGCGACGACATCTTCAGCCTTCGAAAGCCCGCCCTCACCGGCGGGCTTTTTCGTGTCCGCCGTTCAGTGGCCCTGTCCTCCAAGGAGCAGCATGCCCAATTTCCTGACCCGCCTCCTCGGCGGCGCGCCGGTCGAGCCCGGCCGGCCAACCGAGACCAAAACGCTCAAAATGCTCACGTCGATCCGCGACATCGCCGAGGCCCGCTGGACGTCCCGTAGCTTTGCCGCCCTAGCGCAGCAGGGCTTCGCGTGTAACCCGGTGGTCAATCGCTGCGTCCGGCTGATTGCCGAGAGCGCCAATCGTGTGCCGCTCATCGCGGTGGAGAATGGGAAGCGGCTCAGCGACCATCCTATGCTGGCGCTGCTCAGGCGGCCGAACCAGCATCAGTCGGGCAGCGAGCTGTTCGAGGCGGTCTACGCCTATCTGCAGACCGCAGGGAACGCCTATCTCAGCGCCGGCGTCGCGGATGGCGAGGTCAAAGGCCTCTACTGCCTGCGGCCAGACCGCGTGCAGGTGGTGCCGGGCAGCGATGGCTGGCCGGTGAGTTACACCTACAGCCCGGGCGGCAGGATCACGACCTTCCGCCAGGACGCAACGCCGGTCGCGGGCGTGCTGCACATGGCGCTGTTTCATCCGCTCGACGATTACTACGGGCTCAGCCCGCTGGAGGCGGCGCAGCAGAGCCTCGATCTTCACAACGCCGCGGCGCGCTGGAACAAGGCGCTGCTCGACAATTCGGCGCGGCCCTCTGGAGCGCTGGTCTATTCGGCCGGCGCCGGGCACCTGACCGACGACCAGTTCAAGCGGCTGAAGGAGGAGCTCGAGGGCGCCTTCCAGGGATCGGCGAACGCCGGCCGGCCGATGGTGCTCGAGGGCGGGCTCGACTGGAAGTCGATGGCCATCAGCCCCAAGGACATGGACTTCATCGAAGCCAAGCACGCCGCGGCGCGCGAGATCGCGCTGGCCTTCGGCGTGCCCCCGATGCTGCTCGGCATTCCGGGCGACAACACCTACTCTAATCTCGCCGAGGCCAATCGCAGCTTCTGGCGCCAGACCATCGTGCCGCTGGTGCTGCGCGTGACCGACGATCTGAGCTTCTGGCTGGCGCCAGGGTTCGGCGGCGAGGTGCAGATCGCGCCGGACTTCGACGACGTCGAGGCGCTGGCCGAAGACCAGGCGAGCCGCTGGTCGCGCATCGGCAATGCGACGTTCCTCAGCGACGAGGAGAAGCGGCAGATGCTGGGGGTGGCGAGTGGATGATCTGACCCGCACCATCGCCGAGCGCGGCGACCTGGCGCATCTCGCGCTCTTCCTGTGGGCAAGCGGGGCGAGCGGGCTGCTCGTCTGGTGCCTGCGCGAGCTCGCGGCGGCAAACCGGCGCTTCGAGGACTTCGTCAAGGAAATCGCCGCGCTCAACCGGTTGTTCAACCGCAAGGACTGACGTCATGCCGACCAAGACTGAGGCCGTCGAGGTCTTCAGGCAGTTTGCCTGGAGCCTCGCGGGGAAACTGGCTGCGCCGGATCCGGCGGCGCGGCGCGAGGGACGGCGTCGAGCCAAGCCATCTACGCGTCCAGCCAAGGGCCAGCGCTGATGGACACCATACCGATCGATGCCGAGGGGCGCTTTGCGGGCTATGCGAGCGTCTTCGGCAAGGCCGATGAGAGCGGCGACGTCGTCATGCCGCGCGCCTTCCGCAAGTCGCTGGGTTTGCGCGGCAAGCATCGGATCAAAATGCTGTTCCAGCACGATCCAAAGGATCCGGTGGGCACCTGGGACACCATCCGCGAAGATGGCTTCGGCCTCTGGGTCGAGGGGCGGCTGGTGCCGGAGGTGCCACGTGCCGATGCCCTGCGCCGGCTGATTGCGCGCGGCGCGGTGGATGGGCTGTCGATCGGCTTCCGCACGGTGAAGTCGACCCGGCAGGCCAAGACCGGTCACCGCCAGCTGTGGGAGATCGATTTGTGGGAAATCTCCATCGTCACGTTTCCGATGATGGACCTCGCCCGGATTTCTCCGGGCAAACCGCCGGCAGCGAGCCGGCTCGAACGGTCGCTCGAAGCGGCCATGTCCGTTTTCAAAAACTGAGGACCCCAATGACTGAAGCGACCACCGGCCTTGAAAACAAGGCCAATAGCGGCGTCGACGCGCTGTTCGGCGAGTTCATGACCGCCTTCGAGGACTTCAAGCGCACCAATGATACGCGGCTCACCGAGCTCGAAAAGCGCGGCTCGGCGGATGCGCTAACGGAGGACAAGGTCAACCGGCTGAACCAGGCGCTCGACAGCGCCAAGGCGGCGATCGACCGGCAAAGCCTCGAACGCGCCCGGCCACGGCTCGAGGGCGGCCGCCCCGGCGCTGTCGACGAATACAAGGAAGCCTTTGCCGCCTATGTGAAGCGCGGCGAGGAGAAGGCGCTGTCGGTCGGCTCGGGTTCCGATGGTGGGTATCTCGTGCCGGTCGAGACCGACACTGCGATCACCGACCTGATGACCGCGCTGTCGCCGATCCGCGCCATCGCAAGCGTGCGGCAGGTGTCGAGTGCGGTGTTCAAGAAGCCGGTGGCAATCACCGGGCCGGCCACGGGCTGGGTGGCCGAGACGGCGAGCCGGACCGAGACCGACAGCCAGACCATCAACCTCCTGAGCTTTCCGACGGCCGAGCTCTACGCCATGCCGGCGGCGACGGCGCAGTTCCTCGACGATGCGGCGGTGGACGTCAACCAGTGGATCGCCGACGAAGTCAACGCCGCCTTCGCCGTGCAGGAGGGGACTGCGTTCGTCACCGGCGACGGCAGCAACAAGCCCAAGGGCTTCCTGCATGATGTGGTGGCGGACGGCTCGTGGGCCTGGGGCAGCCTCGGTTACCTCAAGACCGGCGTTTCCGGCGACTTCGCCGCCAGCAACAAGAGCGACGTTCTGCTCGACCTGGTCTACGCGCTCAAGGCCGGCTACCGGCAGAACGCCAACTGGGTGATGAACCGCAAGACGCAAGCCGCGATCCGCAAGCTCAAGGACGATAGCGGCAACTACATCTGGCAGCCGGCCGCAACCGCCGACGGCAACGCAACGCTGATGGGTTTCCCGTTGGTCGAAGCCGAGGACATGCCCGATATCGGCGCGGACTCGCTGTCGATCGCCTTCGGCGACTTCAAGCGCGGCTATCTCGTCGTCGACCGACTCGGCGTCAACGTGCTGCGCGACCCCTACAGCGCCAAGCCCTACGTGCTGTTCTACACGACCAAGCGCGTCGGCGGCGGCGTGCAGAATTACGAAGCGATCAAGCTGCTGAAATTCGGCACCGCGTAAGCGGCAGCCGAAGAGGCGAATAGCGAGGTAGCGAGCAGCGAATGGGGAGCCCCTCCCGCCCTGTCGCGACCGCTCCTCGCTATTCGCTAGTCCCTACTCGCTCCTTCACGGAGACTTCCATGACCTCGACCCTCATCGCCGGACCCGGCGAGGAGCCGGTGGCGCTTGCCGACGCGAAAGCCTGGTGCCGGATCGACTCGACCGACGACGACGCGCTGGTCGGGGCGCTGATCGCGGCCGCCCGGCTGCAGGTCGAGAGCGCCACGGGCCGCGCCCTCGTCACGCAAAGCTGGCGGCTGACGCTGCCGCACGCCCCGCGGCTGGTCGTGCTGCCGGTGGCACCGGTGCAGTCGCTGACGAGCGCGCCGGACGACGCGCTGCTGCAGGGCGACACTGTGTGCTCCTTGTCGGGCCGGTCGACGATCTGACCATCGACTATGTCGCCGGCTACGGCGACACGAGCGCCGTGCCCGGCGATCTCAAACAGGCGGTTCTCGTGCTGGTCGCCTATTGGTACGAGCA
>Ga0265313_10001524_pt1 | contig 21548 bp, 26 predicted proteins | sample 4123metaG_FD_203122 | JGI IMG/M metagenome (GOLD analysis project Ga0265313, IMG submission 203122) | Rhizosphere microbial communities from Carex aquatilis grown in University of Washington, Seatle, WA, United States - 4-1-23 metaG | ecosystem: Host-associated > Plants > Roots > Rhizosphere >...
GTCTTCATCCAACTGGACCGTCGCTTGAGAATCGCGATGCAGTCCGTGAGCCGCCGTGTAGCTGCGAAGCAGCGACGAAAGTGAAATCCAAAGCTCGCCCCAAACATCCTTGGAAAGATCGAAGCATTGTGAACTCAACGGTCAATCTCTCCCAGAACAATATCGATAGAACCAATTACGGCGACCAGGTCGGCAATCATGCGTCCCTTGCACATGGTTTCAAGCGCCTGCAGCGTGGGAAACGACGGATAGCGCATGTGCACGCGGTATGGCTTGGCTGTGCCGTCTGAAACGACGTAATAGCCGGTTTGCCCGTGGCCCGCTTCAATGCCCTGATAAACCTCGCCCGCCGGTACTTCGAAGCCCTCGGTGACAATCTTGAAGTGATGAATCAATGCTTCCATTTGCGTTTTCATCTTTTCGCGATCGGGAAGCACGATCTTGGGTGCGTCGGCCTTCACCGCACCTTCAGGCATGCCGTCAAGAGCCTGCTGAATAATCTTCACGCTTTCACGCATCTCAATCAGGCGAATTTCATAGCGCGCCCAGCAGTCGCAGTCGTTTGAAATCGGCACCTGGAATTGGAAGTTCTCGTAGCCGGAGTACGGCATGTCGCGGCGCAGATCGAAATCCACACCCGAGGCGCGCAACGGTGGACCGGTCACTCCGAGTGCTATTGCATCCGCTGCTGACAAATAGCCAACGCCCTTGAGACGATTCCGGAATATCGGATTGCCGGTGAGAAGGTTGGCGTACTCGTCTATTTTTTCAGGCAGTGTTTGAATAAAAGCGCGTACGCGGGGAAGGAAATCGAGCGGCGGCTCCATTGCCAAACCGCCGATTCGGATATAGCTGGTCATCATGCGTTGACCGGAAATATCCTCGAACAAGCGAAGAATTTCTTCGCGTTCGCGGAAGGTATATAGAAAAACGGTGAGCGCGCCAATATCCATGGCGTGCGTGCCCAGCCAGATCAGGTGCGAGTTCAGGCGGCTCAGTTCGGCAAGCAGAACGCGCATCCACTGAGCCTTCGCCGGTATTTCCAGATTGAGAAGCTTTTCGACGGCCAGCGCATAGCAGAGATTATTTGAAAGTGGATCGAGATAGTTGATGCGATCGGTGAGCGGCACTACCTGCTGGTAGAACTTGGCTTCGCACGTCTTTTCAATTCCGGTATGCAGATACCCGATCTCCGGATAGACGCGGACGATAATTTCTCCGTCGATCTCGAGCACAAGCCGCAGAACCCCATGCGTGGCTGGGTGTTGCGGGCCCATATTAATGACCATGTGCTGGTCGTGGGCGCCCTTTGCGGGTTCGAGCGTGGGCATACCTGCAAGCTGAACCATCAGCGGTAACCCTCCACGGGATAATCCTTGCGCAAAGGGTGTCCGACCCAGTCGTCAGGCATCATGATTCGGCGCATATCCGGGTGTGCCTCAAAGCGCACCCCAAACAGGTCAAAAACTTCACGTTCGTAATAATTAGCCCCCGCCCAGATGGGAGTGATCGACTCAGCTATCGGATCAGCTTCATCCACCATGACACGCAGGCGAATGCGTTCCTTGAATGCGTGCGAAAGAATGTGATAGCTCAATTGAAAGCGTGGAACGGCTGGGTACCAGTCAACGGCAGTCATGTCTTCAAAGAAGTTGTATCCGGCAGCTTGCACGGTGGCGCATGCTTCGCGAATTTTGCCGGCTGCGATAGCCAACGTGAGTTCGTTGCGATCGAAACGAGCATCTTCAAGCGCAGCGGGATTCCAGGCAAGAATCGCTTTGATTGCTGGGTGATCCGGAAGTCCCTCGAGTACTGAAGCCTTGTCGGCCAGTGTAGGTCTAAATGCTTCAGTCATGTCAGAGGTCCGCCTTATCGCGGCTCCAGTTCAGGACGCCTTTACGAACGATGTAATAGAGACCCACAGCGACAAAGCCGAGATACACGAGCATTTCCCAGAAGCCAAAGAAGCGGTTGCCGGTAATCTCCGGTAATTTGCGGTAAATGATGGCCCAGGGCATCATGAAGACCGCTTCAACGTCGAACAGGATGAACAATACCGCTACCAGGTAGAAGCGGACACTGAATCGACCACGCGCATCGCCGACGGCAACGATGCCGCACTCGTACGCGTCCAGCTTGACCTTGGTGTTGCGATGCCGTCCGACGAACCAGGAGGCCGTAACCATTGCCGCGCCAATAAGAAAGGCGACAGTAATCTGCAAAAGCAGTGGAAGGTACTGCCAGTTATATGGGATCGGGTTCATTGCCGCCCAGTCTGGAAAATATCCGAAGGAATATGTCGTCCATTTCCATGGAATAGTCGCTATCCGACGGAAAAGGATCCTAGTTTGAGATTAGGTTTTCAGCCTCATCCCGTCAAGGTGCGGAAGAAACTGCCGATGAACTGAATTTGACCGTATTTGTGCCTAATACAGGACAGGTTGGATTTCTTCAGCATTATCAGAATACTTCTTGCGATTCAGCGTGAAGTGTGAGCTATGTCACTTGCTGTCCCAAATTTGTACGGGATACTTCGCAGTATCAGAAGGGGAAGCGGTACGTTCGTTATCTAAAGACTATCTCCGCGCTTGCCGAAGAACTGGGTAAGGATAAATTTATGGTGACATTTATGACGACGGCATTCCCCGCAATGGCATCTCACAAAGAGTTGTCATTATCAGGACCAACCAGGCGGCGCAGCATTGATCAGCAGTCCGGGCGTGCGCTGGTGATTCTGGGCCACGCGATCGAGTACCTGGCCGACGAATTTATTCATGAGGGCGGAACCTTTACCGCCAACCGGGGACAAGTTGAAGCCATTCAGATACTAATGGCAGTGAATAGGCAAATTTACCTGGCATGCCCTCAGGCGCCCACGATTGGGCAGTGGCTATCTACGATTCTGAGTGACAGGTTGAAGTTTGGCGCACTAGGACGACGCGCGCCTTCAGGGTTACGCCACGGTCGAATCTAGCGAAGGAAGCCGCGGCGAATCATTGACCGAAAACGAGGACTCCGAAGAGAACTACCCATGCCAAGCCCATGGCGTGCCAGAACCAGGCGCTGGCGTCCACGACAATCTGCCTTGATTCAACACGCTTGAGGCGGCCGGCAGCAGCGACACAGAAGACAAGCGCAAGTACGCCCACTACCAAATGGGCTGCGTGTAGGCCGGTGATCACATAAAAAAAATAACTTGCCGGCGTGGACCACCGGTCAAAGGCGAATCCCTGGGCTGTTAGCTGTCTCCAGGCGATCACTTGTCCTCCGATGAAGAGCAGTCCCAGGCCCAGAGTTGCGAGCAGCCAGGGGCGCGAGCGGCGAAATGCCGGCTGTCCCAGGCCCAGCCACTCCTCAAGCACGTCAATCTCCTGAAAGATATGCTCGCGGGCAATCTCCATGCACAGGCTGCTCAGCACGATAACCGCTGTATTCAGGAAAAGGATGGGCGGGAGCAGCACCGGATGCCAGTCGCCGATCTGGCGCAGAGTTCGGGAATCCATATGCGTGCCTGCCTGGCGCGCGTAAAAAAGAGCGACCAGGATGACGAAGAACATCATGTCGCCGGCAAGGGCACAGAAAACAAAGGCGCGAGTACGGTAGAGGGCTTCGCGCGGTCCTCGGCGCTGCGGCTTCCAATCGTCGTCGCCGCCGCCCCCGCCACCACCGGTGGGGCGCCGATCAACCGGCGGTTTGCCCCCAAAGCCGGGTTCTTTCCGTTCGGTCTCGGCTGGGGCAGGCGTAAAGATGGAAGGCATAGAGAGCCTCTGTGGGAGTGAGGTTACTCTTACTTGGGCTTGGACGCACCCGGAATCGAAACAGGATGTATCAATATTTCAGTCGACTCAAATTTGGGGAGAAAGCTGACCAAATTTAAAGTTTACTGCTTTTTCATGTCCAACTAAAGCTGATTCTCACCGCTAATCTCCAGCAATGCCTTGTGAATACTGACAATTTCCACGAAAAGTCTGTGGATTCGCCGGTCTTCGGAGAGTTCGGGATGAAATGTAGCCGCCATTACGTTCCCCTGGCGCACCAGAACCGGTGCTCCGTCGCGGCTGGCGAGAGTTTCGACAGCGGAACCAACCGAAACGATACGCGGTGCTCGAATAAAAACCATTTCGAGTTCGTCACCTGGAAGGGCGCTCGGTGCAGTCAGAATCGCAGAGTCAATTTGGCGGCCGTAAGCGTTGCGTTCCACCACTGCATCCAGAATTCCAAGACTGTCCTGCACGGGGTTCCGGACCTCTCGTGCTAGAAGGATGGTGCCGGCGCAAGTGCCAAACACCGGATGCGCTGCGCAGAATTCTCTTAGAGTTTCAAAGAAATTGTGCTTCTCAAGGAACTTGAGCATGGTGGTGGATTCGCCGCCGGGCAGGATCAGCCCGTCGAGGCCCTCCAATTGCTCGGCCTTGCGCACTTCGCACGGGCCTGCGCCAACATCCGCAAGAGCGCGGGCGTGTGCGTCGTAGTCGCCTTGGATGGCAAGTACTCCGACGCGCGGCAGAATGCGTGCGTTGGTCAACCGCTTGTACTCCTGAAAATGCCCGCCGGCTTACCAGCCGCGTGTTTGCAGAAGTTGAGACTCTTCAAGTGCGGCGGCGGCCAGGCCCTTCATGGTGCCCGTCACTTGCTCGCTGGCTTCAGCCAGGACCTTGGGATCGTTGTAGTGGGTAGTGGCAATGACGATTGCTTTGGCGCGCGACACCGCCTCCTCACGCTCTTTCGCGTTGTTCTCAACATCGAGCGGAGTGGCGCGCTCCTTCATGAAGATCCCGGAACCGACGAAAATTGCTTCTGCGCCCAGCTGCATCATGAGAGCCGCATCCGCGGGCGTGGCAATGCCGCCGGCAGAGAAGTTGGGAACGGGCAGCTTGCCGGCCTGCGCGACCATGCGTACCAGTTCGTAAGGCGCCTGGTGTTGCTTGGCGGCAGCGTAAAGTTCCTGCTCGCTCAAGACCGTAAGAGCGCGCATCTCGCTGACGATCTGCCGCATGTGTTGAACGGCATGTACCACATCGCCAGTGCCGGCTTCACCCTTGGTGCGGATCATGGCAGCTCCCTCGGCAATGCGGCGCAACGCCTCGCCAAGATTGCGTGCTCCGCAGACAAACGGAGTTTTGAAGGCATGCTTGTCGATGTGGTGGGCTTCGTCGGCCGGGGTAAGCACCTCACTCTCGTCAATGAAGTCAACGCCCAGCTCCTGCAGTATCTGTGCTTCAGCGAAGTGGCCGATACGGGCTTTCGCCATGACAGGAATCGAAACTGCCTGCATGATCTGCTTGATAAGACGCGGATTGGCCATGCGCGCTACTCCGCCTTCGGCGCGGATCATGGCAGGAACGCGTTCAAGAGCCATGACGGAGGAGGCGCCGGCTTCTTGAGCAATGCGAGCCTGTTCCACGTTCATGACGTCCATAATGACGCCACCCTTGAGCATTTCAGCCAGGCCGACCTTTATTCGCAGGCTGACGGAGTTAACGCTTTTATTTCCATTCTGTTCTGACATCGTCTTCGACCTCGATTCCAAGCGGCAGCGCTGCCGGCTCTATACACACGTTTGTCTTTAACCAGTTTAGCAGCGATGGCGATGTGTTGAGGGTTATCGTCTGGCTGCGAATGGAAGCGCAAGGAATGAGCGCGGAACGATGAGAGCTTCTTAATGAGATTTATCTAATCTCTCTGTCTCACTTCTGGTCACTCTACTGCAGATTCATCTGGCAAATGGCCACTACACAACCAATGCCGGCTTTGTCGGCCGAACGGAACCAGTCGGCGGACGACAACAGTCTTGTCCCCAATGCACAGGCGCTTGTGGCGCGGCGGCAGGACTCATCGGCCCCAAGCCCCGCGATTTCCCAGGGAAGCTCCGTGGCCATGCTGCCCGTCGAGCTTGATGTTGCGGTGCCGGTGCGTGAATTCAGGGTTCGCAACCTGCTGGCTTTGGACTGCGGGCAGATTATCGAGACGCAGTGGGGGCATGGAGAAGATGTTCCGCTTGCGGCGGGAGACGTGCAACTGGCCTGGAGCGAGTTTGAAGTTGTGGAGTCGCAACTTGGCGTGCGTGTGACGAGGCTGGCATGAAGGACGAGTCAGCCGGAACGAAGAAGAGAGATACGAACGGGGCATCCAGTGATCAGGTTTAATCGGGAAAACATGGGACGAGTCTTGCGGCAGCGGGGCGGATTGGCCGCCTGGCTGATGGAGCGTCTGCAGAGTGCTCCGCAAGTGCCCTTGCAGCGTAAACCGCGGCTGGCGCTCTTGGACCGCATCTCCCTCGCGCCTCGGCAATCTCTGGCGCTGGTTGAGGCGGAAGGCAGGCGCTTACTGGTAGCCACATCGCCTGATGGCGGCCCGGTGTTTTATGCGCTCGACGGTTCATCGGCCGGCGCGGTTCAAGCGGCGAATTCACGCCCGAATAGAAACGCGGTCGCATCGCGGACAAAATTCCGAGCGAGGACCTCATGGTAGCTCTCTTAGCAGCAAATGGCGGCTTGACGGCGCCGTCTCTGCTACCCGATCTGACTACGCGCCTTCATCCATCTGATTCGACGCCGTGGACCATTGTGTTGGTTCTGACGCTAATCACTCTGCTGCCGGCGATCCTGATGTGCATGACGCCGCTGGTTCGGTTGCTGGTGGTGTTCCATTTTCTGCGCCAGGCACTGGGTACGCAAACAGCGCCTTCCAACCCCACATTGATGGGCCTGGCGCTAATGATGACCTGGTTTCTGATGACTCCGGTGCTGACCCAGGTAGATCAGCAGGCAGTCACGCCTTACCGGCAGGGCCAGATAACAGGGATGGATGCAATCGATCGCGGCGCGCAGCCGGTAAAGCATTTCATGCTGCGCTATGCGCGTGAGAAAGATCTGGCGCTGTTCACAGCGGCCGGTCAAATTGCACGTCCCAACACGCCGGACGATCTGCCTATGCGGGTAGTGATTCCTGCCTACATTCTTTCTGAATTGAAGGCGGGCTTTGCCATCGGCGCTGTATTGTTTCTTCCGTTTCTGCTGGTCGACATCGTTACGGCCGCGATCACCACCTCGATCGGCATGTTTCAACTGCCTCCGGTCGTCGTATCGACGCCACTCAAGATTCTGCTGTTTGTGATGGTCGATGGCTGGAATCTGCTGGCCGGTTCGCTTTTGAAAAGTTTCTAAGGGAGCACCAATGACACCCGACCTGGTCGCCGAACTGATGCGCCAACTCATGAAGGAAGCGTTGATCCTTTCCGCTCCGGTGTTGACCGCCGCAGTGCTGCTGAGCTTTGTGCTGAGCCTGGTGCAAACACTGACCAGCCTGCAGGAGCAATCGCTGACCGCGGTACCAAGGTTGGTTGCAGTGGCGCTGATTCTTCTTGTCGGCATGCCCTGGTTCCTGGAGCGAATGGCGACATACACACGCGTTCTGTTTACAGACTTTCACCGTTTTATTGGTTGACGAACTTGGACCAGAGGGCCGCTGCTATGACGACCATGCTTGATTGGACTGCATTTCTGAGCGCCATGACGCTGGCCCTTGTCAGGGTGAGCGGGGTCGTAGTGTTTGCGCCGTTCTTTTCGGCGAGCGCGTTTCCAGTGCGCACCAAGGCCATCTTCGTCGGAGCAGTGGCGTTCCTGCTTGCGCCGCTGGTATCCGCGCTTCCGCAGGCCAGTGTAGAGATCAGCTTCTCCGCACTGCTCGGCGAACTGGCGGTTGGACTGGTCTACGGTCTCACGCTTGCTCTCTTGGTAGAAATGCTTCTGTTTGCGGGCCAGATCGTCGGATTGCAGTTCAGCTTTTCGCTTGTGAACCTGATGGATCCAACATCGAATACGCAGACGCCGCTGATGGGCGAGCTCTTCCAGCTGATGGGAACGCTGGTCGTGATTGCCGCAGGCCTGGACCGCATTCTACTGGCTTCGATGGTGCGGAGTTTCCGCGTGGTACCGCTGGGACACTTTGCCCTGGCGCCAGCGAGCGCCACCGAGATTGTGCGGGCTGCGGGAGGTATCTTTCTGGCCGGAGTTGAACTGGCTGCTCCGGTGCTGGCCGCAACCATCCTGGTTGAGATTGCCGTTTCGCTGATGGGAAAACTGAGCCCGCAACTGCCGGTGATGAACCTGACGGTTCCCATCAAAACAATTACAGGTTTGCTGATTCTGATCGGTTCGCTTGCCTTATGGCCGCGCTTTGTTGAAGCGCGCTTTGCGGGACTGCTTGACATGGCCGAGCGGCTGATTGCAGCGCCGGGCCAGCGTCTGGGCATGGGAGCTTAGCCGATGCCCGGAGAACGCAGCGAACAGGCAACACAACATCGCCGCGATAAAGCGCGTCGTGAAGGCGACATCCTGCACAGCCGCGAACTATCGGCCGCGGCGGGAACGCTTGCCGGAGTGCTGGCGCTGGGCACTGTGGGTGCCGGTTCGCTGATCGCGTGGCGAAAGACGTTCGCAGGGTTTCTGAAATTCGGAGCAGAGGCCTGCTGGGAGCCGCAACAGATTGCGACAACGTTGCCCGGGATGCGCAGCCTGATGTTCGCGGTTTTCGCGGGTCCGGCGTTGACGATGGCCGCTGTGGCGACGGCAGTTCTCGCCATGGGCTTGCTGCAAACGGGCGGCGTAAATTTCAATGCCAGAGCTATTGGCTTCAAACCGGAGCGGATCAATCCAATCGCAAATGTGAAGAACCTCTTCTCATTGCGCGCGCTGGCGCGGCTGGGAAAATCTCTGATCCCAGCTGCACTGCTGGCCGTATTCGCCGTGCAACGCATGGGACGTCAGCTAACGATTCCTGTCTTTTCAACCGCGCGCATTGAAGCCATCGGTTCCGATGCTTATGGGCTACTGCTGGCGACGGCGTGGCTGCTATTCGGCTGGTCGGCGATCGATTTTCTAGTGGAGTGGCAGAGCCGCGAATCGCGCCTGAAAATGAGCAAGCAGGATTTGCGCGATGAGTTCAAGGAGACCGAAGGCAATCCCCAGATTCGCAGCCGGATTCGCGGACTTCAGCGCCAGATGCGGCGGGGACAGGTCAGGAACGATGTATCGAAAGCCGCCGTGGTTCTGACCAACCCTACTCATTTTGCCATTGCCCTCAGTTTCGATTTCAACACCATGGAAGCACCTAAAGTGCTGGCCAAGGGCAGAAACCTGCTGGCCGAAGAGATCAAGACGGAGGCACGCTGGGCCGGGGTTCCAATCGTCGAGAACCCGCCGCTGGCGCGTTCGCTTTATCGAACTGTCGAGGTGGGTAAGGCGATTCCCGTGGAACTCTATGCAGCGGTAGCGGCAATCCTTGCCTACCTCTACCGGCAGCGCGTGGAAGCAGAGATGCGGGAACGCCGCGCGCGCGAGACTGCCAGAACAGGCGGACAGGCAAAAGTTCCGGGCCAGAGTTTGCGCGGCGCCCAAGGCATTCCGCCTATTGAAAGGAATCCAAGATGAGCACGACAGCGCTATCGCCAAATGTGCTGCAACAGCAGACAACGTTGCAGCGGCTGGGAGAATACGCGCTGCCGATGGGCGCCATCAGCGTGATCTTTGTCATGCTTGTGCCGCTACCGGCTGCTGCACTGGATTTCCTGCTGGCGCTGTCGATGGCCGCGTCTGTGGTTGTGTTTCTGACGGCGGTGCAGATCCGTCGCGCGGTGGAGCTGTCGGTTTTTCCCACGCTGCTGCTGTTGCTGACACTGTTCCGGCTCGCACTCAATATTGCTTCGAGCCGGCGCATCCTTTTGCATGGCTCCGAGGGAACCTCCGCCGCTGGAAAGGTAATTGAAGCCTTCGGGCAGTTTGTCGTCGGCGGCAATTACGTGGTGGGATTTGTGCTGTTCCTGGCGCTGGTCGCAATTCAGTTTCTGGTTGTGTCGCACGGTGCGGTTCGAACAGCGGAAGTAACGGCGCGATTCACTCTCGATGCGCTGCCGGGCAAGCAGATGTCGATCGACGCGGACATGAATGCCGGACTAATCGACGAACCCGAAGCGCGGCGCCGGCGGCAGGCGATTGCGCATGAAGCGGAATTCTATGGCGCGATGGATGGCGCGGCGCGGTTCAATCAACGCGACTCGCTGGCGACCATTCTGATTACGGCCATCAACATTATTGCTGGACTGCTGATCGGTACGCTGCAGCAGGGGATCGATCTGGCCGAGGCTGCGCGAACATATACCGTGCTCACTGTTGGGGACGGCCTGGTCACACTGATTCCTTCGCTTCTTGTTTCCGTTGCCGCCGGTATTACGCTGACGCGCGCCAACTCGGCAGCGATGCTGGGCGGAGAGATTAAACAGCAATTGCTAGCTCGGCCTGCAACGCTCTATATCGCCAGCATGGTTTCGGGAGCGCTATGCCTGATTCCGGGATTGCCGAAGCCTGCATTTCTGCTGGTGGCTGCAGGTCTTTTCTGGGGTGGCAGAAAGATGTCGGCTGCCGCTGCGGCGACACCGATAACGGAAGCGGCCAGCGGCGAGAAGAAGAAGGCCGAACCGGGACAGGCGGCGGAACTCGCCGGCCTGCTGAAGCTTGAAGAGCTGACGCTTGAGATTGGATTCCAGCTGATACCACTGGTTGATGAGAAGCAAGGCGGACAACTGTTGAACCGTGTTAGATTGCTGCGCCGGCATGTGTCAGCGGAGTTGGGATTCCTTATACCGCCAGTTCATATCTCTGACAACCTGCGCCTGAGGCCTCGTGAGTATGTGTTCTCGTTGCGTGGCATTGAAATTGGCCGATGGCAGACAGAGAACGCAAGCATGTTGGCAGTTTCGGGCGATCCTGCAAGACGCCCTCTGGCCGGCAAGGAAACGCGCGAGCCTGCATTTGGGGTGCCAGCGGTTTGGATTGGAGCGGCGCTTGAGGATCAAGCGATCGCCGCCGGCTACTCGGTCGTTGATGCAACGACCGTGGTGACGACCCATCTTGGCGAGCTTGTGCGCCAGCATGCATGGGAGTTACTGGGCCGCGCAGAGACCAAGCGGCTGCTCGATTCGCTCAATGACAGCCACCCGAAGCTTCTGGAAGAACTGATGCCCAAGCTGATGACCCTGGGGGAAGTGCAGCGGGTTCTAGAGCAGATGCTGCGCGAACGGGTCTCGATTCGCGATCTGGGCACAATCCTCGAGGCCATGGTTGAAATGGCGCCGCTGAACAAGAGCACGGTGGCGCTGGTGGAAGCGGCGCGGCAGGCGCTAGGCAGAAGGTTGGTTCAGCCACTGCTCGATGCCGACGGACAACTGCCGGTGCTGCTGCTCGACCCGTCACTCGAAGAAGAGATTCTGGCCACGCTCGCTCCGGAGAGTACGACTCGATTGCTCACTGCAACGGCTGGAAATACTGTCCCAGTGCTGCGTCGCCTCGCCGATTCTTTGAGACAACTAATCGGAGCTACTGCTGCTTCGGTCCCGCCCGTGCTTCTTTGTCCTAGTCCGGCCCGCTATCACGTGAAGCGTTGGCTGGAACCTCTCCTTCCGAGATTGGCGGTGGTGTCGGCGGGAGAGCTACCACCGGAAGTTCGGTTGCGACCGGTGGGCACGGTGCGATGAGCGTGATGGGCAATGGGAAGGCAGGGTTCTGCGATGAGTATGGAGTCAGCTACAGCAACAGGAAAAGGGAACAGCGGACGCAGAGGATCCGGTGCGGCGAACTATCCGCCACCAGGGGCTGCTGTCCGGGAAGTACCGGTTTTGACGGGCGAACAGGAACGCGTGTTGCTCGAGCATCTGCCTATGGTGCGGTTCCATGCTCGCCGCATTCACGAGAAGCTGCCTCAGCACGTAGACATTGAAGACCTGGTCTCGGCGGGGATTGTGGGGTTGATGGATGCCTTCTCCAAATTCGATCCGGAGAAGAAGGTGCAGTTCCGCAGCTATGCCCAGTTCCGGATTCGCGGCGCAATCCTTGACAGCCTTAGGACGCTGGACTGGAGCCCGCGTGAGTTGCGCCGCAAGGGGCGCGCGGTCGAGGAAGCGATTCGCGTGGTGACGACTAGAACCGGCAGCGTACCAGGCGAACCGGAGATCGCGTCCGAGATGGGCCTGACACTCGATGAGTATCAGCAACTGCTCGGCGACCTGAAAGGCCTGGAGATCGGCACGCTGCATGTTGAACGCAATGAGGATTCCGGTGAGGAGGAACTGGCCTACATCCCGGGCCGCCCTGAAGATGATCCCTTGTTTCACTGCCTCCGCAGTGAGTTGGAAGACCGCCTGGCGGATGCGATTGCAAATCTTCCCGAGCGAGAGCGAATGGTGATGACGCTCTACTACTACGAAGAGATGACGATGAGGGAGATCGGGCTTGCGCTGGGCGTAGTCGAATCTCGTATCTCGCAGGTGCACGCCTCGGCGGTTGTGCATTTGCGCAGTGTGCTGAAGGATCTGGCGGTGGGTGGCGCATTTAACAAAACAGTATCGCGGCAGAATGCGCGTAGCGCAGGGCGCGGCGCGGCGTAACCGAGTGAAGCGGCCGGGCGCATGTGAATAGCGTCAGATTTGGCCGGAACGATGAAGGTGGGTTTCCATGAGTGAGAAGACGCTCAAGCAGGACGAAATTGATGCGCTGTTTCAGGCTGCGCGCAGTTCGCAGCCAGAGTCTACGCAGACCGAGGTGCGGGCTCGCGTTGTTCCGTATAATTTCTCATCCGCCGGACAAATTTCGACAGAACAACTGCGGGCGATCAGCATGTTGAACGATCTGTTTGCACGCAATTTGACACACAATCTCTCTGCCTGGCTGCGAACCCGATTTCAGGTAAACCTGGTATCGGCCGAACAGATTCAATTTAACGATTTCCTGTTGCGCATTCCTGAAATCAGCTATGTTGCTTCAGTTCGTCTTGAACCGCTCGGAGCCCTTTCAGTGATGCAACTGGATCTGGGCCTTGCGCCGCCCATCATCGATCTGTTGCTTGGCGGCGAAGGCAATCCAGGACCGCTTCGTGAGCTTTCCGATATCGAGGAATCGATTCTTGGGTCGACAGTGGAGATCATCTGCCGTGAGCTGACGGCGGCATGGCAGCCGGTCGGGCTGAGTTTCAACTTTGAACGACGGCAGATGCAGACCCAGGTTGCGCGCATCATCTCCGTGAACGAAAAGACACTTTGCCTGAGTTTTGAAATTCGCATGCCACATTGCTCTGGACTGCTTAACCTTGCGTTCCCGGCGGTGGTGGCCAACACGATTCTGCGCCGGCTGACTTCCGATTGGAGCCGCAAACGTCATCATGCAGGAGATACCCGGGCGCGCATGGGCGTGCAGGCGCGCAAAATTCGTTTCGGCTGTTCCCTGCAGTTGCCCACCGTGCGCCTGGCTGCAAGGTCGCTTGAGAACCTCACACCGGGAGATGTACTTCATTTTGACCTTGGAGCCGACGCCCTGCCAGAGTTGCGTGTCGGCGGACGGACATTGACGCGGGCACATGCAGTTCGTCAGGGTCCGCACCGCGCTGCGCGTATCGAGCGCGCGATTGCGGTATCAGCCAGCAACGGAGTCTACGGCTCCGACGCCGAGATGGCCGGTTCTGACAGTGGAGAAACAGAAATGGCGGAGTTCAAATAATGAGTACCTACTTTGAAAACTGGGTCGGCGTGGCAGCCGACCTGTTCCACCAGGCGTTGGCCGGTGAACCCGAGTTTGTCGAGTCGCCGCCGGATTTAGCCGAAGCCGAAACATTCCGGCCGGCAGAATCCTTGGGATTTGTTATCGCGCTTTCCGGGGATGAGGCTGGCACTTTTTCGATCTGGCTGGACGGCTCGATACTGGAAGCGCCACTGTTGGGCGAAGGTGTCGAGCAAACGGCGAGCTGGGCCGAGTTACTGCGCGAAATCTTCGAAGCCGCATGTGGAGAACTTCTTGCCAAGACAGGCAAAAAGTGCCGCGTGGAGAAATTCGAAGCGCGGTCCGACGCGAACGACGGCGAGAGCAACTCGATTCGAATGTTCCAGCTTCGGTCGGACAAGCGCTGCTGGGGACTATGGGTACGCGACGATGTGTGCGCGCCGGAACCAGAAACAGTGGAAGCAAAAATGCCCGAACTGGGGGCGACGCGACCGGAGGCCGCTTTACCGGCGTTGAGCCCGGGGCTTGAGCTGCTCCTTGATGTGGAGCTTGAAGCTTCACTTCGCTTTGGATGCCGGGAGATGCCGCTGGGCGAGATTCTTGAACTTGGACCCGGCGACGTTGTGCAACTGGACCGTCACGTAGCAGATCCCGTGGACCTGATCGTGGGCGACAAGATTGTGGCACGAGGCGAGGTGGTTCTTGTCGATGGGAACTTCGGTTTACGCATCTCCCAAGTTGCCACGCCAAGAATGCGGCTGGAGAGTATTCGATGCCTCTTTTAAGCAAAGACAGAGGACAGGAAACCCTGCATCGTACCCTGAGCCCCGAACGCGCCAACACGCACCCGACTTTTGGAGAGACAAGTCATGGGTTCGTTTCAACCTGTGCCAATCCTCGTTGCAAAGGGAGTTGGCTGAAGGTTTGGCGCAGCCGCTCGGCTCCGGTGTTTGAAGGCGGCTGGTGTTGCAGCCCGGAATGCACGGCAGCCCAGGTTGCAAGAGCGCTGCGGCGCGAGATGGAGATGCTCGGCCACACCGAGGAGACGCACCGTCATCGTATTCCGCTGGGGCTGCTGATGCTGGAGCAAGGCTGGATCACTGGCGCTGAACTGCGCGCAGCACTGTCAGAGCAACGAGCCGCGAAGGTCGGAAGAATCGGGCAGTGGTTGATTCGTCAGCACGGGGTAAAGGAACACCTGGTTGCCAGGGCTCTCGGACTGCAGTGGGGGTGCCCTGTTTTGGGACTGGACGGCCATGAGCCCGAATCCATGGCTGCGTTTCTGCCCCGGCTCTTTGTGGATGCCTTCGGCGTATTGCCGCTTCGGTCTGCTGCCGGCAAACTGCTTTATCTCGGATTTCAGCAGCGGCTGGATCCAGTGCTCGCGCTCGCAGTCGAGCGGATGACAGACCTGCGCGTCGAGAGTGGGCTTGTACAGGACTCGATCTTCCGTCCCTCGCATGGGCGTATGTTGCAGGCCAGGTTTCCTCAGGTGGAATTGATTGAGGCCGTTTCCGAACTGGTATTAGCGCAGGAACTGGCGCGTCGCGTGGAGCGGGCGCGTCCCGTGGATTGCCGGGTAGTGCGGTTGCACGACTGTTTCTGGATGCGCATTTGGAAGCGTCCGCAGCATGGGTCGCTGCCTGAGATGGACGCAGTGCAGGACGTGATCTGTTCGCTCAACGCGCGGATGTAAGATCTGCCCGTCAAATCGATTGCAAGGTTCATGAACTCGCCCGGTCTGCCGATAGAAACATTGTGGAGGATTCAGGGGCATGAGTGAAATTCGAACCTTGATTGTGGACGATTCCTCGGTGATGCGGAAAATTGTAGAACGCGCGTTGCGGCAGGCGGGTCTTGATCCGATGGTGGTACACGAAGCTTCCAGTGGCGTGGAAGGATTGGAAGTCTTGAAGACGAAACAGGTCGATCTGATCCTCTCCGATATCAACATGCCGTCGATGGATGGGCTGGAGTTTCTACGCCAGATTCGTGCCCAGCAGTTGGCGCCGGGAGTTCCGGTGGTGATGATTACCACCGAGTCGAGTGAAGAGCACGTGAAGGCTGCGATACAGGCAGGTGCGCGGGGGTATATCCGCAAGCCGTTCACGGCTGAACAGGTGAAGGAACGGGTTCTGCCGCTAGTGAGTGCAGCCTGATGGAGAAGACGGGATGCTTTTGAATGGAGTGCGTTTGAAAACGGGTTCTATTCCTGCGGTAGTGGGCGCCCAAAACGATAAGGAGCCTAAGATGGTGATATCTCTGCGCGAATCGATGCATCAGGTTGCGGATCCACGGAACCTGGATGCAAGCGTGGAAGAAGTTTTTCAATTGATGCTTGGGCTCGAATGCCGACGAGAGCCGGATCATCATGAGCGTGAGCCGGAATCGGTGACGGCGGTTGTCGGTTTTGGGGGGGCGTTGAGCGGAGCCTGCGTGCTTTCAACCGGACAGGGTGTCGCGCTGGAAATTGCGGCCCACATGACCGGCATGCAATTTAACGAGGTTGACGACACGGTGAAGGACGGAATTGGCGAAATCTGCAACATGCTGGCCGGGGCGTGGAAGGGAAAGGTGCCGGAATTGGCCGCCAATTGCGGGCTATCGGTGCCGGCAGTAATTACAGGGCGAGACTACAGGCTCCACGTTCAGGCGCCGGAGTTTCAACTGAACCATTGCTACCGGTTCGGCGATTCGCGGTTCTCGGTAACGATTGTCTGCGACGGATTGCAGTAGTCGGCGATTCATACATTAAATCCAATAAGTCATATTGGATCTGCATTGCAAGGGAGGAGCGGCTGACCCCGGAAAGGTGCTACTTCTTCTCATCTCGGCTCTCCCAGCACAACTCTGATGATCTTCTAATCTTCCTCTGCCCATTTCCGGTCATATTTCTGCATTCACCTCCATACGTCGGGAGAAGACACTATGGACAGTGGCTATTATGCGGCGATGACAGGGTTGGTGGCGCGCAACCAGGCGCTCGACACAGCTGCGGCCAACCTTGCCAATGCACAGACACCGGGTTACCGGGCTGAGCGTGAGTATTTCCGCTCAGTGCTGCTGGGCCCGGACGCCTCGGACTCTCAGTTAGGCCGTACTGTAAACAATTACGGCCTGCTCGGCGGAGACCAGCTCAGCATGAAGCAGGGCCCGCTGCAGCCAACTGGAAATCCGCTCGATCTCGCGATTGAGGGACAAGGCTTCTTTCAGGTCCAGACCGCCAACGGGATTCGCTTTACGCGCGATGGCAGTTTTCATCGTGCGCAGAACGGGCAGCTGGTAACTTCGGCCAGCGAGCCAGTTCTGTCCTCGGACGGGAAGTCGATTACGATTCCGCCAGGCGAAATCAGCGTCGGAACAGATGGAACCGTATCGGTGGAGGGCGGAACAGTTGCGATTATTGGCGTCGTTTCCTTTCCAGCAGGCGCCAATCTGACCGCCGAAGGAGCCAATCGATACCTCGCGCCCAAGGGCGTTCTTCCTTCAACGGCAAGGGATTCAAGTGTTCATCAGGGAGCGTTAGAGGCGGCAAATCAGGACGTCATTCAGGGCTCGCTCGATCTGATTGTGATGCAGCGTCAGGCGGAGATGATGCAGCGGGCGCTGACGGTATTCCATACCGAGTTCAACAAGTTTGCGGCAGAGGATCTGCCGAGGGTTTAGTACTGGAACCTTTTCAAGAAGTGAGGAGAAGAATGATTCGAGCCTTGTATACCGCGGCCAGTGGCATGAGCGCACAGCAGATGAATCTGGACACCATTGCCAACAATTTGGCCAACTCTTCAACGACTGGATTCCGCCAGCATCGGCTTGAGTTTCAAGACATGGTTTACCAGAATCTGGTGACACCAGGTGCGGCGCAGAGCCAGAACACTGTCTCGGCCGGATTGCAAATTGGCCTGGGAACGAAATCGGCCGCGACTGAGGTCATTTCTTCGCAAGGAGAGTTGAACGAGACACAAAATCCTCTGGACGTCGCAATTGAAGGAGCAGGGTTCTTCCAGGTGCAGCGGCCGGATGGAACGATTTCTTACACGCGCGCGGGTCAGTTTCACCTGAACAGTCAGGGCACAATCGTGACGACAGCCGGCGACCCTGTAATTCCGACCATTACGATTCCGCCAAATGCGACGGCGGTGACGATTACGCAATATGGCGTCATCAACGCCACATTGCCGGGCCAGCAAAACCCCTCCCAGCTTGGCCAGCTGCAGCTTGCTACCTTTCCAAATCCGGGCGGCCTGGCTAGCCAGGGCGGGAATCTGTTGCAGGCCACGCTCAGTTCCGGAGACGCTGTGTTAGGCAATCCCGGGGGAACTGAAGGTATGGGATCACTGCAGCAGGGCTATCTCGAAAACTCGAATGTGGATGTCGTGACCGAGTTTGTGCAGATGGTGCTGGCGCAGCGCGCCTACGAGTCAAACTCCAAAGTGATCAAAGCTGCTGATGACATGTACTCGCAGGTCAACAATATGACGCGTTGATGCAAGTGGGCATTGAATCAGGTGAAACGATCTTTTGGTTGAGGGTGAGATGGAGATTCAGCGGATAAAACTCGCGATCATGTCGTCGTTGATAGTTTGCTGCGCGAGCACAATATTCGCGCAAGCATTTGCTCCCGATCCGTCGAAGGCACGAGCAGATGCCAGCAACACATTCCGGCTGATTCGCGATCCTCACACCGGAATGCGGTGGCTACTGGAGCGTGATGCCGGAAACCCCGCAGGTCCGGGACGAATGGTTCTTCTGAATAGTCAGGATGGAGCGCGGTTCGAATCGGCGATCGCAAAGACGGGTGCTCCGATGATGAGCCGAGAAGTGCAGCACCCTGTGATTCGAAGCGGTGATCGGTTGGTGGTTGAAGAAAGCTCGGCTGTTGTGGAGGCTCGATTGGAGGCTGTTGCCCTTGGACCGGCTGCCGAAGGAGCAGAATTCAAAGTTCGTTTGGCGATTGGTGGCAAAGTGGTGCAGGCGGTGGCACTTGGACCAGGCCGCGCTGCGTTTGCGGCTCCCACGGGGAAGCGGTGATGAAAGTAAGTATCTCAATATCGATTGCGTTCCTTCTGATTGGAATGTCCATGCCCCTGGCGGCGAAGAAAGCGAAGCCCGGAGATCGGACGAGCGCAACGCCTCCTGAAACGGCGCTGCGCGCCTATGTTGACCGAGTTCGCGCGCAACAGGCCTCGGAAGTGAAAACGCCGGGATCGATCTGGAGCCCTGAAGGCAGGCTCGTTCGCCTGGGCACGGATGCAAAAGCTGCGCGCCTGCACGACGTGGTTTCAATCGTGGTGACGGAGAGCCTTGCCGCTTCGACTGACGGGCAGGTAAAGAACGCGCGCGCGTCCAATGCAACTTCAGGATTGACAGGGCTGTTCGGAAAGCTGAAGGCTGCCAACGCGCTGCAGAACCTTGTGGGAATGAGCTCGACATCGGGACTGACGGCACAAGGGCAGAGCAGTACAAACTCGAGCCTGGCGACAACGTTTGGAGCCGAAGTGGTGGAAGTGTTGCCAAACGGGATGCTGGTAGTTCAGGCCACACGGCAGTTGACGTTTTCTCAGCAGACGCAGCTCATTCATTTGCGTGGGTTGGTGCGGCCAGAAGATGTGAGCGCGCAGAACGAAGTCATGTCAACTGCAATGACCGATCTGGAACTTGAAGTGACTGGCAAAGGTATCGTTAACGACTCCACCTATCGGCAGAACCCTCTAGTGCGCCTGCTGGAAAAGCTGCTGATATTTTGACGGAAATAAATTCGACAATTGCGCCAACGCGAAGGGTCAGTTAGATGGATTCAAGAAATCAATGCACATCCAAGTTGGGAGGATGGGTCCTCCTCGGATTGCTGTTCCTTTGTGCTGTTCCAGCGGCGTCCGAAATCGCTGGTTCACTGGCGCGGGTGAAAGATGTGGCCACCATCGAAGGCATCCGCGACAATCAGCTGGTTGGATTTGGACTGGTAGTCGGATTGCGCGGTACGGGGGACAGCTCGCAAACGGTCTTTCCTGCTCAGACGCTTCTTTCGGTGCTTGAGAGGATGGGCATCACCGTTCCTCAAAGCGGTTCGCGCGGCGCCAACAATATGCAGGTGAAGAATATGGCAGGCGTATTTGTGGTGGCCACGCTGCCGCCCTTCAGTAGGCCGGGCAGCAAGCTGGACATCACGGTCTCATCGGCAGGCGACGCGCGCTCGCTCGAAGGCGGCATTTTGCTGATGACGCCGCTGTACGGACCCGATGGCCAAATTTTTGCGGAAGCACAGGGAGCACTTGTGCTGGGTGGCTACATGGCCGCGGGGGGCGGCAGTAGCCGGCAGATGAACCATCCCACGACGGCGCGCATTCCGGAAGGTGCGCTGGTGGAGCGCGCAATACCGCTCGACCTGAAGCAGATGCGCACGGTAACGGTGGTCCTGAATGACGCAGATTTTCATACTGCGGAGCGGATGGCCGAAGCAATCGATCGGGCGGTGGGCTCACCACGGGCGCGTGCGGTCGACAGCCGTCGGGTGATGATGGAAACCAGCGAAAATGAGGACGTGGCTGCGCTCCTGGACAAGGTGGAGTCGGCTGAGGTGGAAGTGTTTCCGCGGGCGCGGGTTGTGGTCAACGAGAGGACGGGAACTGTGGTAATCGGAGGCAGGGTGCGTCTTCAGCCGGTGTCCATTCTCCACGGCGGACTGGCTGTTAATGTCATTTCAACCACGCAAGTGTCCCAACCTGGGGCGCTGTCGGGGGGCACAACTCAGGTTGTGCAACAAACAAGTGTCCAGGCCCAGGACAAACCGGTGAACCGTATTGACCTGAAAGAGGGCGCTACCGTCGAGGATCTGGTGCAGGAATTGCAACGAACCGGCGCCGGCGCCCGCGACGTGATCTCGATTTTGCAGGCAATGAAAGAGGCCGGCGCGCTCGAGGCCGATCTTGAAGTTCTCTAGCTGGCTTCAGGCCACGGTCAAGAAGGAGTCCAAATGCGAATAGGATTGGGCAGTCAAAACGGAGTTGAAGGTCAACCGGAAAGCGCCGTATCGCCACGTCTGGTTCGGGCTGCTCAGGAGTTCGAAGCGCAGATGATGAAGGAGTTGCTGAAGCCTATGACCGGCCAGGATGCGCTTACGGGTCAAACAGCAGATGAGGGTGGAGACTCGGGAGCCACAGGTGCATTGGGAGAATTTGCGTCGGAAGCTCTTGGACAGGCGCTCAGTCAGAATGGAGGATTTGGAATCGCCGACCGCATTGTGCATGAGCTTTCCCGATCCGGTCGTGCTTCCGCGAATGGGAAGGTTGCCACCCACGGCACGAAGAACAGGCAATAAGAAGTACTGAATGACTAATGTGATTAGTGATGGTGCCGATAAGCAGGTTAAGGAGCAATGCGTATGGATATTCGAAACAGTATGGATGGATTAAAGTCGCTTTTGGGCGTGGATTCGACGGCGCCCGCAGCTGCCCGCCCAACGCGCAACACGCGTGCCGAAGAAAGCGCGCTCGGCAATGATCGTGCGACCTTGAGCAGCGCGGCCAGTGAGGTCTCGCAGGCCGCCGGAGAAGACGGCGTAAGAACAGACAAGATAGCGTCGATCCAGGCGGCTCTGGCCGCAGGAACCTATGCCGTGCCTGCATCCGCAGTTGCCACGAAGGTTGTCGACGCCATGCTGGGTGATCAGAAATAGTCCGTGCTGTTCGCTGGAACAGCACGGCAATGGAAGGGAATATTTTGTATGCGGGAAGCGGGTACGCAACTGGCTCGACATGAATTGAAGGTGCTGGTGGCTGAGGCGGCAAAGTCGTTAGAGAGGCTGGAGGCTGATCGACTGGAAGAACTTGCGCTGTCTTGTCAGGCCCTCAACCGCGATCTGACGCAGGGAGATCAACCTTTCAGCGCCCTTGAGGCACGCGCGGCAAAACAGGACATGGCCGTGCTTGCCAAGTTGCTTGAGGCGACGCGCGCTAATGTAGCAGTGATGGATAGGTTGCGCCAACTGCATGCAAGCCGGACAGA
>Ga0265313_10001528_pt1 | contig 21520 bp, 19 predicted proteins | sample 4123metaG_FD_203122 | JGI IMG/M metagenome (GOLD analysis project Ga0265313, IMG submission 203122) | Rhizosphere microbial communities from Carex aquatilis grown in University of Washington, Seatle, WA, United States - 4-1-23 metaG | ecosystem: Host-associated > Plants > Roots > Rhizosphere >...
TCGCCACCGTGTTCGCCGCAGATGCCGAGCTTGATGTTCGGGCGGGTCTTGCGGCCGAGGTCGATCGCGATCTTCATGAGCTGGCCGACGCCGGTCTGGTCGATCGAGGCGAAGGGATTCTTCTTGAAGATCTCGGATTCCTGATACGCGGCGAGGAAGCTGCCGGAGTCATCGCGCGACATGCCGAGGCAGGTCTGCGTGAGGTCGTTGGTGCCGAAGCTGAAGAACTCGGCGGTCTGCGCGACCTCGTCGGCGGTGAGCGCACCGCGCGGGATCTCGATCATCGTGCCGACGGAGTAGGTGAGTTTCACCTTCTTTTCCTTCTGCACGGCGGCGGCGACCTCGTGAACGAGCGCGACCTGGAGATCGAGCTCCTTCTTGAAGCCGACGAGCGGGATCATGATCTCGGGATGCGGCTTGAAGCCGGCCTTGGTGGCCTCGGCGGCGGCCTCGAGGACGGCGCGGGCCTGCATGGCGGTGATCTCGGGATACTTGATGCCGAGGCGGCAGCCGCGGAAGCCGAGCATCGGGTTGAACTCGTGCAGCTCGTGGACGCGCTGGATGATTTTTTCGACCGGGATGTCCAGTTTGCGCGCGAGATCCATCTGCGACTCCTTCGAGTTCGGGAGGAATTCGTGCAGCGGCGGGTCGAGGAAGCGGATCGTGGCCGGGAGGCCTTTCAGCGCCTTGAAGATGCCGAGGAAATCGCCGCGCTGGTAGGGCAGGAGTTTCGCAAGGGCGACCTCGCGGGCTTCCTTCGTGTCGGCGAGGATCATCTCGCGCATCGCATCGATGCGGTCGCCCTCGAAGAACATGTGCTCGGTGCGGGTGAGGCCGATGCCGACGGCGCCGAACGCGACGGCGTTGCGCGCCTGGTCGGGGGTGTCGGCGTTGGTGCGGACGGAAAGCTTCGTGGCCTGCGAACACCATTTCATGAGCTGTTGGAAGCTCTTGAATTTTTCGGTCTTCTGCGCGGCTTTGTCGTCGTGGATCAGGCCGGCGATGATTTCGGACGGCGCGGTCTTGATCTGGCCGGCGTAAACGTTGCCGGCGGTGCCATCGATCGAGAAGAAGTCGCCTTCCTTGAAGGTCTGGCCGGCGACGTTGACGGTCTTCTTTTCGTAATCGACGTGGAGCGCGGCGGCGCCGCACACGCAGACCTTGCCCATCTGGCGGGCGACGAGCGCGGCGTGCGAGGAAACGCCACCACGCGCGGTGAGGATGCCCTCGGCGGCGATCATGCCGCGAAGATCCTCGGGTGAGGTCTCGATGCGGACGAGGAGAACTTTCTCGCCCTTCTCGGCCGCGATGACGGCGCGATCGGCGTTGAAGTAAATCTTGCCGCTCGCGGCGCCGGGGCCCGCGGGAAGGCCGGTGGCGATGACGGCGGCTTTCTTCACCTCGGCGAGATCGAACACGGGCGCGAGGAGCTGGTCGAGCTGGTCGGCGGGGTTGCGCAGGATCGCGGTCTGCCAGTCGATCAATTTCTCCTTGAACATATCGACGGAGAACTTGAGCGCGGCCATCGCGGTGCGCTTGCCGTTGCGCGTTTGGAGCATGTAAACGACCTTGTCCTGGATCGTGAACTCGAAGTCCTGGACGTCCTTGAAATGCTTTTCGAGCGTCGCGCGGATGCGCTCGAGTTCGGCGAACGCCTCGGGGAGGTGTTTCTTGAGCTGGGCGACGGGCTCGGGCGTGCGCACGCCGGCGACGACGTCCTCACCCTGCGCATTGATCAAAAATTCGCCGTAGAATTCCTTGTTGCCGTTGGCGGGGTTGCGCGTGAAGGCGACGCCGGAACCGGACGTGTCGCCGGTGTTGCCATAAACCATGGCCTGCACGTTGACGGCGGTGCCCCACTCGGTGGGAATGTTGTATTTGCGGCGATAAACGATCGCGCGGTCGTTCATCCAGGAGCCGAACACGGCGCCGGCGGCGCCGACGAGCTGCTCCCACGGCGTTGCGGGAAAATCCTTGCCGACGCGCTCCTTCACGAGCGCCTTGAAACGGACGACGAGCTCCTTGAGGTCATCGACGGAGAGCTTCGTGTCCTCGATCTCGTGGTTGCCGTGGCGCTCGTCCTTCAGCGTGCTGATGACGGTCTCGAACGGCTCGTGATCCTCGTCAGGGCGCTTTTGCACGCCGAGCACGACGTCGCCATACATCTGGACGAAACGGCGGTAGCAGTCCCACGCGAAGCGCGGGTTGTTGGTTTTCTTGGCGAGCGCCTCGACGGTCTGGTCGTTGAGGCCGAGGTTGAGAATCGTGTCCATCATGCCCGGCATCGAATCGCGGGCGCCGGAGCGCACGGAGACGAGCAGCGGGTTGACGAGATCGCCAAACTTCATGCCGGTCTGCTTCTCGAGCGAGGCGATGCCGACCTCCATCTGGCCGCGGAGCGCGGCGGGATAGGTGCGCTTGTTGGCGTAGTAGTAGGTGCAAACCTCGGTCGTGATCGTGAAGCCGGGGGGCACGGGCAGGCCGATGCGGCACATTTCGGCGAGATTGGCGCCCTTGCCGCCGAGGAGCGGCTTCATCGAGCCGTCGCCATCGGTCTTCTTGCCGAAGAGATAGACGTATTTTTGCGCCGAGACGGCGGAGCTTTTTTTCACCGGCGCCGAAGAGGACTTCAGGGCGACGGTTTTTTTCGCTTTGGATTTGGCGGTCATGATTTGGATGAGTTCAAAATGAAAATTTTCAACGCGTGCGCAGACGCACAGGGAATGGCAGGGGATAACACGAGGCCGGGACTGTCAACGGCACAGCCGCCGCATGACAGGGGACGGTGCATTTTTGCCAAAATATGCTCCAAATCCACGGGCGGGCCGCCGCACCAGCGTGGCACCGGCCGGACGGGCCTCACGAAAGCGCGCGATCAGCCTACTTGCGGCCGGCCGCGAGCTGCGCTTTCAGCACGACGCGGAACATTTGCAGTGCCAGCCAGAAAACCGCCGACAGGCACGAGGCGCCGACGGCCGCCCACAACGCGATCATCTTTGGATTGTTCGACGGCACGTGCGACCGGAGCACGCTCCAGAGGAAGGCGAAGAACGCGGCGACGAGGATGATGTCAACGACGAGACTGACGGGCGTGACGAGCTTTTCTTCAGACTGGGCCATGGCGGAAAGGAGATTCAGAACGCGGAAGTTGTCCACGGAAAATTGCGCGGGCGGCGGCGTTGGGCGCCGGCGGGCGGATAAGACTTGCCTCGGGCGACGGTTGAAGGCGTTTTCGTGCGCGTCCCCCACAACCCATGCGCCCGCTTGCCGAACCATCGACCGACGCCTTGGTCCGGGAAGTCCTGCGATGGAAAATCATCTCGGCGCTGATGCTGGTCGGCATTATCGGGCTCGGGCTGGTCAGCGCCTACCTGTTGCGCTCGATGGACCACGATTATTCGGACCTGATCGACCGGAGCGTGCCGGTGTTGAACGAAATGCGCGCGCTCAGCACGAGCGCGCTTTCCGCCCAGCGTTCGCTGCTCGCCGGCCTGCTGGCGGAGGACGACAGCCGGCGCGCGGTGGCCTACACCCGCGTGCAGGCGTTCATCGACACGGGCCGCCACATCCGGCGCGCGCTCGGCGATCGCGAAATTTTCCAATCGAGCGGGACGGCGCTCAAGCCGCTCGACCGGGCGGGATCCAATTACGAGGAGGCGGTGGAGGAATTTCTGGCGCTCGCGAAAAACCATCGCATGACCGAAGCGCAGGCGTGGCGGCGCGCAAAGGTGAAGCCGGCACTCGACCTTTATCTCACGCAGCTCGAAATCGCCGCGCGCTACGTCGAGGATCGCAGCCAGAAAATCAGCGACGATTACTCCGACGTGGCGCGCAGCCGCTCGGCGATCCTCATCGGCTTCGCGAGCCTGCCGATTCTCATCGGGTCGATCATGTTGATCGTGGTGGTCGTGGTCATCGTCGGCATGATTTTGATTTTCCGCCGCGTGGGCGTTGATGACGCCAATTGAGCGAGTCCGGTGCGGCCGAGCCGCCCGCGCTACAGTGTTTTCGGAATCGCGGCGGTGAGGATCTCGGGCGCGCTGGCGGTGACGACGACGTTGTCCTCGATGCGCACGCCGCCGAGCGCGAGGTGTTGTTCGACCAGCGGCCAGTTCACGCAATCGCGAAAACGTTCCCGGCGCTTCGGATCGTTGAGGAGCGCGGGAATGAAATAGAGCCCCGGCTCGATCGTAACGACGTAACCCGGCGCGAGCGGCAAATCCATCCGCAGCGTGCGCAGGCTGGGGCGCGGATCTTTCGCGCGGCCCGGCAGCAGGCCGCCAGCGTCGCGCACGCCGAGGCCGACCATGTGGCCGATGCCGTGCGGGAAAAACAGCGTGTGCGCGTCCTGCTCGACGAGCGATTCCGCCGCGCCGCGCAGCACGCCGAGGCTCACGAGTCCGGCGGTGAGCTCGACCGCGGCGGCGAGATGAACGTCGCGCCACTCGGCGCCGGACACGCAGCGCGTGATCGCCCGCTCCTCGGCGGCGAGGACGATTTGATGGAGGTCGCGTTGAAACGCACTTGGCGCGCCGACGACGTAGGTGCGTGTGACGTCAGTGACGTAGCGGTCGATTTCACCGCCGGCATCGACGAGCACGAATTCGCCCGCGCGCACGGCGCGCGCCGTGGGCTCGAAGTGCAGCACGGCCGAGTTCGGCCCGGTGCCGACGATCGTGCCATAGCCAGGGCGCGTCGCGCCGTGCCGGGAAAATTCCGCCTCGAGTTCGATCTGAAGCGCGCGCTCCGTCACGCCGGGGCGGAGATGCTCGCGCAGTTTCGCGTAACCGGCGGCGGTGGCGGTGGCGCCGCGTCGCAACAGCGCGAGTTCGGCAGCGTCTTTCGCGCGCCGCGCGTGGGTGAAGCTCTCGCGGATTTTCGCGGTGAGCGCGTCGTCGAGGCGGACGCCGCGCAGCGGAGCGCCGAGCATCGCGATCGGCCGGCCGCGGCGGGTTGCGAGCCACGGCTCGAGCGTGGAGATGGAAACGCCGGGCAGTTGCTCGCGGCCTTCCCAGATGCGTTCGCCCTCGGTGACGTCGGTGACGAATGACGTCCAGCCCGTGTGCGGGTCAAAGGCGATCACGCCGCCGGGGCATTCGTGCTTGGCGAGGTAAAAATATTCCGCGTGCGAGCGGAATGGATAAGTTTGGTCAGAGCCTTCCGGCAGTGGCACGGGTTCGCCGGCGCCGACGAGCAGCAACGCGTCACCGAGATCGAGGGCGGCGGCGATCCGTGCGCAGCGGTCGTTGAGAAAGGAGTTCATGAGAACGCAGAGATGGGAACAACGGGCGGAACGACGCGATTATCGAATGGGCGAAAATCCCCCGCGTGCCGGTGGGCGTCAAGGTTCGCGACGCGGTTGAAAAATCCACCGGAATTCGCGCGCCGTGCGGAACGGTCAAAATCTGCTCATCTTCTGGCAATCAGCGCGTAGTCGGAAACGGCGGGTTGTGGCAACGTAACAGCGTGAAGACGATCCTAACCCCAGTCGATTTCTCCGGCATCACCGATGCCGTGGTCGGGCAGGCGAGCGTCTTTGCGAAAGCGGTGGGCGGCCGGGTCGTGCTGGTGAATGTGCTCCAGCCGCCGGTGATCACGAGCGAATACGGTCCGTTCATGGAGAACATCGGCGAGATCGTGCTGGTGGCGGAAAAATCGGCCGCGAAGCAGCTGGCGCGATGGCAGGACCAGCTGATCGCCGCGGGCATCGAGGTCGAGGCGTTGCAGCTCACGGGCGCGCCGGTGACAAGCATTCTCAAACAAGCGGAGAAAATGGCCGCCGACTACATCGTGATGGGTTCACACGGGCACACGGCCTTCTACGACTTGCTCGTAGGCAGCACCACGCATGGCGTGCTGCTGAAATCCGCGTGCCCGGTGCTCATCGTGCCGGCGCAAAAGAAAAAAATGCCGCCGAAATAATTTGGTTAGTGGAAAGGGAAATGTGTGTGGGAGCGCCGGCGGGGGCCGGCGCTCTTTTTTTGTGCCGATGAAACCGAGCGTGTGCGGAAACGCCGGACGCGGAATCCTACTTGGCGAACGCGCGCCGCATCCCGCCGGTGACGAGCGCGAGCGTAAGCAGCGAGTTCACGGGCATCAGGATCGCGGCAACGAGCGGGTTCATCCAGCCGGCGACCGCGAGGCCGACAGCGAGAACATTGTAGGCGACGGAAAAAATCAGGATGACGAGTTGCGTGCGGCGGCGGATACGGTTGACCGCGAAGAGCGCGCGCAGTCCGCCAATGCCACGGCCGAGATAATAAAAATCGGCCTTTTGCTCGAGCACGCCGCGATGGATGACGGGCGTGCCGCGGCAGAGTGCGCGGTCGAACGCGAGGCTGTCGTTGGCGCCATCGCCGAGCATGAGCGTGTAGTTGGCGCCGTGGGCTTCAATCCAGGTGGCTTTTTGCTGCGGCGTGAGTTCACCGACGGCGTGCGCAGCGGGCAGGCCGAGCTCGGCGGCGAGCGTGGCGACTTTTTCGCGGCGATCGCCGCTAAGGATGAAAGTGCGATAACCGCGAGCGGCGAGCGCGGCGATTTCGTCGCGTGCGTCGGGTCGCGCGGTGTCGGCGAAACGAAAGCGGGCGAGGACCTCACCATCGCGGGCGAAAATTGTTTCGTCAGACGGAGAACCGGCGTCGCGCCAACCGGCGCGACCGAGCGACCAGGGGCCGAGCTCGACGCCGTGACCGACGGTTTCACGCAGCTCGCCGGTGATCGTGTCGGCGGAGGCGGGCGACTCGCCCGAGGCGAGCAAGTTTTCGAACAGGCACTGGCTGACGGGATGCGGGTTGTCGCGCGCGAGGGCGAGGAGCGCGGCGCGGGCGGGCGCGTCGAGCGCGCGGAGCGACCCGGGATTTTGCAGCACGGGCGTCTCGAGGGTGAGCGTGCCGGTTTTGTCGAAGACGAGTTTGCGGACGCGATGGAGCCGGGCCCAGAGGTCGGCTGCGCGCACGAAGACGCCGCGGCGGCGGAGCGCGACGGTGGCCATCTCGTCGGCGAGCGGGAAGGCGAGGCCGATGGCGCAGGGGCAGGAGACGACGAGCACGGCGGTGATAACGGACCACGTGCGCAGCGGATCGCGCGTGGAAAACCACCATGCGAAGCCGGACAACACGGCGACGGCGATGACGCCGACGAGGTAGCCGCGGATGATTTTTTCGAGGAAGACGTGGCGGGCGCCGGCGCGCGGCGCGGGGCGGAGAAGCTGGGCGAGCAGCGATTCGGCCCACGACTGGAGCGCGGCGAGCGGCGCGGCGGCGCGGCCGAGGTTGACGGCGCCGGCGGGAACGCGTTCGCCGGCGCGGAAGGCGCGCGGCTCGGATTCGCCGTTGATCGAGGCGAGTGAGAAAATCGCGGATACGGAGACGAGGCGGGATTCGACCGGAACGGTCTGGCCGGAGGCGGCGAAGAAGGCATCGCCGCTTTTGAGTTGTTCGGGCGGGATTTCGCCACCGGCGGCGAGGCGGACGCGCTGCGGTTTCGGCTGCTGGGCGAGGAGACGGCGCTGGTTGCGCTCGATCGCGGCGGTCTGGGCCCAGCGGCCGATCAGCATGAGGAGGATGAACGTCGCGACGAAATCGAAATAGACGAAGCGTTCCTCGCCCGCGAGCCAGCCGTAGAGCGAACCCAGATACGCGCCGAGGATGCCGATCGAGATCGGCAGGTCGATGTGCATCGCGCCTTCGCGGAGTGCGCGCGTGGCGCGGCCGAGAAAATACGTGCCGCCGACGAGGAAGCTTAGCGTGCCGAAGACGAGCGACAGCAGGCCGAAGAGCCGCGCGTAGGGAAACGTGCGCGCCATGCCGAAATAGACGGGGAACGCGAAGAGCATGACGTTCATCGCGAACGCGGCACAGAGGCCGATGCGTTTGACGAGCGCGCGGCTTTCGGGCGCGACGGCAGTATCGCCGCCGGGGCCGAGGAGGTAGCCGAAGGACTGGAGTTTTTTCGCGAAGTCGGCGGCGAAGAATTTTCCGGGAATCCAGCGGAGGCGCATCTGGCCGAGCTGGGCGTTGGTCTCGATGTCGCGGGCGCCGGGCTGTTGTTGGAAGAGGCGTTCGATCAGCCACACGCAGCCGGCGCAGGAAATGCCCTGGACGGAGAGAACGAGTTCGGGCGGACGGGAACCGGCGGCGGCTTCGGCGAGGCGCTGGGCGGATTCGAGCCAGGCGAAATCGCGCGGCTGGAAAACGGCGGCGTCGGCGGGCGCGGTGATGTCGTCCTTGATGTTGTAGTAGCCGGCGAGGCCGTGTTCGTGGACGAGGCGGAAGACGTAGGCGCAGCCCGAGCAGCAGAAGCCGGAGTCGCGCGTGCGGGCGTCGAAAAGCGGGGCGCCGCAGTGGCGGCAGGCGAACTTTGCGCGCGGGGCGGACGGAGGCGACTCGGCGGCGACGGCGCTCATGTTAGAAACAGATCAGCGAATGCGGATCGGGGCCGGCGAAGCCGAGCGTGCCGCGGAGCCGCCAGCCGAGGACGACGGCGGTGGTGAGCGCGAGCGCGAGGCGGGTGCGGTCGAGCCAGAGCGGCGAGAGTTTTTGGCGGACCCAGTGAAATTGGGTTTGCGCAAGCCAGAGCAGCGGGACGGTGCCGAGGCCGAAGGCGAGCATGAACTCGACGCCGCGTAGCGCGGAGCCGGAAAGCAGCGCGAGCGCGATGATGAAGTAGAGCGGGCCGCAGGGCAGCAGCGGCGTGGCGAAGCCGAGCGCGGCGGCGGCTTCGACGCGCGAGCGGCGGCGGAAGGCGGCGGAGAGACGAAGCGTGAGCCGGCCGAGGGCGGCGGGTTTCGGGAGGTGGCGGTCGAGGCGAAAGGCGAGCGCGAGGAAGAAGAAAACGAGGAGCCAGGGAAACCAGCGCAGAAAAGAACCGGAGACGAACGTGAGTGGAAGGCCGCCGAGTCCGCCGGCGATCGCGCCGAGCACGGCGTAGCTCGCGAGGCGGGCGAGGTGATAGGTGGTGCTGACGGTTTGGGCGTCGGCGGAGTCGCCGCGGACGGGCATCAACGCGCAGGCGAGCGGGCCGCACATGCCGGCGCAGTGGAGGCTTGTAATCAGGCCGGCGACGAAGGCGGCGGCGGGGGAGTTGACGGCGGAAAAGGGCAAGGCAGATGAAGCGCGAGGTTATCGCGCGGGATTTGTGACGAGGGGGACTTCGGCGACCGGGTGGTGCGAGGCGATGACGAACCAGACGGTCCAGACGACGAGTTGCACCGCGAAAGCGGCGACGAAGAGCAGCCAGAGCAGGCTGCGACGGGCGGGTGCGGATTGAGGCTTAGCGGTTGGCGCGGGCGTGCTCACGTTGTTCATCCTCTTCTTCGCGGAGGAGGCGGGCGTCGGGGCCGAGGAATTCGACCTCGCGGTCGAGATGGAAAGTCTGCGCGTCATCGGCGACGCGGATGGTGAAGTTGAAGGGCGCGGTGTATTCAATGCGCGGTTGCTGGAGGACGAGCGGCTGAACGATTTCGCCGAGCGGCGGGACTTCGATGGGGGTGGTGAGGCCGGTTTGGCGGAGCGAGGACGGGACGCGATCGAGATGGAGAACGAAACGCGCGGACACAGTGCGCTTGTTCACGATGCGGACGAGGAATTGGTTTCGGATGGACGTGGCATCGACGATGTAGGGCGCGCCGGTGATGCGGGTGACGCCGAAATTCGCGGGGCGGACGGTGGAGAGCGCCCAGGTGGCGACGCTGGCGCCGGCGAGAAGCAGCACGCCGTAAAGTGCGGTGCGCGCGCGGAGCCAGCGGGTGGGTTTGCCGGCGAAGGCGTTTTGCGAGTCGTAGCGGACGAGGCCGCGCGGGCGGTGGAGGCGCGTCATCACATCGTCGCAGGCGTCGATGCAGGCGGTGCAGCCGACGCATTCGAGCTGGAGGCCCTGGCGGATGTCGATGCCGGTGGGGCAGACGTGGACGCAGCGGAGGCAGTCGATGCAGTCGCCGGCGCCGGGCGTGCCGGCTTTGCCGCGCGGTTCGCCGCGGGCGGCGTCGTAGCCGATGACGAGTGAGTGGTCGTCGATCAAGGCGGATTGGATACGGCCGTAGGGGCAGATAACGATGCAGAGCTGTTCGCGGAACCAGGCGAAGTTGAAATAAAGGATGCCGGTGAAAACGGCCATGAAGCCGAAGGCGCTCCAGTGTTCGACGGGTGCAGCGCTGATCATGGACCACACTTCGGGAATCGAAACGAAGTAGGCGAGAAAGAGGTGTGCGATGGCCGCGGAAACAAGAAGGTAGAGCACGTGTTTGATGGTGCGCTTGAGTGTTTTCGTGGCGGAGGGCGGGGCGGCGGCGAGCGCGCGGCGGGCGAGGGCGTCGCCGTCGATCAGGCGTTCGATGCGGCGATAGACGTGATCGAGAAAGACGGTGTGCGGGCAGGCCCAGCCGCACCAGATGCGGCCGAAGAGCGCGGTCACGAAAAAGAGCGAGAAGCCGGCGCCGCTGATGACGAAGAAAAGCAGCCAGGTGTCCTGCGCGGCGAGCGTGAGGCCGAAGAGGTGGAAGCGGCGCTCGGCGATGTCGATGAAGACGGCGGGGTAGCCGCCGATCTTGATCCACGGCAGCGAGAGGTAGAACGCGATCAGGAAAAACGCGGAGACGATGCGCGCGCGGGTGAAACGTCCGTGAGTGTCGGCGGGATAGAGGAACGGGCGCGAGCCGTCGGCGCGGATCGTCGTGACGGAGTCGCGGGTGGGCTGGGGGAATGGCGAGAGCCTTACGCCCGACGACGAAGGCGCCGCGGTGCGGGTCGGCACGGCGGGGCGATTCGAGATCGGGGTTGGCTTTTCATTCGTCATTCGGCGATCCGCGGGTCATGGCGCCAGGAGCGGCGTCCACGCGGCTTGTTTTTCGACGGGTTCGCCCTCGGTGTGGTGGCTGAGGATGAACGCGACGGCTTCGGAGACTTTCTTCGCGCCGAGCACGGGGCCCCAGGCCGGCATGCCCTTGGCGAGAACGCCGTTTGTGGCGGTGGCGTAGATTTCGGTCGGCCGGCCGCCGTGTATCCAGAGATGATCGACGAGATTCGGGCCGATGCCGCCGGTGAGTTTTTCGTTGTGGCAGCTCGCGCAAGTGGTGGTGAAGGTGGCGCGGCCGGCCTCGACGAAGACGGGGTTGCGGCTCATTTTCCAAAGGCTGGCGTCGTCGAGCGAGGGCGCGGCGGCGAGCTTGGCGGCCTCGATGGCGGCGAGTTGCTGCTCGACGACGGCGGTCTGGGTCGGGCCGAGGTTGGCGCGTTCGTAGTAGAACCAGTAGCCGACCCAGAAGATGATCGCGCCATAAAAGGTCGCGAGCCACCAGTTCGGGAGGCGTTTATCGTATTCCTGGATACCGTCGAACGAGTGCGGGCGGAGCGCGTCTTCCGAGGGCGGAGGGTTAGGCGGAGGGGTCATGGCGGACGTCGTCGGAGTCGGAGTTGAAGGGAAGGTTGGCGAAGCGATCGGCCTGCTCGCGCTTCATGCCCATCGCGTGCCAGAGAAAGGAGAGGAAGATCGTCGCGGCGGTGGCGAAAGCGATGATCACGAGGATTTCGGCATAGCCGCCGAGGATGAGGCGTTTGAACATTTTGGTGTGACGTGTGACCTGTGACGTGGGGCAAGCCGGTCAGCGGCTGGCGGTTTTCGGGGCGACGGGCTGCGAGTGGCCGAGGGTTTGGAGGTAGGCGGTGAGGGCAATGATCTCCTTCTCGGGCGCGATGTAGCCGCCGGCGGCGCGGAGATCCTTCGCGATCCCTTTCGATTGCTCGGCGACGCTGTCGAAAATCTGCGCGGCGCTGAGCGGGCCAAAGGGGACGCCGAGCATGCGCTGGACCTTGATCTTCGCGGGGAGCGCGGCGACGTCGGTGTCGTTGGTGAGCAGCCACGGGTAGTTCGGCATGTTCGAGCCGACGGAGATGGAACGAGGGTTCTCGAGGTGGCGGAGGTGCCAGATGTTCGGATACTTGCCGCCGACGCGGGCGAGGTCGGGGCCGTTGCGCTTCGAGCCCCACTGGAACGGGTGGTCGTAGATCGATTCGCCGAGGCGGGAGTATTCGCCATAACGGAGCACGTCGGGGACGAGCGTGCGGATCATCTGCGAGTGGCAGAGGTAGCAGCCTTCGCGGATGTAGATATCGCGGCCGGCGAGTTCGAGCGGGGTGTAAACGACCTGGATGCGGTCCTCGACATTTTCGGCGCGTTCGAGGGCGATGGTCGGGATGATCTGGATCAGGCCGCCGGCGGCGACGGCGATGAAGGTGAGGACGGTGAACGGGAGCGCGTTGAGGAGGAGTTTTTCATACCAAGCGCTCCAGGATTTGCCGCGCGAGTGGATGAGCGCGTAGCCGGCGACGAAGCAGACGAGCGCGCCCGCGAGGCCGACGGTGCTGACGAGGTCGGTGCCGAGCATCCACATCGTCGCGAAGCCGACGCCGAGGAGGCAGAAGAGCGTCGGGGCGTTGAAGAAGGTGCCGCGGACGCCGAGCGATTCGGCGGGAGCGCCGTCGTCGGCGAAGACCTCGATGGTGCCGTTGACGGGCGAGGCGCCGCGGACGGTGCGGTAGAGATTATAGATGAGCAGGAACCAGCCGACGAGGTAGAGGCCGCCGCCGATCAGGCGCATGAGCATCATCGGGCGGATGGCGTTGACCGTATCAAGGAAGTTGGGATAGGCGAGGACGGTGCCGTTCTCGGTGGTGGCGTTGAGCATCAGGCCCTGCGTGATCCCGCTCACCCACATCGCGGAAACGTAGAGGAGAATGCCGACGGTCCCGATCCAGAAATGGAGATTCGCGAGCGAGACGGAGTGGAGCGGTTTGTTCCAGAGGCGCGGGAGCAGCCAGTAGATCATGCCGGCGGCCATGAAGCCGTTCCAGCCGAGCGTGCCGCCGTGGACGTGGCCGATGATCCAGTCGGTGTAGTGGGCGAGGGCGTTGACGGACTTGATCGAAAGGAGCGGGCCCTCGAAGGTGGCCATGCCGTAGAACGTGACGCCGGCGGCGAAGAATTTCAGGACGGGATCGGTGCGGAGTTTGTGCCAGGCGCCGCGCAGCGTGAGCAGGCCGTTGAGCATGCCGCCCCACGACGGCGCCCAGAGCATCAGCGAGAAGGTCATGCCGAGCGACTGGAGCCAGCCGGGAAGGGCGGTGTTGAGCAGGTGATGCGGGCCGGCCCAGATATAGACGAACACGAGCGACCAGAAGTGGACGACCGAAAGGCGATACGAATAAATCGGGCGCTCGGCGGCCTTCGGCACGAAGTAATACATGATGCCGAGAATCGGCGTGGTGAGGAAGAACGCCACGGCGTTGTGCCCATACCACCACTGGACGAGGGCATCCTGCACGCCACTGAAAACCGGATACGAGTGGAGCAGCGAGGTCGGGATCGAGAGGTGGTTGACGATGTAGAGCATCGCCACGGTGATGATCGTCGCGATGTAGAACCAGATGGCGACGTAGAGCGCGGGCTCGCGGCGGCGGGCGAGCGTCCAGAAAAAGTTCACCGCGAAGACGACCCAGATGAACGCGACGGCGATGTTGATGGGCCAGATGAGCTCGGCGTATTCCTTGCCGCGGGTGAAGCCGAGCGGGAGCGTGATCGCGGCGGCGACAATGATGAGCTGCCAGCCCCAGAAGTGAAGGTTCGAGAGGAAGTCGCTCGCGAGCCGCGCTTTCACGAGTCGCTGCGTCGAATAGTAGATGCCGGCGAACATCATGTTGCCGACGAAGGCGAAGATGACCGCGTTCGTGTGCAGCGGGCGGAGGCGGCCGAAGGTGAGCCAGGGCAGGTTGAAGTTGAGCCGCCAGAAATTGAGCTGCGAGGCGACGAGGACGCCGACCAGCATGCCGACGGCGCCCCAGATGACGCTCGCGAGGAGGAACTGGCGGACGATTTTGTCGTTGTATTCGATCGTGATCTTGCGGTCGGACATGGGGAAGTTCAGCGGCGGATTTCGTTAGGATTGGCGACGACGCGCGGCGTTTCCTCGGCGAGCGGGAGAAGGGACTCGCGCTCGGCGCTGCGGAAGCGGCGCGCGTTCTCCCGGAGGAAGAAAATCACAAACGTGAATACAAGGCAGAGGCTGATGGTTAGCGTGAGTGGGATGACGGACATGGCGGGCGGGGGTTGGTCGAACGCGGGGTGGAAATAAGGCGCCGGTGACTCTAAAGCACGCGGGCGCGGGCGACTCCGCAGGCGTTGCCATGCGCTGGGCATTTTTTGTCCTGCGCGGTTATTGCCGACCAAAAGACGCGCACGGATTGCCAACTGATGCGAAGCGCAAAGGTCGGCCACGCCGTAAGGTCGTCGGACGATGCAGGAGCCCCTCCTCAACAGCCTGTGCGCACAGCGGCAGCATATTCATGCGCGCTGGGATACGCTGTTGCGGACGGAACGCGTCACGAGTCCGCTGGCGTATCCGGATGCGCTGGTGCACCTGATCGAGTGGGCGCTCGACCAGGTTTTTGCGGCATTGCGCGATCCGAACACGCGGCGCCGGGCCGAGCACGCGGGCGGCCGGACGACGTCACGGCCGGAGTGCCCGTGCGGGCGGAATCCGCTGCTGGCGTTCTTTCTCGCGGGCGAGCAGGCGATGCTCGAGGCGCTGGTGCTCGAACAGGCGGCGCACCTGCCGATCGATCCGCACGAGCGCGACCTGGCGCTGGCGGAACTTTATCTGGCCATTCGCTCGATCTCGCGGCGAGAGGTCGAGGCGTTTTGCTCGGTTTGCCAGCACCGGCATGCGGCGGGTTACGTGGACGGGCAACGGTCGAGAACGACCGAGCTGCACGCGTCCGCGTCGTTGAGCAAGGCGGTGTGAGCCGGCGCGCGGGGCGCGCAAATTTCGGTGACCGTGGACAGGCCGACGCTTAATTGCGCTCGGTCGCGTGCAGACGTTCGCGGTAGCGGCTCGGGGACTCGCCGGCGATTTTTCGAAAAACGCGGTTGAACTGGGAGAGCGACTGGAAGCCGGCCTCGTAGGCGGCTTCGCTGACGCGCTTGTGCGGGTTGAGCAAAAGATTCTTAACTTTCTCGACGCGCACGCGCGCGAGGTAATCGGTGAACGTCATCCCGGTCGCCTTCTTGAAGGTCTTGCAGAAATAAAATGCGCTCATGTTCACCGACTGCGCGACCTGCCCGAGCGAGAGATCCTCGCTTTGATGATCGGTGATGTAGAGGCGGGCCCGCGAGATCACGGGAGATTCGGCGGTCTCCTGTTTGACGAGGAGCTGGTTGCTCAGCGCCGAGAGGTGCTGCGCGAAAATGGTGAGCAGGCGGATGATCGACTCGTATTGTTTTTTCGTGACGACGCGCGTCTGGAAAAACGCCTCCTCGAGCTGCTTGAGGTCGGTGTCCACGCCCCACTTGAGGAGCTGGCGGGTGGCGCGCTTGAACTGCAGCTGCGAGGGCTGGTGCAGCAAAATCTGGCCGGTCTGGAGAAAGGCGATGAGGTTTTCGCCGACGCGGACGGGCACGGCGGAATCGCAGAGCCCGGCGAAACACTTGAGCGTTTGCGGCTCGAGTTTCGCCTCCTCCTCGACGCGCCGCTGCAATTGCAGGCAGGCCGCGCAGGAGCGATTGGTCGTGGCCATGAGCGCGCAAAACGGATTTTCCTTCGGGTCGCCGTGGTGCGGCAAATCGAAGGCCTCGATCGGGCGGAGGTTGATCGGCAGCCCGGTCGTCTCGCGAAACGCCTGCTCGTAGTCGCGATAAATGCGCGACTGGCGCAATTGCTCGACCATTGCGCGGACGTCGGGGGGGGCGCCGGATTCCATGCGCAGCAAAATATGCGTGGAAAATCATTGCGCAATGCGGAACGCGGCGCGCGGTGCGCGCTAGAAGCGAAAGCGCGGAGGTGAAGTAGCGTTGGTTTTCGCGCCTCCACCGCGGGCGGACTCGCGGGTGGACTTAGCGAATCCGCACTTCGCGACCAGTGCGGGCCGAGGTGTAGATCGCGTCGAGAATTTTTTGCACGGCGAGCGATTCGGCGGGTTTCACGTAAGCCTGCGCGTGGCCGAGGAGGCAGTCGATGAAATGCACCATGCGGTTCGGGTTCGCGAGGTGCGTTTGTGTGGGGACGCTTTCGACGGAGTAGCCGCGCCCGGTCTGGCGGAAGAGTTGGAGATTTGGGATGAGCGCGCCGGCCGCGGTGCCGAAGAGCTGCGTGCCGTTGAAATCGGGGACCGCCTGGTGCGCGGCCCAGGATGTTTCCAACAGCACGGTGCGGCCGCTCTTCAGCTTGATCAGCGCGAGCGACATGTCCTCGACGTCGAACGGCTTTTTCGGATCGATTTCGCTTTTGCCCCAGGTGCCTTCGCCGAAGCCGCGCGGGCCGAACTTCGCGTAGGTCTGGCCGCTGACGGCGGCGGCGTCGAACTCGCCCAGCAAATACAGGCAGCGGTCGAGCGCGTGGACGCCGATGTCGTAGGTGCTGCCGCCGCCGGCGAATTTCGCCTGGGTGAACCACGAACCGATGCGGGGGATGCCGCCGCGACGCGTCCACGCGGACTTCGCGTGATAGACTTCGCCGAGCACGCCTTTGAGCACGAGCTGCTTGAGCGTCTGCACATCGGGGCTGAAGCGGTTGTTCTGGCCGACCATCAGGAGCACGCGGCGTTTTTTTGCCTCGGCGACGAGGCGCGCGGCGTCGCGGGCGCTGGTCGCCATCGGTTTTTCGAGCATCACGTGCTTGCCGGCGCGCAAGGCATCGAGCGCGACCGGGAAATGAAGATAGTTCGGCAGTGCGATCGAGATAACGTCGATGTCGGCGCGGGCGAGAAGCTGGCGGTAGTCGGTCACGACCAGCGGAACGTCAAACAGCTTTGCGGCGGCGGCGGCGCGCGCGGCGTTCGTGTCGGCGACAGCCGCGAGCTGGACGGCGGGATGCAGGCGAAAGGAGGCGAGGTGATCGAGGCCGATGGCGCCGGCGCCGACGACGGCGACGTTGAAGGAGGATTTTTTGGGCATGAAAACGGCTCCGGCGCATCAAGCCCGGCCCCAGCGCTGGAGTTGCTCGAAGCAGAGGCGGACCGACGCGAGCGGCGCGTGGCGGTATTTTTCCTGTTCGACGATCAGCCACTCGGCCGCGCCGATGCTGTCGATCGCGGCGAAAATCGGCGCGAAATCGACGGGGCCACTGCCCAGCTCGGTTTCGTCCTTCAAGTGCACGAGCTTCACCCGCGCGCCGTGGTCGCGGAGGAATTTTTCCGGCGAGTAGCCGCCGGCCTGCACCCAGTAAACGTCCACTTCGGCTGCGAGATTGCGCGGTTCCGCGGCGCCGAGCAGCCAGTCGAACACGGGCCGGCCGTCGAGCTGTTCGAATTCCGGCGCGTGGTTGTGGTAGCTGAGCTGGAGCCCGGACGCGCGCAGGCGGGCGCCAAGGTCGTTGAGCTCCTCGGCGATTTTTTCGACGGCGCCGGGCGACACGAATTCGGCGGGCGGCCACGATGGCACGACGACGTGGCGCGTGCCGAAGAGGCGCGCTTCGCCGACAACTTTGTCCGGATCGCTGCGCAGCGCGGCGATGCCAACGTGCATGGCGGCAGTTGCGAGGCCGGCGGAATCGAGCGCAGCCTTCGCGGCGGGGGCGGCGAGATTGCCATAGCCGGCGAGTTCGACGCCGGCATAGCCGATCCGGGCGACTTCGGCCACCGTCGCGGCAAAATCGCGCTTCAGATCTTCGCGGACAGACCAAAGTTGAAGGGCGACAGGGATGGGGTTCACAACACGCGAGACGCAGTTCGAGGCAAAAGGGAACGAGAAACCTGCGAAGCCGCGGTCGCGAGTTCAAGTCTGGAGCCGCAGTATCCAAGAATTCGAGCGAAATGAAAACCGCTCCGCCAGCGGTGAACCTCAGTCCACGTGCCTCGACGGCAAAACCATCCGACCGGGTGCCACGATCATCGTCACCAAGCTGTCGGCCGGCGCGAAACCAATCCTGCTTCCGCGCCGGTGAGGGATCGCGCTTCACCGGCCCGGGGCGAATCGGGTTATTCGTTCTCGAGCGTGCGCAATGTCCAAAAGTCGTCCGCGAGGTTGTTGTTCGAAACGTAGTCGTAGGGGATTGTGAAATAACCGCCGATGCCCCAGTCGGCACCCCATGAATTGCGGACGAGGACGCGTTTCGCGGCATCGTCGTAACCAACGGCGCACACGGCGTGACCGCCGAGAGATTTCTCCGCGGGCTTGGGCAAATTTAACTTGCCCGTTTTCGCCACGGCCGGAGATTCGAACGCCGTATAGACGGTGAAGCCGAAAACAAACGGATAACCTTCGGCAAGGCATTGCCGCATCTGCAACAACCCAACGACGCGGTGATAGGACGTGACTTTGTGATCGGCCGCGCTCTGGTAGCAGGCCGGCGGCGGTTTTTGGGTGAACCGGGCGATGTTGTAGGGCCAGCTCTGTTCGCCGCACACGCCCTGGTGCACCAGCGACTTGACGCCGTCGCGGATCGCCGCACCGGAATCCTCTCCCACCGTGCCCTCCATCGCGCGTTCGTTATAATAGATGAACAGCCGGCTGAGGTCGGTCACGGGTTGCCCGGCCTTTTTTTCCAAAAATTCCAAGTTGCCGACCAGCGCGTTGGCCGTGCAACTGCCGAGCTGTCCCTGGTTTTCCACGGCGGAACAGCCCGCGCGCAGATCCACCTTGGGTGGCAGAACGGCCGGCGGCGCGGCGATCGAGGCGTAGAGCTGGTCGCGTTGATCGGGGCGGTCGGGCACCCATCCATACCATGAGTTGATGTTGGATTTTTTCATGTGATATATCTCCGTTGGCGGTTTTGGTTGTTTTGGCTGACAATGCTATTAACGAATTCACGCGGGCGGGGCGGACGCGAGGTCAGATAACATGTGCGGACAATTTGCCGGTTTTCTCGTCTGGCTGCGGCATTGATTTTTCCTGCGTCGAGCTGCGCCGCCGCCACACTATTCGATTGGCGGATGAGCCGGGCACGCCGACGGGCCGGTCCACGTTTTCCCTCGTGCAGTTCGCCGCCGTATTGCATTGGCTCGCTCATGGCATGTGAAAGCAATCCCGAGCGTGGATTATCTAACGCGATATATTTGAAAAACAATCATGATTAGCTGGCGTTAAAAAAATCGAGACGGCGATCGCCTTGCGGTGGAAGGTTCTGGATGGCGCGATCGCTGGGGGTGGAGCGTTTGGTTATTTGAAAAGCACGTTGGAGTCCTTGCGCTGCGAACCTGGCTCCGTGCGTCGCGCGGTTTTTTCGGGCGGCGGTCCGATTCACGGGGCCGTAGGTTAAGGCCCCATATCCCATCGTTAAATGACGAGGTAGGGTGCCCTCCACTGAAACGGGTGAGCACGCCAAGCTTTTTGCCATAATCTTCATGAAAGTCCCTGTCTTGCTGACTCTCACCCTCTGCCTTGCGCTGTCCGTCCATGCGCAGACTTCGGGCGCGGCTTATTCCGTCGAACAGTTGGATCAGATGCTCGGACCGATCGCGCTCTATCCCGATCCTTTGGTCGCGGTGATTCTTCCAGCTTCGACGGTGCCGTCGGATGTCACGCTGGCCGCAAATTATCTGGCGGATAACGGCGCTCCGGGCGGAATCGATGCGCAGCCTTGGGATGCGAGCGTTAAGGCGCTGGCCCATTACCCGGAGGTGGTGAAATGGATGAACGCCAATCTCGATTGGACGCAGGCCCTCGGCGCGGCGTTTGCGCAGCAGCCCGCCGATGTGATGAAGTCCATTCAACAACTCCGCGCTCAAGCGCGGGCCGCGGGCACACTGGTTGATACGCCGCAACAGCGGATCGACCTCGAGGGCGATGACATTCGAATCGTGCCCGCCCAACCTAATACGATCTACGTCCCGCAATACGATCCCACCATCGTCTATGAAACGCCCATCGGCTATTCCGGGCCGTTTCTCTCGTTTGGGATGGGCTTTCCCGTGGGTGTCTGGCTCGGCTACGAATGCGATTGGGACGATTTTGGCATTTGGGTTGGGCCGTGGCGTCCGGGTTGGGCCTATCGGCGTGACTGGCGGCAACCGGGTTCAGGCGGAAACGCGTGGCACGCATGGCGACTCGATCCCCATCGCTCCCGCGACATCGTGCACAACTATTTCCGGCCGGAAGGCCGGCTGCCCACCGCCGGGCTGATTGCAGGCTACCGTGCGCCGACCCGCCCGCCAGGCGCAGCATCGCGGGCCGCGATTACCCGCGCTCCCTCAGTTCAACCTGCGGCCGGGCGACTGGATTACCGCGGACGGGGAATCGAGGCGCCCCGACCGTCGAGTCCGGCGCCGTCGAGTCCGCTTTTCAGCGGATACAATCGGGGAACTCAGACGCGCGATTTTAGCGGACGTGGACAGGCGAGCCGATCAGCCCCGGTCCGGAGCCCGGCTCCGTCGCGGGCCGCGGCACCGGCCCGCCAGTCTGGTGGCGCCCGGGAACGCAGAAAGTAACAGCCGTGATCACTCATCTGAAACCATCAGCACCATGATATTTCTCACGCAGATGATTCGCTGCATCCCCCGGCTTGTTGCGACCGTGGCCGTCATCACTGGCGCCGGCGTTTGGACGCTCCGCGCGGATTCCATCATTCCGGCGGAATCACCGCGGACGTTCAGCTCGCCATCCGAGGCCGTGAAAGCGCTCGTGGCCGCAACCAACGCTGGCGACCATGCGGCGGTCGATGCGATCTTTGGACCCGACGTGAAAGAACTTCTTTCAGGTGATCCGAAGCAAGACGCTGTCGAGTTCACGGCGTTTGCAAAATTAATCGGGCAGTTTTCGCAGCTGGTCCAGAAGGCCGACGACCGGTTCATCCTCAACCTCGGGAATCAAAATTGGCCGTTTCCCATTCCGCTCGTGAAGAAAGCCGGGGCGTGGTCTTTCGATACCAAGGCGGGCAAGGAAGAGATCGTCAACCGGCGCATCGGCGAAGACGAGCTGAACGCCATCGGCGTCTGCCGCACCTACCTCGTCGCCCAGCGCGAATACGCCAGCGAGGATCGCGTCGGCGATGGGGTGCTGCGTTTCGCGCAAAGGCTGCGGAGCACGTCCGGCCACAAAGACGGCCTCTTTTGGCCGGCAACGCCGAACGAGGAGCCGAGTCCGTTCGGTCCGCTCATCGCCGAGGTTCATGCCGAGGGCTATGGCGGCAAGACAGCTGAAGGCGAACCGCAGCCTTTTAAAGGCTACCGTTTCAAGATTCTGACGGCGCAAGGTGCATCCGCTCCAGGCGGCGCCTACAATTACATCGTCAACGGCAACCTGATCGCCGGATTCGCGCTGGTTGCGTATCCCGCCCATTGGGGCGAATCCGGCATCATGACCTTTATCGTCAACCAGTGGGGCAAGGTCTACGAGTGCAATCTGGGGGCCGATAGCGCGGAAATTGCCGCAGCGATGGCCGAGTTCGACCCCGATCAGGATTGGAAGGTTGTTGGGTCGCCCTAGCCGGCGGCACGATGCGCACTGACTGGTGCGACGGCTGGCGACGAAGCCAAAGTCGCGCGGCCTGCCGGCTTGAAACCACCCGTTTGGAAATCAACGAAAAATTCTTCGATGAGCG
>Ga0265313_10001533_pt1 | contig 21492 bp, 21 predicted proteins | sample 4123metaG_FD_203122 | JGI IMG/M metagenome (GOLD analysis project Ga0265313, IMG submission 203122) | Rhizosphere microbial communities from Carex aquatilis grown in University of Washington, Seatle, WA, United States - 4-1-23 metaG | ecosystem: Host-associated > Plants > Roots > Rhizosphere >...
GCACCGCTCCCCTGCCGACAATCGGGGCATAGGCCTTCGACCTCAATGGTGCGGCGGGTCACGCTGAATCCCAGGTGTTCGGCCGAAGTGATCACCGCCCGGTCGATATCCTGGTCATCCAGTTCCGCCGCGACACCGCATTGCCCGCAAAGCAGGAATGTCCCTGCGTGGGGATGACCGGGATAGGGGCAGCCCACATAGGCGTTGAGCAAGGCGATACGGTGCACCAAGCCATTCTGCTGCAGAAAATCCAGCGCCCGGTACACGGTGGGGGGCGCCGCCGACCACCCCTCCTTGCCCAGGCAATCCAGCAAGGCATAGGCTCCCACCGGCCGATGATTCTCCCAGACCAGTTCCAGCACCCGGCGACGAATATCGGTCAGCCGCGCCCCCCGGCGGCGACATTCCGCCTCAGCGGCGACAAGGGCCTCCTTGATACAGGTCCCATGGTCGTGATGCGGGGAGGGAAAGGTCATGCTTGGCGTTCCGCGAATGATACATTATAACATTCCAACTAGCCCCATCATCGCACGGAGCCCGTCGATGCGAAAGTCCCTCCTTACCGCCTTCCTTCTCGCCTTGATGACCCCGGCGGCGACACTGGCCGCCGATCCGCCTTCAGTCCTCGTCACCATCAAGCCTCTGCACGGCTTGGTGGCTGCGGTGATGAAGGGAGTGGCCGAGCCGGGACTGATCGTTTCCGGCACCGCCTCTCCCCATGGTTATGCCCTCAAGCCGTCCGACGCACGCGCCCTGCAGGGTGCCGCCCTGGTGATCTGGGTCGGTAAGGATTTCGAGACCTGGGCGGAAAAGCCCCTGGCCCACGCCAAGGCAACCTTGGCCATGCAGGATATTCCCGGCCTTACCCTGCTTCCGACCCGGGAAGGCGGTGCCTGGGAGCCTCACGACCATGGCGACCACCATGAGCACGGACACGACCACGAGCATGAAGAGATCGATGGCCATCTCTGGCTCGACCCGGACAATGCCGCCCGTCTGGTGGATGCGGTGGCGGCACGCCTGACCGCACTTGATCCGGATCATGCCCAGCAATATCGGGCCAATGCCGCCAAGACCCGCGATAACCTCGCCGCCCTCGATGCCGAGTTGAAGGTAAAGCTGGCGCCCCTAGCCGGGCGATCCTATGTGGTGTTCCACGATGCCCACCAATATTTCGAGGCCCGCTACGGTCTGACCCCGGCCGGGGCCATCACCGTCGATCCCGAGCGGCCACCGGGGGCAAAGCGCATGGCGGCTCTGCGCGACCGGCTCAAGGCGTCCCAGGCCACCTGTGTCTTTCGCGAGCCACGCTTCACCGGGCCGATCGTAGAGGCCCTGGCCGCCGCCGCCGGGTCGCGCATCGGTCAGCTCGACCCCGAGGGCGCCCTGGTGGAGCCCGGCCCCGATGCCTATTTCACCTTGATGCGCGGTCTGGCCACCAGCCTCGGCGATTGCCTTTCCGGCCGCTGAGGAATGGTCTATAGGGGGGCATCGTCCCTAAGAAGGATAGCGTCATGTCGCCCGTCACCGATTCTTCCGCCGTACTCGCCCTGCTGAAATTCGATGATAACGGGTTGGTTCCCGCCATCGCCCAGCAGCACGATTCCGGCGAAGTGCTTATGATGGCGTGGATGAACCGTGACGCGGTGACCGAGACCTTGGCCACCGGGCGGGTCTGTTACTGGTCGCGCTCCCGCCGGGGCCTGTGGCGCAAGGGCGAGACCTCTGGCCAGCAACAGCGTCTGGTGGATTTCCTGGTGGATTGCGATGGAGACACCGTCCTGCTCAAGGTGGATCAGGGCGGCGTCGCCTGCCATACCGGCCGCCGCACCTGCTTCTACACCGCCGCCCGCCCGGACGGGCTGGTGGAGGTGGCGGAGGTCAAGGTCAGCCCCGAGGATCTTTACGGAAAATGAGCCTTATCCCCGTCACCGTCCTGACCGGCTTTCTCGGCAGCGGCAAGACTACCCTGCTCAACCATCTGCTGGCTCAGCCCGGCATGGCCGAGACCGCGGTGCTGATCAACGAGTTCGGCGCCGTCGGTCTGGATCATCTGCTGGTGCGCAAGCTCGCCGAGGATGTGGTGCTGCTGCAATCGGGCTGCCTGTGCTGCACCGTGCGCGGCGATCTGGTGGAGGGCATGCGCGAGCTGTTCATCAAGCGGGTCAAGGGTGAGATTCCTGAATTCACCCGTGTGGTGATCGAGACCACCGGCCTGGCCGATCCGGCGCCGATCATCCACACCCTGATGACTGATCCCCTGATCTCGGGGCGCTACAAGTTGGACGGCATCGTCGCCACCATCGACGCCACTTGCGGCGACCGCACGCTCGACACCCAGATGGAAGCGGTCAAGCAGGTGGCCATCGCCGACCGGCTGGTGCTGACCAAGGCCGACATCGCCGACCCCACCCGGATCGAGCTGCTGCGGGAACGACTGCATCGCCTCAATCCGGCGGCGCCGCTGATCCTGGCCGCCCATGGCCGCATCGAGCCGTCCGCTATCCTCGATGCCGGACTGTTCAACAAGGACTCTAAAATTCCCGATGTCGCCCGTTGGTTGGGCGAGGAAGCGATCCTGGCCCAGCAGAATGCCGAGCACGGCCACCATCATCACCACCACGACCGCAATCGCCACGACGCCCATATTCAGGCCTTCGTCTTCATCGCCACCGAGCCGGTGTCGTGGCCAGCCCTGGCCTTCGCCCTGGAGCTGATGATCGCCTCCAAGGGCGAAAACCTTTTACGGATCAAGGGAATCGTCAATGCCCGCGAATCGGCGGAACCCCTGGCCATCCACGGCGTCCAGCACGTCTTCCACCCCCCGGCCCCCCTGCCCGCCTGGACGGATTCCGACCGGCGCACCCGCATCGTCTTCATCACCCGTGATCTTGACCGGGGCGCTGTGGAGGAGCTCCTGCGGGGAGTGCTGGAACTGGATACCTGAGCACTGCCGTCTGCTTTATCGCAGTGCACATAAAAACTGTTTGACGCGCTACGGAACGCTTGTTAGAGTTATTCCAGATGCTGGCCTCCCCGAGGTCAGCCTCCCTCTCTAAGCAACTTCCCAGACCGCCCATCCCGATGGGCGGTTTTTTTTGGGCAACAGGCATTGCCGGGATACCATCTCCCCCCTACCATGCAGACGTCATCTTGCATGGAAATGCCCCCAATGAACGCCATCGTCGCGCCGGATTCCGTCAAGCAGCTGGACCTCATGCAGCGCCTTGCCGCCTATGGCGACGGTTCCGCCAATTGGACCAGCCCGAAGCAGCCGGAGGCAATCAGCGAAAGCTGCCGGCAGTTGCACACCGACCTTTGCCGGCTGGTGAAGCGAGCCCGCGAGAGCCGCCTATCCCTATGGGCGGCACTTTTTTGCCCGGACACCCCCCTTCGGATGTGTCCAATTACGCGCCCTATGCTTTTTTCCTAACCGTCATTGGTTGTGCATAGCAATTAAAACGGTTACCATGCGACTGTCTGATACAAAAAATAGCGGGCTCCATGGTCAACGGAACCACAGCCACCTGCATCGACGGACTGGAGTTGGCCCTCAAATGGGCTGGCCTCCGGGCTGATGCCGAGGTGGCCCAGTGCACCGCCGCCATCGCTTCCGCCTGCACCCACCGAGACACCTGCCCCACCCGCACCGAATGCACCGACCGCCTGCGGGCACTGGAAGCCATGGTGGGAAGAGGCCCGATCGGGTTCCTGGCCTGACCCCCAAACGCCAACGGCCCCCGGATCGCTCCGGGGGCCGTCTTCGTATTCAGACCGGAGGGGGCGGATTACTCCGCCGGCTCGGTGCGGCCCTTGGCGTAGCCGACGCCTTCCAGAGATTCGCCGATTTCCTCGAGGATGGAGGGATCGTCGATGGTCGCGGGCATCTTGTAGTCCTGGTTATCGGCGATCTTCTGCATGGTGCCGCGCAGGATCTTGCCCGAACGGGTCTTGGGCAGACGCTTGACCACGGTGCAGGTCTTGAAGGCGGCCACCGGGCCGATCTTCTCGCGCACCAGCTGCACGACTTCCTTGATCACCTGCTCGTCCGACTTGGTGACGCCGACCTTGAGGCAGACGAAACCCAGCGGCAGCTGGCCCTTGAGCTGATCGGCGACACCGATCACCGCGCATTCGGCCACGTCGGGATGGCTGGCCAGAACCTCTTCCATCTGTCCGGTGGACAGGCGATGGCCGGCGACGTTGATGATGTCGTCGGTGCGGCTCATGATATAGGCGTAGCCGTCCTCGTCGATCATGCCGGCATCGGCGGTCTTGTAGCACCCGGGATATTCCGAATAGTAGCTCTCGACGCAGCGGTGATCGGCATTCCACAAGGTAAGCAGCGCACCGGGGGGTAGCGGCAGGCGAACCACCAGCGACCCGGTCTTGCCCGCCTCGCAGGGCTGATGGGATTCGTCGAGCACTTCCAGGCCCCAGCCGGGAACCGGCTTGGTGGGCGAGCCCGGCTTGATGGGGAATTCATGCAGGCCCAGGCAGTTGGCGGCGATGGCCCAGCCGGTCTCTGTCTGCCACCAATGGTCCACCACCGGCACCTTCAGATTGCTGACCGCCCAGTTGATGGTATCGGGGTCGGAGCGCTCGCCGGCCAGGAACAGAGCCCGGAAGCCGCTCAGGTCATACTTCTTCAGCAGCTCGGCATTGGGGTCTTCGCGCTTGATGGCGCGGAAGGCGGTGGGGGCGGTGAACAGCGAGGTGATCTTATGCTCGGCGATCATGCGCCAGAAAGCACCGGCGTCGGGGGTGCCCACCGGCTTGCCCTCGTAGACCACGGTGGTGGCGCCGTGCAGCAGCGGGGCGTAGCAGATATAGGAGTGACCGACCACCCAACCCACGTCCGAGGCGGCCCAGAACACTTCGCCCGGCTTGATGTTGTAGATGGCGCTCATGGACCACTTCAGCGCCACCATGTGGCCGCCATTGTCGCGGACCACGCCCTTGGGATTACCGGTGGTGCCCGAGGTGTAGAGGATGTAGAGCGGATCGGTGGCCAGCACCGGCACGCAATCGGCCGGCTTGGCGGCGGCGACAGCCTCGGTCCAGTCAATGTCGTGCGGAGCGGTCATGGCCGCCACGGCCTGGGGCCGCTGCAGCATGATGGTGTGCCCCGGCTTGTGCTCGGACAGCTCGATGGCCTGATCCAGCATGGGCTTGTATTCGATGACCCGGCTGCCCTCGATGCCGCAGGAGGCCGACAGGATCACCTTGGGCTTGGCGTCGTTGATGCGGGTCGCCAGCTCGCTGGGAGCGAAGCCGCCGAACACCACGGAATGGATGGCGCCCAGGCGGGCCACAGCCAGCATGCCGATCACCGCTTCCGGGACCATGGGCATGTAGAGCAGAACGCGGTCACCCTTGGTGACGCCCAGCGCGGCCAGGGCACCGGCGAGGCGCGACACCTGATCCTTCAGCTCGTCATAGCTGATGTTGCGCTTGGTGTTGGTCACCGGGCTGTCGTAGATGATGGCGGTCTGCTTGCCGCGGCCGTCTTCCACATGGCGGTCGATGGCGTTGTAGCAGGTGTTGGTCTCGGCACCGACGAACCAGCGGTAGAACGGCTTGTTGGAATCGTCCAGGACCTTGTCCCAGGTCTTGTACCAGTGAATCTCTTTCGCCGCGTCCCCCCAGAATCCCTCGGGGTCATGCATCGACTTGTCGTAGGCTTGCTGGTAGGCGTTGGTCATGATGGACGGATTCCTCTGCTATGCCGCTCCCATGGGGGGCTTTTCGCCCCTCCTTGTGAGCGGGGAGGATGCCGCAACTCAGCAAATTTTGCAAAGGGGCTTTCAAGGGGAAAGAACCCAGCCGCTCCGCCGGCCCCAGCGGCCGGCGAGCGAATGAGGCTAGGGCTGCCCTCCCCCACCAACGGGTAGGTCGGTCCGCATCCCATGGCCCCGCCCCGCCCATCTCCGGACCAGGGGCGGGAGCCTGGAAAGCGATAGAAGGCGAAAGAGGCCTAGTGGGTGGCGGGGCCGATGCGGCTCAGCTCATCCTTGATCTGCAATTTCTTGCGTTTCAGATCGTTGATCTGTCTGGTGTCGGGAAGGGGGCGTCTGGTTTCGGACTGGATGGCCATTTCCAGATCGGCGTGCTTGGCTTTCAAAGACTCAATACGGTCATGAAGGCTCATTAGGGTCCTCCCTTAGAGGTGGGTGACCTGGAAAGCTTATGCCTGTTGTAACACGATTGTCAGCAGGGAAATTGCCCTGAACGGCCCCCTGGGATAAGGTTTGTTCCTCATGACTCGGGAGGAACCATACCCATGCAGGACACTCGACCTTGAATGCCACCCCTCCCCGCCTCATCGTGGGAATCAGTGGCGCCTCCGGGGCCATTTACGGCATTCGTGTCCTGGAAATGCTGCGGCGGATCGGAGTTCAATCCCATCTGGTCATGAGCCGCGCCGCCGAGATCACCCTGGCCCATGAGAGCAGCCTCAAGCTGGCCGAAGTGCGCGCCCTGGCCGACCATGCCTACCGCATCGACGATATCGGTGCCGCGCCGGCCTCGGGCTCGTTCCGCGCCATAGGGATGATCGTGGCACCCTGCTCCATCCGGACCATGAGCGAGGTGGCCACCGGCGTGACCTCGTCGCTGCTGACCCGCGCCGCCGATGTGGCCTTGAAGGAACGCCGCCGGCTGGTGCTGATGGTACGGGAAACGCCGCTGCATACCGGCCACCTGCGGACCATGCTGCACTTGTCGGAGATGGGGGCGGTCATCGCGCCGCCGGTTCCTGGCTTCTACGCCAAGCCGGCCAGCCTGGACGATCTGGTCGAGCACACGGTTGGCCGTGCGCTCGACCTGTTCGGACTGGATTGCGGCACCCTCAACCGCTGGGGTGAATAGCCGGCCTCAGACCCCGCGTTCGCCGATATAGATGCCCAGACCCCGGGCTGTCTGCGCAAGGGTCCCGTAGGGATCGATGGCCCGAGTGATGCCGGCCACCTGGGAAATCGGCACGTCCACCACCTGGCCGTGCTGCCACGCCACCATGCGGTCCAGCTTGTCCTGAGCGATGAGATCGACGGCATAGACGCCGAAGGCCGAGGCGATGACCCGATCACGCATGGACGGCATGCCGCCCCGCTGAACATGGCCCAACACGGTGACCCGGGTCTCGGCATCGACCAGCGGCGCCAGATGGGCCGCCAGATACTGGCCAATCCCACCATACCGGGCCTCGCCGCCGCTCTGGATGGTGGTGACGGAGGCGCCGGTCTCGGTCTTGCAGCCCTCGGCCACCACCAGCAGGGCGTGATTGCGCCCCTCCTGGCGAACTTCGTCGATCTTCTTGACGATACCGTCCATGGAATAAGGCAGTTCGGGAATCAGCACCACGTCGGCACCGCCAGCGATGCCGGCATTCAGTGCGATGTGGCCCACGTCGCGGCCCATGACCTCCAGGATCATAACGCGGTGGTGGCTGGCGGCGGTGGGCGCCAGACGGTCGATGGCCTCGCCCGCAACGTTCAGCGCGGTCGCGAATCCGATGGCGTAGTCGGTGCAGGCCACGTCGTTGTCGATGGTCTTGGGAATTCCGACCATGGGAATCCCGCCCTGGCGGCACAACTGGTTGAGGATGCGCATGGAGCCGTCGCCACCGATCACCACCAACGCCTCTATCCCCAACTCCCGATAGCCGTCGACAAAGTCCTGCGAGCGGTCCTTAAAGCTTCCGTCTGGCATAGGATAGTGAAAGGGATCGCCCTTGTTGATGGTCCCAAGGATTGTGCCGCCCAGTCGCAGCATATCACCTGTCACCAGGGAAAGATCCAGCTCGACGTAATCGAGTGGCCGCTCCATCAGTCCAAGACTGCCGTCCCGAATACCAAACACGCGCCAGCCGTAATTGCGGATAGCGCGATGCACCACCGCTCGAAGAGCCGCGTTAAGCCCGGCGCAATCGCCGCCGCTGGTTAAAATGCCGATCCGCTTTCCAGCCATGCTTGCCTTCTCCGCCATGTCCGAGCTTAATCCATACCGTTTCTCGGCGAGTTCTGCTACCGTCTAACCTCCAAACATGTTTTCATCCAGCCATGATTGATGACAATCTCGAAGACGTTCGCCGCCGCCTTGCGGAATTGAAGACCGAACATCGCGATCTCGATGACGTGATCTCGCGCGTGGCCGGTGAATTGCCATTCGATCAGCTCCGGCTGCAGCGACTGAAGAAACGCAAGCTTTCGCTGAAGGACGAGATTGCCAAGCTGGAAAACATCCTGATTCCCGACATCATCGCCTGAGCACCCATGCCATCAACGGTTTTTTTCGGCCTCGGTACCAATCTCGGGGACCGGGTGGCCAATCTGCGGGCCGCCATCGCCGCCCTGAATTCCATCGGACGGGTAACCGCGCTGTCCGACGTATGGGAAACCGCGCCGCTTTACGTCACCGATCAGCCGGCCTTTCTCAACATGGCCGCCGCCGCCGAAACAACGCTGCCCCCCCTGGAGTTGCTTCGGCGCGTCAAGGCGATGGAGGACGGGTTGGGCCGCGTCGCCTCGGTCCGCTATGGCCCGCGTCTGATCGACATCGATATCCTGCTGTTCGGGAATGTGGTGATGGCGCATCCCGACCTCACCATCCCCCATCCTCGCCTGCCCGAACGCCATTTCGCCCTGGCCCCCCTGGCCGAGATCGCCGGCGATCGCCGCCATCCCGAAACCGGGCTCACCATCCAGGCGATGCTGGACCGACTGCCCACGACCGCCGACATCCGCCGCCTGGGGGCGTGGAACGACGAGTGCTGATGCCGCTTGCCGAAGGCACCCCTCCATGCGACCCTGCCAGTGGGTTCGCTCAGGAGGCATTGTCGATGACCTCTCCCCCCTCCGTGGTCTACGAGATCGATTCCCGGGACCGCCTCCGCTTCGTCAATGGGGCCTGGGCTGAGTTCGCCCGCGCCAATGACGCCGACAAGTTGGCCAGCCCCGCCCTCGGCCGCTCGCTGTGGGACAGCGTCGTCGACGGCAACATAACCGATCTCTATCGCGCGATGTTCGGCCGGGTGCGCGCCACCGGAGAAACCATCTCCTTCGACTACCGATGCGACAGCCCGGACGACAAGCGGTTCATGACCATGATCATCGAGCCCGCCGAGAACAGAGGCATCCGCCTGATCAACAAGATCTGGCGGATCGAACCGCAATCGCCCGGGCGCTTCTTCCAACGCTTCAAGCAGGAGCCGCTCAGCATTCCCATGTGCAGCTTCTGCGCCGACATTTCCCTGCACGAATGCTGGTTGCCGGCCTCGGACGCCATCCCCGCCAGCCTCGTCTTCGCCGAGGACCTCCCGTTGAAGGTCTGGCCGTCGGTCTGCCCGAAATGCCGGGCCCGACGCGGAATCGACGGTTAGCCCCTTGCATCGGGCTTCCTCGCCGCGCTATGACCCTGCTTTCTTCAAGCCCTGCCGGGGAAGGATCAGGCCATCGTGTTCGTGCAGCGACAGCAAGTCGAGACTCAACCGGCCGAAGCTGGTGCCCGCCGGCTCTATCGCATCCTGGTGCGCGATCTGGTGCTCAAGTGTTCCATCGGCATCCATGCCCACGAACGCCTAGCCCCTCAGCGGGTCCGGATCAACGTGGATATGAGCGTACTGGAGCAAGCCGGCCCCCTCAGCGACGACATCGCAAACGTGGTGTCTTACGAGGATGTTATTGAGGGGATCAAGGTGATGCTTGCCAAGGGCCACATCAATCTGGTGGAGACCCTGGCGGAGAATATCGCCGAACTTTGCCTTGAGGATGAGCGGGTGGAGACCACCCGCATCCGTGTGGAAAAGCTCGACGTCTATGCCGAGGCGGCGTCGGTCGGCATCGAGATCGAACGCCGCCGCCGTTGAGGAAAGGCGGGACCGGCGCCATCGGGCGCCGGACGGATCAGGCCTCGCCGATGGCCGCGAGATAGAGTTCGAGGATCTGCTCCTCCTCTTCCCGCTCCTGGCGGTCCTTCTTGCGCAAGCTGACGATCTTGCGAATGATCTTGGTGTCGAAGCCCTGGGACTTGGACTGGGCGTAGACGTCCTTGATATCGGCGCTCAGCGCCTTCTTCTCTTCCTCCAGACGCTCGATGCGCTCGATGAACTGGCGCAGAGCATCAGCGGCGATGCCGCCGATCTGGCTGGTATTCTGGTCGTCGCTCATATTGGGAAACCCCTTATCAGAAATCGGTCCCGACCATAGCCAAGCCCCCGGCCCGGTTCAAGCGGCTGTTGCGTTAATAGACCTGGGCCTGATAAAGCGCCGGATCAGCCAGGATCGGGGTCAGCACCTCGGCCAGAAGAACGGCCCAGGCTTCAGCGCCAGCAGCATCACCGATCAGGTCCTGGCGAATTTCGAAGGCGACATTAGGCAGGCCGGCTGCGCCGGCATGTGTGTCCAGGGTGTAGTTGATCTCCCGTCCCGAATAGGGTTGGTTGTCCCCTACCACCAGATCGCCCCGGGTGTTGAGCGCCGCCAGCACCGGAACCGCCAGACGCGGATCACGATTCCACAACACCCCCACATGCCAGGGCCGTGCTCCGCCGCCGTTAATCCGGGGGGTGAAGCTGTGGACCGCCACCACCGCCGGTGCCGCACCGCCCCGCCACAATTGGGCTATACGGTTGCCGATCTCGGTGTGATAGGGCCAGAACCAACGTTCCGCCCGTTGCCGGGCCTCGCCCTCGTCCAGGCCGTGATTGCCGGGGATCGCCACGGTACAGGAGCAGGCGGGGATCGAGGTGGGGTCTCCCGGTTGGCGGTTGCAGTCGATGACCAGACGGCTGATCCCCGACAGCACCGCCGGGCAGCCAAGGATGCGGGCCAGCCTACGCGCCACGTTGGCCGCCCCGATATCCCAGGCCACATGGCAAAGACGCTCGGACTCCGCCAACCCAAGATCGCCGAGTTCGTAGGGAATCACCGGCGAAGCGTGATCGCAAACCACCAGAACCCTGGACTCGGCCGGTCCTTCCTCCACATGGAAGGCCGGGGTCTGGGCATAGGGATCGGGGATGAAATTCAGCATGGAAACACTATAAACTTATCTCGGTCCGGCTTTCGAGCGGCTTGCCCGAAAAATTGTTTCACAAGGGCTGTTGACAGCCCCCCGGTGTTTCCGTATTTTCCCGGCCTCCGGTCGCGCACCCCGGTGACGTCGTTTCGGGCGACCATTTACGCTTTTGGGAAATTCGGACCATGAAGATTCGTAACTCGCTGAAGTCGGCCAAGCTGCGCGACAAGAACTGCCGTATCGTCCGCCGCAAGGGCCGGGTCTACGTCATCAACAAGACCAACCCCCGCTTCAAGGCTCGCCAGGGCTGATCCCAGGCGAGCCGATCGGCCGGCAACAACGGCTTTGATCAAGCAGGAAACCGCGCCCCCCTCGGGCGCGGTTTTCGTTTGAGTCCGGCTTACACCGCCGCCACCGCCCGGACGGTCTCCTCGAAGGCGTCGTTGATCGGCCCCAGCAGGTCGCCGGCCCGTTCCAGATCGGATGCCAGACAAGCGGCCTCCGCCTCGCCGCAAAGGGCGGCAAAACGGAAGGCGCCAGCTGAATTTCCCGCCCCCTTGGCCGAATGGGCGGCCTCGCGCCCCGCCACGGCATCGCCGCTGGCCAGCGCGGATTCGAGATCGCCCAGGAGTGGCCGGCTGCTATCCACGAATAGGGCCAGCAGTTCACGCACCTCCTCGCAGACCTCTCCGAAAATCTGACGCATGGGCTCCAGATCGAGAACCGGTGGAAGCACACGGCTTGGCTCGGCAACAATGACGGGGGCCTCGGAAGCGACGACAGGCGGTCGCGCGGCGGTTTCCTCAATCAGGGCCACCGCCCGGCCCGTCGCCGCCACCATAGAGCGCCGCACACGCAGATTCGCCGCCAGGGGCAGCAGCCGGCGGATGGTATCGTCCAACTGAACCAGATCGATGGGCTTGGCCAGAAAGCCATCCATCCCACAGTCGTGGCAGCGGCTGGCGGTGCCCGACAGGGCGTCGGCGGTCAAGGCGACGATGGGCATGTGATGCCCGGTCTCCACCTCCCAGTCGCGTACCCGATGGGTCAATTCGTAGCCATCCATCTCCGGCATGTGGCAATCAGTGAGCAGTAGGCCGAAATCGCGGACTTGCATGCGCTCCCAGGCCTCGGCGCCGTTATCGACGATCTCGATGGCATAGCCCAGCCGCTCCATCAGATGGCGGATCACCACCTTATTGGTGGGATTGTCCTCGGCCACCAGGATCAGGGCGCCAGCGGCGGCGGCCTCCGGCACGCTGGGGGGCACCCAGGCTTCGTCACCGCCGGATTGGCTGGCGGCGACGTCATCAAGGCTGCCGCGTCCCACCGCCGCCGCCACCACCCGCCAAAGGCTGTGACGGCGCAACGGCTTGGACAAGGCCGCGAACAGCCCGGCTTCGCGCACCTGGGCGGCTACGGCGGCGTGGCTGTCCTGACCGGCGATCAGCACCACCTTGATGGATAGCTCGGTGCCGGCGGTAGTTATCAGCGCCCCGGCCAGACCGAGGCGCATGCGATAGTCCTGACTGCCATCCAGTAGGGCGACGTCGTAGGTCCAGCCTGCCAGGGCCGCCGCCCGCACCGCCGCCAATGCCCCCTCGGGCGAGGCGACCACCGCCACCTGGGCGCCACGATGCCCCAGATACTGCCGGATGCATTCGGCCGCCACCGGCCCCTCGGCCAGGACCAGAACCGCGATTCCGGAAAGGTCTGGACCGACATCCTGCTCCCCTTCGACCAACCCCAGCGGCAACCGGAAGTGGAAGGTGGATCCGTGACCCGATTCACTCTGGACCCCGATCTCACCCTCCATCATGGCCACCAGTCGCCGGCAGATGGACAGGCCCAGCCCCGTCCCACCATAGCGACGGGAAATGGTGACGTCGGCCTGACTGAAAGGCTCGAACAATTGGGCCTGATGCTCGGAACTAAGACCAATGCCGGTATCGATCACCGAGAACTCCGCCCAAAGCGGATCATCGTACCCCTCCGCCGGCCGTACCGCGATCTGGACATAGCCCTTATCGGTGAACTTGACGGCGTTACCTGCGAGGTTGGTCATGATCTGGCGCAGGCGAACCGGATCGCCCAGGACCCGGTCCGGCAGGCTGGGGTCCACATAGGTGATGAGGCCGATGCCCTTTTCCTGCGCCCGGACGGTTAGCAGTTCGGCGACGCCCTCGACCAGATCGGCCAAAGACATCTCCATCACCTCAAGCTCCAGCTTGCCCGCCTCGATCTTCGAGAAATCGAGAATGTCGTTGATGATGGTGAGCAGGGCAGTGGCCGAATCGCGGATGACGCGGGCCATCTCGCGCTGTTCCGGCGGCAAATGCATGTCTTCCAGCAGTTGCGCCATGGTCAGTACTCCATTCATGGGAGTCCTGATCTCGTGGCTCATGGTGGCCAGGAACAGCGACTTGGCCTGACTGGCGTCCTCGGCCATGCGCTTGGCCTCGGCCAGAGCCGCCTCCTCCTCCTTGTGGCGGGTGATATCGGTGGATGACACGATCACCGCCGGTTCGCCGTCGATCTCGATTTCCGCCGCCGACAGCATGGCCCAGAACTCATGGCCGTCGCTGGCCCGCATGCGGCACTCGAAGCCGGGGACAAAGCCGCGCTCGCGCACCAGCGCCACCAGCCGTGCGCGATTTTCCGGATCGGCATAGCGCGCGGCCACGGTCGATTCCAGAGCCTCGGCCTCGGAGATGAGGTAAAGCTCCGCCCACCGTGGGTTGACCGAAAGGATGCGGTTGTCCGCCACCCGGGAAATGGCCAGAGCCAGAGGCGAGGTGTCGAGGATGCGCCGCAACCGCAGCTCGCTTTCCCTCAGTGCCTGGGTAGAGTCCTGAACCTTGGCCATGGCGTCACGAAACACTACCAGCTCAGCGGCCATGTCGCCGATCTCATCCTTACCGCCTCCCAGGATTTCGGACTGGAAGTCGCCCTGAACGATGCGGTGCATGGATTCGGCCAGGCCGGTGAGGCGGGACACCAGACTGCGGCTGAGATAGAGCCAGACGAACAGCAGCGGCCCGACGAAGGTAAGCACCGCCACCAGCAGCAGGCTGTAGCGACCGCTGGAGATCACCGCCTCGGTCCGCCTCTCGTTGAGCGCGGCGTCGGCCTCGGCGGCAGAGACCAGCCGCCCTACCGCCGACGATGTCCGCGCCACCAGATCGCGGCCTTCATCGTTGGCTGCTGTCAGACGGGCGATGGTCAACATCTGCAACGAGCGCAGCTCAAACACGTTTTCCGGCCCAGTCCCCAGCGACAGAACCCGTCGTGCCAGCTCGCGCGAGCGGCGGGCCCGACCGCTGCCGTCATTGGTTTCGACCATTTCGGCCAGCCGTCGAATCTGCTCCTCATAGGCGGACCGTAACTCGCCTAACTTCTCCAGATCAGGCGCCACCACCGCTTCGCGCAGGTCATTGGAGGCCAGAACCACCACCGTCAGGGTGGGGTCGCTGGCCAAACCCTCCATGGAGCGATGGACCTCCACGTTCAGCTTGGTGATGGTTTCGGCCAGCACGCGGCTGCGCTCCACCAACTGCAGCCTCTTGTCCACCAGAATGTTGCGGTCAACAACATTGTCGCCGAACGCCGCCACCATGGACCGCAGTTCTTCCACCTTGCCGGTGTCGGTGGCGGTTCCCGCCAATTGGTCGATCAGGGCGAGAAGCCGCTCGATCTGCTGCTGCAGCGCGACGAAATTACTCTGGCGCTGGAATTGGGACTGGGACAGGTCGAGCGCCGGAGCCGCCGCCGCCAGCCGGGCAGTAGCCTCCGAAAGCTTCAAGGCATTGGTGACGCTGGGCAGATTGGTCCGCGTCACCGCCGCCAGCAGGCGCTCGATCTCGGAATAGCTGAACCAGGTGAGAATGCCGGCGAGAAGAATCATGCCGGCGACGGTTCCCACCGCCACCACCAGCTTGACCCGGATGCCGAAGCGCCAGCGCCGGGGCATGCCGTCCCCCGCCACCTGGACTGCCACTACCTCTTCCACGTCTGGGCCTGACACCTGCCCTCATCCCCCAATCCATGCCCCAAGAATTGCATAATGCCCGACCCCAAGCCGGCATGGAAGTGGAACGGGACGGAATGTTAGTATGCGCCATCATGCCCCGCCGCCCCTCCCCCACCGCCACCGATCCCCTCGCCCCCCTGCTGGCCGAAGCCGCCAAGCATGAACAGGCTGGCCGGCTGGCCGAGACCGAACATCTGGTCCGCCAAGCCCTGACGCGGGCGCCGGACCATCCCGGCGCGCTTTTTGCCCTGGCTCGGCTGGGAATGCGGGCCGGGCGCTTCACCGCCGTGATCGGTCTGGCGGAGCGGGCCTTGGCCACCGTGCCGCAAGCGCCCGAGCTTCATCGTATCAAGGGTCAGGCCCTGGCCAATCTCGGCCGGCTGGAGGATGGCATAGCCAGCCTGGATCGGGCCGTCGCCCTCGCCCCCCAATGGGCCGAGGCGGTACTGGACCTGGGGACCCTGCTGTTCCAGGCCGAACGCATGGGCGCCCTGCTGGACCACTTGGCGACGGTGGACGGCCCCACCCCGATCCATGCCGAAATTCACACCTTGCGCGGCCGGGCGCTGATGGTGCTGGGCCGTCCTGAGCATGCCGAGCCGGCCTTTGTTCGCGCCCTGGCTCTGGTGCCCGGCCATGCTGAAGCGGCCTATGGCCTTGCCGCCTTGAATATAGAGCGCGACCGCCCGGAGGACGCGCTGGCGGTGGTGAAGCCGCTGGGCGAACAGACCCGTTTCCGTTACCTCCAGGGTGTTGCGTTGGGAATGCTGGGCCGCGAAACCGAGGCCGAGGACTGCCTCGCCCAGGTGCGGACACGGCTGCTGACCGGTCTGGAGCAGCGCGACAATCTGCCCACCGAGGTCTATGTCCAGCTCAGCCGCCGCTGTAATCTGCGCTGCACCATGTGCGGACACGAGGTGTGGAAGGACAATTCCGGCTTCATGTCCGACGAGGTCTTCGAGCGGGTGCTGGTGGAATGCGAGGCGGCCAAAATCCGCCACATGACCATCCTGGCCGCCCAGGGCGAGCCCTTCCTCCATCCCCGCGCCTTCGAGATGATGGAACTGGCGGTGTCCCGGGGCCTGGAACTGACGGTGGTGACCAACGGCACCCCCTTCACCCCGGAGCGTATCGAGCGTCTGGCCGGACTGGGACTGGCCTGCCTGCAATTCTCCTTCGCCGGCTGGGATGCCCCCAGCTACGAGAATGTCTATATCGGCGCCAAGTTCGATCGTGCGGTCAAGACGCTGCAGGCCATGGACCGAGCGCTGAAGCCCACCCGCACCGTTTTCATGGTCAAGGCGGTGGCGCCGGACAATTCCGAGGACTACGTCACCCGGACCCGCGCGTTCCTCTCCAGCCTCGGCATCGACCGCATCAACACCGTCGCGCCCAACAATTTCGGCGGTACCGTCAAGATCGGCCGCTTCTGGGACAAGGCAGGCATCTGGAGCTATCGCGATCTCGACAAACAGCGCCGCACCGTGTGCCGGGTGCTGATGCGCTCGGTGGGCATCTATGTGGATGGCAGCGTCACCGCCTGCGGCTGCTACGACGCCAATGCCGCCCTGCGTATCGGCGATATCACACGGGCCAGCCTGAGAGAAATTCGCAACGGCGACGCCTTTGGCGCTATGCTTATGGCCTTCGGCAGCGGCGACGTCTCATCCCTGCCGCTGTGCTCCCAATGCGACGATCCTTTCGGCTAAGGCCCATGAAACCCATCAAGAAGAAACCCAAGCCCATCGACCCCGCCCGGCTGCTGGCCGACGCCATGGCGCTGGTCGATGGCCAATTGCTGGACGAGGCCATCACCCTGCTGGCCCGGCTGGAGGGTCATCCCGAGGCCGATTTCCGCCGTGCAGGACTGCTGCTGGTTCAGGGCCACGCCCCCGAAGCCGAGGCGCTTTATCGCCGGGTGCTGGCGGCGGTGCCGGGCCATCTCGACACCATGGTGGGGCTGGCCGGCGCCCTGGTAGAGCAGAACCGCGCAGCCGAGGCGCTGCCGTTGCTGGAGCCCACGGCCGCGCTGCAACCCCAGTCTGGGCGGATCGCCTATCTCTACGGCCTCGCCCTTGATGAGGCGGGAAAGGCCGAGGCTGCTGCTGCGCAGTTGGCCAAGGCCCGCGCCCAGGTCATCGCCCCGGCCGAGCGGCGAGGACTGGTACCCTACGAAATCTATGTTCAACTCAGCCGCCGCTGTAATCTTCGCTGCACCATGTGCGGCTGGGAAATCTGGAAGGACAATTCCGGTTTCATGGAGTGGCCGGTCTTCGAACGGGTGATCGCCGAGGCCAAGGAATGCGGCATCAAGCAAATGCACATCCTGGCCGGCCAGGGTGAACCCTTCCTTCATCCCCACATCTTCGAGATGCTGGAGCGCGCCGTCGCCGAGGGCTTCGAGGTGGGCATCGTCACCAACGGCACCCCCTTCACCGCGGAGCGGATCGAGCGTCTGGCCAAGATCGGCCTCGCCTACCTCCAGTTCTCCTTCGCCGGCTGGGACGCTGAAAGCTATGAGAGCGTCTATGTGGGCGCAAAATTCGACCGCACCCTGGCCAATCTCAAGGCGGTGAATCGGGCCTTGACGGCCACCCGCACCCGCTTCGCGGTCAAGGCGGTGGCGCTGGGCGATTGGCAGGAGAACCTGCGCAAGACCAAGGCATTCCTCGCAGCCCAGGGCATCGATCAGGTCTGGACTGTGCCGGCCAATAATTTCGGCGGCTCGGTCCAGAGCGGTAGCTTCAATCAGCGCCATCAGGTCTGGTCGTTGAAGAAGATCGATCACCACCGCCTGATGCCGTGCCGGCTATTTCTCAAAGCGGTGGGCGTATTCTGCGATGGGACCGTCACCGCCTGCGGTTGCTACGACTCCAATGCCCAGCTCAAGATCGGCAATATCATGGAGCAGGGCCTGAGGCAGATCAGGAACGGCGACGGCTACCGCTCCATCCTGGCCGGCTTCGCCATTGGCGACGTCCGCAACGTGCCCATGTGCGGCAAGTGCGATGACCCCTTCGGCTGAGAGTTATTCCCCCACCGGCAAGGTGAAGAAAAAGGTCGAGCCGCTGGCGCCGTCGGACTCCACCCAGATGCGGCCCCCGGCGGCCTCGACAATCTTTCGGGCCACCGCCAGCCCGATGCCGGTTCCGGGATGGGAACTCCGATCATGCAACCGTTCCAAAGGGATGAATATGCGCTCGAAATAGCGCGGCTCGATACCGACGCCGTTGTCGGCAACCTGGAATCGCCAGCGGCCCTCGCACAGCTCGGCACCGACCGACAGGCTGGGCGAGCGCGCGGGATGGCGGAAGACCAAGGCGTTTTCCACCAGGATCTCAAACAGATCGTCGAGACGCTTTTGCGAAATCCCCACCGGCGGCAGAACGCCACGCTCCACCACCAGTTGGCCATCTGGCAGTCGGCTGGAGAAACGGTTGATCGCCGCGTTCAGGGCGAATTCTGACCTGCCGCGCCCGCTCTCGACCGATTGGCGGTCCACTTCGAGATAGACCTGGACGTCACGCAGAAGATCAATCTGCCGCGCAGCCGCCTCGACGATGAGAATCGCGGGCTCGCGCTCCACATTATCGGACTCGTCTCCCAAGCTCTGAAGCAGGACCTGGGCCTGAAGACGCATTTGCCGCGCCGGCTCCTGAAGGTGGTGGGCGAGAACAAAGGAAAAGCGCTCGAGGTCCTCGCTATAACGCTCCACCTCGTCATAGGCCTTGGCCAGAGCGGTGAAGGAGGTCTCGTCCTGGGTGATATCGCGCTGGACCCCGACCCAATGGGTGATGAGTCCGCCGGGACCATGGACCGGAGTCAGGGAAAGCCGGTTCCAGAACCGGCCCCCGTCGGCGCGCCGGTTTCTCAGCTTGACCGTCACCGGCCGTCCCGCCACCAGGGCGTCGCGAACGTCGTTCAACTCCTCCTGATCGGTATCATCGGCGTGCAGAAAACGGGCATTGCGTCCCAACACCCCGGCGGCCGGATAGCCGGTAATCCGTTCGAAAGCGGGATTGACGTAAAGCAGCGACAGATCGGGATCGAGAGCATCGGCGATGCTCACCCCGTCGGAAACATTGGCCAGAACGCGGTCGCTGAGCCGCAGCGCAGCCTCGTCGCGCGCCCGGCGCAGCAGCATCCCGGCCAGCAGCGAGGTCAGGCCCAGCACCACCAGGGTCACCATCGCCACCGGCCACCCCACCAGACGCGCATTGCGCCGCCAGTTGGCCAAGGCTGCGTCCTCCGGCAGCCCCACGCTGATCACCAACGGCCAAGCCAAGGTGGTGCGGTAGCTGGTGATGCGGGTCACCCCATCCTCATCCTGCGCGGTAAAGGTGCCCATCTCGGCATCCCTGAGATAGCGGGTGAACAGGGGCAGGCCCTCCGCCCGGCCGCCCCAGGGAATATCCATCCGTTCCTGGCCCGCCGAAGCCAGACGGACCCCGTCGAAACGCCACAGGCTGACACGCGCCCCGGTCTCGCCCTCTATGGCTTCGAATCCACCGCGGAAATGGTCGGGATTGAGCGCAGCCACCACCAAGGCCACCACCTTGCCACCGGAATCCGTCATCGCGTGGCTGACTGGAATCAGCGATTGGCCGGCAGATTTGCCGCCGACACCGACGAACCGGCCAGCCACCGGCACGCCGATCACCAGGGGGCGCGGCAGACGCACGTGCTCGGCCACCACTTCGGCGATCGCCAGATTCGATCCGGTGATTTGTCCGGCGCTGTCGAACAGAACGCTGCCATCCGCCTTAACCACCACGACCTGACGCAGATAGGGGGTCAGCAGCAGACGCTGCGACACCTGCCGGGAAAGGTCGATGGGGCCATGGTCGAGCCCAGCCTCGCGCGCCAGATCCGCCACCGAAGCCAGGGTGACATCCACCGCCAGGAAGGATCGCGCGACGGAATCGGTCAAGGGCCTCGCCAAACTGCTGGTGGCGCTTTCGGCCGCATTCAGGGACTCCTGTCGCCCCACCCACAGGGCACCGGCAGTGGCCCCGGCCACCGCCAGAGCTACGGCAAAGCCGGACAATGCCACCAGCCGTGTCAGGGTGGTGGAGTAAAGCGGTCGCACCGGAACGCTACCGAGGGCATGGCTGACCGCACTATTCCGTTTGGTCACCCCAACGGCACGCTCGGACTGGTTGGCACTTCCAAGCATGATCTAGGTGCAATAGCATACTACCATCGTATCTGGAGAAAAATGATGGTTCGGAGATGGATTGCCGCCGCCTTGATTCTGGCCCTCTGGCCCAGTGATCCCGCCGCAGCCGAGCCCGGACGCCTGGAGCGGATTCGCAAGGCCGGCGAACTCAGGGTCTGCATCTGGCCCGACTACTATTCCGTCTCCTACCGCAACACCCGCACCGGCCAATTGGAGGGCATCGACATTGACATGGCGGGAAATCTCGCCCGGGATTTGGGCGTCGGGGTCCGCTTCATCGACTCTTCGTTCAAGACCATGATCGACGATCTTCTGGGCGACCGCTGCGATATCTCCATGCACGCCGTGGCCATCACCCCGGCCCGCAGGGAAAAGCTGATCTTTACCCGCCCGCATCTGCGTAGTGGCATCTACGCCATCACCACCAAGAGCCACCCCACCATCCATGAATGGGCAGACATCGATGCCGAGGGCGTGGTGGTGGCGGCGGCGGCGGGCACCTTCATGGTCGATGTGATGCGGCGGGAGCTGAAGCGGGCCACTCTGCTGGAAGTCGCCACCTCCGAAGCCCGCGAGCAGGAGGTGATGAGCGGCCGCGCCGACCTCTTCGTTACCGATTACCCGTTCAGCCGCAAGATGCTGGCCCGCCACGACTGGGCCAGGCTGCTGACTCCGTCGGTTCCGCTGGCGCCTACTCCTTATGCCTATGCCATGGCGCCGGGCGACGCGGGATGGCTGGCCACGGTCGATGATTTTGTCGCCAAGGCCAAGGCCGACGGACGCCTGCTGGCGGCAGCCCGCGCCAATGGCCTGGAGACCATCGTCGATCTGCAATAAGCCGGGATCACCCCGCCGGGCCGAGCTTGATGATGGCCGAGACCGGGACCAGGACGAAACCACGCGCCTCCAGCCCCGGCAACCACCCGCCGAGCGCCTCGATCGTACCGTCATGGGGGTGGCCGATGGCGATGGCGATACCGTGCTTGCGGGCATAGGCCTCGGTCTTGGCCAATTGGGCGCGCACATGGGCGACGCCGAGATCGTTGTCGAGGAAGACGTGACGGGCGGCGAAAGGCACACCGAACTGCCGCGCGGTTTCCGCCCCAACCGTCCGCTCCGAGGTAACCGAATCGATAAAGGCCAACCCCCGGCTGCGCAATTCGCCCATTACCACCTGCATGCCGGCCGCATCGGAGGTGAAGCGGCTGCCCATATGGTTGTTGATGCCGATATACCCCTCGAACCGCGACAGTCCCCAATCCAGCCG
>Ga0265313_10001534_pt1 | contig 21481 bp, 16 predicted proteins | sample 4123metaG_FD_203122 | JGI IMG/M metagenome (GOLD analysis project Ga0265313, IMG submission 203122) | Rhizosphere microbial communities from Carex aquatilis grown in University of Washington, Seatle, WA, United States - 4-1-23 metaG | ecosystem: Host-associated > Plants > Roots > Rhizosphere >...
GGTCGTTTTTGAATTGGTCTTTCTTGGTGTCATATACACGATCCTCAATCGCGCTGGCGACAGTTTCACCAAGATGCACAGAAGCAGGGAAGCGACTCTTCTTTTGCAAAAGAACGAACGCAGTTTTTCACGGCTGATTCTAATCATCACCGACAGCAAGTTTGTTCAGCCGCAAGATTCAACTCTGGCGCTGGGCCAGGTGATGTCCGAGTTCAACAGCGATAAAGCGTGGAAGGGCGTCAACCTCATGGAGAACCCTGAATTGCGTCCGGCCATGGAGAAAGGGCGGCAGCTGAGAGCGGATTTTTTGCGTCTTTATGAACAAGGCATGAGCGCCTTGCAAGGCGGCAACATGGCGGTTCAAAGCTGGGCCAATCGAGTCGGCATGTTGTCTGCTTTTCAGATGTACAGCGATCAGCGCGCCCTGGCACGAATGATCATCGAGATTGAGCTCAAGTCCACGCAACAGCAACCGGAAGAACTGAGAAACCTGCGTACGGCTCTTCTGTTGTCTCTTTGCACAGGGCTTGCCTTGAGTGCTTTGTTATCGCTGGCGCTGGTTTATCTATTCACCCAGGACATCGTCAAAAGGCTCAGTGCAATTGCCTCCAAAGCGCATCTTCTGGCCGCAGGCAGAGAATTGCCGCCGCGTATCGAAGGGGCAGACGAGATTGCCGAATTGGATGGCATTATCACCGATGCCGGGCGCACGCTCAATCAGGTGCGGGCCAGAGAAGCCGTTGTGCTGGATAAAGCTGCCGACATACTTTGTTCCATCGATACAAATATGCGTTTTACTAATGTCGGCGAAGCCTGTCGAAAGGTCTGGCAATATGATTCAGACCAGTTGTTGGGGCGGTCCTTTCTCACTCTTTTGACTGAGGAAACGGCCGAGCGCACTCGCTCGGTCTTCCAGCGCATTGCCGAAAGTGGTGAAGAGACCAAGGAAGGACGCGTGGAAAACGTCGTCAAATGCGGCAATGGCGCTTTGAAAAACTTCATCTGGACGATCAACTGGTCTCAGGAAAAACGAGAGTATTTCTGTGTTGTGCATGATGTCTCCGAGTTGCGCGCAGTCGAAAAGTTGAAGCAACATTTTCTTTCGGTGGCCAGTCACGATTTGCGGGCACCATTGAGTGCTGTTTCCATCAATGTTTCGCTCTTGACCGAGGGGAAAAAAGGAACCCTTTCTGAGGGCGCGATCAAAGAATTGAACCGTGTGCAGGCAAGCGCCAACCGGCTTACTGAGCTAGTTGGAGAGCTTCTGGAATTGGAGAAGCTGGAAGCCGGAAAACTCAATCTGGACCTCTCTGCCGTCAGTGCATCAGATGTTTGCGAAGCGGCAAAAGAATTGCTCTTCGGGCTGGCGCAGAAGAATTCCGTTACTATCAAAGGTCCGATCGGCGAGGCTCTCATTTGCGCCGAAGAGAAACGCATGGTGCAAATGGTTGCCAATCTCCTTTCCAATGCCATTAAGTTTTCACCGAAAGATTCGACGGTGACAATCTCGATTGTTCCTTTCGGCAATCTGGCCGAGATTCGCATCTCAGACCAGGGCCCGGGCATTGCTGCCGATGAACGTGCTTTGATCTTCGACAAATTCAGACAGGCAAGAACAGCCGAAGGCGTGGCCGCCAAAGGCACAGGCTTGGGGCTGGCAATTGTCAAAGCGCTGGCCGAGTCTCATGGCGGTGAAGTCGGAATCGAAAGCGAGGTCGGCCAGGGCAGCACCTTTTTTGTGCGCATCCCTCTGTTTGAAGATACGGAGGAGGAAATGCCATGATCCGTGTTTCTTCGGGCGTATTCTCGCGCGGTATATTACTGGTGGCAATACCAATAGTTTTGCAGATCATTTTTGTAGTCTGGCTGGCTGCAGTGCTTGCCGATGTGCAGAAAAAACTGCAAGAACAGTGGAAATCGGAAGAGTTGATTCGCATTGCCTGTCAGTTCAGCCGGCACTCTACTGACGCAATTGTTTACATGCAGATGCCCCCGGACGTTCAAGAACTCGTTGGCAAGGATGTTTCTACACTTGGATTGGAGCGGCCCAAAAAAGACTTCGAGCTTCTCAAAGCGTTGGCCGCCCCCAAGCCCAAACTCAAGCCATATATTGAAGATGTTGAGCGTTATGGTAAAACGCTCTTCAATTTGCAACAGCGAGAGATGGAGCGTGCCGAACAATTGAAGCGGCGGCTTAAACTCATAGACGAGTTGCCCACAGAATTTGAGAGGCGAGAGGCGCGCAAAGCGGCCCGACGTGAGGCGCTCCTGCGTGAAGGAAAAGAAGTTCCCGACCGGCTTAAAGCAATTCCCACTCCGCCTGCCAATCAGCACAAAGATTTGGACGTCAGCTTTCGAGCCTTTCGGAAAATAGCGCCGCCGGCGGTTCCGGAGATCAACTACAAGGTCTTGCTCAACGAGTTCGGTCCTCGTTTTTACGACGCCATAGACGGGCTGGTCCACGCCGAGGAAGGTGAGATGGCGGACACCAATTCGTTTGGCGCAGGCTCGATTGTTGTAATCAATAGGACGCTTCTATTCATGATTCTTCTGAGCGTCACTGTGACGATCATTCTCGGCTATCTCTACTCGGTGTCTATCCGCAGGCCAATCAAGCAATTGTGCGAAAATGGCCGGCGGCTTTCCGCGCAGCAGCCACTTTTACCGGTGCTTTCCACTGTGGACGAGTTTGCCAAGCTGGATCAATTGTTGCACCAGAATTCAGCCGAACTGGAACTGGCACTGGCCCGCGAGCGTGCCGTCATGGACAACGCGGCAGACTTGATTTGCATCATTGATGAGCAGGGCAATTTTCTCGTCATCAACCCGTTTGTCGAGCGCATGCTTGGCTATATGCCTGAAGAATTGTTGAACAAGCCGGTGAATCTTTTGACTGTGGCTGAGCAAAGCTTGCTTGCCGACGAGTATATTCGCAACGCGATATCGAGAGCCGAACAACATTTCGAGCTGAGATTGAAAAAGCGCAATGGCGAATTTGTCGAGACGCGCTGGTCTTGCATTTGGTCGGATGAAGATAAGAAGCTCTTTTGTGTGGTGCATGATGTCTCCGAAGAGAAAGCGATCGAGCAACTAAAACAAGACTTTGCCGATATGATCAGCCACGACCTGCGCAGTCCGCTCATGGCTATGGGCAATTCTCTTACGCTGATCGAGGCAGGAGTGAAAGGCGAGATTTCACCGGAAGCGCGACTGAGTGTGCAGGCATCAGCAAAAAACGTGGAGAAGCTGATTTCGCTGGTCAACGATTTGCTGGACTTTCAAAAGCTCAAAGCAGGCAAAATGCAGCTTGATCTCAAGCCCATAGGTCTGGAAGCGATCATCAAAGACGCTGCTGACCTGGTCGCGGAAACCGCGCGCGCGAAAGGCATTGAGTTAGAACTGCCGGAGGGAGAAACTATGGTGATGGGAGATCGCAACAAGCTCATGCAAACGGCGGTCAATCTCATTTCCAATGCCATCAAATTTAGTGGAACAGCAAGCCGGGTCTCAGTGCGGGTGGAAGAGAACGAAAAGACCGCTTCTTTCTCTGTATCCGACAGTGGTCCAGGGGTGCCCGTCGAATTTCAGGAGAGAATCTTTGAGCCCTTCGAACAAGCGCCCTCGCGTCAGAAAAGTGAGGGCACCGGGCTGGGTCTGGCAATTTGTAAACTGGTAGTGCAAGCACACGGGGGCTCTATTCGCTGTGCCAATCGATCAGACAGTGGACAGAGCGGCAGCATTTTTACTGTAGAACTGCCGCTCTAAGAATGTTTAAAGCAGCAAAAATACACAAAGCATCTCCAGCAATAAATTTGCAACAGTTGCTGTCTAGCATCGTTGTTTATCAATATCTTTTAAGCGTGCATTGCGCTCGCTCTTTTTCCGAGGCACCATATGCGGTGCCTCGGGTACCGCTGTTGGAGTTGGAAGCCCTGATGATAGGCGGGATTGCGTTGATCGGACTCGCGCGAAGTCCGTCAGTTGTGCGATGCTCGTGCAGCTCGACTGTCTGCGAGAAGCGCAAAAGTCCGGAGATGCGGGCAAATTGACGACAGCCCAGGCCCGCCTCTTGCAATCAAGAGCAGTTTTATCGTAGCCATAGTTATATTCATTGCAACAATCATTTCAGGCAAACAAGCTCAAGTCCATAACATTATCAAGCATCCGGCCATTCTTCTATCCAGCTTTGCTGGGAAGTACGCCTTTTACCAATAGCCAGATGCGATTCAGCCTGCGAAATATCGGCATTTTGAGTTTGACGCTCGAGAGCAGCTGAGAATTTTGCAGCATAGCCGGCCATGAATAGATCCGCAACTGGAAAGGCAAAACCTTGAGCTAATGACCTTCCTGAGAAAAGGTTAGAAGCCTCTTGCTCGGCGGATCTGGAAGTTGAACGTCGTGTGGCGTTCGACTTGTGGACATACCACTGCTTTCGAAGTCTTTTGCAGGCAATTACAGCCTGTGAAATTTAGAAAGGAGAGCGATTTTGATCGCAACAACACCCGAGAGCGCTGGTGTCACCGACATCGGCGGACGGGAAAACAACGAGGACTCTTTCAGCATACTTGCCCGAGGGCAGCTGATCGTCGTGGCGGACGGGATGGGAGGACATGCAGGTGGCGATCAGGCCAGCGCTCAAGCCGTCAGTTCGACGGCTAAATGTCTGGACGAATTCGACCTCGGCCTTCTTGAAGATGCAGAGCCGGGCAGTCAATCCCAGATGGTCAAAAAGCTGCTTCTTGCCATGATCGATCGCGCCAATGCCGACATCTTCAAACTGAATGATGGCGCAACCGGTCGAGGCCGCATGGGCACCACTCTCACCCTGGCGTATGTGGCAGCCAAATGCCTGCATATTGCTTGGGTGGGCGACAGCCGCGTCTACCTGCTGCGCCGCGGGATTCTCACCCAGCTCAGCGACGACCATACGCTCAATTACGAGCTCTTCAAGCGGGGCCTGATGTCCAGAGAAGAACTGCGTGCAACCACTGCCGGGCACGGCTCCAACGTGATTACTCGCAGCCTGGGTGCTGATTCTGTTGAGCCGGACTATCTGGAGGTGCCGCTCGAAGATGGCGACATTTTGCTGTGCTGCAGTGACGGCTTGAATAATTCGGTGCCCCCTGAACTGCTGCAGAAACACCTGATGCAGGAGGGCGGCGTGCAAGAGATCAGTGCAGCTCTGGTGCAAAATGCACTGGCATTGAGCGCCAGAGACAATGTTACGGCTGTCGTGACGCGAGTGCGGATGCCGGCAGCGGCACCAGGATCGGCAGTGGTTCGGCGGCGCAGTTGGCTGCAGCAATTGCGCGACTGGCTTCTCTCATAGTTTAGCGGCAGCATGCCCGTCGTGCTTGAACCGGCTAAGACAGGGAAGCGGAGTGACATAGCCTGTCACTCCGCTTTCCCTCTTTTGGGTCCATTTTGTTTATAAACGTGCTACTATACAATGTGGAAGGACCTATGAGGTCACTTAATTCTTTGCCGGTGCCACTGCTTGTGGTGGCGCTGCTTGTGGTTGGGGACTGGCTGAAATCAGCTGGCTTTCCAGACGATCCAGCCAGTGCTTGCGCCTTTCCAGTATTTGCGTCAAAGACTGCCCGGAGCGCTCGGAGCGTCTTTTTCTGATCACACCTTTGACATAGGTGTAAGGAGTATCAAAAAGCGCGTATGCCTGTCCTGTCGCTTGCGAAATTCTGCCGCCGAAAGAGAGTTTGTTTGCCACTATTTTATTTTCTCGATAATCATAAAAGGCAATCGTCGACAAGATCGAGCGAGCAACGGCAGTCAAACCGATGATTGGACCGGAAATAGTTTGTTGTTGAGCGACCTGGCGAAATCTTTCGATCGAGTGGGCCTCGCGGTCGATGGTCGTATCCAATTTTTCAGAATTCTCGCTCAAAAAGGCTACTTCCTCAAGGCGCTTCGCATCCTTTTCGCTGGATTCGTCCTGTAATTCTTTCACTTCTTGCAAAGACAATCCCTGAGGCATCGTCGGCCGCTTTATGGGAAGTTCTCTGGCCAGTTTGTGGCGCTGATATTTTCGCATGCAAACTCCAACAAGAGTGCGCACGATTGGGTTAAGAGTAGCTGCTGATGTGGATGTTAGGGATGTAATGGCGGCGGCGCCACTGCGCAAGGGATAGCGAAAGGATTGCAAGGAAATAATCGAAGAGCCCATGTTTACATAGTTTTGCAGAGCGTCAATGGCGAAAAATGTGTTCTCTCGCCAGGCTCTTTCTCTTGAATGAACGCTCCATCTGCGGAATTCGAATACCAGCTGGTCGCGCAGGCGCTGCAGCAAAACCCCTTCCGATTCTCGGATGCGACGCCGCCCGGCAATCGGGATGGCGGCGACAATCAGCTCTCGCTCGGCCAGCAAATTGTCCGTTCGTTTGAGGGCGCCTTTGACGAAATCAAGAGAGTCTCTGGGTGACAAACCTTCTTTTCTGGCCCGATTCATTACCCAGAGATTTTGCATAAGCTCCAGCCCTGATGAAGAGCCGCTCACCGCATTGCCGACCACCGCGCTGGCCAGTCCTTTGCGCTGGGCGCCGCGATTGATCTGGCTGGGATCATGCAGGTGGCTGCCTCTTTGATCGATGTCCACCAGGCTGTTGGCAAACGAAGCAGCCGTGCCCGCTTCTCTGCCGAGCGGATACGCCCAACTGCGCCACTTCTGATGGTAGTTAGCTTCTTCAAAAAAGAGAATGTTGAAGCGCCCCAGTCGGATCAGCTCGAGAAGAAACTGGCGATCAATCTCCATGATCTGCTCGCCACCCACGCCTCCAGGACTCAGTCCTGTTTGAAATGGCTGGTCCTCTGCCCGAACCGAAAGCGGCCAAGCGGACAGAATCAGGCAGACAACGATTATTGTCGGGCAGAACTTTCTTATGGTCAGAGCGCGTATTCTCGCCTTGTCTATGTGTTTGCTTACCGTCACTGGATATCAACAAACCTGCCGGCGATGTTATTCAAGCGCTCACTCACTTTCCAATGCACCGTTTGCTCTTCGGAAAGCTTCAGTTTACACCGTTGTGAACGGAATCTATGAGCCAAATTGGTTGTCAAAGTTCAAACTCTTAATTTGAGAAATTTACCCGGACAAGCACCTGAAAGTAATCATGAGAGTATCATTTATAAGTCCCATTTTCATGGATGCACAAGCGATTCTGGTTTTTCCAAAATGTTCTCCAGGCTGAATGCGACTCAAAAAGGCATGATCCTGGTGATCGTGCCGGTTGTTTTCGAGCTGGTTTTCATCACAGCCCTCTACTTCCCGCTCCACAATTTCGAGCAGACTCTGGAATCTATGAACAGGGGAAAGGAAATTCTCTTTGCCCTGCAAGAAAACGAAATCGGTCTTTCGCGCCTGATGTGGACGCTCGTCAGCGTTGGAGTACCGGGTCAGGGTGCCGAGGGCGACAAGTTTCTCAAAAACCTCAAATCGAGAATCGTGGGTGAGGAATTGTGGAAGGGCTATGATAAAGATGCCGACCCTGAGCTCGCCCAGGCTGTCGAATTAGGCAACAAGCTGGCTTTCAGATTCGAGAACATCAAAGACCATGTGGCAGAAACCTTCGCGCGCGGTCTCGGCGTCATGCAGCGGTGGGTGGCGACCGTCGGCGTCAAAGAATTCTTCGCCATGTACGAAGACCAGAGAGCCTTAAACAAGATCATTCTCGATGTGGAGCAACATACGATTGCACACCAGCCGGCAGAGTTGGCCAATTTCAAATCGACTCTGATCGCTATCCTGTGGGTCGGATTTTTTCTAAGCCTGGCCTTGACCGTTTGGCTTGTACGCGTCTTCACCAATGACATTGTTGTCAGACTATCGGCAATAGCCAGGAATGCTCAAATCCTTTCCTTCGGCCGCGTGCAAGCCGCCACTTCCGGGGGCTCTGACGAGATCGCTGAATTAGACGGCATCATCAGCTCGTCATCGCAAACTCTTGCCGATGCACGGGCCAGGCATGCAGTAATACTCGACAATTCGGCCGACGTCATTTGCTCCATCGATTCTCGTCTGAGATTTTCTGCAGTGGGAGAGGCTTCCCGCAAGGTCTGGGGTTTTGCGCCCGATCAATTGCTCGGCCTTTCAGTTTTGGAATTGCTGGCTTCCGATACCGTCAATAGTACCAGTGATGCCTTTGTCTTGTTGCGCGAAGAAAGCGGTGAAGGGAAGATCGAAAACATCATCAAGTGCAGCGACGGTACGTTCAAAAACTCAATCTGGACTGTCTCATGGTCGGCCGAGAAAAAGGTTTTTTTCTGCGTGGTGCATGACGTGACAGAACTCAGATCGATTGAAAAATTGAAACAGCATTTCCTTTCCGTCGCCAGTCATGATTTACGCGCACCGCTCACATCTGTGACTCTGAATATCTCGATCATTACCGAGTCTATGGGAAACGTATTGTCGCCGGGCGCCAACAAAGAACTGCATCGCGTTCAACAGAGTGCGCAGAGATTAAGCTCACTGGTCAATGAGCTTTTAGAACTGGATAAATTGGAAGCCGGCAAACTTGGTCTGGAATTGAGCCGGGTCGGTGCTTCCGATGCCTGCGAAGCGGCCAAAGATTTGCTCTTTGGCTTGGCCCGTCAGGGTGAAGTGAATTTGCATGGACCTTTTGGAGACGCGGTTGTTGTTGCCGAAGAACAGCGTCTGGTGCAGATGATAAGCAATTTGCTCTCGAATGCGATCAAGTTTTCGCCGCCCGGAGGCGATGTAAAAATAGACATTTCCCAGAAGGGAAGCTTTGCCGAAATACGCATTAGCGATCAAGGTCCAGGCATTCAAGCTGAGGACTGCCAGTTGATTTTCGAGAAATTCAGCCAATCCAATACCTCCCGCTCGACCGAGGTGAAGGGAACGGGATTGGGGCTGGCAGTGGTAAAGGCGCTGGCTGAGTCGCATCGCGGAAAAGTGGGCGTGGACAGCCAGGTCGGCAAAGGCAGCAGTTTTTGGCTGCAAATCCCCCTGGCGCATCAGCCCTTAGATGGGGAGGCTGTCTGATATGCGCCTTTCTTCCAGCCTGATTGCACGCAGCATTATCCTCATGTCTTTCCCTCTTTTGTGCCAGCTTGTGTTCGTTTTGGCAATGACTGCTGTTTTGCAGCAAGCGCAAGCTAAATTGGAGAAGCAGTGGCAGTCGGAAAATCTCATCAAATTGACCTTTTCCATGTGTCGTGACTCTTCCGATCTGCTTTTGTGGCTGCACGTGCCCAACAACCTTCGCGGTACCATCGGTCCGGACATCAACGAGGCCTGGCTGGCGCGGGCGCGCCAGGACACTGACAGACTGAGAACCTTGGCTGAGGACGATCCTAAAAAACGAGACGATATTTCGCGAATGCTCTACTCCAGCGGGCGCATCTTCGAAGTTTTGGATGAAGCGCTGGCCCGCCTGCGCGAGGGTAACGAAAAACCAGTCAACTTCAGAAAAGTACTGAATAAATTTGGCGGCATATTCTATGACTCTGTCGATCGTATTGTCGCTATCGAAAAAGCAAGCAAGGCAGACGTCAATCTTTATGGTGTGGCAATTTCTACTGTTTATTCAGGGCTTACTGCCGCAGTAGCGCTGAGTATTGGCGTCGCCATTGCCCTGGGCTTTGTTTATGCGATTTCAATTCGCAAACCGCTCAAGCATTTGAGCGAAAACGGCAAATTACTCTCGGCGCGTAAGCTGCTTTTGACACAGCTTACCTCAAACGATGAGTTCGGTACATTGGACGCCATGCTGCATACAACCGCCCGAGAAATCAGCTCCACCTTGCAGCGCGAGCGGGAAACAATTGAGAACGCTGCAGACTTGATTTGCACGATTGATGAACAAGGCGTCCTTATCACTGCAAATCCGTTTGCAGGCAAGATGCTCGGAGTTGCTCAAGACGAGTTGCAGGGCAAGTCTTTGCATGAATTGACGGTGTCCGAGCAAAGTCTCCTGGCTGATGAATATGTGCGAAAGGCGGTAATTTCCTCGCAAACCGAACAGTTCGAGCTGCTTTTGAAACATGCAGATGGTCGCACTGTCGATACGCGCTGGTCGTGCTTATGGTCGACTTCAGAGCGCAAGCTGTTCTGTGTGGTGCGCGACGTCACCGAAGAAAGGAAAATCGAGCAGTTAAAACAAGACTTTACCAATATGATTAGCCATGACCTGCGCAGCCCTCTTATGGCGATGGGCAATGCTCTCACGCTTCTAAAATCCGGAGCAAAAGGAGAAATACCTGGTGAGGCACGCCAGAGAGTGGAAACTTCAGCCAGAAATGTCGACAAACTGATCGTTCTTGTTAATGACTTGCTCGACTTTCAAAAGCTCAAAGCCGGCAAAATGGATCTGGCTCTCGCGCCTGTATCGCTGCAGTCCATAATCAATGACGCCGCCGAATTTGTCGAGGAAGCGGCGCGGGAGAAAAACGTGGCAATTGAGTTGCCCTCCGGTGAGACGATCGTGCAGTGCGACCGAAACAAACTTATGCAAACCGCAGTCAATCTTATATCTAATGCAATCAAATTCAGTGACAAAGACGGAAAGGTTACAGTCAGCGTCGAGCCCAGTGCTGAGAAGGTCTTCTTCTCCGTCAGCGACACAGGGCCGGGCGTTCCCCTTGAGTTTCAAGAGAGAATCTTCGAGCCCTTCGAGCAGGCCCCTTCCGGCAAGAAAAACGAGGGCACAGGGCTCGGTCTGGCCATTTGCAAGCTGGTTGTAGAAGCGCATGGCGGCAAGATTGGTGTCGCTAATCGAAGCCAGGCAGAAGGAAGCGCAGAAGAACCACACGGCCAGCCGCTAATTCTCGGTAGCGTCTTCACAGTGGAGTTGCCCCTGACCGCAAAGGAAGGGGCGACCTAGGCCATGTTTTCCCGCTTGAATGCAACCCAAAAGGGCTTGATTCTGGTGCTTGTGCCGGTTGTTTTTCAATTGCTGTTTATCGCCGCCATCGAACTTCCTCTTACTCGTGTCTCGCATGAATTCGAGTCCATGCGCCTGGGCAAGAAGATCCTTTTCGCGCTGCAGGAGAATGAAATTGAGCTGTCACGCATGATCTGGACGATGATGGTGGCTGGTCCTCAACAGAGTATGGAATTTCTCAATAAGTATCGCGAAAGGGTGATGCGCGAGCATAAATGGACCGCGCCCGAGAATCTGGCGGATCCCGAAATGAAAGAGGTGGCCGCTGACGGCAAAAAAATAATTGACGAGATGGAATCGATGTGGGGCCAGGGCAGCAGCTATCGCCCCGGTCAAAACATTATTCAGTGGATGAGCCAGAGCGGCGGGCGGCAGGCCTTTACTCTTTACTCGGATCAGCGCGCCTTGATGCGCAGGATACTCAATATCGAAAGACGCCGGGTCGAGCAGCAGCCCGAGGAGCTGGCCGGATTGCGCTCGACCCTGGTGATGATTCTCTGGGGCGGATTTATTCTCAGTCTGCTTATATCGTCTGCCCTGATGATTTTTTTCACCAGAGACATTGTGGCCAGACTGTCTGTCATCGCTGAAAAGGCTAAACTCCTGGCTTTCGGCAAGCAAGTCACGGGCACAGTGGCGGGCTCAGACGAAATTGCCCGGCTGGAAGACATTATCTCTGCCGCCTCAATTACTCTGTCTGAAGCAAGGCAGAGGCAGGTTGTGGTTTTGGATAATGCAGCCGATGTCATTTGTTCGCTTGATGCCAAATTGAAATTCTCGGCTGTAGGAGAGGCTTCCAGTAAGGTCTGGGGGCAGTCGCCGGATCAACTTCTGGGCAAGTCCGTGCTCACGCTTCTGGCCGCTGATACCGTGGACAGTACCAGAAATTCTTTTGAACGCATCGCGCAGGGGAGCGGGCAAGGACGTGTGGAGAACATCGTCCGCTGCGGGGACGGCAGCTTCAAAAATTCAATCTGGACGGTTTTATGGTCTCCGGAAAAACGCCTTTATTTCTGCGTCGTGCACGATGTCACTGAATTGCGTACTGTCGAAAAGCTCAAGCAGCACTTTCTTTCAGTAGCCAGCCACGATTTGCGCTCGCCTCTGACGTCCATAACCATGAATGTTTCCATTCTTACCGAATCAATGGGCCCGGAGCTGCCCGAGCGTGCGCTCAAAGAACTGGAGCGTGTGCAAAGCAGTGCGCAAAGATTGACTGCTCTGGTCAATGAGCTGCTTGAATTAGACCGCCTGGAAGCAGGCAAATTGACTCTGGAATTGAATAAAGTAGGCGCGTCCGATGCCTGCGAAGCGGCTAAGGATTTACTCTTCGGCATGGCTCGTCAAGCCAATATTGCCATTATCGGACCGGTCGGCGACGCGCTTGTACTGGCTGAAGAAAAGCGTCTGGTCCAGATGATCGCCAACCTGCTTTCCAATGCCATCAAGTTTTCTCCGGCTGGCGGCAAAGTCGAAATCACAATCGTCGAGAAAGCACCCTTTGCCGAAATCCAGATAAAGGACGAGGGACGCGGCATCTCACCTCAGGAATGTGAAACGATCTTCGAAAAATTTACTCAAGCGAAGTCGGCCGGTGCAGTGGAAGTGAAAGGCACAGGGCTTGGCCTGGCTGTAGTGAAAGCGCTTGCAGAGTCTCACGGCGGCACAGTCAGGGTGGAAAGCGAACTGGCAAAGGGCAGCATCTTTTTCCTTTCTCTGCCCTTGTGTGGATCGACAGATTTAAGGGAGGAGCAATAACCATGCGCCTCAATCTCAATCTGTTTACTCGAGGAATCATCCTCATTTCCTTTCCCATTCTTTGCCAATTGATTTTCATTCTGGTCATCGCAACCGTAATGCGCCAGGCGCAGGACACTCTGGAAAAGCAGTGGCGCTCGGAAAATCTCTTGAGGCTGACTTTTTCAATTTGCCGGGAAGTGACGGATTTGCTTTTGTGGCTGCAACTGCCGGCGGGGTGGCGCGAAATGATTGGCGTCGACGTCAGTTCGTCCTGGCTTGTGCGGGCGAAAAAGGAAACCGAGATGCTCAGGCAATTGGGTGACGAAGATCCTGATAAAGGCCCCGCTCTGGCGCAAATGATCGACTCCAAAGCCTATATGTTCGATGTGCTTGAGCGGATGCTGGCCGCCAACGATCCGACCGCTCCCTGGACTGGCGCACTGCCCAATTTCAAACCGGGCTTAAGGACGCATGGCAAGTTTTTTTATGACTCGGTGGAAGAAATTGTTGCTATCGAGAAAAAGAAAGATCAAGTATCCGATGTTTATGCCGCCGTTCTTTCCATAGTTCAGACAGCTATTTTGGCAATTGCCTTTTTGTGCATCGGGCTGGCTCTATTGGTCGGGTATCTTTATGCGATATCAATTCGCCGTCCATTGCGGCATCTCAGTCAAAACGGACAATTATTGTCCGAGCAAAAGCCCCTATTGCCTTTGCTTTCCACAAATGATGAGTTCGCACAGATCGACAATCTATTGCATACGGCCGCCCGTGAAATTGAAAACACGCTTGCCAAAGAAAAGGAAGTCATTGAAAACGCACAGGACATGGTCTGCACGACCGATGCAAATGGTGTTTTCCTGACCGTCAACCCCTTTGTAGAACGAATGCTGGGCTGCCGCCCGGCCGACGCGGTGAGCAGGCCCATCAGTCAATTCACGGTACCGGCGCAAAATCTGCTTTGCGACGAGTTGCTGCGGTCGGCGATTGCATCAGAATCGGTGAAACAGTTTGAATTGCAATTGATTCACGCTCAAGGCGATATCGTGGAAACTCAATGGTCATGCCTGTGGTCTCAGTCGGAGAAAAAACTTTTCTGTGTTGTACGCGATGTGACTGAGGAGAAGCGCATCGAGCAATTGAAGCAGGACTTTACCAATATGATCAGTCATGACCTGCGCAGTCCGCTAATGGCCATGGGCAATGCGCTCACTTTGATCAAAACCGGCGTCACAGGAAAGATTCCGCAGACTGCTTTGCAGCGAGTTGAGACCTCTTCCAAAAACGTCGACAAGCTGATTGTGCTGGTCAACGATTTGCTCGACTTTCAGAAGCTCAAGGCCGGCAAGATGGAGCTTGCGCTTCAATCGGTTTCTCTTCAGTCCATCCTCAAAGATGCGGCCGAACTCGTTGAAGAAGCTGCCCGCAGTAAAAACGTCGAAATCGAGCTGCCTGAGGGTGAAACGATTGTGCAGGGCGACCGCAATAAGCTGATGCAGACAGCGGTGAACCTGATCTCTAATGCTATTAAATTCAGCGGCGAGAATGGCCAAGTCGTGGTGCAGGTATACTGTGATGCAGACAGCGTTTTCTTTTCCGTAACCGACAGCGGTCCCGGCATTGCCTGGCAGTTTCAAGAGCGCATTTTCGAGCCTTTTGAGCAGGCACCGTCAGAGAAAAGGAAAGAGGGCACAGGGCTCGGTCTGGCCATCTGCAGGCTGGTTGTCGAAGCGCATGGGGGCTCAATCAGCGTTGCCAATCGCGGCGATGAAAACCCTGCCGTTTCAGGCTGTGTTTTTACCGTCCAATTGCCTTTTCAGTCAAGCTGAAGTGCCGATTAGTGTTCTCCGAGGATGTCGTTTTCGAATCTTTTGGAAATTTTTTCAGTGGCTGCATGATCCGCTTTGGCAGCTTCTAGACGGTTGAGCAACTTATATGCTTTTTCTCGCTCCTGCAAGAGCCGAATCAATAAATATTCAGAATTTTCCTTTTGTGTGCCTTTGATGCTCTTGCATATGTCTATGCCTTGACTAAGGGCGGCAATTGAATCGGCATCGCGTTTCAGTTTGCTGTAGCAAGATGCTTTGGCAAGAAAGAAGGAGGCATCGGAGAGGTTTTTTGAATTGATCTGCACCTTCTCCATCATGGTGAGCGCTCTTTGCGACTGCCCCAAACTAATCAGGAGAATTGCCGCTTTTGCATAGAATTCTTTCTTGCGCCGCGGGCATACCTTAGAAGCTGTCTCCAGATCCTTTATTGCTTCTTCGTATCTTTTCAGTGCATTATGGGCGTCAGCCCGCGTACTGTAGCAATCTTCATAGCCCGGATCTCGTTTGACCGCCAAATTGAGAAAGAAAATCGCTCGCTCATATTCTTGCAGTTGCAAGTACGTGCTGCCGGCAAGAAGGAGCGTGTGTCCGGTGGCGCATTCGAAATTTTTGACCGTAGACACAATCTCTTTTGCTCTTTCGAAATCCTGTGTATTGGCCACGCATGCAAATTTCCACAAGGTGCGGTCATCTTCATCGCCAGGTCGGCGGGGCACTTTCTGGACAATCGCCCAGGCTTGCGTTTCCTTTCTGTCCTTCAACAAGCCGTCCAGAGTTTGGTATGGATATCCATATTTGTCTACAGGAGGGTTCGACGCGGCTTGCGCAGCCGTAATTGATGCGATCATGGTGATCACAACCAGGACAAAAACGTTTTTTGCACGGGAGGGCTGCATTTTTGAAAACTTGCTCGGGGGTTATTACTATCTTCCCCTTTTCAATCAAACCTACGTGAATTCCCCACCCTTCATCGCCAAAACCAACGGCTTTGGCTGGAAAACAAAGCACAAAAAGATTGCCAGCAATAAATCTGCAATAGTTGGCAGTTAGCATCAAGACAAATAGAGTTCAAGAAGAGAATATTTTGCTCCTTTAAGGTTTTCCGAGGCACTATATATGGTGCGCTCGGATAAACTTGTTGGTTTGCAAAAATGGCTTGCAGAGCTAATGTTGGACGTATTTCTTAATTCCAGTATTGTCCGGTTGGCGGGGCTTGCGCATCTGGCTGGACTGCGATAAGCGTATTTGGCAGCCTTTTAGAGAAAGTCTCTTAATTTCTCCTGTTTTTGTTGCAACGGAATGCTCTTTTCCGTTAGCCATAGATACATTCATTTCACTTCCACCCAGACCTTAAGGAGACAAGCACCAGACTATCGCTCAGAGCAAGCAGCTCAATCTGTCCAGGGCATAAGAGTGTCTTCCCTTGTGCCGGACGTCGTGTTTTGTGGCTGCGATTTTGCACTTTGTCGGTGCCGCAGTCTTTACCAAGCTCCAAGACCACAAGAACAAGAAGAAAAATCATGAGAGCGAAAACTTTGCTTAGCGTCGCGATGGCCCTCATCGTTGTCGCGGTCGTATGCGTTCTGAACTCCAGCTCAGCCCAGGCTCACCACGCTGCCGCCCATGGAGGAGGGCATGCTCACTTCGGTGGCTACGGTGGCGGCGGTGTGCGGGTAGGCGGAAGCGGCGTACATTATGGCGGTGGTTATTCGGCATACCGCCATCCGACCTATCAGCCGAATTTCTATCGACCGCGCCCGCAAGTCTATCAGCCCAACTACTACCGGCCGAACTACTACCGACCGGTGTATGTGTCGCCACGTCTGCCGTACATCCCGTACATCCCCTACGTTTCTCCGTATTACTCGCCGTACCGGGGATATTACGGACAGTACCAGCAGCCGTTTGCGTATCAGCCCAATTACGCGCCGTATCAACAATCGTATACCGTTTCTCAGCCCACCGCCCCTGTCACCGACAACGGCGAAGCTGAATACCGGCAGTTTCAGGCTGAAACGCGGCAACAGTTGCAGGAGCTGCGCGACCATCAGCAGCGTACTGACAATGACGTGCAAAAGCTTGAGCAGGAGTTCTCGGACATTCAGAATCTCTTGCGCAAGTAATTACCGCATCGGCTGACGGCATGCGCAGGACTTTGCCTGCGCATTTTCTTTCTTACTCTCAGCATTCGGAAAGTCTCTAAATGACAGTCAATCTCAGCAACAGCAATTTCGTGACAGGATGTATTGACACCGCCGCTGATGGCGAAAATCATCAGTTGCAGCTCTGGATTGAACGCAACCAGGGCGGATTTGTCTATGTAATTCGCTCGCAGTACCAGCCGGGAGGGCGGGTGGCGAAGCGTTGTGTGCTCGACAGCGGCTCCACCAACCCCAACTATGAGGAGGTGGTCGCTGCGGGGCAGTCTGCCTTCGCCAGGATGAAACCGGCGGGCGACGTTGCGGAAGCCAAATAGCTGATCGCATTTGCGTTTCAGTTGTGAGAAAGATCCATGGAAGCGGGAGCGGCCTAACAAGCCGCCCCGCTTTCCATGCCTTTTCTTTTGCATTTTTTGTTTTCAACATGTTTTATTATTGAATATAGTGAATATGGTGAAGCCGCACTCTCGGCGCGTTTGAAGACTTCTGTGTCAGCGCCGTCCAGCAATATCTGTTGCGCTTATTTTTCTTGTTTGGCGCGTTCAATGCGTTGGAGAATTTGTTGTTTCAGTTGTGCTGGTAAGGTGTCTAAATAGTTCTGGAGTTCTTGCTTAAAAGCTTCGTGTTGATCCTGCTCGTGCGGCGAAAGCTCTTGATTGTTGTTTCTCTTGTTGAATTCACGGTCTTCTTTGGCAGCCATATCGCCGATGTTCTGCACCAACTCGCGATTGCTCATTTGCTTTTGGCCGTTCAGCTCGCCATAGAAGAACAATTTCTGTGAGGGCGTCAGATGTTCGAGCACCGGTTTGACCTTGGCGATGTCTCGTTCCAGGGCGGCCTTGTCCAGATCGTGCTGTTTTTGATGTTGCCCATAGTATTTCCCAAGCTTGAGCATTTGGTCGGCTAAAGCGTTGCCATATTCCTTGTCGTTGATTTCACCGGCATCTCTCTGGCGACGCAGGAGTTCGAATTCCTTTGAAAAATCAATCTTTCCGCTGGCTCGATTGGCTTCCACTTCGCGTTCGAGCTCTGTGTGATTTTCGGCGCCTTTTTGCATCACCTTCCAGAGATCGCTCACCGGCACGTCCGTCTTGCGATTGTCTTTCATCGATCCCCAGGTGTTATCTATGGACACGACCGGCGGGGGGCCCGGCTTGTAGTCGGTGATGGCAACCACGTGCGCTTCCCCGTTGTCTCCGGCTTCTGCGCCGCCGGATTGCGAGTAGTATGGTTCCATTTTGGGATTAATGCGAATCATCACCGGCAATTTGCCGCTCTGCGCCAGGGTTTTTAATTGATCGTCCAGGGCTTGTTCTGTCTCGACTTTGGTCACCTTCGCTCCTGGACCGCTGTAATTGTCGGCGGCTGCGATCACCACTGGACTGGTCTGGTCACCGGTGATGCCGCGATAGGCTTCGACTATTTGATCTTCATTTATATCCGGCTCTTTCTTGTCTTTTAACTCTTTTCTCGGTGTTTCGGAAGTGTCATAAAGCCTTTCTCCGGTGTCTCCTGGCGAAGGTTTGTGTTGTTCATAACGCCGCTCGACGCCTTCGCGCTGATAGGCAAGATTGACGGCAGTGACGTTAAACAATTGAGTGGCAAAGCTTCTGTCACTATCAAGAGGTGGATGGTGTACGGCTTCTTTGTCCGGGGTCAAACTCTGGGCGTCCAGGCGAACTTGGTGACCTTGAGTGTCGGTGTATTCTCCTGACAATGCGACCTGAGCGACTAAATTAGCGGCTTTTGACGGTTCTTTGGCATAGACCAGCGACTCCATTGATGTGACATTGCAGGTGTTATGGTTGCCCTGGTCGATGATGCGCGGATCGGCTGCCTGCGACATTACTTGCTGTGCCAGTTGCACGCGGCGCTCGGCATTGACTGCGCCCTGCTGTGCTTCCATCAGCTTGCCGATTTCGCCGTAGGTTTTTCTTACTTCCTCGTCGCTCAAGCCACGCTGTTTTGCGCGTGCTTCAAAATGAGCCATGTCTGCTTCGAACTTGGCGCGTTCTGTCGGACTTTTGATCTTCGCTTCGGCAAGGTCATGCAGTTTTGCATGTGCCACTCGCACGTCTGTTTGCTCGTTGACGGCAATTGGCTTGTCACCAGCTTTATCGGTAATCGAATACTTGCCGTCAGCAGTTTTCTGCAGCACGAAATTATCTTCGGGGCGCGGTCCGGAGCTTTGCAGAGTGTAGAAACCATCGGGCCCGGGCGTGCGCATTGTTTTGCGGTTGTCCGGTTCTTTGTACTCAATCTGCTGTCTGCCGTCCGGCCAGTTGGTGGTTTTTATGTCATGGGTGGGGACGGTGAAGCCGCCGTCTTTTGTGTGTCCCGGCAATTGCAGAATGGTGCCGTCTTTGATGACGTCGTTTTTAAGCTTGTTGACGTGCTCAATTTCTTTGATATATTTTTCGACTGTTTCTTTGTCGGCATGCGGTCCAAGCTGTTTTCTGGCCACGTTCTCCAGGGAGTCTCCTGGTTTGACGATGTGATACTTTGCTTCAACCTCACCTTTTACTCCCTCACCCAGGTAGGGTTTTGGTTTTTCGCTTGATGTCGGCTGTTCGCTCTTGCTCTCTGCCGAACGTTTGAAAGCCGCACTGGTTTTTTCCGAGTAGTCGGTTACAGCAGCCGATAATTTGAGCGTGTACGGACTGGCGAGCATGCCCGGGTATGCCGGCGAATCGTGCTTAGCCAGCGGATCTCCGATGCTGAAATCGAGAGGCGCGTCCACTTCCAGAGCAATAGTGCGGCCGTCATTAAACGGGCGATCTTTGCTTGGTTTGTAGGACAAAAGCTCTGAGCTGGGAGTCTTCCAATATTCCGAGGCGTCTATGTGCGGCTTAAGCGGAGCCTCTTTCGGCTCGTTGAATTGAGCGGCGTCATTAATTGCCATATGCAGACTGTTACCTGGTAAGGGAAAAACGGAGCGCGTGGGTTGCACTGTAAAGCGAATCCGGCATGCGTCTTTGGGGTTGGGTGGAAAGCATATTAGACAATTGCAGCTGAACTAATTCTGAACATTCGATCCAAACTGGAGCCGAGTGGCGCTTAACAATCGCTGCCATCTTCACGCTCGATTCACATGCTCGCTAATAAGCTGCGGTGAAATCAGGCGTCCTTTTAGACTTTTACTTCTGCGCTCTCCTCAATAACTATCTCTCGGTCATTGCGATGACTGATATGCCAAGCCGATCTCCTTGAGCAAACGCTCAGGCAGAGCGGCTTGTTTTGGTATCGTATATGGTGTCACAGCTAGCGCATGTGCATGAGCCGCGCCAGGTCAGAAAGGCGCGTGTATTCACGCGAAGGTTCTAGTGTTTTTGTTCTGTAACTATTAAAGCTCTTGATTCTTAAGCCACGAAGAGGCGACTGTAAGAGTATCTTCCGAAACTTTCTTCTCAGCTTTCACAGCCAACTCCAAAAACTCCTTCTCTTCAACCAGCCGAAGTATTTTTCTTAGCAGCTCGCTGCTGCGGAGTTTGTTGGGTCGGAAGAATTTCAGCGGGCGGTGGATGCCCTCATAAGCGGGTAGCTCCGCCATCGAACTAACTTTCAAACCGAAAAGGATGACTCAAATGAGAATCAGAGCTTCAACCACCGCACTTCTTCTTCTCTTTGCCGGCATTATTGGTGCCGTGCAATCGTATCGCATCGATCACAACGGTATTCTCCACAGTGTTGTCGGTCTCTTGATCATCGCACTGGCTGTCTTTGTCGTTACCCGCGCCTTTCGTCGACGCCCTACCTGATAAAAACGCAATATTCGCGAAGGAAAGCAAATGAGACCAGAATATTACTTGCTTATCATTCTTCTCGCCGCTGCCGTTGCCGGGTCCTTTCGCATGAAAGGTGTTCCTGTCGAGCACAGTGAAGAAGAGAAAGAAGCTCGCAAGCGCGAAGCTAAGATGAAGGCCGACCTGGCCGACTGGCGACGCATGGACGGCAATGTCATCGACTTCAGGTATCACCTGGCCAAAGACTTGAATGCGGCTTCACGCTGCTTGCACAGCACGCGCTCCAAGCGTGAAGCGGCGGAACACTGCATTCGTACAGTCGAATCGGCGCTGGCCGAGCAAGACAAGCTCGGCTTTGTCACCGATGGATCGGAGATGAATGTCCTGCACGCCACTCAGCACCTGAACGGGTACGAGACCGAATTCATCAAGGCTCAGCAGGCTGTTCACGCGTATGTGGAGAAAGTCCGTGACCATGTCTTCGATTTGCTGGCTGAATCAGTAAAGATCAGCGAGTGGATGCCTGAGGTATCGGCTCGTTTGCAGGAGCAGGCACGTAAGCTTGTTGCCGAGATTGAGCCGGAAGCTAAGGCGATGTGGGCAGTCACCGACAGAATGCTGACCGATGCAGACAGAGATCCCGCCGGCCTCGCCGACGAGTATGTTACCCCTGGCGTCACCAAGTGGCGAGAAGAAAGAGTGGGGGCGCGCAGAAAAATTCGCGATAATCTTGCCTCGAAGATTGGATATTAGCGGCATTGCATTGGTGTTCTTGCCAGCGGATTGGGAACCATTGAAAGTGGTCGCCGGACCCGCTGGCTAGTTCACTGGTGCTTCTCAAATCACTGGTTTCGAAAGTTCAAGTGCATCTCAATCTGCGGAGATTTGAAGACAACTCTCCGCAAACAGAAAACTGAAAGGATAAGGAATGAATCGCAAACACATTGCGTTGGCCTCAGCCATCGCCATAGTAGGCTCCTGCGCCGTAGCCTATGCATTTAGACCCAATGCCGACTTCATCGAATCGCGTTTTGACAAGCTTGATCATATGCCGGATTCAAGTGGCAGCAAAGTCCGCTACAAGCGGGATG
>Ga0265313_10001536_pt1 | contig 21469 bp, 17 predicted proteins | sample 4123metaG_FD_203122 | JGI IMG/M metagenome (GOLD analysis project Ga0265313, IMG submission 203122) | Rhizosphere microbial communities from Carex aquatilis grown in University of Washington, Seatle, WA, United States - 4-1-23 metaG | ecosystem: Host-associated > Plants > Roots > Rhizosphere >...
GCTCCGTGCCGTCCTGAAGCGGAGTTTCGACCTCGACAGCTACGAGATCTACCAGCAGATCGCCAAGCCGCAGCGCGGCGTCGCGGCCGTCGTCGGCGGTAGAACCTTCCCGGACGAATCTCCCGAGGCGTTTGTCGCGCGTGCTCGTGCGGCCAACGAACTGTTTCTCGTGAAGACCCACGAGCCCGTTCCCGACGGGGACCGCTGCATCTACGTGGTTCGCGACGCGCGCGCCGCACTGGTGTCCTTCCAGAAACACCTGCTCTACGTCGAGCACCGCTGGTGCGCCTTGCCGACACTTATCGGAGGGCGGGAGTGGCCCGGAAAATGGCAGGACCACGTCGAACGGTTTCTCGCCCGGGACCCCGCGAATACGCTCCTTCTGACATACGAAGAGCTGACATCGGCAAATCCGCCGCTGGACCGGATCGGTACATTTCTGGGGGCTTTAGCGCTGCGTCCATTCGACCTTTCGTTTGCCGAGCTGCACGCCATCAATCCGAAGGTCTTTCCTGGCGGAAGCAACGAGCCAGGTGTCCAGCTGGTCGAACGCGACCACGCCGACCTGTTCTGGCGGCATTGCGGTCGGGCAATGCGGAGGCTGGGCTACGGCGGGGGACGGCCAACCTCTTCCGGCAAGCCCGGTAAGGTATTCTTCCTTCATTTGCCAAAGTGCGCCGGCACCAGCCTCTGGAATGTCTTCAACGGGCTGGTCGGCAGAAGGCGAGCATTTCAGGCCTTTAATGCCGAGCGCATGCGCGAACTGACGGAGATGGAACCGGCGAGGCGCAATTCCCTCCGCATGGTCGGCGGGCACTTTGATCTCGCAGCCTACCGTGGTCTTTTCGACCTCTCGCAGTACTACTGTGTCACGACATTTCGCGAGCCGTTCGAGCGAGCGGTGTCCGAATATCATTATGCGCGTGGCAACCCCAACCACTCCGATCACGACCGGATCTCGAAACAATCCCTCCGCGAATTCCTCGCGCACGAGCCCAATCCGATCACGCGTACGCTCTGCGGCAGCCCGGACGCTGCCGCGGCCGCCGCTGTGGTCAACGAGGTCTTCGACCGTTGGGTATTCGTGGACAATCTCTCGTCGCTTGTCGCGTCGGTCTGCGGGCATCTGGGCAAGCGGGTTCGTGCGTTACCGCACATGAATATCGGGCCGCGCTCGGTCAACGCCACAGCCGTGGATGACGAGCACCGTGAGCTGATCGCCAAATTCCACGCGGCCGACGTCGAGCTCTACAACATCCTGCGCGGCGAGCGGGGTCCGGGCCGGCCGGCACCGATCGCCAGCCGATCGGCACCGAGTCCGCCGAAGACGACCGCCATTGCCGCCCGCGCGCGGTCAACGACGCCCGAGACGCCCATCTTTCAGATCGTGACGCCGACCTACAACGTCGGGAAATATCTGAGCGAGACGATCGAGTCGGTCGTCACTCAGGAGGGCAACTTCGAGATTCGCTATCACATCCAGGATGGTGGCTCCCGGGATGAAACGCTGGCGATCGCGCGGCACTGGCAGTCGCGTATCGACCGGGGCGAATTCACGTCGCGCTGCGCCGGCTTGCGGCTGACGATCAATTCCGTGTCGGACGGAGGTATGTACGACGCGATTGCGCGTGGCTTTCAGGAGCTCGCCGCCGCTCCCGAAGATTTCGGGACCTGGATCAACGGTGACGACAAGCTCGCGGCCGGCGCGCTGGCGACCGTGGCGGCGGCATTTCGCGACATGCCTTCCGTCGAGCTGATCGGGGGCCGCACTGCTCTTATCAACGCCGAAGGAGAGCCGTTGGTCTCCAGCGACCTGCCGGGCTATCCGCGCCGGTCAGTTGCAGCCGGGCTTCACGACGGCCGCCGCCTCCCTTTCGTCATGCAGGAAGGAACGTTCTGGCGCATGCGCCTGTGGCAACGCACGGGTGGCATCGACCAGAGGTTCCGCTTCGCCGGTGACTGGGACCTGTGGCGTCGGTTCGCTGAAGAAGCGGACTACGTCACCCTTGACGCGGTGACCGGCTATCACCGGCGGCGGCCGGGCCAGCTGACGGAGAGCCTGCGCAGCTACCACCGAGAGATCGATGAACGCATCCGCGAAGGCGTCGAAGAACGCGAGGCGCTCCTGCGCGAATACCGACAGGCCGTGACCAGTACGGCCGCTGCGATGGAAGTGTTTCCCGCGTTCGTGGCCCGCCGCAACAAGGAAGGCCGTTGGTCCCTCTGCGACAGCCGGACACCACCTGAACAGGAGCGCGAGCTTCTGTCGGTCGACGGCGACTGGGTCGTGCTTTCCGGCTTCGATCGGCCGGAAGGCCCCTTTCCCGAGCGGCGTATCAAGCGATCGTTCCGCTGGGCTGTCTCCCGTCCGGCGCGGTTTCAGATATTCAGCGCGCGCGCCGGTCGGCGGATGCTTTGGATCACGATCGGCAGCGCCGCGATTGGCCAAAGCGTCCGCGTCCGCATGAATGGTCATCTGGTGACGCATCGCCGTATTTTTCGGCGCCATCCAACGCTCGTGCATCTGGCGTTCGAATATGATTTCGACGCCGGTCCCGCTGTCGTGGAAATCGACTTCAAACGGTCGGTGCGCGAAGTCGGCAGAACGGTGGGCGTCGCGCTGGTGGGCGTCGGGTTCTGGAGAGGCGGCTCCCAGCTCGCCTGGTACAAGCGGCTGGTGCCGAAGCCCCTCAGGGCGTTCCTCTGATGCACCGCGATAAGCGCGCTCTCGCGAGCCAATCTGACCAGGCCGTCATGTCCGGCCCGCTGCGCTTCGAGTCGACGCAAACGCGGTGCCGCGTGATCTTGCCGCCGACGACCAGCGGCCGCGAAACGGTGCTGGCGTTCTCGCATCACAAGGCGGGCAGCACGATGCTTTACGGCATCCTGGAAGACCTGGCGAAGATCGTCGGCGTCACCTACGTCTCGGTGCCGAGCGAGCTCTTCCGGCGCGGTATCGAACCAAGATTGGTCGAAATCGATGTCGACTGGCACGCGACCGGCTATTGCTTTGCTGGCTTTCGATTTTCCCCTGGTCCGCTGCCCCTCCTTGAAACGGCGCGCAGCATCCTTCTTGTGCGCGATCCTCGCGACGCGGTCGTGTCCCTCTATTATTCGGCGCGCGAGAGCCACCCGCTGCCGTCGCATGGCGCGCTTCGCCAGCGACTGGTCTCGCGACGCGAGCGGGCCAGGCTAACGCCCATCGACGAATGGGTGATCGAAAATCACGGCGCCGTCACCGAGACGCTCGCCGGCTACGTTGCGCAGGGACTTCTTTCGCGCCGCAACGTCGCCGTCTACCGCTATGAGGATGTGATCTATCGCAAGCGGGCGTGGGTCGACGACATGCTGTCGTGGTATGGCTGGACCGCGCCGGAAGACGTGATCGAGGGCGTGGTGCGCAAGTACGACGTATTTCCGCAGAAGACCTTCCCTGATCGGCACATTCGCCAGGTCCATCCCGGCAACCACCGGAACGTCTTGCGACCGGCGACCTGCGAAAAGCTCAATGTCTGCTTCGGCGACCTGCTGGCGGCGCTCGGCTACGCCACCGGCTGACCGACACCACCGTCGGGTTGCCAAAGGCCAAGGGTCGCGAGCGCGCGAGCGGCGCATTCGGCACCGCTGACGCCCTTGGCCGGCGACCCAAGCGGGTGAGCAACGACAACATCGGCCGCCGGATCAGGCAGCCGCGGAAACCGGCGGTGCGGCAGGAGCGCAAGGCGGAGCCCGTCCGCATCGCCAAAGACCGTATCGGCGAAGATCTGGAACGGCCGGCCCTGGTAGACCCGTTGTTCTCCCCGCGCCCGGGGCATCCATGTCGCGCCCGCCGCCACCAGTGCCTCGTTGACCGCCACCTGATCGTCGCCGCACGCGGCGGCGCGCTTGGCGACATCGGCGAAGAAGCTGGCAGTAGCGGGGCTGGCGCGCACCGCAAAGAAGCCGCAGCACACCACAAAGCCCCACCGGCGGGCGACCTCGCGGGGCCACACGGTGCCGCTTGTGAAGGCGATATCCACGTCAAGCGAACGAACCTCTTCGACCGGCGACCGTGCCCACACCGCGTCCACGTCCGAATGGATGAAATCCATGCCGGCGCGGGCGAATTCCGAGAAAAGCAGCGCGCGAAGGATCCAGAGCTCAGCCCGCGATGCGGTGCCGGGCAGGAGCACGGAGGCGACCCCGTTTGAAGCCGCCATCCCTTGCGCTTCCGCGTCGAGCGCAATGACCAGGATATTGCTCGCTCCAGCCCCCCTGGCGAAGCCGATCCAGTTTGCCAGCAACGCCGCGTATGCAGCGTTGGCGAACACGATGACCACGGGAGACGCGCCGGCAAGCGCCCTGGCGGTGGCGACAGCCGTCGCGATCCCCCGGGAATGCACCGATACCGCCGCCGGGTCGAAAGAAGCGCTCCGCAGCCGCGTGCGGATCAATGTTGCAATGCTCACGGCCGGCGAAACTAGCCAGCGACGCACGACGCGGAACGATGCCTGTGGGAAATCATGCCGAGGGTTCGCCCTCTCTCTCAGCGAATCATTTAGACGGGTTAAATTGTGGGCCGACTGTGGCGTGGGTGTCCAACCTGTATGCGACAAAAGCGGGGTTCTTTCAGCGCCTGATGCAACCGCTGGCGGAGGGGCGAATGGCCGGCAAGGTATTTATTCATATCGGAACGTCGAAGACCGGGACGACGTCCATTCAGCGTGCGATGGTGAATGCGAGGGGGTGGCTGCGGCGGACGTACTCGGTGAACTATCCGTGGACGCCGACCAATCACATGATCCTGGCTCTTCCCTTTTTGGACGGGCAGCAATTCCAGCCCGTCGAAAATCACAGGTTGCGCGGCTATGCGACTCCCAAAGAGCTGAACGCTGCTGCTGCCAGGCTCATGGCCGACCTAAGACGGGACGCTGGGCGCTTAAGCACTCATGTCCTGTCCGCCGAGCAACTTCAGCCCCTTGGCGCGGATTCTCTCGGCAGGATGAAGCGCTTCTTCGACGATATCGAACTGCCGGTGACGATCATCGTCTATGTCCGCCATCCGGCCGAGCGCGCGTCGTCGCTCATCTGCCAGCGCGTGCGAAGCGGCCGCTACAGTCTCGGCATGACCGTCGGGGAAGACGACGTGCTTCCGGCGCTAAAGACCTACGTCGGTGTCTTTGGCAAGGAAAACGTGATCGTGCGGCCGTTTGACCGTAGCCAATGGCAGAACGGCCGGCTGATCGACGATTTCACCGCGACCTTCCACGGCACGCCGATTCCCGGCATGGACGATCTGCGGAACAATGAATCGCTATCGCTGCCGGCGGTGCTGATTGCCGACAAACTGTTCGATGTTGCGCCGCTACCGTCCGGCCGGCGGGGGCCGGAGGAATGGCTTCATCGCATCACCGGACCGAAGTTCATGGCGCCCCGCAGCATGGTCGAACAGGCTGTCGAGGCGGGGAGGGAATGTCTGGAGTACATCGATCGGGAATTCGGCATCCACCTTCCGGATGTCGACCTCAGTCAGTTTCCCGAAAAACTCTCGTATGAGTTCAGCGGGGAGACGCTTTTGTCGCTGGCGAGCGTTGTCAACGAACAGGTGCTGGGCTTGTCTTTGCGGAGCCGGCCGAAGCATATCTGGCGGCCAAAGCTGATCAACCGGCTGAAGCGCCGTTTTGCCTTCGCCTGAGGTAAGACGCGAAGTGTCGTAGAGCGCGGTGCGGATTTTCCAAAAAAAGCTAAATCAGATCAGGGCCTTGGCGGCAGCTCCACGGCGCCTACGCCACTACCGGCAGCCGCCGTTGGTGCGAAGTTTCTTTTCAAATCCGGCAGCATCGGTCTAGAAGATGGCGCCTGCCGCCTTGTGGCATTCGCAATCGGTGTATGGATGGCACGCCGTCCCTTGCAGCGCGTTCAAGCCGCTTTGGCTGCGCGCCGTTACTTTCTGGCGCAACGCACGAAGTCGCAGATCGCTGAGGAACTCGGCGTGTCTCGCTTCAAGGTCGCGCGCCTCATCGACGCCGCCATTGAGCAGGGCATCCTGCAGTTCGTTATTTCCGAGCCGGACGATCTCAATACCGAACTCGGCGAGGCGGTGCGGGCGGCATACGGCCTGAAGGCGGTGCTGGTCCTCGACGGGCCCGACCTGCCGACCAGCGCGCTGACCGCGCCGCTCGGCAACCTCGCCGCTCTTCTGCTCGATGAGACGCTGAGCGATGGTCAGATTCTGGGCGTCGCCTGGGGCCGCACCCTGGCCGCCATGGCGCGCGCGCTCACCCATCTGCCGAAGGTCGACATCGTCCAGGTCGCCGGGGCGCCGGCGGGGCTGGAGATATCCCAGAATCCAGTGGAGCTGCTCCATCGGCTGGCAAGCCTGAGCGGCGGGCGCTCCTATCCGGTCTACAGTCCCATGTGGGCGGAAGACCCGCAGCTCATCCAGCGCCTGCGTCGCGAACCCAGCGTGGCGGCCGCGACAGCCAAGTACGACGCCATCGACGTGTTGATGCTGGGCATCGGATCGTGGAACCCGGCGGAGTCGTGTCTGTGCTCGGGCTTTCCGGAAGCCTGGCGGCGCGATGCGCTGGCCGCGGGCGCACAGGCTGATGTCTGCGGCACGCTTGTCGATCGCGAAGGCCGCGAAGTGCCGAGCCCGCTCGACGATCACGGCCTGACGATCACCGCGACCCAGCTGCGCCGCATACCCGATGTCGTCGGGATTGGTGGCGGCCTCGACAAGGCGGAAGCGATTGCAGCGGTCCTGCGCGGCCGCTGGATCAACGTGCTCGTCACCGACGCCGGCGTTGCCCGTCGACTGATCTCCCGACACTAAGCGTCAAAAGAATTTATGCCTCCGCCGTGAACGACGGGTGCGGCGGCGCGCCTGCGCCGCCCCGCAAACGCCTCTCGTCGCAATCGCTCAAATGAGCGTATCATTGCTCTATTGACACGATTGAGGTGCTTCCGTAACTCTCACCTCAACAAGAAAAACATCGCGTGGGAGGAGGCGGTTGTGGCCGCGCTGAGTGACGAAGAGGTTGCTGCTCGTGCCCTGGCGGTGATCGACGCCGATCACCGCGCTGTCGGCGCGGCTGCCGCCTGTGTCGGTCCGGATTTCGTGCGGGTCGCCCGCTTGCTCGCCAGTTGCCGCGGCAAGGTGCTGGTGACCGGCAGTGGCACCTCGGGAATTGTCGCCAGCCGTGCCGCGCATCTCTTTTCGTTTTGCGGCACGCCGTCGTTTTATCTGTCGCCGGCGGATGGCCTCCACGGCGGCCTCGGCGCGCTGCAGCCGGACGATTTCGTCATTGCCCTCTCGAAATTCGGCGGCTCGGACGAGTTGAACGAATTTTGCCGTCTCGCGCGGGCACGCTGCTCCGGATTGGCTGTGGTCACCGCCCGCGCGGCCTCGCCGCTCACGGCTCTCGCCGATGTCGTGCTCGCCATCCACCTGGAAGACGATGCCGATCTCGGCGGCATCGCTGCGACCGGGAGTTCGCTGGCCATGGGGGCGATCATCGACGCTCTCGTCGAAGTCGCCCGCCTCAGCCGGGGTGTGACTTGGGAAGCCATGCTCGACACCCATCCGCTGGGCGGGGTTGCGCACGACGCCCGCGCCAGGCAGGCGGCGCCGGGCGATCGGGCATCGGCCCTCGGATCAGCGACTTAAGCGTCATCCGGGGCGAGGCGAAACGGGAGGAAAGAGTTGAGCCCGACGGAAAAAGCACAGGAGGATAGGCACGCCACCGCGGCGCCGGTTGCCGTGCGGCGTCGTCGCGTGCCTGACGAGGCCGGCATTTTCGCCGTGCTCGTGGCCGTGATTATCACGCTGAGCTTCCTGTCACCGTCGTTCCGCACCGTCAGCAACGGCTTCGTGCTGCTCGTCAACGGTTCGGTGATCATGTTCCTGGCGCTCGGCCAGGCGTTTGTTCTCCTGACCGGCGGCATCGACCTTTCCACTGGCGCCAACATCGGCATGACCGGCGTCATCGCCGCGCTGCTCATGCAGCTTGGGCTTCCCTGGCCGATCGCGGCGCTGCTCGCCGTGGCCGTCGGCACGCTGCTCGGCTTCATCAACGGGGTGCTGGTCAACTTCCTCCGCATTCCCCCGTTCATCGCAACCTTCTCGACGCAGGGCGTAGCCCTGGCGGTGCCGCTCATCATCACCGGCGCCCAGTCGATCTCCGTCCACGAGATCGGCTTCCGCTGGATCGGGCAGGGCAAGGTCATCGGCGTGCCGACGCCGGTTGTCCTCGTCGCCGTCGCTGCCGTCATCGCCGCGTTGTTCCTGCGCATGACGCGGCTGGGCGTCCATATCTACGCGCTTGGCGGCAACAAGGCCGCCGCCCGCCTGTCCGGCGTGAACGTCGCGAGGACGACGCTGTTCGTCTATTCGGTGAGCGGCTTCTGCGCCGGCATGGGCGGTCTGATCGCGACCTCGCGCCTCATGGTCGGCTTCCCCGCGACCGGCACCGGCAACGAGCTGTTTTACTCCATCGCCGCCGCGGTCGTCGGCGGCGTGTCGCTGTTTGGCGGCGTTGGCACCGTGCTCGGCGCCATGATCGGCGCTGTCCTCATCGCCGTCGTCAGCAACGGCATGAATGTCGTCAACGTCCAGAGCTACTGGCAGTCGCTGGTCATCGGCGTGATCATCCTGCTGGGCGTGACGTTCGACACGTATCGCCGTTCCCAGCAGAACCGGGCCGTTGCGCGCCGCAGCGCCGCCACGCCGTTCGTGCCCGCCACGCCGGCAGGGCAGTCGGCCGGCCCCTTGTCCACCACCGTTCCCGGCGATCACGCCAAACCGGGGAGATCGGCCTGACCAGACGGGCCCCACCGCACGCGCGCGTGATCATCAAAGACGCGTGTTTTCTTGAAAAAGGAGGAATGTAAGTCGATGAAAATCCTGACCCACAAGACCCTGCTGGCCGGCACCGGCCTGCTGGCACTGCTTGCCCTCGGCGGCTCCGCCGAAGCGGCCGGCGCAAAACTCCCGGCCAATTGTTCGGAGGCCAAGCCGACGATCGGCGTGGCGCTGCCCAACACGGTCAACCCGTACTACATCGCCATGCAGGACAGCTTCAAGAAGCACGGCGAGGAACTCGGCTACAGCGTCAACGTCGCCATCGCCAACGACAATGACTCAAACCAGCTCTCGCAGATCGAGGCGTTCATCCAGCAGGGCGTCTGCGCCGTCGCCCTGAACGCGGTGAACTCGGGCCCCGGGGCCGCCAGCGTGCGCGCATTGAACGACGCCGGCATCCCGGTCTTCACCGTCAACGTCATTGTCTCGCCGGACGATCTGAAGGCACAGGGCGCTTCCTACGTCCAGTATGTCGGCGCCGACCAGGTGGCCGGCGGCACGCAGATGGGCGAGCAACTCCTGAAGGATGCTGGTGCCGACGCCAAGATCGTGGCCGGCATCATCGGCGACCCCGACCAGATCCCGACCAACCAGCGCGACAAGGGCTTCAGCGACGCCATCTCGAAGGATGCGAACGCCAAGGTCGTGCAGACGGTCAATGGCAAGGTTGATCCGAACGTCAGTCTTCAGGTTGGTGGCGACATGCTGCAGGGCCATCCTGACATGAACGTCCTCTTCGCGGACACCGGCCCGGGCGCGGTTGGTGCGCTTCAGGCGGTTCAGCAGCAGGGCAAGGCCGACTCGGTCAAGATCTATGCCTTCTGCGCCGCCGACACGGCCGTCGCTGGCAACTACATGGCCTGCGCCGCGCAGGAGCCGGCTGACTACGCCCGCATCGTGCTCGATAACCTCAAGAAGTATCTCGGTGGCGCTGACGTGCCGCACGAGGTGCTCCAGCCACTCAAGGTCTTCACCACTGGCCAGAAGCCTGGCCCGGGTGAAGTCGGCTAATCGGCAACAGCTGGCGACCAGATGACCCCAGGCAGCGGCCTCGTCGTTCGCGGTGTCTCGAAGCGCTACGGCGCAACGAAGGCGCTCTCGGATGTCAGTCTCGAGGTTCTTCCGGGTCAGGTGGTCGCGCTCATCGGCCACAACGGCGCCGGCAAGTCGACTCTTTTGAGGACACTTGCCGGCGCCGAAGTCCCCGATGAGGGGACGATTTCGGTCGATGGCCGCGTCATGCATTTTCAGTCGCCGGGCGACGCGGCTGCTGCCGGTATCGCCTGCGTCTATCAGGAACTGAGCCTGGTCAACGAACTGACGGTTGCCGAAAACCTCTTCCTCGGCGCCGAGAGGTTCAAGGGCCTCTTCCTCGACCGCCGCGCGATGAACAAGCGCGCCGATGAGCTCTGCGCCGATTACCGCATTCCCGCCTCGGCCACCGATCTCGTTGCCCGCCTGCCGGTGGCGCAGCGCCAGTTGCTCGAAGTGGTCCGCGCGATCAACCGCGACGCCCGCTACCTGCTGCTCGACGAGCCAACGACCGCTCTCGAACGCGATCAGGTCCAGGAGCTCCTCGACGTCATTCGCCGCCTGGTCAGCGAGCGTGGCATGGGCGTGCTTTTCATCAATCACAAGCTGAACGAGGTCTATTCCGTCGCCGATTACATCGTCGGTCTGTCCAACGGCGAGGTTGTGCTGCGCGGCGAGGCGCGCACCGTCACGGCCGACCAGGTGGTCGAGGCAATCGTCGGCGACAGCGCAAAGTCTCCCGCCGCCGGCGCGGCGAAGGTGCCTCGCGAGGAGCGGAAGATAGCATCCGGGGAAGAGCACGTCGTGCTCGACGTGCGTGGCCTCGCCGGCAACGGCCTCGATCACATCGACCTGAAGCTGCGCGCCGGTGAGATTCTGGGCATCTACGGGCTGATCGGCTCCGGGCGCTCGCGCTTCCTGCGCACCGTTTATGGCATCGAGCCGGTCGTCGAAGGCGAGATGATGCTCGACGGCAAGCCCTACCGGCCCCGCCAGCCCTCCCAGGCCATCGCGCGCGGCGTCGCCTTTGTGCCGGAAGAGCGGAAGTCCGATGGTTTCATTCCGCAGATGACATCGATTGAAAACATCATCCTGCCGGTGCTGGAGCGCTTTGTGAACGCCGGCATCCTGAACTGGCGACGCCTGCGCCGGGCCGCCGCGGGCGCGCTCGCCGATGTTCCGGTGAGAGGCGACGTCAACGAGCCCATCACGTCGCTCTCCGGCGGCAACCAGCAGAAGACGCTGTTCGCCCGTGCCGTCCTGCAGGCCCCGACCGTGCTTCTGCTCGACGAGCCCACCAAGGGGGTCGATATCGGGGCCAAGGCCGAAATTCACGAGATCATCCGCGATCTGGCCCGTAACGGCCGCTCCATCATCGTCGTCTCGAGCGAGGAAGACGAACTGCTCGAAGTGTCGGATCGCGTCGTCATCTTCCGCCACGGCCGCTGCGACGGACAGGCGGTGCCGGTGAGCGAGGCCAGCGTAGCCGACCTGCGGCGTGGCGCCTGGGCGCCGGTCGCATGAAGCTGTCGGCCAGTCTCTATGCAGCGGACCCGTTGCGACTGCAGGAATCGGTGGCGGCCGTCGCGCCCTACGTCGGTTCGCTGCACATTGACGTCATGGACGGCCGCTTTGCCCCGGCCTTCGGGTTCGGCGAGCAGGTCGTGCGCCGCCTGATCGAGGAGAATGCCCCACCCATCGACGTGCATCTCATGGTCGAGGAGCCGGCACGTTGGGCGCCGCGCTTTGCCGCCCTTGGCGTGCGCTCGGTCGCCTTTCATGTCGAGGCGGTGCGCGATGTTGCCGCGGTGGTGCGCGACATACGCGCCGCGGGTGCGCGCGCCTATGCGGCGCTGCTTCCCGGCACCGAAACGGCGGTTTTGATGCCTTTGGCGGCGGATATCGACGGCATTCTGTTGCTCACCGTGCCGCCCGGCGGCGGCGCATTGGTCGAGCCGGCCCTGGAGCGCGTATCGCGGACGCCGAAGGGCATACCGATCATCGTCGACGGCCAGTTGCAGCCGGCGCATTTCGAAATGCTGCGAAAAAACGGCGTCGAGCTGGCGGTGCTTGGAGCCGCGCTGTTCGGCATCGGCTCGCTTGGCGAGCGCGCCCAGCAGCTCAGCGCGCTTGCCGCCGGCGACAGTGCGGACGGGAGCGCGGTTACGCGTTCAGCCTGAACGGATCGCCGCCGCCTGCGCCACCAGCACACGATTGACCGCTGCAGATTTTTCCATCTGCACCAGATGCCCAGCGCCGCTTACCCGATGGACGGGGATCGATGCCGGCAAGCCGTTCGCGGCGGCGGCAGGCGTGATCGCGTCGTCCGTGCCCCACAGGATTTCGATCGGCACCGCGAGCTGCTCCAGCACGGCGCGCAGCTGACCGCCAGAAAGGTCGCGCTGCAGCGCGTTATCGACCAGGGTGGAAAGTGAAGCGTGCACGGCGGGTGCACGAGCGTGCTCGAGAACGTCCGCCGCCATGGTCGGGCTGATCTGGCCCGGCCGCGCGACCAGCCGGCCGAGCACGGCCATCGCCTCCGCCGGCGTACGCATCGCAAGAAAATCCCGGGCAAAGGTGATGTCGAGGTCGGCGGTACCGGCGGCGCCGATCCCCGCCGGTGCGACCAGGGTCAGCGCGGCAGCGAGCCGCGGATGTTCGGCCGCAAGACGAATGGCGATCGCGCCGCCGAGCGAGTGACCGACAAGCTGCACATTGGACAGGCCGAGCGCGGTGATGAAGCCCGCCACGACGCCGACCAGTTCGCCGAGGCTGCCCGATTCGAGGCGCGGCGACGACTGGCCATGGGCGGGAAGGTCGAGCGCGTAGACCGTCGTTCCGGCCGCCAGCGCCGGGACATTGAACGACCATACGCTCCGGTCGCTGCCAAAGCCGTGGATGCATACCGCCGCGCCGGCGCCTGAGCCGGTGACGCGATAGGCAATGGAATGGCCGGCGACGTCGAGCGTCGACGGGGGGCTCGCCGTCATCAATCGCTCGCCCGCGTAATGATCGCGAGCGGGGCGCCGACGGCAGCGATGTTGCCATCGGCAACGAGGATCGCTTTCAGCGTGCCGGAGAACGGTGCCTCAAGCTCGACATCGACCTTGGGCGTGCCGATCGCCACCAGCGGCTCTCCGGCGACGACGGTCTCGCCGACACCCTTCAGCCACTGACGGATTTCCGCCTCCTCGATCTCCACGCCGATCATCGGCAGAACGAATTCGGTATCCATGGCGCTCTCCGTGGTCCAGCACTCAGAGTCCGTTGCGTGCAAGCTCAAGGTCGTCCCACGCCCGGCGCGGCACGCGATTGATCTTCCGCTCCGGCACCAGTTCGGCGCAGACGACGTCGACAATGTCGTCGGTCTGTGGAAAATACTCCGCCTCGAGATCGGCGCCCGGCACGATCCAGTTGGGGGCGCCCAACACCCGCACCGGCGCGCGCAGCGAGGAGAAGGCGTGGCGCTGGATGTTGGTTGCCATCGTCATCAGGAAGCTGCCGCGCTCGTTCGCCTCGGAAACGAGGAGGACGCGGCCGGTTCGCTTTGCCGACTGGATGACGGGTTGATAATTGAACGGGACGAGCGACCGTGCGTCGATGACCTCGCACGATATGCCGTAGGTCGCGTGGAGGAGATCGGCCGCCTCAAGCGCCTTGTAGAGCGAGGGGCCGATGGTGAGCACGGTCACGTCCGTCCCGGCGCGCTTGATGTCGGGCTCGCCGATGGGAACCCGGTAGTAGTCGCGCGGCACCCCGTCGGGATGGAATTGCTCGACGGTGTCGTAAAGGCGCTGGCTCTCGAACACGATGATGGGGTCGTCGCCCGCCAGCGCCGAGGCCATCAGGCCCTTGGCGTCGTAAGGCGTGGCCGGGTACACCGCCTTCAGTCCCGGAATGTGTCCGACGAGCGCCGACCAGTCCTGCGAATGCTGCGCCCCGTACTTGCTGCCGATCGAGCAGCGCAGCACCACCGGCATGCGAAAGACGCCGCCCGACATCGCCTGCCACTTGGCCATCTGGTTGAAGATTTCATCACCGGCGCGGCCGACGAAATCGGCGTACATCAGCTCGATGAGCGCGCGGCCGCCCTCCAGCGCGTAACCGACGGCGCTGCTCACGGTCGCCGCTTCCGAGATCGGCGCGTTGAACAGCCGGTGGTAGGGCAGAATCTCGGACAGGCCGCGGTAGACGCCGAACGCCCCGCCCCATTCGCGGTTCTCCTCGCCATAGGCGATCAGCTTCGGATCGAAGCGGAAGTGATGGAGGATCGCCTCGAACAGGCTGTCGCGGATTGTGATTGCCGACATCGCCGAAAGCTTCTTTCCCTCGGGGCCGATGCCGAAACGGCTGCGCTTGGCGAGCTGGACGACGCGGGTGGAAGTGTCCCACGGCTGGGTCAGCTCGCCTGCGGGATCGCTCGGCAGGTCGTGCGCCACGTCGGAAAACATGAAGCGGCCGATCGCCAGCGGATTGTGCTTTACGTCAATGGGCGGAGACGCCTTCGGATCGACCGCGAGCGCGGTGATTGCGGCGATCAGGCCTCCGACCTCGCGCGCCAGCGACGCGTGCGCATCGGCGGCGATCACGCCCGCCTGCTCCAGCGCGGTGGCGTAGGAGGGAATAGGGTCGGCCGAACGCCAGGCTTCAATTTCCTCGCGCGTCCGATAGGCATTGGCGTCGGTCGTGGAATGGCCGACGTAGCGATAGCACTCGACGTCGAGGAGCGCCGGCCCCTTGCCCTCCGCGAGTAGCACGCGCTTGCGCCCTACCGCGTCGCGCACAGCGAGAGGATTGGTGCCGTCAACGGTCTCCGCGTGCAGCGCCTCGGGGTTGAATGCCGCGCCGATCCGCGACAGGCGGTCCCAGCTCATCGTCTCGCCGGAAGTCTGTCCGCCCATCGCATAGAAGTTGTTGTTGAAGAGGAAGAGCACCGGCAGGCCGCCGCGCCGGTCTTCTGCCCACAGACGGTGAAGCTGGCCCATGTCGGCGAAGTTCATCGATTCCCACACCAGCCCGCAGCCCGTGGAGCCGTCGCCGATGTTGGCGACCGCGATGCCGTCCTCGCGCGCGAGTTTCTTGTGGAGCGCCGCACCGGCGGCGATGCCGGCGGAGGCACCGACGATGGCGTTGTTGGGAAAGATGCCGAATGGCGGGAAGAAGGCGTGCATGCTGCCGCCCATGCCGCGGTTGAAGCCGTTGTCGCGCATGAAGATTTCGGCAAGCAATCCGTACGTGAGGAACTGCACCGCGCGCTCGCGGACATCCTTCGCCGGAAGCCGCGCTTCCAGCGCCTTGAGCAGCGCACCGCTGCCGTAGCCGCGCATCGTGCGATCGAGCCCATCCTCGTCGAGCTCGGATATCGCTGCCAGGCCCTTCGCCAGAAACTCGCCGTGGCCGCGATGGCTGCCGAAAACGTGGTCGGCGGCTTTCAGCGCCCGCGCGGCGCCGACAGCGGCAGCTTCCTGTCCGACGGAGAGATGCGCCGGGCCGAGATAGCTGTACTTGATCCCGGCATAGGCACCCTGCGACTTGAAGCTGCCCAGCATAGTCTCGAATTCGCGGATGATGAGCATGTCGCGCAGGATGTCGACCAGCGCAGCGTCGCCGAGCGCGCTTCGCTCGTCGGCTACATTGCGCGCGTAGGCGTGGATGGGCACCTCCGGGAAGGTGAGCCTGCCACGCTGCCGCGTAACGTTGGGATCGATCGCCTGGGACTTGGGCATTCCGTACTCTCCGCAAGAATTGTGTGCGGGCGACGGCCTTGTCGCGCCCGCTCGTCAGTTTTCGATCAGCCTCAGGCGTTCCACAGCCGAAGCGCGTCCGCCCGCGTCCGCTTGAGCAGTGCCGCCGGCGCCGGCGGTACGGGGTTGGCGCCGAACATCATGATTTCCGCTGACAGATAGCCGCCGTAGCCGGATGCCTTCAGCGTCGAGTAGGCGGCAGCGAAATCGAAGTTGCCTTCGCCGGGAAGAAGATGCGCATCGAGGTCGCCGAAATTATCGCTGAGGTGGATGTGACGCAGATGGGTGCCGAGCGTCTCGACGTTCTTGCGGAAATAGGCGGCGGGATCCTGGCCAAGCTTCCGGGCGGTAACGTTGGCGTGGCCGGTATCGAGCATGATCTCGAGGTGAGGCGAGTTGACGCCGGAGAGGAGTGCCATGCTGTCGTCGAGCGTCTCTACCGAGGTCGTCTCGAGATGGGTGAGCGGCTCGACAATGAGGACCACACCGACGCGTTCGGCGCGCCGCGCGAGGCGCGAGAAGGCGGCGATGACACGGTCCAGGCGCTTTGCGCCGGTGTGCACGAACGCGCCATTCTTCCGCTCCCAGCCCCAGAACGGCGTGGTCAGCGCCATATGCGGCGAACCGAGCGCCGCCGCGACGTCGATCGCGCGTTCGAAATACGTCAAGCTGCGTTCGGACAATCGCGCCGCATCGAAGGGCGGAGCATCGTCGACCAGGAAATTGACCGGGTAGAAGCACTGCTCCGGAAGATAGGAGACAAGCTCAAGTCCCGCGTCGCGGATGAGCTGGACACAGGCGGCTATGGCGTTCTTGTCGAGCTTGTCGCCGTCGTAGAAATCCTCGGACCAGGCGTGCGGGAAGCCACCCCAGAGCTCGACGCCCTCATAGCCCGCATCAGCGATCGTCGTCAGCGCGGCGGGCAGGGGATAGTATTTGAGCAGCGATGTGACCGAAGCCATTTTCATGGGGTGTCTCCTCCTTTTGACAGGGCATGCATCAGCGACCGCGTGGCGGGGTACAGCTTGCGGAAGACATCGTAATTGCGAGCGTAGATGTCCGCCGTTGCCGGGTTGGGCGCGATTGGGGCGCCGACCGCGATCCAGGACTGGCAGAGCGTGTCGACGGCCCGCCCGGTGAGCCAGCTCATCGCCAGCAAAGCCGCCCCGTAGCCCGAAGCGTCGGGCGTGCGCGTCGCGACCACGGGTCGGCCGATAATGGTGGCCAGAATCTCGAGCCAGGTGCGGCTGCGCGCGCCGCCGCCGGCAACCCGTACCTCGCCAATCTCGACGCCGAGCGAAACGAGAACGTTCACCAGATCGGCCAGTGCGAAACTGATGCCTTCTACCGTCGCGCGCGCCAGATGGCGCTTGTCGTGCGTCGCCGTGAGCCCGAAGTAGGCGCCGCGGGCGTGGGGGTCGTTGTGCGGCGAACGCTCGCCGGTGAGGTAGGGGAGAAACACGAGACCGTCAGCGCCGGCCGGGACTTCCTCGATCTCCGCGAAGATCAGGTCGTAGATATCGACGCCGCGTTGTCCGGCGAGAACTCGTTCGCTGTCGGCGAAACGGTCGCGGAACCAGCCGAGTGAGCCGCCCGCCGACAGGACGCCGGCCATGAGCTGCCAGGTACCCGGAACCGCGTGACAGAAGGTGTGAAAGGAGCCGCTGGGATCGACCCTGATTCGGTCGAGCTGCGCATAGACGACACCGGATGTTCCGATCGTGATGGATACCGTCCCCGGCGCGGAGATGCCGTTGCCGATGGCCGCCGCCGCCTGATCGGCGCCGCCGGCCACCACCGGGATGCCGGCCTCCACGCCGAGGTCAGCCGCCACGGCGGCGGAGACACGGCCGGCAACCTCTGGCGATTCATGCAGGCCGGGAAGGACGCGCTCGGGAATGTCGAGTGCGCTGAGGGTGGGTTGAGACCAGCGACGCGCCCGCACATCAAGAAGGTTGGTGCCCGAAGCGTCGCAGACGTCGGTGAGCCGCTCGCCCGTGAGGCGGAATCGCACGTAGTCCTTGGGGAGAAGCACGGTCCGTGTCTTCGCCCACACCTCCGGCAGATGGCGGCGCGCCCATAGAATCTTGCTGGCGGTGAATGCGGTGCGCGGTGCGTTCAGCGTCCATTCGACGATATGGCCGTCGGTCAGCCGCTCGATCTCATCGCATTCGGCGTATGTGCGCTGGTCATTCCACAGGATCGCCCGCGACAGGCAGGCGCCGGCGGCGTCGAGGAAGACCGATCCGTGCATCTGACCGGAAAGACCGATCGCGCCAATGGGAAGGCCCTTGGCGGCCAACTCCCGCATGACCACCCGTGCCGCCTGCCACCAGTCTTCAGGATCCTGCTCCGACCAGCCCGGGTGCGGTCGGTAAAGCTCGTAACCGGCAAATGCCGTCGCCTCGACGGCACCTTGCTCGTTGACGAGGAGGCCCTTCAGACCCGTCGTGCCGACATCGAGTCCGACGGAATACCGCACGGATCCTTCCTCCCATTGAAAGTTATTTCATTTCGTCAATTTATTTCATATAGAGGTACGGCATGAGGACCGCGACCGTCAAGCAGGCAAAGCGGCATCCGTTGCTTATCGTGCGAGGGAACCGGAAAGGTGCGGCGTAAACGGAATCTCGAGCTGACGCTGCGCATCGCGCGCATGCGCTACGAGGAGCGGCGGCCGCAGCGCGACATCGCTCGCCAGCTCGGCGTCTCCGAGGCTGCGGTCAGCCGCGCGCTCAAGGAGGCGATGGATCTCAATCTGATCGAGATTCGCGTTCAGCCGCCGCCCGGTCGTGACTCTGGCCTTGAACGCCGCTTGCGCGATGGCTTTCCGGTGGAGCGTGTGGTCGTCGTCGAGTCCGAACGCGACCCGCGCATCACGCTGGAGCACATCGGGCATGCGGTCGCGGAAGAAGCGGCGTTCCGCATCGCCGACGATTCGGTCATCGGCGTCGGCGACGGCGAGAGCGTCGCCGCGGTGGCCCGCTCGATGCCGCGTCTGTGGTTGCGCGGCGCCGAAGTCGTGCCCCTGATCGGCGGCGTCGGCCAGCTCGATCATGCGGCTCAGCCGGCGGAGGTCGCGCGCGAGATTGCGCGCCGCATTGACGCCCGTGTGCGGCACCTTCCTGTGCCGGCGGTCATGCCCAATGCCGCGGCGGCGGCGGAACTGGTCTCAGCCCCGGCCGTCCGCGATGCCTTTGCCGCGATGGAGCGCTGCTCGCTGGCACTCGTCGGTGTCGGCGCATTGGACGAGACGCTCTCCTTGCTTCAGCAGGGGGTGGTCACGATGCCGGAGCTGAAGGAGATGCGTCGGCTGGGCGCCATCGGCATGATCTGCGGGCGCGCCTTCGATGGCAACGGCCGGCACATCGCCTCCAACTTCGACGAGCGCATGCTGAGCGTTTCGATCCCGCTGCTGCGGGCAATTCCGGTGCGCTTCGCGATCGCTTTCGGTGAGCGCAAGGCGGCCGCAATTGCATCGCTTCTGAAGAGCGGCATCGTCAACGGCATCGGCACGGACGCGGAAACGGCCCGACGTATCCTGAGTGATGTCGATGTCTAGCGTGCAGCGGACGCTGGTTCGCCCCGTGCTTTAAGATAGTAGGCGTAAGTCTCGGCGAGACCGTCTGCCAGCGGCGTGCGCGCGCGCCACCCCCAGGCGGCCGCGCGGGTGACATCCATCAGCTTCTGCCGCATGCCGACCGGTTTCGTCAGATCGTGCCGGAAGCCGCCGGTATAGCCCACGGCCGCGGCCGCCGCCGCGTAGTAGTCGTTGACGGTATGATCCGTGCCGGCGCCGATGTTGGTGACAGCCGGCAGCGTTTCGAATTTCTCGACCGCCATCAGGATCGCATCGGCGAGGTCGCCGGCGAAAAGAAATTCGCGCCGCACCGTGCCGTCGCCCCAGATGTCGACCGTTTCCGCGCCGGTCATTTTCGCCAGATGCAGCTTCTCGATCGCCGCTGCCGCGAGATGCGATCGCGATGGATCGAAGGCGTCGTAGCGGCCGTAGAGATTGCAGGGGATCAGCGTCTTGTACTGGAAGCGCGGGTCCTCGGCGCCGATATACGCGGCTAGCCGCTGCACTGCGATCTTGGCGATAGCGTAGGCTTCGTTGGTCGGTTCGAGCTGCCCGGTGAGGATATCGTCTTCGCGGAGCACATGCGGCGCGTCCTTCGGATACATGCAGGAACTGCCGAGATTGATGAGGCGGCTGACGCCCGCCTCACGCGCGGCCATGAGGATGTTGCGGCCCATTTCCCAGTTCTCGTTGAGAAAGGCGACGGGCGCCCGCATATTGGCGGCGATACCGCCGACGCGTCCGGCGGCATGGATCACAATCGAGGGCGCAACGCTCCCCACCGTGGCAGCGACCGCGGCCGCGTCGAGAAGGTCGACTTCCCCGCGGCCGGGAGCAACGATCTCCAGGTCGCGGCGTTCGGCAAGGTCGCGGACATTGTGCCCGACCATGCCGGTGCCGCCGAAAAGCAGGATCGGTCCGCTCACGAGGCCGGCCCGCTTTCGAGATCAGGCCGATAGACCTTGAGACCGTGACCGAGCGAAGCTTTCTCGCGGCGGGCGAGCACAAGATCGGCGGCTACCATCTCGCCGACCAGCGCTGAAAAGGAAGTGCGCGGTCGCCAGCCGAGCTGCGTTCGTGCCTTGGTGGCGTCACCGACGAGCGACTCGACTTCCGCCGGACGCCGATAGTTGGGGTCGACGCGCACCACGACCTGGCCCTGGCGCACCGCAAGGTCCGCGGGCGCGGTAGCGACAGTGCCGACTTCGTCGTCACCGGTCCCCGACCAGTCGATCGCGACCCCGAGAGCACGCGCCGCCTCCGTCACGAAGTCGCGCACGCTGCGCTGCTCGCCGGTCGCCACCACGAAATCCTCCGGCGACGGCTGCTGCAGGATGAGCCACATCGCCTCGGCGTAGTCGCGTGCATGACCCCAGTCGCGGCGCGCATCGAGATTTCCGAGATGCAGGCAGTCCTGCATCCCGAGCACGATGCGCGCCAGCGCTCTTGTCACCTTGCGGGTGACGAAGGTCTCGCCGCGGATCGGGCTCTCATGATTGAACAGGATGCCATTGCAGGCGTACAGGCCGTACGCCTCGCGATAGTTCACCGTGATCCAGTAGGCATAGAGCTTGGCGGCGCCGTACGGTGAGCGCGGATGAAACGGCGTGGTCTCGTTCTGCGGCGTGGGGCCGATGCCGCCGTAGAGCTCGGACGTCGAGGCCTGATAGAAACGCGTCGTCTTCTCGATCTTCAGGATGCGGATCGCTTCGAGGAGGCGCAGCGCGCCGAGCGCGTCCGCGTCGGCCGTATACTCCGGCTCCTCGAACGACACGGCGACGTGACTCTGCGCCGCGAGATTGTAGAGCTCGTCCGGCTGCGTCTCGGCGATCGTGCGTAGCAGACTGCTGGAATCGGTCATGTCGCCGTGGTGGAGCGTGAAAGGCAGCTTGCCCTGTTCGGCGGCGTTGAAGAGATGATCGATGCGGTCAGTATTGAACAGCGATGTGCGCCGCTTGATGCCGTGAACGTGGTAGCCTCTCGCCAGCAGGAACTCGGCGAGATACGCGCCGTCCTGCCCGCTCACGCCCGTGATCAATGCGACTTTCGCCATGGGGAGCGGACACTACGCTGTGAGCGCGCGGACCAGCAAGCTGGAAGAAGGCGCTAGCCCACAGCGGGTGTTGCGGTTGCCCAGCTTTCGGCGTAGCGCGCGATATCGGTGGACAGCGGCGCGACGAGCGTACCGGTATCGTTCGGCAGCCGGGCGTCCGGCATGATCGCCAGCATCGCCGCGCCCTGGGTGGTTCCGGTGGCGTCGCGCTCGGCGAG
>Ga0265313_10001538_pt1 | contig 21454 bp, 13 predicted proteins | sample 4123metaG_FD_203122 | JGI IMG/M metagenome (GOLD analysis project Ga0265313, IMG submission 203122) | Rhizosphere microbial communities from Carex aquatilis grown in University of Washington, Seatle, WA, United States - 4-1-23 metaG | ecosystem: Host-associated > Plants > Roots > Rhizosphere >...
TCGGAGAATCCAGCATTTGGATCAAAATGACGTACTATTGGACTTAGTACCACAAAGGCTAACGTTAAGGCCCAATTCAGCCGCGAGTGAGGCCTTTGTGTAAAGCACAAGCTCGGCCTCATTAGCTGAATTGGCATAGGCAACATTAATATGGTTTGCCTTGTGCCTGGCTATCATCTGGTCACGCGATACGCCATAGATCACAGCGTGCATGATGGGCCATTGTGGCGTTGTTTCCCTCCAGCGTCGCTCAGTTTCCTCCTCGGGCAGCGCCACAACCTTGGCTCGGCCAAGATCCATCATGAGCCCGCCACCTTCCACGAATATCCGGCTCCAAACGATTTCACCGGGCTTGGCGATGCCCCGAACAGTCCCTCCGCCCAGCCGGAAAAACATTGGCGGCTGGCGTAGGGAATCCGTGCCTGCATAGCCGCCGACATGGTGCGCGGGCGGGGCGCTTCCAGAAATGAGGAATACCCACACATATTCGTTGCTCGTCCCACTCTTGTCCCAGTCACCCCAACGAAGATCGTGAAGTGTGGTTTCCACAGGCTGGCACAGCGCTTGGTGCACGCGGTTAGTCATGAGCGCATCGAGCCCTGCGCATTCGTCAACTTCGTTGAAATGTACGATCGGCGCGCCAGGCCGGATGACTCGGCCGAGCGCGTTCTTAACCGGTGGCCGGTCGGAATTGTTCAAGAGGCCCTCGGCCAAGTCGCTTGCTGGAAGCAGGTCTTTCAGCCCTTGCTGGTACTGGATTCCGATCGTTTCGCAGCCAAACTCATCGGCCAGGCGCGCCGCTGCAATATATGTTTTGCACTGATCCAGCACCTGTTGTTCGGTTAAGTCGGTCGCGGGCCAGGGGCCAAGGTGAAACTTCATACCTTTCTTCAATAGCCAGCGGTAGATCTTCCCGGCCTCGTCGTTACTCACCTGAGTAGCCGCATAATAGAGGGCAGATTGGGATAGGCGCTCCTTACAGACCCCGCACGCAAAAAGCAGGTCATCCGGTATGATTGCATTGTACATTCCCATGCACCCTTCATCGAAAACGCCCATGATCGATTTCCTATGCCGAAGATCCTTCGCTATCTTTTGGGCAATGTGTCGTGCCCGAATTGGAACGGAGCAAGAGCCAAGTGGATGTACGTGAGCCATGCGGTGAGTGATTTGGCCGCGGGTTAACCACTTGCGCAGATGTTTCAGGAAGAATTCGTCATCGAATGATTCGCTCCAAAGGGTCGAGTACTTGACGCCGGCTTTGGTGAGCGATCCGTTAAGGTTAAGCATGCCTACGAGTCCGGGCCATTGGCCGCTCCAATTGGCGACGGTGAGAATGGGCCCCTTATGTGTGAGCAGGCCGCCAAGTACATGGTGGGAGTACTGCCAGACGGCCTCGGCGACGATCAATGGGGCGGTCGGATCAATGTTGGAAAAGATTTCCAATCCTTCCTTCTGTGAAGCGATGAATCCGTGCTTGAATCTGGGCTTGTAAGGATGGGCCCGCACAACCCGATAGCCAAACGAGGCGACGGTCGCACTCAACTTCTTCTCCATGGCCGCCTGGGCCGGCCAGCAGGTTTCGTTTGCGGATTGGCGGGAATCGCCGCTTGCGACAAGCAAAATGGTTTTCTTTGGTTTCATAAGGTTTTTAGGCTCCATGCATCAACTTACGATACTCGAGAAAGTCGGAATGAAGCCGATGGAAGACGCGGTACTTAGCGGCGTGGAATTTGGCGACCCTGCCGCCCGAGGGTGCAACGACTCGCCCAACCGAATTCATGGCCTCCATGGCTGCAAGAACGCTCCCGAAGCGACCCGCTGCGACGGCGCCCAGGACCGCGGAGCCCAGAAGAACGGCCTCGGGTTCCTTTGGGAGAACAATGCGGCACCCGGTGATATCGGCATGCTCGCGCAGGAACACAGGGTTCTTGGTGCCCCCGCCTGTGGCAAAGACGGTGTCGATCGCATAGCCGTGGCCGTTCATCTCATCGATGATATGGCGCGTTCCGTATGCGACCGCCTGGATTGTCGCCAGGTATTGAAGGGTGAGGTCGTCGGCGGTGGCCGAGAGCGTCAGTCCGCTTATTACGCCTCTTAGCGTAGGATCGGCGCGGGGAGAGCGGTTCCCATAAAAATCTGGTTGAACATGCAGGTCGCGGGTGAGTTCGGCCGGATGCCTGGTGTGCCTTGCCCGTGCAAGTGTTTCCAGGCGGGCGTTGAGAACCTCGTAGATCGTCCTATTGGAATGACGAGCTTCGGCTCGCAGGCCCGCTGAGGCCGGATGGGAGTCTATGATATGGTCGATCAGTGCTCCCGTGACCGATTGGCCGCCCTCCGTAAGCCAGAGCCCCGGCATCATGGCCGAGAAGTACGGCCCCCAGATTCCGCGGATGAAATGGGGCTTTCGCGATACTGCAATATGGCAGGACGACGTTCCGCCGATGAGGGCCACCCGGCGATCGAGCTCAAGGGGCTTGGTGGCGGAGCGTCCAACTCGCCCGCCAAGAAGACCCAGCCCTCCTGCGTGCGCATCGATAATTGAGACCCCGACAGGCGTTCCCTCAGCAAGACCTAGATCGCGGGCGGCCTTTGCCGTAAGCCCAGATCCAACAGCCTCACCAACGGGTCGAACGTGGCTGCCAATCCGACGGAATCCCTCCGTGACCAAATCCCCAAGGCCGATCTTTCTAAAGAAGCTTGCGTCCCAGCCTGCGCCGTCGGGACCCTTTTGGCCGAGGTAAGTCCATTTGCAGACTGTGGTGCAGAGCGAGCGCGTGTCATCGCCTGTCGCCCTGTAGGTGAGGAAATCGGGCAAATCCAGAAACCGCACTGCATTCTTCCATGTTTTGGGAAGCTTCTCCTTTAGCCACAAAAGCTTCGGCGTCTGCATCTCCGGCGAAATGACGCAGCCCACGTAGCGCAATACTGGATGCTGGGTCCGATTGATCCGCTCGGCCTGGGCGACGGCCCGGTGATCCATCCATACGATGACATTTTTGGCAAATTCGCCGGTCGTGCTTACCGAGACGGGCTTGTCGTCCGCGCCAAGAGCAACGAGTGAACACGTGGCATCGAAGCCAATTCCCTCGATAGCGGCGGCCTTGAGACTCGCAGCCTTAAGTGCTGCTCGAATAGCCGCGCAGCAGGCCCGCCAGATGTCCTCGCTTGACTGCTCGACGTGGTCCGGCGCCGGCTTCCAGAGTTGAATCGGAGAACTGGCGGAGCCGGCCATCCGGCCGCGCCGATCGAATATGCCCGTCCGGGCGCTGCCCGTGCCGACGTCGATTCCGATGAAGTGGCTCATGGAGTGCCGCGAGCCTATGCTGCCACCGATGCGGTGTATTTGATTTCGCGCACCTCGATGCGTCCCGATTTGACATCCAGAAACGGCTTCCCGTCGCGCACGCCAACGGACCCATAACCCGTCGCGGTGGAAATGAAGCAGCGTAAATCGCCAGCGATTGACGGCCGAAGATGTAGGACCTTGTCCACAGCGTCGTAGCGGGCGCCGCTCCAGCCTTGCAGCAGGGCGTACGAGGAGAGAGCGCGGCCATACCAATGGCCGCACTCATATTCGTCGAAGGGATTGCGAATCCGCCCGTCGTAGCGTCTTCGGGCTGCGCGCACGATTTCGAGGCCCTCCTCGACGGCGCCGATCAGGAGCAGGTGCGAGGCGACCTGGTATTCGATTCCCGTCCACACCTCATTGGAATAGATGAAGGGCAGGGAAGGGGCTCCTCCCTTTGGCCAGGTGCAGATTAGGAGCCCGCCGTCGTGGCCGAGTGCATAGGTGGGTCGCTGCGGGTTCACGTGCGCGCTCAGATCCTTCCTCATATTGTGACGGTGCACGGACAGCACGTGACTGTTCACTTTCTCCTTGTCGAGGATTTCGCCCACGCCGCAGACCTGCGCAAGCCAGGCTCCGATAACCCCGTCCGCAAGGCAGCCAGTGCCGTATTGGTAGTTGGGGCCTGCCTTCTCGCGGAGAGCGACGGCCTCGGGAGAGAGCTTGCCTTCGGAATACGTCATCGTGCCCCGCTTGGAGGCTTTCAGGCTCTTCCACTCGATTTTCTGGATGAAGTACTCGCCGTCGTAGAGCTCCTGCTCGGTCCGCTTAAGGCCCCGCCCGTAGAGCTCCCGATAGCGGCCGACATCGTCTCCCAGCGCCTCTCCCATAAGGACCGCCGCTCGCAGGGCGCCCAGGTAGAGGGTCGCGTGCATGCCATTCGGCCCCCAGAACTCGATGTCATAGGTGTTTAGATGGGGCTCCTCCACCCAGCCCTTGCCGTCGGGATCCCAAGTCGTGATACAATAATCGAGGCTTTTCCTCACCTTCGGCCACCAGCGGCGCAGCCATTCGGTGTCGCCATGGATGCGCCAGTCGCGGTGCATCTTCAAGATCCCGCCGAGCTGGCCGTCGGCGGCGGCTGGCATCTCGTGAGGTTTGCTGGCCTCGCCGATGGATTCGATCGTTCCCGGCCCTTTGCCGATCGGAAGGGCCGAGCGGTGCAGCTGAAATCCCGAATCGATGGTGTCGGGTCCGAATTCGGTTTCGCGCAAGGTCCGTTCCAGGTCCGGGAACAGATGCGCCACGGCTTGAGCATAGTTCCAGACGTGGGTGCACGCGCCGAAGCAACAACCTTCGCTGTCGCCGCATCCTTCCCACATCCAAAGGCGGCCGTCCACCTGGCGGAGCAAGGTTGGCGATTTGAGAATGGCGAGGTTGGCCGAGACTGCCTCCACGATCTCAGGGGGGAGCGTCGTGTCGTAAAAGCACTGCGTGAACTCCTGCGAGCGGCGTCGCAATTCGTCATAATTGGCCGCCCAGAAGGCTGCCGCCGCTGCGATGTCCGCAAAGCGTCCGGCGTACCACGGCCGGTGGCAATGATCCGGCGGTGGATGGGCTGGAGGCTCGGTGAATCCGGTGACCAGGAGATTGGTCTTGGGAACGTACCAGCACAGGCGCACCTTGATCGTTTTGCTGTCACCCGGAGCCAGATCGAAAGGAACGTACAGGGTCGCTCCCGGCGCCGGCGCGTCGTCCGAAACCGGTGCGCGGTCGAAGCAGGCGCTGCTTTGGACGTCCTTCCACGCCATCGTGAGGGGGTCGAAACCGCCGCTGCGGAACCAGGAATGGTTCACCTTCACCACCGGTTCGTCATGGACCGATGCGCAAAACCATCCTTCGTCATGCGCCTTGTCCGGAGCGCCCGCTCCCCAAAGCATGAAACCGGCCGGCGCGGCGCGCACGGCGTTTGGCCAATTCGGACCATAGGCATCGCGTGGAATCGCCATGAAATTCCGGGCGTTGTACGAGAATACCGCCTCGATTCGCTCGCCCGTCCGGTTCGTGAAGCGATACTCAAGCGCTGCGAAGGGTAGACTCGAACTGTCTGCGTCGCCGGGAACGAAGGGGCTCCATCCGGTGATCCGAACCTCGAGCGGCACCTGGTCGTCGCGAACGTCGATCGTGGCAAAGGGAAACCGAGCCTCAAATTGCGCTTCCTCGAAGCGGGGCAGGCCGAAAGACGAGCCAGCAAGGCCCGTTGCCGAATCGTGCGCGCCATAGACTTTCCAACCGGGAACCGGTCCTTCGAGAACGCGGGCGATCGGTTTCGAGCCGCGGATAGCGATCGCAGCGAAAGAGCACGGCTCATTGAACACGTCGGGATGATTACGGACCGACACCTCAGATACGGCTCCTGTCCCCTCCAAGCACACCATTCCCGCTCCAATGCCACCGAGCGGGAAGGCGACGCGATTCAAGGTGGCGTGTTCGTAAGGCGCGTTAAACCTCCGCGCCGAACTCGTGCCGCGCCCCGGTTCGTCCTTAGGCCACGCGACGTTCGCCAGCGTGCCCATCGCACCGGTCGCCGCGGAAAGCTTCAGGAACTGACGGCGGGTAAAACCAGAGTTGGAGATAGTCTTGCTCATGATTGGATGTGATGCACGTGTGAAGGATATTTAAGCCAAGATCTTGTCCCGGTGGGTCGGCAGCGGGCGGCCTGGCCGGAAGGCATCGATCTTTTCGATCTGCAGCGTCAGCTTACCGCGGGTCGACGTGTTCAAGCTGGCCGCGGCCTGCTCGATCACATCGGTGAGCAATCGGGGGTCGGCTTCGGCTCGCAGATTGATCACGAGGCGGCCCCCGAGAATCGCACGGCCGGGGCACGGCCCCTTTTCGGGAAGAAAGTCGCCGCCCACGAGACGGATGACGGAAATCGCAGTACCCTCCTCCTCACCGCTCTCAAGAGCGATCTTGAGGTGCGCCACTTCGGCTGCGATCTCCCTCAGCCGACGATTGATATCCGTCGCAAGCGACAGAAGCAGATCGCCCGGGTCGAACATCGCGGCAGACGAGACGGAGGCAGCGGAATTCAGGCAGCCGAGGCGGGCCTCGCCTTCTGCGTAGCGGTCGTAGTCCAGCGACATCGCCTCCCGGGCCTTTGGGCGTCCGAACAGAAGGCGATGCAGCCAGTTCGCGACGTTCGTGCCCCGGTGTGAGGAGACGGCCATGACCTCCGCGCAGGGAAACTCCCGCGCCAGGGTGCCGCGCAGCTCCTCCAGCTGCTCCCGCTCGAGTAGGTCCGACTTGCCGATGACGATCAAATCTGCCTCCTCGATCTGCTTTCGATAGATGTACAGCACGTCCGCCGAGAATTGAGTTCCGGCCTCCAGTCCGAGCGCCCGTCTCGCCCGGATGGGATCGACGAGGACGCTCAACGGCGCTACCGTGGCGCCGTGCATGCGCCGGAGTGGCGAGACTACGGTTGCCGCCAGATCCGTGCAGCTCCCCACCGCTTCGGCAATCACGACGTCTGGACGGCAGCTCCTGGCGAGCCGATTGGAGGCGTCCACTAGGCACTCAAAGCGGCAGCAAAAGCATCCGCCCGAGATCTCCTCTGTTGCAAATCCCTGCCCTCGCAGCAGGAGCGTGTCGACGAGATTGGATCCTTGGTCGTTGGTGATCAATCCGACTCGCAATCCTTTCGCTTGCAGGCGTTCGGCCAGCTCTGCGGCCGCCGTGGTCTTGCCGGACCCGAGAAATCCGCCAAGCAAGATCAAGCGAGGTATGGACGTCATGGCTACGAATTCTTGGCACGCGGCCCTCTCGCGCTCACGTTTATGCCCATAAATTAGGCGAGTGGCATGACCATCAATGGCGGCGGGTCACGCCCACGCCGTGCAAGGACTCCGCGTTGCTAAATTTCGGCCAATTGAAGCCGTAATAAGCGATGAAGACGAAGCAGGCCAGCGGCACAATGAACCCGCGGGACATGTCATACTTATCCGCCACGAAGCCCATCACCTTGGGCAAAAGGGCCCCCCCCATGATCGCCATTACTATGTAAGCGGAGGCCTTTTTAGCCCGCGCCCCAAGACCAAAAATACCCAGGGCAAATATTGTCGGGAACATGATGGACATGAAGAAATAGCTAAGGAAAACACAGGCCACCGAGAACCAACCGAGCTTGCAGAAGACCAGCAGGCACATCAGAGCATTCATGACGCCGTAAAGCCCCAGCATTTTGTGCGCGGAGCATTTTCTCAGAAGTGCGGCACCAGTGAACCGCCCGGTAAGAAAGCAAATAAAGCCAAACGACGCTAGATATGATGCGAGCTTGTTGCTGACGCAAAGGATCCCCTCCTTGTTGGGCTCAAACCATCCCTGGAAAAATCCGGGAGAATGAGCCGCCAGGTTGTTCGTGAATGCCGCCCATCTGGCCGGAATGGGCGGAGGCTGAGTCGTCATGTAGTTGATCATGAAGCTAAAGATGCCAGCCTGCGCCGCCACGTAGAAGAACTGGGCCGCGACCGCCATTGTGAAGTGCGGGTGCGACCAGATGGAACATGACACATCGGCCGCGGAATCATCTAGGCGGTAGTCGTCCTCGGCCTTTATGTCGGGAACGCTCGCGAAGTAGAAAACGACGGCAAGAACGATCACTACGACGCCAACGCCGGCGTAGGGAATCCAGAGCGTCTGGCTGCCCGTGCTGTTTCCTGCAGCATCCTTGGAGTAGAAGAACGTTGCGCCTGCAATCGGCCCCAGGATCCAGCCGATACCATTGCACGACTGGGCAAGATTGATTCGTGTCGCCGCAAACTGCTGCGGCCCCAGCACCGTAGTGTAGGGATTGGCGACTGTCTCAAGAAAGGTAAGCCCCGAGGCAATGAGGCAGACTCCGAGCAGGAAGGCCCAAAATGCCACTATCCTTGTCGCCGGAATGAACCAGAAGCCGCCCACTGCAACGAGCAACAGTCCGAAAATGATTCCACCCTTGTAGCCAAATCTCGTCGCAAGCCACCCTGCAGGAAGCGACATCAGGAAATATCCCAGATAGTGTGCAAATTGAACCCAGGCGGATTGTGCTAAGTTAAGATGCAGCTCCTCTTGAAAGTGCTTGTCCATCACGTCGATCATCCCGTTGCAGAAGCCCCAAAGGAGAAATAGCGAGCTGACGATGATGAACGTGAATAGCACGTTCTTCCCGTCACTCGTGACGAACATACCCCGACCGCTTCCGGTGGCCGTGCGAGCCGGGTCCGGGGCATCCACGAAGTTGTTTGCGGCGGGCTGTGACATATGGGCTTAGGTGTATCTGACCCCGAAGGGCTCCGGGGTTGGGGAACTTCTCAACCCCGGTAAGTCATGGTTTCTTAAACGCTCCTTCTATCTCTTCCAGCGAGACACCCAAGGTGGCACGAGCCACGCCATCCAGGGCTGGCCTGGGCCCGCTCATATGCACGGTTCGGCGAACATGAGTGAGACTTTCGCCGGGCGCCAGCGCCGCGGCAGGAGACGAGGATTCGAGCTCATAAAAGGGCCCCATTGGCTTCGCCCCCGGGGTGGCCGGTCCATCGTTGTAGGCGTTTGCCGCATCGCCACCGAATGGATTGTCCTGCAGCTTCCATAGGGAATTGACGTAATCCGTGACATCGGCAGGTTGATTGAACTGCACGATGGTGAGAATCTTGTTGGCCCCGTCGTAACTGCCGAGAATGGCTTTGCTCCGTCCTGGGTTGATTCCAATCTTGCTGCGGTACTTGCCATCCGCTGCAAGAAAGACGACGTTGTCCCTTACGACGAGGCGTTCCGCAGGAATCTTGCCGAAATAATCCGACGTCACTTTCACACCCAGTTCGGATTCCGGACCGGACTTAATCGGCACCACGATGGTCGCTGATGGCGAAGGGTTGTACTGGCCCAAGATCCAGACCGAGAGGAGCCCTGTATCCTTTTCCCACACATCCTTGCCAGTGTTTGTGATCTTGTTGTCAGTCTCATACGCAACCAGACTCACGTCTTTGACCGGCGATACTCCCAGCTCCTTCCAAGCCGTTGCGGAATCCTGAACCTGGACGCTGCGCTTAACTTCGATGTCGAAACGGGTCCCAGAGTAGTTGGTCAGGGGAAACGTCGCACCAAACACAACATTGTCGCTGGATTTACTAATCACAGCGAAAGGCAACGTATCGAATATTGCTGGGGTAAACCAATTGGCAAAGTCGAATCTTACGCCCTTTTCGAAGAAGACTGAGAATTGCCCTCCTTCCGGGCCCATCCAGAAGCGGTCTTCGCCACCGAATGCGTTCATATGCGGCAATATCATCCCGGACTCGATCAATTCACGATTGATCCAACCATAGCTAAAGCCGGCATCGCCCTCCGAAGCACTGGTCATGACGCGTCCTTGCCAAGCGGGAACAACGGCAACTTTGGCGGTTCCCGCCTTGTCGCAAAGAACGATGACCTCGGTGTGGCCTTTCAGAAACGTCGTGTCGTCGCGGAATGTGGCGGCACATACGTATGGAGTAATTGATGCGGTTGCGGTCATGATTGCCAAACAAGTATTGAATGCGGTCTGTTTCATGTTGTGGGGCTTAAAAGTGGAGCCGATTCATCCCGGATAGCTGTGTGAACCCGGTTAGACGAGGCCTCAAAGACGGCCTCTCCCTGTTCCCGTCCAAGAATCCACTTGGTACCGGCAGCAAACTGGGGTAACGACGCGCCGGGGCCGATTCGGTCTCTGACGGCAATCAGAGTGCCGACGTCTCGCGTCACAAGAGGCCGCCGAATCTTGAAGGCACGAGATTGTTGTTCGCAGTTTATCCTCTAATGTCACGTCACGGTTTCCGACGGAGCTATCGAAGTAGATGAACCTAGACTTTTTTTCGGTAAGACTCGGGGTCCTGCGCACATCGATAGTCGAGGCCCACACTGAGGTGGCCGAAAACGCCATACCGACGATGTATATACCGGCTAGCCCAAATTCTTTCATTTGATGTGTAAGAAAAGGGACGAGATGCCAACGATTGAAACGTTTCAAGTAAATTTGACGATTATTGTGTAAAATCGTGTTTGAACGTTTCAATTATTGGTGAACACTTAGCTCGAACTTGCGCAATATTACGCCCAAATCCTTCACCCTGCGTGATGTGGCACGCCTAGCTAACGTCTCCGTGGGCACCGTCTCCGCTGTGTTAAACAAGAAGGGGACGGTGGGTGCGGAATCTACGCGAAGAGTCGAAGAGACCATGAGCCGGCTCGACTATCGCCCCGACTCGCTTGCGCAAGGCCTTAAGACCGGCCGGAGCCATGTTGTCGGCTTTGTGGTTCCCGACGTCACTAATCCGTTTTTTACAGAAGCCATGGGTGGTCTTGAGGCTATGGCTAGGAGCCGAGGATACTCAGTGATGCTCAGCAATTCCAATGAGGATTCAGGGCAAGAATTGCAGAACCTTAACCTTCTCCAATCCCGGCGTGTAGACGGTGTTGTCGTAGCCTGCTCGTCGGGGCGCGTGGCCTACAACCGCGTGGCCACGCGCCGGTTTCCGATCGTATTTATGGACCGGCTACCGTTCGCCGGTTTTTCTGGGAAAGCGGTGATCGTAGACAACGCTGGCGCGGCCTATACCGCGACGAATCATTTGATAGGGCTCGGTCATTCAAGAATCGCGATCATTGCCGGCCTGCTGGATATGTCGGTTGGAGCTGAACGCCTGGCCGGCTTTAAGAAGGCGATGCAGGAGGCCAACCTGTCCATTCGGGATTCATACTTGCAATTAGGTGATTTTCACCCGGAAAGCGGTTACCAGTGTGGAATGCGGCTTATGGCGCTGCCTGAAACTCCGACAGCCATTTTTGCGTGCAATAACAGCATGACTCTTGGCCTCATGCGTGCTCTTGCGGAATGCCATGCACCGTGCCCGGAGCGGGTGAGTGTTCTGGCATTCGACGATTTTCCGTGGGCCGCACACTTTCGCCCGCAGATGACCGCCATCGCTCAGCCGGTTTTCGAACTCGGGAAACAGTCTATGAGGATGCTCCTAGCGGCCATGGAGCCCGAATCTCAAGAGGCGGCGGAGATTGGGGATTCCGTTATGACTTTGAAGGCGGAGTTGCGTGTGCGCCAGTCGACCGCACCGCCGCCTTCGCGATGAACTTGATCAATTTTTGGGAGGCCCCCAATCATTGTCTGGAGTGATCTCACGATCGGACATTATATCGGACAGGGACGCCAAGATACGTGCACCGTATACACGAGCATTACGTACCGATCAGAATTTTACCGCCAGTTCTGTGCCTGCCGTTCTTGGGGGGCCGGGCGAAGCGCTGTTAACTCCCGGAATGATCAGGGTGTAATAGCCTTTTCCGGCGGCATTCCTGACATAGAGGGTGGCGCGCCAGCGGGCCGCATCAAATCCGACTCGCGCATCGACAAGCGCATACGCCCTCTGGGCATAAGTGGGATCTTCAGCCTCAGAGTAGAATGTTTTGCCGGTGGCCGAAAGGCTCCCGGCGACGAACCATCCCTTGGTCGAGCGGCACTGCGCGTTAAGGCCGAATGTGAAGGCGGGCGCATAGGGCGCACGCTTTCCGTCGTAGCCGTCGCCGGTCAGGGGATCATGAAACTCAAGCAGGGTGGCATTAGTGAGACCCGCCGATGCTTCGATTGTCCACGCCGCCGCCGGCTTCCAGGTTGCCTCCAATTCGGCGCCACGAGATCTGGCACGAGGCGCCGTCGCAACGAAATAATCCGTAGGGCTGAATGAACGCTCAATCTGGTAATTGCGGATCTCGTAGTCGAACAGATTTACGGCGATGATAGCGGTTTTGCCCGCGAATGAGCTTTGCAGACCTGTTTCAAACGCCACGGTGGATTCAGCTGCGAATGGGATTAGGGACGGCTTGTCAGTGTATGCAGCAAAGCCTCCGGGTCTCGAGCCGAAGGTGACGCTCGCGTTTGCGGTCGTGTCAGGGTCGACGGCGTAAGTTGCGGCGATTTTGGGAAGAAAGTCGCTGTCGGTGCGCGCAAAATGGAATTGAAGGCCTGATGTGGGTATTTGTTCGTTTTGATGGTAGTTTTTCCCGGTCTGTTGAAGGCGGCCGCCGATTGAGATCTGCCAATCGCGCTTGGGCACGAGGACAACCTCGCCGAACAGGGCCTCCTCGTGCCTCGTATATCCGAAGGCCGATTTATCGAAAGGGAGGATACCGCCAATAGTCCGGTCGCTGGCTCCGGTCGTAGAACCCTCTGAAAGCCATGCGCCGGCATTCCACGAAAGTCCACGATAGGGAATGGATGAAATGTGAAGCTCTTCGTTCCACGCCTCTTGGTTCTGCGTAAGATCCGATTGGAGTGGGGGAGGAATGACTATCCAGTCGTCGTAAGGGTTCAATTTCCAGTTTGTGTAACTAGTTGCCGAGGTGATCCGGCCCATTTCCGTATCGAGTTCATATTTGAATGCAGCGCCGAACAAATCAGTATCCGTCTCGCCCTCATTACTGCGTTCGACGGTGTAGAGCGGGCCTTCAAGTGGGACAAGGGGGGCTGCGCCGTCGCGATGCCGGTCGGCTAAGATCTCCAAACTTAACTCACTTGCATTAGTAGGCCTGAATCGTTGCTGCCCGAATACGGTAAGGGAGTGCAGATCGTCCACAGATCGGGTCAATTGCGTGTTCTCGATGTAGCCTTCACGCTGCGCAAAGGCCGCAGCCACGCTAAAGTCGGCGTGGTTGTTCTCATCGCCCCCGGCCTCCAGAGCAGCCGATCGCGCATTGTAGTCTCCGATACCCATTCGAAGTTCGCCACCTCCTTGAAGGGAAATTGGGGATAGGGTAATGACACCACTGTCCCCAGCGCGTCCAAATCTCTCAGGTTGTGGTCCGCGGAAGACGGACGCCGATGCAAAGCCGAAAAGGTCCGAAGGGTAAGAGAAATTCCCTGCGAGAGGAATGTCGCCAAAATACAGCGTCACCGACGGATCGCTGAAGTAGGGAGTATTGGCGAGGCCGCGAAGAGTATAGATCGCCCCGAACGAACTCGGACCCGCAGACTCAACGCTGAGGTTCGGAACCGTCGACGTGATTTGTTCCCAGGACCCCATTAGCACGGGGACGTCGCTATCCATAACCGCTCTAGTAACACTCGCGACCGAACTCCCTATTGGTGCTCCTTGCACGACGACCTCATTCGCTTGCACAATAGGCGAGTTGCTATTGCTTTGCGCGCCAACGCCCACTGCGAAGACGATCATGACTATGAGAGGGAATATGCCGATGCGCCACACGGTGCGTGCACGAGGAATCACGGATCAAATTGAAATAGCGACTGGGAAATGGAGAAGCTAAAATCGCGCTTCCGGTCATGAACTAAACGTAGCGCCGGGTTGACTTCCGCGCCGTGAACGGGATGTTCGCTTCTCGATCCCATATTATGCCGATGTGATGCCAGAATTGATACCCGCAAGTGTCTGCGTTCGCGACCTGGCTATGCGCTATGGCAACGTGGAGGCTCTTCGCGGCATTAGCTTTGATGTCGCAGCTGGAGAAATCTTCGGGCTGCTTGGCCCAAATGGCGCCGGAAAATCCACGGCACTCGAGTGTATCCTGGGCCTGCGCAGACAAGATTCAGGCACAATTTCCATCGCCGGAATAGATGTACTGGCGCGCCCGCAAGATGCTAAGCGGATTGTCGGGGCCCTAATCCAAGCTGCAACGCTTCAGGATAGGATCACACCGCGGAAAGCCCTTAAGCTGTTCGCATCGTTCTACGGCAAACCTGCGGAAGTCGACCATCTTATCGAGAAGTTCGGTTTGACGAACAAGGCAGAAGCTGCGTTTGAAACGCTTTCCGCTGGCCAGCGACAGCGCCTGTTCCTTGCGCTGGCATTCGTTAATAATCCAAGCCTCTTGGTACTCGACGAGCCGACGGCCGGGCTGGATCCAAGATCTCGTCGCGACCTTCACGACATCATTGCGGAAATGCGAGAGACGGGACGAACCGTCCTCCTTAGCACCCATGACATTGATGAGGCCTATAGTCTTTGCGACCGAATTGGGATTCTAGATCACGGACGAGTAATTGCCGCGGCGCGGCCAGCCGACCTGATCAGGGACTTCCGCTCAAGCTCAAGCATCCAGGTGCGGACAACGAGACCGCTTCAAGAATCTCAACTGGTGTCACTGCCGTGCGTAAAGGGTTGCAGCAAGATGGATGATGGCTGGGTAATTGGGACTAGCAATTTAAATGAAACGATCGTCGGATTGGTAAGGGGCGTCGAGTCGTGCGGAAATGAATTCCTCGACTTGAAGGTCCTCCGGCCGTCGCTTGAAGACGTGTTTCTTTCCCTTACGGGCACGGTATGGTCAGATAGGTCGGAGGCCAACAAATGAGAGCCGTGAATGAAACGTTTCCAGGGCTATTCCGGTTTTTTTTCCTGAGCTTGGAGCTTAATTGTCGGAGTAAACAAGCGATCGTCTATGGCTATCTGGTCCCGTTTCTGTTCCTGGTGGCCTTCGGAAGTGTCTTTCGGGCCGAGACCCCTGCGTTGCTTGGCGAAATGGGCCAGATCCTAACGATAACCATCCTCGGAGGTGCATGCTTTGGAATGCCAACGGCATTGGTGGCTGAACGCGAGCGCGGGATCTGGAGGCGGTACCGTCTGCTGCCTGTATCTACGGGCAGCCTTGTCGGAGCGGTACTCGCCTCGCGCGTGATACTGATTGCGTCGGCCGCAGCTTTGCAAGTGGCCCTCGCCCATTTTCTATACCACACGCCTCTGCCAATTCACTTAATGCAGGCAGCGGCGGGCGTCTTCTTGGTTACGGCCTCATTTCTGGGGCTCGGCCTGGTGGTTGCGGCGCTTGCTGATGATGTGCCCGCCGTGCAGGCGATGGGGCAGTGCCTGTTCCTTCCGATGATCATGATCGGCGGGGTCGGGATCCCATTGCTGGCTTTGCCTGATTGGGCGCAAAAGGCGGCCGGTTTTATGCCAGGCCGCTATGCGGTCGAGTTGCTGCAACTTGTCTACTGCGATCCTGATGGCATATTAGGAAATGGATTCAATGTCATCGCGCTCTTCGTAATCGGCGCGGGCGCTGCAATCGTGGGAGCGAGGCTGTTTCGCTGGGACGCGGGCCGACATATGGGACGCTCGACGTGGGCTTGGGTCGCGGCCGCGCTTCTGGCGTGGGTTGCCGTCGGGCTTGCAGCTGCTATGACCGGCCATCTTGCGCCGGCTCTGCCACCCGACATCGGATACGAGGCGATAACCGAATCCGAGATCAACAGCATCACCTACGTGGATCTTCCCGGCGACAATGAATTTGTGAGCCGCGTTGCCCGTCCTTTCCGAGATGGGGACGGGATGAGAGGCATGGGGGGGTATGCACGGAAGCTAATCGACTGGGTCCCGGGTCAGGTCGGCGACGCTGGTCAGAGCACTCGCAATCTCCTTTGCCTCGCTGGCGTCGCCGATGTGAGTCAGGACCTGCACGAGGGCGAGATCGCCCGCTTGGTATTCGACAATCTTCGCGCAAGGTTCGGAGACGACCGGCTTAGCCGCATCCTGGCGTGGATAATCCTTTATCCCCAGGAGGGCACCGCGATCACTACGGTGCCCGAATTCGGCATGGTTCGCCAATACAAGGAGGAGATTATTCGTGAAAGGACGGTTCTATACGCCAAGAAGTTTCTTGGTCGGCTGCGCGGTAAGATCAAAGACTGAGCGCAGGGCTCAGCTTTCTATGCGGTAAGTTAGAGGGACGTCTCCAATTGGAGGTTGACCGTCGATCGCAAGACCGGGCGACCCGTCGTGATTGTCGAGGGCGGATTTCTGGTGAGTCGAGTCGTCATCGACGAGAACACCAACGCCCGGATCTACGGCGCGACAACAGCGCAGTGGCCGAGGCCAAACGCTTACAGCGTGCAATGCCCTCGGGATGGCCAAGCGAGTCTTAAGCAACGGTTGCTAGAGTTTGTCATGTTGCTTAGCTTGAAAGTGTGGACCTATTACAGCCAGACGTCATGGGATGGCTTTGAAATTGGAGCAGCTATGGTGTTATTCTCCGATAGCAGTATGCATTTCGGCGACCAGCGCCGGCTTTCTTCGACGGAGAGCTCGCAGAATGCTATGATCACAAGAAGGTCACCGACTTTGCCCAAGTGAGCGACGGCCCCATTTAGACATATGGTCCTTGATCCCGCAGGCGTCGGAATCGCATATGTCTCAAAGCGATTGCCATTACTCAAATTGCCATCGAGCAAGCGCTCAAACGGGACGATGCCGGTTAGGCCAAGAAAAGTCTTATCGATTCCAAGACTGCCTTGGTAATCGAGACTCGAGTCGGTTACTACTGCCCGATGAATCTTAGCCTTCAGGAGATGTACGTTCATTTGAAGATTCTTCGGCAACCAGTCATTCTAAGTATTGTCAACGGCTCATCCTTCTAAGTTTCAAGTAAGTGTAAGAGCGGAATTCGACTTAGGGGAATTCGTTCGGTGCAAACAGAATCCAGCACGCCGCTGCGTCGCGGAAATGACGAGACATTGGTAGTAACGTTCTTGAATAACTGTTTGTTTGCTTGAAGGAAGAAGGGTCCGTGCGCCTCGCCGCGAACGGCCTTATTCCTACATCTACCGCGGGTCGACAGGATAAAGCTCTCTGATAAGCGACAGCCTCAATCCGGTGGTTGGCCAAACTGATCTCTAAACGCCTTGTCCAATGCCTCCCGACTCTCCGGCAAGATCCGAGGCTGCCGACGGACATGGTGCAGCCATTCCGTCGCGCCTGCTTGATCACCGGTTCTTATGGCAACAAATGCGAGCGTGGACAACGCCGTTGGGTTATCAGGCTCGACTTGAAGCGATTTCTGGAGCTCGGCAACGCCGTCCTTGATCCGGTTGAGATGAAAATAAGCACTGGCCAACTCGACATATCCGTCCGCCTCCTGCGGTCTCAAGTGGATCGTCTCCTTGAACTCCTGTATCGCTTCGGGCAAGCGGCCGGCCGCGCTCATTCGTTGCCCCAACGCCAGATGGAGACCCGGGGAATTCGGGCAGTTGGCAAGCCCGTCGACGAGGGCGCGTTCCGATGCCTGCTGCTCGCCCTGTTCCAAAAGCAGATCGCTCAATTGGGCCCAGCCGTCGGCAAAGCTCGGCGCCAAGACAGTGCAACGCTCGAAGTAGCGGCGAGCATTGGCATAGTCACGCAGTTGCAGGTAAAAGCCTGCCATCTGAAATTGAAACTCCAACTTGTTGGGGGCGATTTCGAGTGCTCTTTCCAGTATATGAATGGCCGCGTGCGTGTCGCCGACGTGATTGGCCGTTCCGGCTGCCGCAGAAATCCGGTATGTGTCGTAGCAATCATCGACTAGTTCGTCGACCCATGGATCCGGCACGTCATAAAAGGCCCCGGACGCCTTATAACGCGCCCGAATGGCTTCGGCACGAGTCGCCTCGCCGAGGTGTTCATAGACCGTGGGCAGGAGATCATAGCCAATGCCGTAGTTCGATTTCTGCACAACCACCTCCAGCCGCTCGCGCGCTGAATCCCATCGGCCTGCGTCGATATCGAGCCTGGCTAGGCCAAGGAGCGCATAGGGATTCTGGGGCTCGCGTTCGAGCGCCTTGGAATAGACCTTGGCCGCCTCGGCGTTCTGGTTTGTCTTTAGCAGCGCATCGGCCAAACGGAGACGTATCTGCACGTGATCAGGTGCAAGTATCGCGGCCCGACGCCATAGAGGCAGCGCATCGTCCAACTGTCCATACCCAGCAACGATGGTGGCTAGCCGGTGCCACCAACGAGGATCGGCCGAATCCACCTGCAGCAATCCTTGATAACACTGGCTCGCTTCCGCAAAGAATCCGTTTGCGTGATAAAGCCGGCTCAGCTCACCCAGGGCCTCGATCCGGTCAGGCCCAGACTGCGCACGCCGCTCGCACGCCTCCACTCGCCGAGTCATCTCGGCCGGCAGCGCGCTCAGGTCTGGACGATGGGGAATGCTCGCCACCACAATTGCGTCTCGCTCGCCAGCCCGCCACCAGAGGTAACCGGCCGCGGTCAGTCCGCCCAACGCCACCACCGCAATTATCCAAATTGCGCGTCGTCGGATCATGGAGGGATCGGACGGCGCCAGATTGAGATACGAGCCATCCGCACGTAGGGTGGATAAACGTAGAACCCGCCGGTAATGAGCGCCGGCCTGCCATTGCCGTCGAGATCGGCGGTATCGAGAGTGATCAAATCCTTAGGTGTGTAGGCCAAGATGTGGGGCGTGAAGTTCATGTGGCCGTCGTTGCGGAACCACACTAACGATGCGACCTTGGGGTTGCTCTTGTCCCAGTCGGCATAGGCGCTGACGGCCACGATGTCCATATTGCCATCGCCGTCCAAATCCACCCCGACTGGACTGTAGGCGCCAGGCAGGTCGCCAACGCGGTGATACTTGAAGTTGCCGCCACCTAGATTCTCAAACCATTGCACACCATGCCACGGGCGCGGGCCCGGCACGACTGCGGGCCCAAATCCATCGCCATTCGTATAGAGAATGTCCAGGCGCCCGTCACGATTGAGGTCGCACAGGCTGATTCCGCTGCTGCCGTAGTCCTCGTTGGTAGAACCCCAAAGGAGCTTGGTGGTGAAGTTCCCCTTCCCATCGTTCTGAAACAGATAGATTTCCTCCCACTGCTGCGAGACGACAGCGGCGATGTCGAGCGCACCCCGGCCACACAGGTCGGCCACGCAGACGTTGATCGTGCCCGAGAGACCGAGCAGATGGTGGCTCTTGAACTGCCAGTTGCCCATGTTCTCCATCCACTGGATTTCGCCTTGATCGTAGCCAAACTGTCCCACGGCGAGGTCCATCTTCCCATCGCCGTTTAAATCTGCCGCGCGTACATCGGTCACCCGCGCAATATGCTCGGCAATGACGTGTTTCGTGAAGTGCTGGTGACCGTCATTCTCAAAGATGATAATGGAGCCGATATTGTCATTGTTGGGGAAAACGACACCCATACACGAGACGATGAGGTCAAGGTGGCCGGAGCCGGTCATATCCGCCGCCTCGACATGGACAATTCCAGGGAGGTCGGAGGCAATAACGTGCTCCTCGAATTTGCCCGGCGCAGTCTGGCGTAGCCACAGCAGGCGGTTGTCTTTCGCCTCGCACGCAAGAATGTCCATGAGCCCGTCGCCATCCAGATCGACCGCTCGCACATGTGCTATCCACGGGTGGTCCGCGATCGGATTGCCGACATCCTGGCGTTGCAGAAACGACAGATCCTCGATCGGCGCCGGTCGGACCGGCACCATTCTCGGCATTTGAATCAGACGTCGGCAGCCGGTCAGATCGATGCTGCCGAGCGCAAGTGAAGCCGCCAGGACCTTAAGAAACCGGCGGCGGTCGACGTCATCCGACCACGACGTTCGATTCAGTCGGCCATGGACGTCTGGGGAAGTGAGTGCTCGAAAGGACTTGTACATTATTTGGAGGGGGTACCTGGGGAAAAGTTAGCGCCAAGAGCAAACCCAGCTCGAGAAATGCCTGGTGACGTTGCTGCTCTGACGATCGCGGGGGTGTCTGCGCAAGAGCGTCGAGCTAGCCCTTGGTCGGAATTTCGTCAAGACTGACTAGGTTCGTATAGTCGGAAGGTCCACGGTGCTGAAGCGGCGTGCTGCTATTGTATCGATCTGGACTGGGTGCGCTTCACTGCGCTGCCCGGGTAAGCAGGCGGTCAAAATCCGTGACCGATTTTGCATCGCCGGCTTTCCGGGCCACAACCAACGCGCGCTCGACCAGTTGTCTAACTGGTATTCCGGGGCCATGCTCGACCAAGGCATGCATGAAACACCCGGCTTCTTGCAACTGACCCTTATCGAGCGCCTTCTGAGCCAAATCGGTCAACGCATCGGCGTTGCCCGGACGGAGCTCCAGTGCGCGGCCCAGGTTTGCTACGGCTTCGTCTTTTTGCCCCAGCGCGAGGAGGCAAAGCCCCAAGCTCCACTGCGCCTCAGAATAGTCAGGGTTGAGCCGCACTGCCTCATGATAAGCCGTAGCGGCATCCTTGCGGCGATCTGTCGCCTCTAGGAAATCACCAAGATCGTAATGCAGCACTGGCGAGGAGGGCAGACTGGCGATGCCGCGCTGCAAAACATCGATGGCTCTTGAAATATGGCCCTGCTTGCGCAGCACCCGCGCAAGGGTGGAATAGAGCGCCGCATTTGAACCCTCCTTCGCTAACCCGGATTCAAGTGTGGTAACTGCGTCATCAAGCCGGTCGAGCCGAAGATAGACGCTGCCCAACGCGTCATAGGCTAGTCCGTCGTTGGGCGCCGTACGCACAGCCTTTTCGTAGAAAGGCAGCGTCCCTTCAAGGCGCCGAGCTTGCAGGCTTGCATCGCCCGATTTGTCGAGGCGATATGCGTCGAAGCTCCACGCGTACACCTTGTAGAGCCAAGGATCGTCTGCCTCGTGCAACTCACCGGTGTCACCGCTTAGTCGCCGCTGCTCGTCCGACCGTGCGGCATCGCCTAGGCTGGCATAGATTTCGGAAAGCAGATTGTGAGCGGAAGGGAAATTCGGGTTGTCACGGGCGATTCCCTCCAGGTACTTGAGAGCGCCGGTCCTGTCTCCGCGCTGCAGCGCGATGCGTGCCAAGCCGAGCCGGCCATTTGGATCGTTCGGCACGAGTGTGAGACGCCACTCGTATTGAACGCGGGCCTCGTCGGCGAGGCCCAGTTTCAAGAGCAAATCAGCGAGTCTGATTCGAGTGGTCGGATATTGAGGCTCCAGCTGCAATGTTTTTTCCAAAAAAGTCTTCTCCCCATCCATCTCGCCAAGTTTTTCGCAGGCGTCGGCAAGCAGATAAGCCCACTGAGCATTCTTTGGCTCCAAAAACTGCAAGCCACGTTCGGCCTGCTCGGCTTCGCGATAGTAGCCGTTTGCGTGGTAAAGATAAGCAAGCTCGCTCAGGGCCGCGAACGGCTGTTCCCGACGGCCTGCAGCGGCCGTCGCGGCCCGCACGCGTGACGCGTACTCACGCGGCCACGACGCTAGTTCCGGAACGGGGGGCACCGAAGCGCTGACGATGGACGCTCGCTGGTTCTCTCGCCATAGATACCAGCCGTAACATATGCAAGCGGCCAGGCATGCACCGATCGCTCC
>Ga0265313_10001542_pt1 | contig 21402 bp, 19 predicted proteins | sample 4123metaG_FD_203122 | JGI IMG/M metagenome (GOLD analysis project Ga0265313, IMG submission 203122) | Rhizosphere microbial communities from Carex aquatilis grown in University of Washington, Seatle, WA, United States - 4-1-23 metaG | ecosystem: Host-associated > Plants > Roots > Rhizosphere >...
AGGCCACGCGCTGCCGCGCAAGATCCTCGACTGGCGGCAGGTGTCGAAGCTGCGCTCGACCTACACCGAAGCGCTGCCCAATTACATGAACCCGACGACGCACCGCGTGCACACAAGCTACGCGCTTGCCGCAACGTCGACGGGCCGGCTGTCGTCGTCCGAGCCGAATCTGCAGAACATCCCGATCCGCACCGAGGACGGCCGCAAGATTCGGCGCGCCTTCGTCGCCGCGCCGGGCATGAAATTGGTGTCGGCGGACTATTCCCAAATTGAGCTGCGGCTGCTGTCGGAAGTCGCCGAGGTGCCGACGCTGCGCAAGGCGTTCCAGGACGGCGTCGACATTCACGCCATGACGGCGTCGGAGATGTTCGGCGTGCCGGTCAAGGACATGCCGGCCGAAGTGCGCAGGCGCGCCAAGGCGATCAATTTCGGCATCATCTACGGCATCTCGGCGTTCGGGCTGGCCGCACAGCTCGGCATCGATTCGAAGGAAGCCGGGGCCTACATCAGGAAATACTTCGAGCGCTTCCCCGGCATCCGCGACTACATGGACGAGACGCGCGAATTCTGCCGCGCCAACGGCTATGTGCTGACGCTGTTCGGGCGCAAGTGCCACTACCCCGACATCAAGGCGTCGAACCCGTCGATCCGCTCGTTCAACGAGCGCGCCGCCATCAACGCGCGCCTGCAGGGCTCGGCCGCCGACATCATCCGCCGCGCCATGATCCGCATCGAGCCGGAACTTAAGCAAGCCAAGCTCGACGCCCGGATGCTGCTGCAGGTGCACGACGAGTTGATCTTCGAGGTGCCGGAGAGGCAAGTCGCCGACACCATCCCGATCGTCAAAAGCGTGATGCAGGACGCGCCGCATCCTGCCGTGTCACTGCACGTGCCGCTCCAGGTCGACGCCCGCGCCGCCGACAACTGGGACGAGGCGCATTAAGGACTACGCTGGACCGTACCAACTTCCGGCCCCCTCCCCGTGGCGAATCAATAACCTGTTACGGGTTAGGGTCTTCAGACGCTTTTTGATTGTTGCGCGCGGCTTTCCGGTAATCGATTGGGCTTCGGCAGTGGTGATGCGGCCAAGTTTTCGAACGTGCTCGACTATAAGAAGGGACTCTGGCTGCAAACCACTGAGCTTGGCATCAGCGCCGATCTTTCCGGCCAAGCGATCTTTCTGCGCTTTTAGCGAAAAGAGGAAAAAGCGGAGCCAAGGAAGCCAGTCGGGGTCTGCGTTTTCGAGCGTTCCCTGCGTCCGTCGTAGCGACAAATAATAGCTGTCTTTGTTTTGTTCTATTACGCTCTCTAGTGAACTATACGGCACGTAAGAGTAATCGGCTTTTAGCAATAGAAGTGTTGTCAGGACTCGAGAGAGGCGCCCGTTGCCGTCCTGAAAGGGATGGATTTGCAAAAAAGCGACAATAAAAATGCCAATAACGAGAAGCGGATGAAGGCTCTTGTCGTCAAGTGATTGACGGGTCCACGTGACCAATTCTTGCATCCGGAAGGGCGTGTCGAATGGCGTTACGGTATTGAAAATAACGCCGATGCTCTTGCCGGCGGCGTCAAAAGCTTCGACGTTATTGGGCAACGTCTTATATTGTCCTCGATGACGTTCATCCTTCTTGGCATGACGAAGCAACATGCCGTGCAATTGTTTGATGTAGTTTTCGGTGAGCGGAATGTTTGTGTAGCTTTGAAAGATTTCGTCCATAACTTCGGCATAACCAGCCACTTCTTCTTCATCGCGTGAAGCAAAAGCTTTTTTGTCCGAGCGACCAAGTAGTTGCTCTACCTCACGATCGGATAGCTTCGCACCTTCGATGCGGGTGGAGGATCCGACGCTCTCAATCGTTGCTACACGACGCAAGACAGCCAACCGCTCGGGTGCCATGGATTCGATGGCCCGCCAGCTGCCTTTGAATTCGTCGAGTTCAGCAATTAGTCTTAAAAGTTCGGGAGTGATTACGAGAGAATGAGTTTTCATATGCTAGCCGATCGTAGCCAATCGTAGCCAATCGTAGCCAATCGTAGCCAATCGTAGCCAATCGTAGCCAATCGTAGCCAATCGCGTCAATCTCCAATAAAGCTCAGATATCTCAAATACTTATAACCTTTAACTGCCTACCCCATCGCCAGCATCGGCTTCATCACCGCGTAGAGCGCGTTCTTCGCCTCGAAGCCGATGCCCGGCACGTCCGGCACGCGCACGCGGCTGTCGACCACGGCGCAGTTGTCGGCGAAGCCACCGAACGGCGCGAACACCTGCGGATAGCTTTCGTTGCCGCCGAGGCCGAGGCCCACTGCGATGTTGAGCGCGAACTGATGGCCGCCATGCGGCACGCAGCGCCGCCGCGACCAGCCGTGCATCGCCAGCATGTCGAGCGTGCGCATGTATTCGACCAGCCCGTAGGACAGCGCCGGATCGAACTGCAGCCAGTCGCGGTCGGGCCGCAGGCCGCCGTGGCGGATCAGGTTGCGCGCGTCCTGCATCGAGAACAAATTTTCGCCCGTCGCGAGCGGCGGCGCATAGCGCGTCGCCAGCGCCGCGTGCAGCAGATAGTCGAGCGGATCGAGCGGCTCCTCGTACCAGCGCAGATTGTAGGGCGCGATGGCGTCGCCGCAGGCCAGCGCCTCGTCGAGCGTGTAGCGGCCGTTGACGTCGACGCAAAGGTTCTCGCCCTTGCCGCCGACAACCTTGAGCGCCGCCTCGATACGCTTGATGTCGTCCTTGAGCGGCACGCCGCCGATCTTCATCTTCACGGTCGAATAGCCAAGGTCGAGATAATGCTTCATCTCGTCCTGCAGGCCCTGGATGTCCTTGTCCGGATAGTAATAGCCGCCGGCGGCGTAGACCCAGGCGGCCTCGTCGGCCTTGCCGCCGTTGTAGCGGTCGGCAAGCAGCCGCCACAGCGGCACGCCTTCGGCCTTGGCCACCGCGTCCCACAGCGCCATGTCGAGCACGCCGACCGCGACCGAGCGCTCGCCGTGGCCGCCCGGCTTCTCGTTCTTCATCATCGCGTCCCAGCACTTCGCGGGATCGAGAACGCCGCGCGCATCGACGATTGCCTCAGGCTTGGCATTCTTGAGCCGCGGGATGAAGCGCTCGCGCAACAGCCCCTGCGGCGCGTAGCGGCCGTTGGAGTTGAAGCCGAAGCCGACCACCGGCTTGCCGTCGCGCATCACGTCCGTAAAAACCGCGACCACGCTCGCCGTCATCTGCGAGAAGTCGATATAGGCGTTGGCGATCTGCGACGAGATCGGAACCACGATGTCGGCAATGCCGGTGATATGCATTACGTACGCTTCTTCTTTCGTTACGTACGCTTCTTCTTTCGTTTCGCGCCGGACGATTTGGCGGCAGCCTTGCCGCGCGCCGGCTTGGCGCCGGATTTTGCCGGCAAGATCGCAATCGCCTCGATCTCGAACAGCCCGCCCGGCCGCGCCAGCGCCGGCACCCCGATGGTGGTCGAGGCCGGCGGCGCCTTGGCGTTGAGGTAGCGGTCGCGCACCTCGCGGAACGCCGCCATGTTGTCCTGGATGTTGACGAGGAAATTGTTGATCTTGACGACGTCGCTCCAGCCTGCGCCGGCCGCCTGCAGCGCCAGCGTCATGTTGTCGAAGGCTTGCACGCACTGCGCGCGGAAGTCGCCGGGTGTGCCGACGAACTTGTTGTCGATGTCGAGGCCGAGCTGGCCGGCGAAATAAACGATGCGCAGAGGGCCCAGCGCTTCGACGACGTAGCTGTAGCCCGGCGGTGGCGCGAGCGTCTTCGGATTATGGAAACGCAATTGTCCGGCCATGTGTCATTCCTCCAGTAGTCCGAGGCGCCGGCCCAGCCATTTCGTGGTCGGCGCCTGGATGAGAATCGTCATCAGGATGGCGATGAAGGTGACGGACGCGATCACGTCGGCGCCAGGCGCCTTCATGCCGAGCAGCAGCCCGGCGAGCGCCGCCGGGATGACGCCGGTCTCGCGCGTCCAGCACATGAACAGCATCTCGTTGAGGCTCCAGCGCGCTCGCTTGTCGGGCAGCGCGCAGGCGAACACCGTCACCGGCCGCGCCACCAGCATGAAGATCAGCACGACGATGACGCCGCCGGCCCAGTACTGCGCCATCAGGTGGAAATCGACCTGCGAGCCGAGCAGGATGAAGATGAACAGCCGCATGATGAAGGCGTTGGTCATGACGTATTCGTCAAGCCGGCGCTGTTCGGCGCCGCTCATCTCGAAGCCGAACGCATCCTTGTTGCCGATCACCATGCCGAACACGAACACCGCCATGAAGCCGCTGGCCTGCAAGCCGTCGGCGGCGAAATAGGCGCCGATCACCGCGACCAGCGTCACCACCGGTGCGTATTCGGCGAGGAACGCGAAGCGCTCGTGCGCGATCAGCAGCGCCGCGAGATAGCCGAGGATCAGCCCGGCGACGACGCCGACGGCGGTTTGCTTGAACAGTTCGAACAGCGAACCGGCGAGCGAGAATTCGCCGGTGCCCATCGCCACCGACAGCACGCCGAAGGTCACGATCGCGCCCATGGCGTCGTTGAAGGCGGATTCGCTCATCACCGTCTGCGCGACGCGGTCGCGGATCTTCACCTGCCGGAAGATCGGCACCAGCGTCGCGGGATCGGTCGAGGCGAGCGTCGCTCCCATCAGCAGCGCCACGATCCACGGCAGGCTAAGCACCACGTGCGCGGCGAACGCAGTGATGACGCCGGTGATCAGCACGCCGACGGTGGCGATGATGACGATGGTGATCCAGACTTTCTTGAGGACCTCGAGCCGCAGCGAGGCGCCGCCGTCGAACAGGATGTAGCTCGCGCCGAACAGCAGGATGATCTGGTAGAGCGCCGAGTCTGCCTTGATGTCGATCCAGCCGAGCGCCTGGGGGCCGATGGCGATGCCGACCAGCAGAAAAATGGCGACATCCGGCACCTTGCACTTCTGCGCGACAAAGCCGGTCACAGTGCCGATGGCAAGCACCAGCGCCCCCGACATCAGCACGTGCTTGGCAACTTCGATTGCCGACGATCCGTCCAAAGTCCCCCTCCCGCCTTATTTTACTTAACGGTTTCCCATTGCAGGGCCGATGTCTAGGGCCGCACCGGCGGACCGCAACGCAACCTTCTCGCCACCCCGGCGTTGACCTGCCGCCGCCCACCCCCGGGCGGATATCACAAAGACAACGGCGGGTGCGACGATGGCTGCGCGTGGTCGTCTTGGCGTATTGGCGCTGGCAGCGGCGACCGTCATGCTCGTGGCTCAGCCGCAGCCGGCTTCGGCGCGCAATATCTTCGAATGGCTGTTCGGCGGCTTCCACCACCGCGAAAGCGCGCCCGAAGCCGCCCGAGCCTATGCCGACCCCAACGCCGATCAATCGCCAGCGCCGCAGACCCGCGTCGAAGAGCGGGGGCCCTCGACCGCGTTCTGCGTGCGGACCTGCGACGGCTTCCATTTCGTCGTGCACGCCAACGCCAGCGCGAGCTCGGCGCAGATGTGCCACGCCTTCTGTCCGGGCAGCGCCACCCAGCTCTATTCCGGCGGCAACATCGATTACGCGACCGCCAACGACGGCAGCCGCTATTCAAGCCTCGACACCGCCTATCTCTACCGCAAGCAACTGGTAGCGGGTTGCACCTGCAACGGCCATGACACGTCCGGCCTCGCCCATATCGACATCGACCACGATCCAACGCTCCGGCCGGGCGACATGGTCAAGACCAAGACCGGAATGGTGGCGGTGAACGCCACCCGCGACCGCACGCTCAGTTTCACGCCGGTCCGCAACGAAAACCGCAGCGCTTCGCGCTGACGCGACGCCCGGTCCTCCAACTTTCGCCGCAACATCAAGCCTTAACGCTGTCCGCTTATTCGAGCTTGACGGGTGGGCGGCATTAGGCAGATTTGCGCCGAATCTTCAGGAAAAGGCGGATCGGACGATGCGGAAGACGGCATTGACGGTGGCGGTCGTGGCGCTTGGCGTCGCATTGACGGGTCCGGCTTTTGCCGCCGCCTGCCACAACACCGGCTCCTACGAGGCGTGGCTTCAGGACTTCAAGAAGGACGCCGCCGCGCAAGGCATCTCGCAACGTGTAATCGCCGAAGCTTCGCCGTCGCTCACCTTCGATCCGGCGATCGTCCGGCGCGATCACGGCCAGGCCGTGTTCAACCAGACCTTCCTGCAATTCTCCGATCGCATGGTCGGCGGCGCGCGCATCCCGAACGGTCTCGCCAAGATCAAGCAGCACGCTGCTTTGTTCGCGCAGGTCGAGAAAAAGTACGGCGTACCGGCGCCGGTGCTCACCGCGTTCTGGGGGCTGGAGAGCGACTTCGGCGCCAACTTCGGCAACTACAAGATCCTCAGCGCGCTGGCGACGCTTGCCTATGATTGCCGCCGCCCTGATTTCTTCCGCCAACAGCTGCTGGACGCACTGCGCATCATCGAGCGCGGCGACCAGCGCGCCGACGAGATGATCGGCGACTGGGCCGGCGAGTTCGGCGGCATGCAGTTCACCGCCTCCGACTATCTCAAGAACGCGGTCGATTTCGACGGCGACAGCCGCCGTGACCTGATCCACAGCATTCCGGACACGGTCGCCTCAGCCGCCAACTTCCTCGTCGGCCTAGGCTGGAAGCGCGGCGAGCCGTGGCTGCAGGAAGTGCACGTGCCGGCCAATCTGCCGTGGCAGGAGGCCGACCTCAACATCAAGCATCCGCGCTCGCAGTGGGTGGCGTGGGGCGTGAAGCCCGCTTACGGCACGCTGCCGCCGGACAACATGGAAGCGTCGCTGATCCTGCCGATGGGCCGTTTCGGGCCGGCATTTCTCGCCTATCCGAACTTCCAGGCCTTCCTCGGCTGGAATTCGGCCATGGTCTATTCGACCACGGTCGCCTACTTCGCCACGCGCCTCAACGGCGCGCCGGCCTTGAGCCGCACCGGCGCCACCACCGTGGTCGCGCTGTCGACCGAGCAGATGATGGAATTGCAACGCCTGCTCATCAAGCGCGGCTATGAGGGCGTCGGTGACGTCGATGGCAAGCTCGGCGCCGGCACCCGCGCCGCGGTGAAGAAAGCGCAGATCAAGGTCGGGCTGCCGGCGGATTCCTACCCGACCGCCGAGCTGATCGAGCATCTGCGCTGAGCGCCGGCCGATACCGCCGCCTAAAATTTAGCCGCCACACCGCTGCCCTGTCGCTGCAGCGCGCGCTGGCGTTCACAGCATCGCGAGCCGCGCGCAGGGTCCGCGTTTACGCCGCGTTGATTTGAGTCAAAGGGCTCGATCCGCAGCGCAGCCAAAGTGACCGAACGTTCATGTTCGATCACAAGCGCACGACCAGCCCACAGACGAATGAAACTTGCTGGCCGCCAAATGGTTAGTGGCTCGGCTGGGTGGAGGATAATCTCATGACCAAATATTCGGTGTGGATGGCGGCGACCGCGCTCGCCACCGTTCTGACGATGCCCGTTGGCGCTGGTGCCGAAGAACAAAAGCCCGCCGCGCCGGCCGCAAGGGCCGCGCCGGCGGCAGCTCCGCATCCTGCGCCCGCCGCGGCGCCACATGTTTCCGCGCCCGCTCCGCATTTTTCCGCGCCCGCGCCGCACGTTTCGGCGCCGGCCGCCGCCCCGCATTTCGCCGCACCTCAGCATGTAGCGCCGCATATCGCCGCGCCTCAGCACGTCGCGCCGCAGCCGCAGCGCGCCGCTGTCCCGCACATCGCGCCACACCAGGAGGCCGTGCAGCACATCGAGCGCTCGAACGGGGTTTCGCGCACGACATCGCGCGCTGCCAGCCGCAATGCGGCAGCGAAGCAGAATGCCGCCACTACGGTGAAGTCGAACGCCACCACCGCGGCGGCTCCGGCGCAGACCTTGTCGCCCGCCGCGCAGAAGCGCGCCGACCGCGCCGAGTTGCGCCACGAGAACCGCGTGCTGCGCTCGCTGCCGGCATCGCAGCGCGCGACCAAGCGTGAGGCGTTCCGCCGGGAGCGGCTGAACGCCAAGAACAACGCGCAGGCGCCGCAAAACGCGGCGGTCCAATCCAACGCCGGGGTGCGCTCGAGTGTGCTGGCGCAGCAGCGCAACGCGCGGCGTCACGGCGGCACCGCGCTGACCGCGCAGACCGCGCGGCAGGGCCGCTTCGCCGCCCGTCTGGCCGGCGCGCAGGCCAACGGCGGACGCGCCTTCGCTTCGGCCGATCCGACCTTCGCGCGCAACGCCTGGCGCCACAATCATCGCGCCGCTTTCGTGCCGTGGTACGGCCCGGTGTTCTGGCCCTACGCCTATTCGGACGTGTTCGACTACGCGTTCTGGCCGAGCGGCTATGACGAGGGTTATTGGGACTACGTCTATGACGACTTCTTCGACGGCCTGTTCTGGGGCCAAGCAGGCCCGCCGGCGGAATACGTTGATGCCGAGCCGGTAGGCCCCGGCGTCGCAAGCCGCGCGTCCGCCGCGCCCGTCAACTACGCCAGCGTGCAGCAGCTGTGCTCGCAGCCCGGCACCGGCATCACGGCTTGGCCGTTTGCCGACATCGAGAAGAAGGTCGGGCTGAACGCCGATCAGAAATCGCTGCTCGACCAGTTGCGCACGGCCGCCAACAACGCGTCAGCCGCGTTCAAAGCATCGTGCCCGTCGGAAAACGCCTTCCCGCTGACGCCGCCGGGCCGCCTCACGTCGATGACGACGCGGCTCGACGCTACGCTGCAGGCAGTAAAGACCGTGCGGCCGGCGCTCGAAGCCTTCTACAACTCGCTCAGCGACGAGCAGAAGGAACGCTTCAACGAGGTCGGTCCGTCGACCCAGGTCGCCCGTGCCGGCGCGCAGACCACTGGCTCCACCGCGCAGGATGGCGCGAGCTGCAAGCAGCCCAAGCCCGGCCTCGCCAACCTGCCGATCGACAAGATCGAGGACGTCGTGAAGCCGACCGACGCGCAGGAGGATGGCCTCAACGATCTGCAGGCCGCGACCGAGAAGGCAGTGTCGATCATGCAGGCCGCCTGCCCGGACGAGATGCCGCTGACGCCGACCGGCCGCCTCGAGACCATGGAGAAGCGCCTGCAGGCCATGGTCGATGCCGCGAACGAGGTGAAGCCGTCGCTGACCAGCTTCTACACCTCGCTCAGCAGCGAGCAGAAGGCACGTTTCAACCGCATCGGCCAGGAACTGGCCGGGTCGAACGGCTGACGCGCCAGGAACTGCCGCCTAGGGACCGCGTTGGGTTGACGTCAAAACCCGCGCGTCCCGGCGGTGGCCAACGAAGAAAGGACAATGTCATGAAGCGAAGCCTTGCGATGTTTCTCAGCGGCACCGCCGCTTTGATGACACTCAACGCCGCCCAGGCCGCGCCCCATCAGTTCGCCGGCCGGCAATCCGGCAGCGGCTGGGTCCTATGCCGAGTTGCTCGACCCGGTTCCCAACGCATCGTCGGCTTTGCAGGCTGATAACGAGCGGCTGGCGCAACAGCCGGAAGCCAGCGTCCAACTTGCGCAGTGGCACCACCATCACCACCATCATTTCTGGCGTCCCCGGTTTGGCCGCGGCGTTTATTACGGCGCGCCCTATTACGCGGCGGCGCCGAGCGGCTGCTACTGGACGGCGGGCCGTCCGGTCTGGAACGGCGGGCGCTGGGTGCGCTCGCGTGTGCGAGTGTGCGATTACTGACTTCGAAAGTCGCGCCAAACATGGAAAAGGCCGCCTTCGGGCGGCCTTTTTGTTGCGGGGGCTACGATATGAAGGATCCGGCCAGCGTGCCGAGCGCACTCAGCGCCATCACGCCCGTCGCGATCCAACCAAGAACTCGCAGCGGGCCCTTGATGACAAACTGCCCCATCACCTTCCGATTTGACGTGATGACCATCATGGTCACCAGCACCGGTACCGACACAATGCCATTGAGCATCGCCGCCCAGTAAAGCGCCTTGATCGGATTGATCGGCGTGAAATTCAGGATCATGCCGACGAGAGTCGCGACCGCGACGACACCGTAGAACGCCTTCGCCTCTTCAGGTTGCCGGCCGAGCCCGACCTTCCAGCGTTGCGATTCACCGATCGCGTAAGCTGTCGAGCCCGCCAACACAGGCACCGCGAGCAGTCCGGTGCCGATGATGCCGAGCGAAAAGATCAGGAAGGCGAAGTTGCCGACCACCGGCTTAAGCGCTTCCGCCGCCTGCTGCGAGGTCTGGATATCGGTGATGCCTTTGGCGTGCAGCGTCGCCGCCGTCGTCACCATGATGGCGACGGCGACGAGGTTGGCAAAAGCCATGCCGACATAAGTGTCGAGCCGGATGCGGGCGAAGGCGTGCTTCGATTCGTTCGGCGCCTTCACCAGCGGATGACGGTAGGGCTTGATGCGCTCGTCTTCCGCCTCCTGCGACGACTGCCAGAAGAACAGATAAGGGCTGATCGTGGTGCCGAGCAGCGCCGTCAACATCATGAAGAAGTCGCCGCTCCAGGTGATACGTGGAATGAAGAAGCCCGATGCAAACTCGCCCCATGGGATGTTGACGAAGATCGCCGTGCCGAAATAGGCGAACAGCGACACCGTGGTCCACTTCAGCACCGCGACGTAGCGCGTGTACTGCATGAAGATCTGCAGGCCCAAGCACAACAGCGCGAACAGTACGACGAAGATGAGGCGCGGCGCGCCGGTCATCATCTGCCCGACATCGCCCATTGCGCCGAGGTCGGCGCCCAAGTTCATCACGTTGGCGAGCGCCAACAACAACACTATCACCTGCAGCAACCAGTTCGGATAATGCTGGCGCAGATTGCCGGCGATGCCCCGCTCGGTGGTGCGGCCGAGCCGGGCGCTGATCTCCTGCACCGCGCTCATCAGCGGATAGCTGAACAGCATCACCCAGGTCAGGCCGAAGCCGAATTGCGCGCCGGCCTGGCTATAGGTGGCGATGCCGGAGGGGTCGTCGTCGGAAGCGCCGGTGATGAGACCCGGGCCTAAGACACCGAGCAACCGCGGCTTGCTGCCGCCGACCACAGGGTCTTTCGATGCGCCCGTCTCCTTGCGCGAGCCGCGCTTTTTCCTGGTGGTTTTTTGCTGCACGGGGGTCCCAGCCTGCTCGGCGCGTCAATCCCCGATGCCAAAGGAAAGTTCCGACGCGGCGACGCGTCTATTGACGCGTCCGCCGTTGCTTGACGTGGAGGCCGAGTTACGGCGCGTTCTCGCCGTCGATCGAGAAGTCGCGGAGTTCACCACCGCCACCGAAGGCCGCGGCCTGGACGTGGCCGCGACGGCGGCCGGCGACCTTCTGGACCGGGCCGAGATTGCCACCGCCGCCGATCTCCATCGCCCAGTAGCGCCGCCCGCTTTTCGACACCGCCGAGGCGACGGCCTGGCAGCCGCCGAGCATCATGTTGGCGCGGTGTGGCGGCGATTTCATCCACACATCCCGCGCGCAGGATTCGGTGGCGCAGCCGACCGCGACGTTCTCGGCCATCGCGCCGCGCGGTCCGCGCTGCGTGTAGAAGCCGGCATGGTCGAGGCTCTCGCGGCGCGCCATGTCGCTCGCATGCTCCTGCGCCAGCGCGTAAAGCGTCGAGCAGTTGGCGTGGGCGACGCCGCCGCCGGCCGCGCTCAAAGCCGCGGCCAGCACGACCGTGGCGAGACCCGCTCTCGCTCCGTCACGAAATGCCTTGTTGTTGGTCGCCATTGCGCGACTCCTCACCCTGGTTTTCGCCACAGGATCAATTGCCGGAAATAGCCGGCGGCGTGCGCCATTTGTGCCAGTGCCACCAGATCACGCCGCCGATGACGGCGACCGTGACGATGATCAGCACGACGATCAAGGCCGAATTTTGAATCCAGGCGATGGCCGGGATGCACAGCGCCATGATCAGCCCGAGCAGCCCCACGTGCCAGGACAGCACGTTGACCCCTGCGGTGAAGGTGCCGAGCGCGAGCAAAGTGAACACGGCAAGGCCGGTGGCGCTGGCGCTGAAGGGCACCTGCACGCTCGGCAACAGCAGCATGTTCATCACCAGCAGGAAGGCAGACCAGTGCAGCACCTGGGTGCCGACGAGCCGCAGCCGCGCGTGCCGGTCGAGCGCGTTGTGCCAGCCGGCGGCAACGCAGACGACGCCGATGAAGGGCGCCAGGATTTCCCAGTAGAGGACGATCGGCTGCCGGGAAAAACTCGTATAGGCAACGCCGATCATCGTCACGACGAGCACGAGGCTGAAAGGCAGCTCCTTGAACCAGAAGCTCACGTGCCGCGGATGCGGCGCGACCGTCCCGGCTGGCATGGTTTGTCCCGGCTCGCTCATCGATGGTCCTTATGCCGTGCACGGTTCTGCCAATCCTATCTTATCTTTTCGTGCGCCGCGCCCAAAGAAAAAGGCGGCCATTGCGGCCGCCTTTCGTCTTTATGATTGGATAATCAGCTATTCCGCCGCGACGCGCACTTCCGGCGCTGCCGCCTTGATGTCCGCGGTGACGTTGCTCTCGAACCTGGCGAAGTTCTTCTGGAACATGCCGACCAGCAGACGCGCGGTCTTGTCGAACTCGGCTTTGTTCTTCCAGGTCTTGATCGGGTTCAAGAGATGCGGCTCGACGCCCGGCACCGAGGTTGGCACCGAGAAGCCGAAATACGGATCGGTTCGGAAATCGGCGTCCTTGAGTGAACCGTTGAGCGCGGCGGTGAGCAGCGTGCGCGTCGCCTTGATCGGCATGCGCCGGCCTTCGCCATACTTGCCGCCGGTCCAGCCAGAATTGACCAGCCAGACGTCGACCTTGTGCTTGTTGATGTAGTCGCGCAGCAGGTCGGCATAGACCGACGGATGCCGGGGCAGGAACGGCGCACCGAAGCAGGTCGAGAATTCAGGCTCGACTCCGACCAGACCCTTCTCGGTGCCGGCGACCTTGGCGGTGTAGCCGGACAGGAAGTGATACATCGCCTGCGTCGGCGTGAGCTTGGCGATCGGCGGCATCACGCCGTAGGCGTCCGCGGTGAGGAAGATGATGTTCTTCGGGTGGCCGGCGCGGCCCGAGCGCGAGGCGTTCGGGATGAATTCCATCGGATAGGCCGAGCGGGTGTTCTCGGTCTTCGAACCGTCGTCGTAATCCGGGACGCGGGTCGCCGGATCGAACACCACGTTCTCCAGCACGGCGCCGAAGCGGTTGGTGGCGTCCCAGATCATCGGCTCCGCTTCCTGGCTGAGCTTGATGCATTTGGCGTAGCAGCCGCCCTCGAAATTGAAGATGCCGTCCGGGCCCCAGCCGTGCTCGTCGTCGCCGATCAGGATGCGCTTCGGGTCGGCCGACAGCGTGGTCTTGCCGGTGCCGGAGAGACCGAAGAACAGCGCGCTCTCGCCCTCGTGGCTGACGTTGGCCGAGCAGTGCATCGGCACCACGTTCTGCGCCGGCAGGTAGAAGTTGAGCGTCGTGAACACCGACTTCTTCATCTCGCCGGCGTAAGACGAGCCGCAAATCAGCACGATCTTGCGGGTGAAATCGATCGCCACCATGGTGTCGGAGCCTTCGCGGCCGCCATGACGCCTGGCGTCGGGCTTGAACGAGGGCAGGTCGACGATGGTCAGCTCGGGAACGAACCCTGCGAGCTCGGAACGCTCGGGGCGCAGCAGCAGCTGGCGGATGAACAGCGAGTGCCAGGCATATTCGGTGAAGACGCGGGTCTTGATGCGGTATTTCGGATCGGCGCCGCCGTAGAGGTCCTGGGCGAACAGGCTCTTGCCCTTCACGTGCACCTGAAAGTCGGCGAGCAGATTGTCGAAATTCTCGCGCGTCATCTTGCGATTGCCGTCCCACCACACCGAATCGCGGGTGAGATCGTCGACGACGGTGTGCTTGTCCTTGGGGGAGCGGCCGGTGTGATGGCCGGTCTCGGCACAGAGCGCCCCGCCTTCAACCAGCGAGGCCTCGCCGGCGGAAATGGCGTATTCGTAAAGCGACGGCGCCGTCAGGTTCCAGCGAACCCCGGCGAGCTCCTTGAAGCCGAACTTGTCGGCGCCATAGGCGTCGTTACGCAAACCCGTTTCTTGCACGCGAAATCCTCCCCTCAAGCCAGTCTAAATATAGCCCGGCGCCGAAAAGCGCGCGACCATAGTTCACGAGCACCCTTAAAGCCAAGACTGAATACCATGCAGCAATGCTGCCCCGTATTGCGCTGCGTCAATATGTCGGAAGACGTTCGGCACCGCGGCACCTGATGTTTAACCCATCAGCCGCTGCCCGGGTTTCAACGATGAAACCTTAGCCGAGCCGCCATTTCCCGGTCGAAGCGGCGATGCCGGCATTGTGCCGGTCCACGATCCGCCTGTGCGAATTGCCGCCGAATCCGGGGGCCGGCCAGATTAACCACAGCGACAATTCCCTTGGCCTTGGCTGACAGAACATTTTCGGAAATCCCGGCGGCGGCCGTGAACCGGTCGCCGCCGGCATTGGCTCAGCCTTTGATGAAGGCCAGCAGGTCGGCGTTGATGGTGGCCGCTTCCGTGGTCGGCATACCGTGCGGGAACCCCTTGTAGGTTTTCAGCGTGCCTTTCTTGAGAAGTTTCGCCGACAACGGGCCGGCGGCGACGTAAGGAACGATCTGGTCGTCTTCGCTGTGCATCACCAGCACCGGCACGTTGATCGTCTTGAGGTCCTCGGTGAAGTCGGTCTGCGAGAAGGCGACGATGCCGTCGTAATGCGCCTTGGCGCCGCCCATCATGCCCTGCCGCCACCAGTTCTGGATGGTCGCTTCGGCAGGCTTGCCAGTCTTGTTGTAGTTGTAGAAGGGCCCCGCGGCGACGTCGCGATAGAAGCCCGAGCGGTTGGCGGCGAGCGCCACCTGGAAATCATCGAAGATTTTTTTCGGGAGCCCTTTCGGATTGGCCGCGGTCTGCATCATCAGCGGCGGCACCGCGCTGATGATCGCCGCCTTGGCGACGTTGGCGTCGCCGTGCCGTGCCAGATAATGCACCACCTCGCCGCCGCCGGTAGAATGACCAACGTGGATCGCATTCTTGAGGCCGAGATGCGACGTGACCGCGAAGAGATCGTCGGCATAGTGATCCATGTCGTGGCCGTCGGCGACCTGGGACGAGCGGCCGTGGCCGCGCCGGTCATGGGCGATGACGCGATAGCCGTGATTTAGGAAGAACATCATCTGCGCGTCCCAGTCGTCGGCCGACAGCGGCCAGCCATGGCTGAAGACGATGGGCTGACCTTTGCCCCAGTCCTTGTAGAAGATCTCAACGCCGTCCTTTGTCGTAACTGTACTCATCGCACGAACTCCTTTGCTGAGACGCCTCGGTCACTCGCCGATCACAATGTCGGCCGGGATGTTGACGGGTCTTTGTGACAAGAAATTTTTGCGCTGGGCATCAATGCTACCACTCTGCGCAACCGATTAAAGCGGCGCGCCCGGCTTGCCGGGCGAGTGGTCATTTTGCCCGCGCCTCATCAGCGAGCGCTTTCAGCATCGCGCGCAAAGGCCCCGGCCCGGTGACCCGCTGCGGGAACGCAAGACGCAGCGCCATGCGTCCCTCCTGCAGCTCGAGGCCTTCCGGATCGACGCCGGCGCAGGTCCAGTCGCCATCCGCGGCGCCGAGCAATTTGGTCGCGTAGAGGCGCAACGCCTCCTTGTGGTCGGCGTTCATGTGCGCGATGGCGTCGGCCTCAGCCTCGACCAGCGCGTTTGCGTCGAAAACGTCGGTGAAAATGTCGCGGGGGCCAAGGTCGACGATGCGGCCGAAGCCAGCGACCAGATGCGCCTTCTCAATTTGAATGCGGTAGATCGCGAAGTCGGCAAAGCCGGCGAACATCTCGGCTTCCGGATGCTTGCGCAGGTAATTCTGCCGGGCGTTGGCGTCGCCATGCTGCGCGATGGTGCCCATTAGCATGACGCGCGCGCCTTCCAGCGGGTCCCGCTCCTTGCGCTCGTCAAGCATCAGCGACACGCGGGCGTCGGCGAGGATGTTCTTTGTGTGCACCGCGAGCTTCGACAGCAGCAGCAGCGGCGCACCGTCCGGCGCGGTCGCGACATTGACCAGCGAGCAATAGGGATCGCCGTTCGGCGGTATCAGGCTGGCCAACGCGCCTGAACGCGCCTCGCGCAGCAGCTTTTTCGCGGCCAGCCGCGGATCGAAGGAGGTATCGGGTTTCATGGTGCGACGTTAACGATTGGACAGCGACAGCAGATCTTTGGCAAATGCCCTTGTAATCGCAACCGAATCACATAGTTGTTGCAAAGAGGTCACATTTCAGCCCCCGTTTGTGGGCTCAAAACGGACGTCACAAGAAGCGCATAGAGGGGCTACATGCCGACAATCGCTCTCGTCGACGACGATCGCAACATCCTGACATCGGTTTCGATGGCTCTCGAGTCGGAGGGCTACCGGATCATGACTTACACCGATGGCGCCTCGGCACTCGACGGCTTCAAGACCTCGCCGCCCGATCTCGCGATTCTCGACATCAAGATGCCGCGCATGGATGGCATGGAGACGTTGCGCCGCCTGCGGCAGAAGAGCGACATCCCGGTCATCTTCCTCACCTCCAAGGACGAGGAGATCGACGAGATGTTCGGCCTCAAGATGGGCGCCGACGATTTCATCCGCAAACCGTTTTCGCAGCGCCTGCTGGTCGAGCGCGTCAAGGCTGTGCTGCGCCGCGCGTCGCCGAAGGACGGCGCCGCGCCGAAGGAAACCGACGCCAAGGCGCTCGAGCGCGGCCAACTGCGCATGGACCCCGAACGCCACACCTGCACCTGGAAGAACGAGCCGGTCACCCTCACCGTCACCGAATTCCTCATCCTGCAGGCGCTTGCCACCCGTCCCGGCGTGGTGAAGAGCCGCAACGCGCTGATGGACGCCGCCTACGACGACCAAGTCTATGTCGATGACCGCACCATCGACAGCCACATCAAGCGGCTGCGCAAGAAGTTCAAGGTCGTCGACGACGACTTCGAGATGATCGAGACGCTGTATGGCGTGGGCTATCGCTTCAAGGAATCGTGACGCATTGACGCGATGACACCGGAAACGGCGCCGTTTTCGGGCAAAATCATTGCGCAAGTTTAATAATGCGGCCGCGCGGTGGACTCGAACCAAGGTCCCGGCTTGCGGTAAAATGCCGGGACGCTCACAGGCTCACGAACCCGGCTGGCTGACGTGCTCGACCGAACCACCGATGTAATCGCGGACAATCCCGCCGAGCAGCCTGCGGAGGAAGCGCCGCGCGTCGCGCGCAGCCGTTTCGCCGCGTCGCGCGGGATCGCACGCTCGGTCTGGCGATTCTTCGTCGCGCAGAGCTCCTCCAGCCTCACCCGCCGCATCGTCTTCCTCAACCTCACCGGGCTGGTCGCGCTGGTGATCGGCGTTCTGTATCTCACGCAGTTCCGCGCCGGCCTGATCGACGCGCGGGCGCAGAGCCTGCAGGTGCAGGGTGAGATCATCGCCGGCGCCATCGCTGCCTCCGCCACCGTCGAAACGGATTCGATCACCATCGATCCCGAACGCCTGCTCGAGCTGCAGGCCGGCGAAAGCTACGGGCCTTCCGACGAGGCGCTGTCCGGCATCGAATTCCCGATCAACCCTGAGCGCGTCGCGCCGGTGCTGCGCCGCCTGGTGTCGCCGACCAAGACGCGTGCGCGCATCTACGACCGCGACGGCGTGCTGATCCTCGACAGCCGCAATCTCTACGGCCGCGGCGATGTGCTGCGTTTCGACCTGCCGCCGCCGACAGCGGAAAAGCCCGGCGTCATGGAGCGCGCCTTCATCGCGGTGCGTCGCTGGTTCGGCCGCGGCGATCTGCCGCTCTATCAGGAACTCGGCCCGGAGAACGGCAAGGGCTATCCGGAGGTCGGTTCCGCGCTCAACGGCGTGCCGACGCGCATGGTGCGTGTCAACGACCGCGGCGAAGTCATCGTCTCGGTCGCGGTGCCGGTGCAGCGCTTCCGCGCCGTGCGCGGCGCGCTGATGCTGTCGACGCAAGGCGCCGACATCGACGACATGGTGCAGGCCGAGCGCCTCGCCATCGTCAAGGTGTTTCTGGTCGCAGCAGCGGTGATGGTGGTGCTGTCGATGCTGCTCGCCGGCACCATCGCCGGACCCGTGCGCAGATTGGCCGACGGCGCCGAACGCGTGCGGCGCCGCATCCGCAGCCGCGTCGAGATCCCGGATTTCACCCGCCGCGGCGACGAGATTGGGCATCTTTCCGGCGCGCTTCGCGACATGACCAACGCGCTGTATTCGCGCATCGAGGCGATCGAGAGCTTCGCCGCCGACGTCGCCCACGAGCTGCGCAATCCGCTGACCTCGCTGCGCTCGGCGGTCGAGACTCTACCGCTCGCCAAATCGGACGAGAGCCGCCGACGCCTGCTCGACGTCATCGGCCACGACGTCAAACGGCTCGATCGCCTGATCTCTGACATCTCCGACGCCAGCCGCCTCGACGCCGAATTGCAGCGCCAGGAGGTCGGCACCATCGACCTGCCGAACTTGCTGCAGGCGCTGGTCACCGCCGCCAATGAAGTGAAGCCCGATGCGGTCAAGGTGACGCTTGCCTTCGAGGGTGGTCCGCCGCCGTCGTTCAAGTTGCCCGGGCACGACTCGCGCCTCGGCCAGGTCGTGAGCAACCTCATCGACAACGCGCGCTCGTTCTCGCCGCCCGGCGGCGCCGTGCGCGTCACCTGCCGGCGGCTGAAGAACGAGATCGAGATCGTGGTCGACGACGACGGTCCCGGCATCCGGCCGGATGCGCTGGAGAAGATCTTCGAGCGCTTCTACACCGACCGCCCCGAACAGGGCTTCGGCCAGAACTCCGGCCTCGGCCTGTCGATCTCCAAGCAGATCGTCGAAGCGCATGGCGGCACGATCCGCGCCGAGAACCGTACCGCCGCGCTCGGCGGCGGGCTTGAGCCCAAAGTGCTCGGCGCCCGCTTTGTGGTGCGGCTGCCGGCGACGTGACCGCCTCGATTCACGCCTCCGCCGTTCTCGTCGGCACCAAGGCCGTGCTGATCCGCGGGCCGTCCGGCGCCGGCAAGTCGCGCCTCGCCTGGCAACTGCTCAACGCCGGCTTGCCGTTCGCGCGGCTGATCGGTGACGACCGCATGCATGTCGAGGCGCACGACGGCCGCCTGCTGGTGCGGCCGAGCGCGACACTCGGCGGACTCATCGAAATTCGCGGGCTTGGTGTGCGCCGTCTCGCTTACGAGGCAGTGGCAGTCGTCGGCCTCGTTGTGGACCTGGCGGCTGAGGACGCCGAACGGCTGCCGGACGCTCGTGGCGCCGCAATCGACGGGGTCACATTGCCGCGATTGGCGGTCAAAACCGGCGCCGACGCCCTATCTATGGTCCAAGCTTTCCTTGGGACACTGCCGGGCGACTAATTGACCCGGGCGAGGCGCCGGGATACCCCCAGCACCCCTGCCCGTTCGGGAAAATTAACGATAACAGGCCTAAAATCGGCCTCGCCGAATTCGACGAAAAAGACCCTGAAATTTCATGTCTTTTCGCACTGCAGCAGAGCCCCTATATAGCGCGGGAAGCCCTTGCAATGGGCCTACGAATGGGCCTGAATGTCCGCCCTTTCGTGCGGCGCAGCGTAAACGCGCCCGCGAGGAGTTCGTAATGATCGGCCTGGTACTGGTGACCCACGGGCGGCTCGCCGTCGAGTTTCGCTCGGCGCTGGAGCACGTCGTTGGGCCACAGCGTCAGATTGAGGCCGTTACCATCGGCCCCGACGATGACGTGGAGCAATGCCGCAAAAACATTGTCGATGCGGTCAAACGCGTCGATAGCGGCGAAGGGGTCGCCATCCTCACCGACATGTTCGGCGGCACGCCGTCCAACTTGGCGATCTCGGTGATGAGCCAGCCGAAGGTGGAAGTGCTCGCCGGCATTAACCTTCCGATGCTGATCAAGCTCGCCAAGGTCCGTGAGACCTGCCCGCTGGAGCAGGCGGTGTCGGCGGCGCAGGAAGCCGGCCGCAAATACTGCACCATCGCCAGCCGCGTCCTTAACGGGAAATGAGCCCGGCCGACGCGGAGCGCTCTTCCAGCGAGGCCGCTTCCGCGCCCGATGGCGCCATCACCCGCGAAATCCTGATCGTCAACAAGAAGGGCCTGCACGCCCGCGCCTCAGCCAAATTCGTGCAGATGGCCGAGCAGTTCGATGCCGCCATCACGGTCACGCGTGGCCACGAAAGTGTCGGCGGCACCTCGATCATGGGGCTGATGATGCTGGCGGCCGCCCCGGGCACCACCGTCACGATCCAGGCCACCGGCAACGAGGCGCAGGCCGCGATGGACGCGCTCTGCACCCTAATTTCCTCGAAATTCGGCGAGGAAGAGTAAGCCTCTTCTTCATCCCTCCCCTGAAAGGGGAGGGTCGATCGCGCGTCAGCGCGATCGGGGTGGGGGCTGACTTGAGGTCCTCCCCACCCGGCTCGCCATAGCGCGTCGAAGACGCGCGTAAACGCGCTTATGGCTCGCCACCCTCCCCGCAAGCGGGGAGGGATAAGAAGACATAAAGAAATCTTTATATATGCGTTGCGGCTGCGGCCGGGCCCTGTTATAGGCACGCCCAGTCAATCCACCCGCATTGTCAGTGATAGGACCGTCATGACCGTTTCGAGCAAACCGAAGGCCCACGCCGCCGCCGGCGACTACATCGTCAAGGACATCTCGCTCGCCGAGTTCGGCCGCAAGGAAATCTCGCTCGCCGAGACCGAGATGCCGGGCCTGATGGCGACCCGCGAGGAGTATGGGCCGAAGAAGCCGCTCAAGGGCGCGCGCATCGCCGGCTCGCTGCACATGACGATCCAGACCGCGGTGCTGATCGAGACGCTCACCGCGCTCGGCGCCGACGTGCGCTGGGTATCGTGCAACATCTATTCGACCCAGGATCACGCCGCCGCAGCGGTCGCCGCCGCCGGCATCCCCGTGTTCGCGGTCAAGGGCGAGAGTCTTGAGGAATACTGGGACTACACCGCCAAGCTGTTCGAATGGCACGGTGCAAAATCTGGTGAAATCCTGACGCCCAACATGATCCTCGACGACGGCGGCGACGCCACCATGTTCGTGCATCAGGGCCTGCGCGCCGAAAAGGGCGACGCCATGTTCCTCGACCAGCACAACAGTGAGGAAGAGCAGGTCTTCTACGCGCTCATCAAGCGCATGCTGAAGGAAAAGCCGAAGGGCTGGTTCGCCGAACTCGCGAAGAACATCAAGGGCGTTTCGGAAGAGACCACCACCGGCGTGCACCGGCTCTACGACATGCAGAAGGCCGGCACGCTGCTGTTCCCGGCGATCAACGTCAACGACAGCGTCACCAAGTCGAAGTTCGACAACCTCTACGGCTGCCGTGAATCGCTGGTCGACGGCATCCGCCGCGGCACCGACGTGATGATGTCCGGCAAGATCGCGATGGTCGCGGGCTTCG
>Ga0265313_10001543_pt1 | contig 21401 bp, 17 predicted proteins | sample 4123metaG_FD_203122 | JGI IMG/M metagenome (GOLD analysis project Ga0265313, IMG submission 203122) | Rhizosphere microbial communities from Carex aquatilis grown in University of Washington, Seatle, WA, United States - 4-1-23 metaG | ecosystem: Host-associated > Plants > Roots > Rhizosphere >...
CGATGTCCACATTGTCACCGACCGTGCTTCGGGTCAGTCCCGCGGCTTCGGCTTCGTGACGATGGGTTCGCCCGCGGAAGCTCAGAAAGCGATCGAGTCCATGAACGGTGCGTCGCTCGACGGGCGGGCCCTTCGCGTCAACGAGGCGGAAGATCGGCCCCAGCGACCGGGCGGGTTCGGGGGCGGTGGTGGTGGTGGTGGCGGTGGCGGCTACGGTGGTGGCGGCGGCGGTGGGGACCGGCGGCGTGGCGGCGGCGGTGGCGGTGGCGGTGGCGGTGGCGGCAACCGGCGCGAACGCTGGTAGTTCCAAGCCCGCATAGTTGGTAGTGCCTTGCCCGGCTGGAGTCAGCCGGGCGGCGTCTTCTCGCGTCTGTCAGGAGCCCGGCCAGGCGGCCGGATAGCTCTTCGCGTTCCGGGGCTGCCCATTGGCGGGGTTTTGCGTTAGAGCTTCGGTCATGCGCCTCGCGATGATTGGGCTCGGGAAGATGGGATACAACATGACGCTGCGCCTGCTCGGCGGCGGCCACGAGGTCGTGGCGGTCGACCAAAACGCAGATGTCGCGCGAGATGTGGCCAAGCAAGGAGCGATCTTCGCCGGTGGGGTCGCCGAGGCCATCGCGCAGCTTCAGCCGCCACGTGTCGCCTGGGTCATGGTCCCGGCGCAAGTGACCGAAGCGGTCGTCGGTCAGGTGAGTGATCGCTTGTCGAAGGGCGACGTGCTCATCGATGGCGGAAACTCGAACTGGAAGGATTCTCGAGCCCGAGCCGAGACTCTCGCGAAAAAAGGCGTCTACTTTTGCGATGCGGGGACGAGCGGCGGCGTGTGGGGGCTGAAGAACGGTTACTGTCTGATGGTCGGTGGAGCAACCGAGGCGGTCGCAATCTGCCAGCCGATCTTTCGCACGCTCGCGCCCGAGGGCGGCTACGCGCACGTGGGCCCGCCCGGAGCCGGTCACTACGTGAAAATGGTGCATAACGGCATCGAGTACGGACTCATGCAGGCGTACGCCGAGGGGTTCGAAATCATGAAGACCTCTCCGTTCCAGTTGGATCTGCACAAGATCGCAAGCATTTGGGGCCGGGGTTCGGTGGTTCGTTCTTGGCTCCTCGAGCTTCTCGAGGCGGCCCTCGCGGACGACGCGGATCTCAAGGCGATACGCGGCTGGGTGGAGGACTCGGGTGAGGGGCGCTGGACGGTGCAGGCGTCGATCGACCAGAGCGTTCCTGCTCCCGTCATCACCCTTTCGCTTCAGACGCGGTTCCGGTCGCGGCAAGACGAGTCGTACGGGGCGAAGATTCTGGCGGCGCTCCGCAACCAGTTTGGTGGACACGCGGTCAAGAAGGCGTGATGACGGGCGGTCCGCGTGCCCGAGCTCCCGGACGTCGAGGTCTACGTCGCCCACCTGCGCCGTCGCACGCTTGGAGAAGTGCTCGAGCGGGTACGGATCGCTTCGCCGTTCGTCCTCCGATCCTACGATCCTCCGATTCGCGCGGCCGATGGTAAGCGGGTACACGCGATCCGGCGCGTCGGAAAGCGCATCGTTTTCGGCCTAGAGGATGACCTCTGGCTCGTCGTGCACCTGATGATCGCCGGCCGGCTTCGCTGGCGGGACGCAGGGGCGAAAGTCCCGGGCAAAGTGGGTCTCGCGGCGTTCGACTTTTCGTCGGGGACCGCTTTGCTGACGGAAGCGTCGTCCAAGAAGCGCGCGTCTCTGCACCTCGTGCGCGGGGAGAGCGCGCTGCGCGACGTCGACCCGGGTGGCATCGAGCCGCTCGACGCCGACTTGGAAGCCTTTGCGTCCGTGATCCGACGCGAACGGCACACGCTGAAACGGGCGCTCACCGACCCGCACCTCTTCAGCGGCATCGGCAACGCGTATTCCGACGAGATTCTTTGGCGCGCGCGTCTTTCTCCGATGCGCCCGACGAGCGCCATGGCCGACGAGCAAATCGCAGTCCTTTACGCGGCTACGCAGGCGACCCTTCGCGAATGGACCGAGCGGCTGATGGCCGAGGCGGGAGACGATTTCTCGGAAAAAGTAACCGCGTTTCGTCCGGGCATGGCGGTCCACGGTCGCTATCGGGAGGCATGCCCAGCGTGCGGTGCTCCCGTGCAGCGCATCGCTTACGCCGAGAACGAGGCGAATTACTGCGCCCGCTGTCAAACCGGCGGCAAGCTCCTTGCGGATCGTTCTCTCTCGCGCCTGCTCCGTGGCGACTGGCCGAAGACCCTCGACGAGCTCGAACGCCTGCGGACGTCCGGGCGTTGAGTCACGCGCCTCGCGCCGAGAGCAAAGGCTCGTCTTTCAACCCCAGCACTTCGTAGGCCAGGACGGGCTGCTGCCGCCCCTTTACCGTGAGCTCGCGAACGGGCCGCGCGACCACGACGTGCTTGGTGAACCCGTAGGTGGCTTCGCTGATGAGCACATCGACACCGAGCTCCTTCGTGCTCGTTTCGAGCCGCGAGGCGAGGTTCACCGCGTCCCCGATGACCGTATACTCCATCCGTCTCTCGCTTCCGATGTTCCCGGCAACGACGATGCCCGTGTGAATGCCAATCCCGGTTCGCAACGTGGGAAGGCCCCGCGCCGCGAGCCCCTGGTTCAGGTCGGCGAGCGCGCGGCGCATTCGCACCGCGGCGCGCACGGCGTTTGCTGCGTCGCCGGGCTTGGGAACCGGCGCTCCGAAAACGGCCATGATCGCGTCGCCGATGTACTTGTCGACCACGCCCCCTTCGTGCATCACGATGCCGACCATCTCCGTGAAATACTCGTTGAGAAGGGCGACGAGGTCTTGGGGGGCCATTTTTTCGCTGATCGTGGCGAAGCCGCGGATGTCCGTGAAGAGGATCGAGACCTGAAGCGACTCGCCCCCGAGCGCCACTTTTCCCGCAAGCAGGTGATCCATCACGGACGCGGTCATGTATTTGCCGAAGGTCGTTCGCAGCTTGTCGCGTTCCTTCAGCCCGTCGACCATCGTGTTGAAACCTCTTGCGAGCGCCTCCAGCTCGTCGCCCGTGTGCACCGGCTCGACGTGCGCGTATTCGAGCCTCTCGACCCGTTCGATCGCCGTGTTGACCTGCCGTAGGGCCCGCGACATCACCGAAGCGAGCCGCCATCCAAATCCCACCGACAATGCCGCGGCGGCTGCAAGGACAGCCAGTGCGTAAGCGAGATTGCGACGGACGATGGCACGGATGTCGCCCACATCGAGCGCCGCGAACATTTCGATTTTTCCGAGGCGGCCGTCCAGCTGGTGGGGCTCGAATCGCTGAACGGCCCACGAACGACCGGAGCCTTCCAAGATGGTCGTGGCCGTTCTCCGTGCCGCGCTCACTGCGCCACTCGGAAAGTCCTGCGTTGCGCCGACGACGCGAATGGTCTCGCCTTCGACCGCGGCCAGGGCCAACTCCAGTCCCAACTTGGCGCGCGTGTTCTTGAGATACTCCCCGTTCACCGGGAGACAGGCGACTACGGCGCCGGCGCCCGCGACCGGAGCGCCAATGACGTACGCGGGGGGCGCGTTCGACGCGGGCGATTCACAGCCGTGCTCGACGACCCCCTTGAACGCCTTGCCATTCGCAACGTCCGCCAACTCGGCAATCTGGCGCAGGGATAGGGGCGGATGCTCGCAGCCCATCTGCGCCAGCACCCGACCATCGCCCTCGACGACCAGGATGTCGATGGCTGGGTAAACTTCGACGAAGAGCGCGAGGAGCAGTCGGACGCGCGACGCATCCTGCGATTCGAACGCGTCTCGGGTGGCGCCGTCGGTGGCCACGATTCTCGAAGCAAGGGCCAAGTCGGCGATGTCGTCGTCGAGCTCCGTCTGAAATGAGCGTTCGGCTTCCGACACTCGGTCGTCGACTTCGTCGACGAGCTGCCGGTGCAGCAACCAAGAGAGAACCGGCAATGCCACGAGCATCACGGCGATCGAAAGCGAAACGAGCGCCGTGAGCTTGGCGCGAACGCTTGGCAGGCGTAGCCGCATGGCCGCTCGAAAATGGGTGCTCATTGCGCCGCGTTCGGCGCCCTGGCCTTCGTGCGCGGCTGCGCCTTCCTGGAGTTCCCCTGTTTACGCGCGCCGCTGCGCGCCGGAGATAGGCCGGATGTTCGCCATCGCCGCGATGCCGTCGGCCGTCACGGCCACGGGGACGACCGGGTCCGCGGGGCGCGAGGTCGGCTTCTCGGCGAAGTCGCTCTGGCGCGCCAAGCCGCGGCTTCCGCGCCGATGGAAGTACTCCTCCTCGATGAACTGTTGAAACTCCCGGAAAGAGACACTCTGGTCGGAGATCGAGTCGAGCCGGCGCGTGACCTTGAGGAGACTCATCGCAGAAAGCATCGCGTTGACCGCCGTGTAGAGCGCCGGCGTGGAGTAGAGAACGATTTTGAAGCCCAGGGCGTGGAGCTGGTCCGACGGAAGCAGCGGCGTCTTGCCCCCTTGGATCAAGTTGATGACCTTGTGTCCGGGCACCTCGTCGCCGATTCGCTTCAGAGCTTCGACCGATGGAAGACCGTCGATCAACGTAACGTCCGCGCCTGCCGCGTGGAACTCCTTGGCGCGTGCAATTCCTTCGTCCATCGACGTGGCATCGGTCCGCGCGACTACGACGAGCGGCGTCTGGCGGGCTTGCAGGGCGCAATCGAGCTTGCGCAGGTATTGGTCGAGGGGAATGACGCTCTTTCCGGCGGCGTGTCCGCACCGCTTCGGAAATACCTGGTCTTCGAGGATCATCGCGGCCGCGCCGGCGTGCTCGAGCTCGTGGACCGTCCGGGCGACGAGATCCTCGTTGCCGTAGCCGTTGTCGGCGTCGACGACCAACGGGATTCTCAGCGCGTGGGAGATGTTCTTCGCGACGAGCGCAGTCTCCACGAGGCTAGTCAGGCCGATGTCCGGATTGCCGAGAAGGCTGGCTGCGATGCCGTATCCGCTCATGAAAACGGCCGGAAAGCCCGCCCGCTCCAGGACCATCGCGCTGAGCACGTCGTAGCACCCAGGCAGCTCGATCCCCTGTGGACCTTCGAGCATCTCGCGGAAGCGCTCCGCCATGTGATTGATCGACTTCATGAAACCTCCAACAACCAACGGGAGCCGCGGGCCGAGATAGACCGCCGGCTACTTTACCCCGAATATTCAAGTGTGCACGTCAGAAGGCATGGCTGCCAAAACTAGAAGGATAGTTGCATGCGCGCCGACATCGGGCCGAGCATCACGCGGGCGCCGCCCGTCCTTTCGCCCGCCGTAGAAAGCGAGGACACGGTCGAAAAGAGTGTTATTCCTCCGACGACCACGGCGGCCGCGGTCATTGCGTCCGCGATGACCGAGTACGTCGTCGTCAGGCTGGCGTCGTGATTGAGTTGAGCGCTCGTTGTCGGAAACGTGTCGCGTGCGTGTCTCAGGTCGTTCGCCTCGGTGTTCGCGAGAAGACCGAACGTCACGGCGCCTGCAGTCAAGGCGCCGGTCGCCACCCAGCCGACGACGCGGAGGGCCGATCCATTCCCGCGCGACGGGGGGACTTCGCTCGGAAGGTTCGTCCGTTGCGGCGGGGCGAAGAGCTGGGCCCCATCCAGCGGGACCGGTAGCTGCAGCGAAACGGAAACGTTGTCGTCGGCGGCCACGTCCACGTAGCGTGTGACGGCGGGCCTACCGGACATCGTGGCGACCACCTTCCGGTGTCCGATGCTGACGAGCAGTGGCTCATCGATTGGCGTTTTGCCAATCAATTGGTCGTCGATCGTGAGCTCGGCACCTGGCGGAGTGGTGGTGATGCTCAAATGGCCGACGCGCGTCTTCAGCACCTCGACGCTGGCCTCGACCTCGGGGCGGTGACCGTCCGTCGGATTCGACTCCGTGAGGTAACGCTTGAACGTGGTAAGCGCGGCCGCGTAATCCTGGAGCTGGTACTCCGTTTCGCCGATGTTGTAGAGAACCGCCGCGTTCGGGGCGAGCCCGTACGCACGCTTGAACTCCACGAGCGCCGCCCGGTAATCCGTTTCGCTGTAGAGGACGACGCCGCGCTGAAAGTGCTTGCCGGCTTCGCGAATCGGGGACTCTGCCTCCTCGGCCCCGGCGTCGGGTGCGAACACGAGCGCAATCGGAAAGACGAGCACGGCCAAGGCCAACGAGAAACGACGACGAACGGATGCGGTCATTGGGTCCCATACGGGTTGCTCGTACTGATCGCGCGGAGCGGCTGTCGCGGGGTCGGCGTCGTTTCAGCCTGCCGCGCCGGGGCGGGCGCGGAAGGCGGCGGCGCGCCCGGACCATCTGCGAGAGGCGCGGAGTTGGACGCCGGCGTGGAGCGGCGTGGCGGCCGGTTTTGGACCGGGGCAGGCGCGACGACGACGGGTTGGCGAAACGTTTGGGGGGCCGGGCGATGATTGAGGCTCACGTCGATCGACACGTCGTTCGCGAAAGTGACGTCTTCCATCTTCGTGTCGTACCCGTCGGCGGACGCGGTAAGACGATGAATCTGGTTGTCTTTCGGGTACCGCGCTCGGAATGGGTTGCTCAGCACGAGCGCCCCGTCGATGGTGATTTGTGCAGTCGCGGGCGAAACCCGGAGCGACACGTCGACGTACTCAGGCTCTTCCCGTGGCGGAGCCGGAGAAGCAGCCGGCGAAGGGAGCGCGATCGCTCGAGCCGTCGGCGGTCCTGTGCGGCTTGCCAGTACGACGAGGATCGCCCCCAAAAGTACAGCACCGACACTCGAGAACAGAACGGCGGCCCGTTTGGTCGGGGATGCCTGCACAGTCTGCGTGTCGGCCACCGACGCCCCGAGCGTCGCGGTCGTCGCCGGTACGGAACGCGAGACGCCGCTGCTGGGTGCAAAACTGCTGGTCGGCGTGAAAAGCGGCGCCGTCGCGTCCCTCGGCCCGTCGCAGCTGATGTTCGCGCTCGTCGGCGTTCCCGTGAATTGGCCCTGGAGCGAGGGCACCGTGCCCGAACGGGGGCCGCCTCGCACGCGGGTGAGGGCCTCCTCGATCACGGCGTTCATCTTGCGACGTTCTTCGGTAAACGATTGGGCGACCATCCCGCCGATTTCGCGCATCGTAAGGGTGTCGTCCCGGCGAGCGAGATGAGCCTCCAGGTCCGTCAGCAGATCGAGCGCCGTCGCGTAGCGCTCCTCCCGCTCGAAGGCCATCGCGCGGGCGCAGATGCGCTCGAGTTCTTCCGGCGCGTCGGGTCGAACCCCACGCAGCGCGGGCGGTCCTTCCCGGACGATCCGCGTCAGGATCTCGACCTCGTTCATCCCGGGCCACAGTCGGCGCCCGGCGGCCGCCTCCCAAAGCATGACCCCGGCCGAGTAGACGTCGGCCCGCCGATCGACCTTGGTCCCCTTCGCTTGCTCGGGCGCCATGTAGGCGACACGGCCTTTCAAGACGCCGATCTTCGTTTCGAGCGACGAGTCGACGGCCTTCGCAATCCCGAAATCGAGCACCTTGGTCTGACCGTTGAACGTCACGAAGACGTTGAGCGGGCTCACGTCCCGGTGGACGATTCCCAGCGGTTCCCCGTCGAATTCGCGGAGCTCGTGAGCGTGGTGCAACCCCAGGAGGGCCTCGGAGACGACCCGTAGCTGCGACCCGATCGACAGCTGCCCCCCCAATCGCTTTGCGATTCGGTGGAGCGAACGGCCGTCGAGGAATTCCATCACCATGTAGTGACGATTGCCGTCGGAGCCGACTTCGTTGGTCTGCACGATGTTCGGGTGGATCAATCGAGCGGCGAGTCGGGCCTCCTCGAGGAACATGGTGACGTACGTTTCGTCGTCGGAGAGCTCGGGCTTCAGCTCCTTCACCACCAGGAGTTTGCTGAAGCCGCCCGGCCCCTGAGAGGCGGCTAGATAGACATTTCCCATACCGCCGCGAGCCAGCTCCGCGATGAGGTGGTATTTCCCGATCTCGGGGCCTATCTCCAATTGTAGTGACGTAGATGTCATCATCGACTCGATGCTTTGTAGGGCTTTGTGTAGGGGCGATTCGCCGCGAATCGTTTTGAACGAATCGAAGGAGAGCACAAGTCAGACCATCACGTCTCGTTGCCGGCGGCATGTCAAGCCGATGACGCTTGCGATTTGATGACCTGCGCGCGAGAGCATCCTCTCTCGCAGCCCCGTGCCGGATTGTCCATCGCCGGGCGCAACAAGTACGAAAATGTTTCGTGGAGTCGGCGACCTCCACCCACGAAACACGACCGCCTCACTCATACGGATGAGGCTTGGCCCCCCCGGACGGCCGCTGCTCACCCGCCGAGGTCTAGAGACCCCGGGCGACTACCGTGCCGCGTCTGCGCAGCAGCGGAAGCCGGTCGAATAGTCAAGGTGCGACACCGGGTGGGCGGTCGTTCTGTAGTTGCATCCGTCGCCGTTCAAATGCGTGTCGAGGTAGTAGCCGCCCTGAAACGTGCCCTGCGGATCGTCGACCCACTCGTGTAGGTTGCCCACCATATCGAATATGCCGTACTCGTTGGTGCATCCGGCGCGCTCCCCCGTGCGCGTCAGCGTTCCCTCGAGCTGATTGAGGCGAGGGTCTTCCATGTTCCCGGCGTGACCCCACATCCAGCGATGCTCCTCTTTTCCGTCGAGCTGCGGATTGAAGAAGCGCATGCCGCTCCGACCGTTGTCGTTGCACCGGCCGACTTGCCGATCGTTTCCGTAAGGGAAGACGGTTGCCCTCGGCCCCATACAGGCGTTGCGCCACTCGTCGGGCTTGCAAAGACGCTTGCCGCTCCGCTCGCAGGCTTGGCGGGCCGCGACTCCGCTGATGTATCCCTGGGGATAGACGGCCGGCAAACTCACTGCCCTCACAGCGGCGTCGCGCGGCACGACCTCGTAATATGGCCACGAGCGCTCCTGGCCATTCGGGAGCTCCTCCACCAGGGAAGCCTCGTAGACATCGATACAGTAGCGACCCTCGACGTTCGCCATGCCCCCGGGGCACCCGGAAGAGTCGCGAGGGCCGGCCGGCACGATGATGCTCGCAATCGGATCGTCTCTCCTAGGCGTGGCTTGCCTCGACGTGGCTCCAACTCCAGCGCCTCGCTTTCTTCCTTTCGAACGGCCATGGGACTTCGACGGCGGGCGCTTCGCGCGCCCGACGCGCCGGACCCTAGCGACGGTTTCGCCCGACGAGATCGCGAGCCGCAACTTCGCGGGCGCCTCCCCGCGGACCGTTGGAGTAACGGCCGCTGGAACGCCGCCCGCGCCGGCCGGACTTGCGAGCCCGAGCCCTGGGGTTGCGTCCGCGCTCATCCACAAGACGAGCGAAGCGGCGATCACCGGGAAGATGAGCACGTACTAAGATCGATACATTGGATAGGGCGGCTTTGGGAACCCCCTTTCGACCCTCCAAGGTGTGTGGGGCGACGTAGACGAATTTCGCTTTCACGTGCTGAACGGCCACAGTGAGGCCGGTTGCTACACACGCTCCATTCCTCGGGCTCTCGCGCTCGGGCGCTCTCCCTTCGCCCCTCGTTGCCGCATTTTTTCGTGCAGCTTCCAGCGTGAGGACGGCCTTTTCGTTTCTCGCGAAGTCGCCGGTCGTCGTGCTCGGGCAGCTCGAAAGTCTGCCTCCGCGCGCCGACCGGCAATCTACGACCGCATCGAAGCCGGTCTTGCTCCGGCGGCCCTCGCTATTTTGCGGGCGGGCTTTTTCGCGCCGAAGGCTTTCGGGTCTGCGCGCCTTTTCGCGCATTGCTCCGCTTGGGAGCCGCGGATTTGCGGATGGACGGGCTCGCGCTCCGGCTCGCCGATCCACGTCGCGACGCGCTCGCGCTCGTACGGCGTGCCGCGCTTCGCGGGGTCGCCGACCTGCGTCCCCGCTCGCTCGGCTCCGCGCTGTCTTTCGTTTCGGTGGCGGTCTTTTGCGATGGGGTGCGCCGGGTCGGTTTTTTTGTCTGGGGCATCTTTCTTCTCCTTGGGTGCGCGCGCGAGGCGCACGCGAAGGCGCGCGGGCTGCACGCCGCACGCCAACGTTCGAGGAAAGGCGAAAGCGTGCGGTTTGGCGCCGCCTTTTCGCCGACCGCAACCGCGAGCGGTCGCCGTTCCATGTACGATTGTTTCCCGATGCCCTCGAAGCGCCCGTCGACCCCACCCTCGTCGCACGTCGGCCTCGTGCTCGCGGGGGGCTCGGCGCGCGCGGCATACGAAGTGGGCGTGGTTCGGTACGTGCTGGAAGACGTCGCGCGCACGCTCGGACGAGACGTGCCGATCGACGTGATTTCCGGGACCTCGGCCGGCAGCATCAACGCCGTCATGCTCGCGGCGCATGCCGACAAGCCCGCGGCGCGTGGCGTGATGCTCGCGGAGCGCTGGACGAAGCTCGAGCTCGAACGAGTCGTGCGCCCGTCGCCTCGTGGAATCCTGCCCGTCGTGGGACGGATGTTCGGGCGACCTTTGCGATTGGATTCCCTCGCCGCAAAGCGCGGGGGAATGTTCGACCCCAGCGGCATCGAAGCGATCGTGCGCGAAGCGGTGCCGTTCGGCGCGATCGCCAAGCACATGCGGGAGGGGCTCCTCCATGCGCTGTCGATCTCCACCACACACGTGGCAAGCGGCCGCACCACGGTCTTCGTCCAGCGGCGCGACCCCGGGCTTCCACGCTGGGGGAGCGACCCGACGATGGTAGCGCGTGCCGCGCAGATCGAGGCGCAGCACGCTCTCGCGTCTGCTGCCGTGCCGCTTCTCTTCCCGGCGGTCGAGATCGACGGCGAGTTTTATTGCGACGGCGGGCTTCGCCAGAACGTGCCTCTGTCGCCGGCTCGTCGCCTCGGCGCCGCCGGGCTCATCGTCGTCAATCCGCGCTACATCCGCGAGGAGAGCCCAGCGCCCGCCCTCGCTGGAGAGCGAGAGCGCGTGTACCCCGATCCGCTCTTCGTGGTCGGCAAAGCAATGAATGCGCTCTTGCTCGACCGGATCGAAAATGACATCCGCCGCCTCCAGAAGCTCAACGCGGTCCTCGCTGCCGGCACGCGCCGCTTCGGCCCGGGCTTCGTCGACGCGCTCAACGACGAGCTCGGGCGAACTGGCGACGAGGGCGCCCTTCGCCCGCTCGACGTCGTCTACGTCCGGGCGTCCGAGGACATCGGTGTGCTCGCCGCCGACTATGCGCGCTCGGCCGAGTTCGCGAAGCGAGTGCCAGGGATTCTCGGACGCGTGATGCGCCGGATCGTGGAAGGCGAGAGCGAGGCGGACTTTCTGTCGTACGTCATGTTCGACGGAGCCTTCGCGGGGCGCCTCATCGAGATCGGGCGCAGCGACGCCCGCGCCCGTCACGAGGAGCTCGTCCGCTTCTTCGCAAAGCGCATCGCATGAAAAGCGCGCACCCGGCCGGGGGCTCCGCGTTAGAAAGGCGTCTCCATGCTCGTGCTTCCAGAGAAGGCACACCTCAAAGAAGAGCTTGCGCGCGCACTCGCCGCCGATCTCGCGCTTCGCGAGCGAGCCCATCGGGCCGCAAGCGACGCCGCCACGCACGAAGAGGCCAAGCCGGAAAACGACAAGGACACGCGGGCGCTCGAGCAATCGTACCTCGCGCAGGGCGAAGCACGCCGGGTGGAAGAGCTTCGGGCGGCCCTCGCCGAGGTGCAGTCGATGGCGATACGCGATCTTGCCGAGCGCGACGCCGCCGTACTCGGAGCTCTGGTCGTCATCGACGAGGGGGGCATCGAGACGCTGCTCTGGCTCGCGCCTCACGGCGGCGGAAGCCGCCTGTCCGAGGGCTCCGTGCAAGTCGTCACGCCGCGGTCGCCCCTCGGTCAGGCCCTCATCGGGAGGCGCGCCGGAGACCCGTGTTCGGTGGTCCTGGCCGGAAGAGAGCGCGCTCTCACGATTGTCGCCATAGCGTAGCCTGCCCCGTATGCTCTGGAACGAGCTTCGCGTCGACCTGCCCCTCGCGGTCCGTTGGGTCAGCGTCTTTTTTTGGGTGGTGGCTCTGGCGCTCATCCCGTTCGTCCTCGTCCGACGCAAAGAACCGTCCGCGACGATCGCCTGGATACTGACGCTCGTCTTTATCCCCGCTGTAGGCGCCATCCTGTTTCTCCTCTTCGGCCGCGACCGGATCCGGCTGCCGGCGAAGCGCAAACGCGAGCGCGACGCCGTCGTGCGCGCGCAAGTGGCCGCCTCGCTCGAGGAAGCCCCCGAACGCGATTCGTCGCTGACTACCCCAGAGAGCCCGCTCGAGCGTGCGCTCTTTCGAGTCGGTGCGCGCCTGACGCATCTGCGCGCGACCAGCGGCAACCTCGTCGAAGTGCTGACGGAAGGGGCCGCGATGTACGACGCGCTCGGTGCTTCGATAGACGCGGCACGCAACCACGTCCACGCTCAGTATTACCTCATTCGCAACGACGCGACCGGTCTCTGGTTTCGCGATCGCCTCGTCGCCGCCGCCCGGCGTGGAGTTACCGTCCGGCTCTTGATGGACGGATACGGATGCTTCGCGCTGGGCTCGGCGTGGCGCCGCCCACTCCACAAGGCGGGAGTGCTCGTCGGCGAGTTCTTGCCGATGCGAAGCCTTCTCTTGCAGCCCGTGAACCTACGCAATCATCGAAAGATCGTGGTCGTCGACGGGCACACGGCGTTCACTGGAGGGTTCAATATCGGCGACGAGTACCGCGGCCAGATGCCGGGCGTCGGCGGATGGCGCGACGTGCACATCCGCATCGAGGGCCCTGCCGCCGCGGAGCTGCAGCGCGTCTTCTTCCAAGACTGGGCGTTTGCGACGAACGAAACAATCGAGCCGAGCCAGTACTTTCCAAAAGCCCCAATCGCTTCGGGGGGCGCGACGATCGCGATCGTCCCCAGCGGTCCTGACACGCACACGGAGGCGATACATCGTCTCTTCTTCGGCGCAATCGTGGGCGCCGAGCGCGAGGTGCTCGTCACCACGCCGTACTTCGTGCCGACCGAGTCGCTGCTGGTCGCGATGGAGCTCGCCGCGATGCGAGGGGTAGACCTGAAACTGATGCTGCCCGGGCGCTCGAACCACGCGGTGACATTCCATGCGGGCCGGAGCTTCTACTCGCAGCTCCTCGAAGCGGGCGTCGATCTCCGCGAGTACGTGCCCGGCATCGTGCACGCCAAGACGCTCGTCGCCGACGGCAAGGTCGCGCTCGTCGGTAGCGCCAACATGGACCTCCGTAGCTTCCGGCTGAACTTCGAAGTTCACGCGCTCGTGCACGACGCGACGACGGCGGCAACGCTGCGCGACGCATTCCATGCCGAGGTGGCGGACAGCCGGCGCGTCGAGCTCGGTGCTTGGCAGGCGCGCCCTTGGACGCTGCGCGTGAAAGAGGGGGCGGCGCGGCTCGTCTCGCCCCTCTTGTAGGTCACTTCGGTCGGGCGGATCGGACCATGTCCTCGAACTGCCGCGCAGCCGACCTCACGGTCAGGTCCGGGCCTGTCATTTTGAAGAACCAAAGACCGCTCGGCGCCTCGATGATGGCGCCAATGAGGCGCCAGCCCGGCTTGCTCGTCGGCGTCGCCATTCCCTGCGCGTTGGGCATCATGTTCCCGGAAAAGGTCCCGCTGACTTCGACGAATGTGGCGCGCATCCCGTTGCTGTCGATGGTCGTGCGCCTTGGGTTCGGGTTCGCCGGTTTGAACTGGTCGAGCCAGCGCTTCGCGTTGTCTTCCACGTTGCCGCCCGAGTGAGGGCCGAACGTCATCACGACACACTCGGCGTCCTCCGGGTCGGAGCCCACTCGCGGAACGACGTATTCGGCGGCTCGCGCGGGGCTCTTCGGGTTGGTCCGGACGAAACTGGGAGGGTCATTCCAAAGAAGGGCCATGTCTTGCTTGGGAATGGGAGCCGCCGGGGCAGCAGGCGCGCTCGCGACCGAAGTTGCCGGAGAGGGCGTCGCGGAGGCAACCCCTCCCGGTTCGCTCGGGGCTCGGGAGCAAGCGGCGAGGGCGACAAGGGCGAATCGCAGGGGGGCGCGGCTCGCGCGGAGCGTGGTCAACGGCACGATGACGTGGGGCATGATCGGCTCGCCACTCTACACCGGAGCCATGACTTCCAAGAGCGCCGAAGGTTTGGGCGGAACACTCGGCGGTCGGCCTCATGCGGCCGCACGCGCCAGCGCGCCGTCGAGAATGCCGAGGCAACCCTCGAGCGACTCGCAGTGGTTGAGCTCGTGGCGAAGCGCGGCGGCGCCGGGCAACCCCTTCAAGTAGCCGGAGAGGTGCCGTCGCGTGCAGTGCACACCAAACGGCTCGCCCCGACGCGCAACGTTGGCCACGAGGTGCTCCCGGCAGAGGGCGATGCGCTCCTGCGCCGTCGGCGGTGCCACTTCCGCCCCTCGATCGAGCAGCGCGCGCACTTCGCGAAAGACCCATGGGTGCTCGATGGCGCGCCGTCCGATCATGACCCCGGCACACCCCGTCTCTTCGAGGGCCCGCTTGGCGTCCTCGGCGCTCCGAACGTCGCCGTTCACGATGACAGGAATTCCCACCGACTCACGAGCTCGGGCGGCCCACGACCAGTCCGCCGCGCCCGAGTGCCCCATCTGCGCGGTGCGGCAATGGATCGTGATGGCCGCAACGCCGGCGTCTTCGAGGCGTCGAGCGAGCTCGACGATCGGCATGTGCGACTCCGGTCCCAGGCCGATCCGAGTCTTGACGGTAACAGGCAGCGCCACGCTCGATACGACGAGGCGAGCCATGGCCACCATCGCCGTCGGGTCGCGCAGCCACCCGGCCCCCGCGCCGCGACCCGCGATTTTCGGCACCCAGCAGCCGCAGTTGACGTCGATGAACAGAGGCTCGGCGCTTTCGGCAAAACGAGCGGCCTCGGCCAGTCGGGCGGGATCTGCGCCGTAGATTTGAATCGCGGTCAGAGAGTCGTCCGGCGAAAGTTCGATCTTGCGTCGCGCATTGCGACAGCCGCGGAGGAGTCCCTCCACATTGACGAACTCGGTCAGCGCGATCGTCGCTCCGTGCTTTCGGCTGAGGCGCCGGAACACGGCATCGGTGACGTCCTCCATCGGAGCCAAAATGGCCGGCTTCTGCGAGTAAAGCGCGCGAAGGCGATCGTGAGCCGCAGACATGGTCCGGCCCGGGATGTAGCACCTGTTCGACGGAACGGTCACGAATCGGCAGACCTTGTGTGACCGCACGAAACGTTCACGGTTTCGACACGCCGAGGGACTTCGCACCGCCTAAGCACGCTCTCACGCTCGAGACGAGCGTCAACCAAGGAGACGTCACTCATGCGGCATCAAACCAGCCTCTGGCTGCTCGCGGTATCCGGCGTACTCGCCGGTTGCAGTGCCAATAGCGGCGGAACCGCGCCCGAGCCGGTCCTCTCCGGCCAAAGCGCCCTCCAGCCGGGAACGACCTACGGCGGAAGCGGGGACGGCAAGACGACCTCGCCCATCAAGCACGTGATCGTGATCATCGGCGAAAACCGGACGTTCGATCATCTCTTCGCCACCTACAAGCCCAAGGCCGGTCAAACCGTCGACAACCTCCTTTCCAAGGGGATCGTCAACGAGGACGGCACCCCGGGACCCAACTTCAATCTCGCTCTCCAGAACACCGCGATCGACGCGAACCCCGCGCCCGCGACCCCGCCGCTTTCGAGCCCGCTCCCGACGACCTATCAGGTAGCTCCCGGCGGGAAGACGCCGTATGCGAAGCTTCCTCCGCCCGGCTTGGGTGGCCCGCAGAACGCGTACTTTTCCACCGTCGCCGCAGCCGAAGCGGCGGAGAACGGGTTGCCGGACCTCGCCAACGGCGCTCCGGATCCCGCCTGGTACACGCTTCTCACGACGGGCGGCACAGGCGTCGCCGGTAGCGGAATTGCCGATCCGCGCATCGTGAGCGGAACAGACCTCCCGCCTGGTCCCTTCCAGCTCACGCCCGGCATTCCGTACGACGGGTATGCCGCGAGTCCCGTACACCGCTTCTACCAGATGTGGCAGCAGCTCGACTGCAGCGGGGACTACGCGACCGCGTCGAATCCGTCCGGCTGCGTGTCGGACCTCTTCCCTTGGGTGGAGACCACGGTTGGCGCCGGCAGCAATACCAAGCCGCAGCCGGCCGAGTTCACCAACCTTTCGACGCGCGAGGGGTCGACGGCGATGGGCTTCTACAACGTTCTCGAGGGCGATTTGCCTTATTTCAAGTCGCTCGCCGACGCGTATGCGCTGAGCGACAACTATCACCAGGCGGTGATGGGCGGGACCGGGGCAAACCACATCATGCTCGGCACCGGCGACGCCATGTATTACAGCGACGGCAACGGCACCGCGACAACGCCGCCCGCCGCCGAGATCGAGAATCCCGACCCCCAGCCGGGCACGAACAACTACTACACGGACGACGGCTACGGCTCGTCGACGACGACCGCGGACGGCGGTCTCGCCCCGCTCGGCGGCGGCTCTTACAGCAACTGCTCGGACTCGGCGCAGCCCGGCGTCAATTCGGTCCTCACCACGCTCGCGTCGCTTCCCTATCAAGTCGACCCGCGGTGCGACCCGGGTCACTACTATCTTCTGAACAACTACAACCCCGGCTATCTCGGCGACGGCACTGCGGTCGATCTGACCAATCCCCTCAATACCTTCACCATTCCCCCTTCCAGCGTGCCGACGATCGCGGACCAGCTCCGGTCGAGGGACATTTCGTTCGCCTACTTCGGCGACCAGTTCAACCAATACTTGGTCGACCCGAACCTCTACGACACGCCCAACAATCAATACTGCAATATTTGCAATTTCTTTCAGTACAGCACGTCGATCATGACCAACCCGGCGGCGCGAACCGCGCACCTCAAGGACACGATCGACCTCTACAGCGGTATCGCCAAAGGCCAGCTTCCCGCCGTATCGTTCGTGAAGCCGAGCGGGTGGCTCGATGGCCATCCTGCGTCGTCCAAGATCAATCTCTTGGAGGGCTTCGTGAAGAAGATCGTCGATCTCGTGAAGGGTCAGCCCGGGCTCTGGAACGACACGGCCATCATCGTGACCATGGACGAAGGCGGCGGTTACTACGATTCGGGGTATGTGCAGGCCGTCGACTTCTTCGGCGACGGAACGCGCATTCCGACCCTCGTCATCTCGCCTCACGCCACCGGCGGTCGCGTCTCGCACGAGTATACCGACCACGTCTCGATCCTGAAGTTCATCGAGCGCAACTGGGGTCTGCACCCGATCTCGAAGCGCAGCCGCGACAATCTGCCGAACCCGGTACAGAACGGGCCGAATCCGTACGCGCCGACGAACTCGCCGGCGATCGGCGACCTGTTCGATCTGTTCGACTTCGGGCACAAACCGTAGGGGTTTGAGCCATTGAAGAAGGGGAGCCGCCTTCCAGTTCGTCGGACTGGCTCCCCTTCTCGGCGGCCTCGGTCGCGAGTCTCGCCGACTCGCGACCGAGTCTGGCTCCTACCGCCCCAACTCTTCCAGCGCCCGTTTGGCCCATTCCCGCACCAGCGGATAGTCGTTCAGAAGCTCTCGCTCGATGAGGGGCCGAGCATCTTGCGCGTGCCCCTCTCCAAGGATCGCGATCGCAACGGCGCGTTCGTGGGGTTTGCCTCGTTCCAGCGTCGCGCGAATCGCGTTCGCGTCGAGCGCGCCGTAGAGCTCCTCGAGCCTCTGTCTCGGGTATCGGACGGGCCACCACGCCTCCATCGCGTCCACGAGCTTGCGCACACTCTTGTCCGCGTGACAGAGCGCGCACTCCAGCGGTCGGTCTCCGAGCACGCGAGCTGGATCGGAAGGCGATCCGATGCGATGATAGCGGGTGAGCGTTCCGTCGAGTCCCATGTTCTTTCGGGGCATGTGGCACGAGATGCACGCGCCGCCCGATCCGGCCGGATCGTGGTGCGAGTGCGCGCGCACGTCGCTCAGGCCCCGATGGCACGCGAGGCACGTTTCGTTGCCCGCCGGGGTGGCCAAACGTTTCAGCTCTTCGGCGTTGCCCGAACCGTGGGGGTCGTGGCAAGTCGTGCACGTCAGAGCGCTGGCGCACGCGCCGAGAAGAAAGTCGCGCGCTTCGCCGGAGTTGATGTGGCTGCCGCCCGCGCTCGCATTGCGACGACCACCTTCCCACGTGAACGGGTAGCCGGAGAAGAGCACCTGGTGGCAGCGCGCGCAGACGCGGTTGACGGCCTGCGCTCGACCCTTCGGAACCTCGACGTCCAGCCACGGTGCGACGGGCACGAGCGACGTCCGAAGACTCGGGTCCTTGGCGTGATCGCGCGCGCCTCCGTGGCAGGCCTCGCAGCCGATTCCAACTTCCACGAGTGCGCTCGCGTCGAACTTGGCGCGGACGACGTCGACCGTTCGTACGGCGATTTCACGGACATCCTCGGCGCGCGCCGGGGGCTGTCCCCCGAGCCGCGCGATCTCCTGATTCGTCGCGCGCGCGAATCGCTCGGAGTCTGTGACGACCACGGCGGCTCGCCGGCCGCGGGCCAGCCACGGGTCGACTGTTTCGCCCTGGTAGGGCTCGGCCCTCGCGCCCGCGATCGCCCCGAGGAACCGGTCCATTTCTGGGACCGTGTTGTGACAGAATACGCACGTCCGGTTCCACACGGGACCGGCGCTGAGCGTCGTGCGCTCGTGCACCATGACCGAGTAGCCCTTGTAGCGAAGCGCGCCGGTCGCAAATACGTACGACACCGGAAGTACGACCTCGTCCGAAGGCGGTCCGCCGTGTCCCGCTTCGACGTCGACGCCCGCGAAGTCTTCGCGGGTTCGTCCGCCGATGATGCGCGTGACGCGAAACGTCCGCGGTGGGGCGCCCGCGGGCTCGATCCGGATGAAGCGCTCGTCGCCCCGCTTCTCGAGCACGGCCGCCTCGCTGTGGAAACGCCACACGGTCCCGTCGAACGGCGCACGCACGTCCGCGCCGCGCGCTTCGCGCGTCATCCGATGCATGGGGGAGCGCTCCCAGGCGGCTGCCACGCCGGCGTGACAAGGGACGCACGCCGCCGATCCCGCGTAGTCCTCCCGTGTGACGTTGCTGCGGACCGTGGAATTCATGGAGGTCGTGTGCGCCCCCACCGATTGAGTCCCCGCGCTCGAGCGCGACCCTCCGCCACAGCCGGCGGTCGCGATGCACCCTGCCGCGATGCACCCAGCGAGGAGCGCGGAGCTCCGCGCGACTGAAGCGGCCGATCCCAGAATGGGTTCATCTGTACCATGCGAGGCGCACGGACCCGTACGCGAGCGCTGGGGCGAGCGGCCACGCCCGCGCCATGGCCGATGCGTCCGCCGACCCGATGCTCGGCCGTGACGGGGTGGAGGCGGCCGTGTCCTTCGCGCCCGCTCGAGTCCAACCGTTCCTGGTCCGAGCGTTGCGAGGATCAGCCGTTCATGCGCGTTCCGCAATCACTCCAGTGGGTCGCCGCGACGTGGATCGCGGCGCTCATCGGAGCCCTCACCGGCCGTGCGATAGCCCAAGCGTCGAACGCGACGCCTCGGGGCGCGCACGTCACGCTGTCCGCCGACCCGGGCCACCACGACTGACGCTCGAGGTCGGCGTGGGCACGGCCACTGCCTATGTGGGTGAAAGACGCGCGGATGAATCGCGCGCAAAAAGGGAGGATTCAATGAAACGCATCGTCCTATTGAGTATCGGCGCACTGTGCATTCCGTCGCTCGCGCTGCTGGGCTGCAACGAGCGAAGCGCGACGAAGTCCTACGACGGCGGTGTCGCCAGCGCGACGAAGTCCTACGACGGCGGCGTCGCCAGCGCGACGAAGTCCTACGACGGCGGTGTCGCCAGCGCGACGAAGTCCTACGACGGCGGCGTCGCCAGGACGGCCAACGGCATGGACGGCGGTCTCGCCATCCAGCCGAAGACCTATGACGGCGGCCTCGCCATCCAGCCGAAGACCTATGACGGCGGCCTCGCCAGCGCGGCGGGTGAAACGGTCAGAGGCTTCGCCAACCAGGAGAAGGTCTACGACGGAGGCCTCGCCGGCACGGACATGGACTCGGGTTCGAAGGCGCCGACCGAACTGCATGCCAACACCGGAAGCGCCGCCGCCTGGGAAGGCGGCTTGAGCAGCCGTCGTTAGAAATATGTGCGTCGCGCCAAGCGAGAAGGATCGAGGGGAGCCATCGTGCTCCCCTCGAGCGCGATCGGGGGTCTAAAAGCTGACCGCCGCCGACGCGCGAAAGAAAGCTCCGCGCATGGTGAGTGTCCCGAGATCGACCCCGCTCGCGAGCCTGGGATCGCCGGAAGCCAGGTCGGCCGCGAGACTCAGTCGCTGCCCGACGATCCAACCGTAGCCGCCGTCGGCCTGCAGCCATATCCGAGGAACCAAGGTGGAGAGTTCCTTGCGCGACCACACGGGATAGGCGTACCCGGCGCTGACATCGGTGGCGAAGAGCCACCGGGTCTTCGTCATGGGCGCTGCGCAAGCCTCCAGCGAAGCGGCCTGCGGGCAGATTGCCGTGGCATCGTCCACCTCGGCGCTTTCGACCGCGACGGCGGGCGCTGCCCGGACGAACGCGTAGCCCCACTCGCCGAAATGAATCCGGCCCTCGAGCGGAACGGCAATCCGGTGCACTTGGACGGAAGTTGCGTCGCCGCGCGCCGTCGCCCCCGTCTTTCCGTAATCCCACGCGATCCCGGGCGCGAACGAGAACCGCCCGCGGGTAGCGAGGGTCCGTGAGGCGACGAAGGAGACCTGGGGAAAGTAGTCTTGCGTCGAAAATGGGTTGAAGCCCGCGTCGGTCACGAAGTTTCCCCGATAGCCCAACTCGAATCGCCACATTTCTTCGAGTCGGTCGACCGGACGGGTCCGTGCGGTCGCTTCGGCGGCCCACTCGTCCGCCATGGCCGAAGGCGCTGCGAGTGCGAGAGATGACGCGACCAAGAGCGTTGGACGAAGTTTCACGGCCCCTCCAGAAGTAGCGCCGGGACGATGCGTGCAAGCGCCGTGTCCGGCTTGACCGCATCGAAGACCGTTGCGCCCACGGTCCCTTGGTTGTGGATCGCGATGAGCGACGAGCCTCCGTCTCCACCCGGTCCCGTGCTCGGCCGCTGGACTTCGTAGACGACGTCGATCGGCTCGGTGGTGGTCAAGGGCACGGGATTCAACGTCGTGAAGTCGAGTTGCGCCAGATCGGTCCCGCCTTGCGCGTAGGCCCACAGGCGCTGCCCGTTCGGCGCGATGGACAGCGTGGCTCTCGCGCTCGTCTGCAGCGGCGACGCCGTTCCCTTCAGCAAATCGAGCACCATGAAGCCACTTGCGGCGTTCGCGGTCGTCGTTTGCAGGACTTTGAGCTGCGTTTGTTCGGCGACTTCGTCGACTTGTTGAACCTGCTGCGTGATCGGAAGCACTTCGATGCTGTGGTACGGCTGCCCCACGGTGTTCCCGAGAGTCCAGAGGGCGACGCCCGTCGCGGTCGCACTCCAGAGCATCGCGACGTCGGTGCCGGGACTCCCG